>Ga0302325_10007831_pt1 | contig 23585 bp, 16 predicted proteins | sample Palsa_T0_2_FD_201948 | JGI IMG/M metagenome (GOLD analysis project Ga0302325, IMG submission 201948) | Peat permafrost microbial communities from Stordalen Mire near Abisko, Sweden - Palsa_T0_2 | ecosystem: Environmental > Terrestrial > Soil > Palsa > Peat permafrost | place: Sweden: Abisko... | reverse complement strand
TCGAAATATTGCTTCGTATCGTCGTAGTAGTGTCCCGTCTCGGGATCGATGCCGCGCACGGCGCCGACCATTTCAGACCCGAACAGGATGTTCTCGACCGGAATCACGCGCAACAGCAGATCGATCCCGGCCTGGTGGTACACGCACGTGTCGAAGAAGACGTTGTGCAGCAGCAGCTCGTCGAGCGGCGGCCGCTTCATGTCCTGCGCGATCCCGCGGTAGCGGCCCCAGTGGTACGGTACCGCACCGCCCCCGTGCGGGATGACGAAGCGCAGCGTCGGAAAGTCGCGGAACAGGTCGGAGGTCAGGAACTGCATGAACGCGGTCGTGTCGGCGTTGAGGTAGTACGCGCCGGTGGTATGGAAGTTCGGGTTGCACGACGAGCTGACGTGCACCATCGCCGGAACGTCGAGCTCGACCATCTTCTCGTAGAGCGGATACCAGGCGCGATCGGTCAGCGGCGGACCGGTCCAGTTGCCGCCCGACGGATCGGGGTTGAGGTTGCAGCCGATGAAGCCGAGCTCGTTGACGCAGCGTTCGAGCTCGGGGATGCTGTTGGCCGGCGGAGCGCCGGGCGATTGCGGCAGCTGGCAGACGCCCACGAAGTTCTCGGGATAGAGCGCGCACACGCGCGCGATCAGGTCGTTGCACGCGCGCGTCCACTGCCGGCTGATCTCTTCGGTTCCGATGTGGTGCGCCATCGCCGATGCGCGCGGCGAGAAGATGGTCAGATCGGTGCCGCGCTCGCGCTGCAGCTTGAGCTGCGCGCCTTCCAGGCTCGCGCGGATCTCGTCGTCGCTGATGCGCAGGCTGTCCAGCGACGGCGCGGCGGACGGATCGCCCAGCGAAGCGATCTGCGCGTCGCGGAACGTCTGCAGCGCGCTCGGCGCAGTGGTGTAGTGGCCGTGACAGTCGACGATCATGCCGCGCCGTCCCACAAGTCGCCCGGCACGAAGACGTCGCCGGCCATGAGAACGCGCGCCGTGCGCAGCAGCGCGGACCGTTCGACGCGCGGCTTGCCGCCGTCGTCGACCAGCGTCATCTCGACGGTGAAGAAACCGGTCGGGTGCTCGATCTCCAGGCTCCGCTCGCCCAGCTTTGCGCCGTCGCCCGCGATCTCGGCGGCGACCGTTCCGGGATAGGCGCAGGCCGTCGCGACGCTGACCGCGCCGAACACCCCGATCGCCTTGTGCACCTTGTGCGGGATGAAGTTGCGGGTCGACACTGCGCCGCCGTTCGACGGCGGCGAGACCAGACACATCTTCGGAACCGTCTTCTTGGTGACGTCGCCGAGGTTCATCAGCCGCCCGGCGGCCAGGCGCACCGTCTCGACGCGCGCTTTGAGCGCGGCGTCGGCCTCGAGCTCGTCGGGCGACTCGTGTCCCGTCTTGCCGAAATCCGACGCGCGCATCACGACCACCGGCATGCCGTTGTCGATCAGCGTGGCGTCGACGCCCTCGACCACGTCGCGCGCGTGGCCGGTCGGCAGCAGCGCACCGCCCGTGCTCGAGCCGGCGATGTCCAGAAAGTCGATCACGATCGGCGCCGCGGTACCGGGAACGCCGTCGATCCGCGCGTCACCGTCGTAGCGCACGCGGCCGCCGGGCGTCTGCACGTGCGCCACCGCGACGCTGGCCGTGTTGACCATGTGGATGCGAACGGCCGTCATGCCCGGCGTCGCTTCGACCAACCCATGCTCGATGGCGAACGGTCCGACGCCGGCCAGCATGTTGCCGCAGTTCTGCGACTCGTCGACGCGCGGCTCGTCGACCACCACCTGCAAGAAGAGGTAGTCGACGTCGGCGTCGGGCCGCGACGGAGGACCCACGACGGCGACCTTGCTGGTGAGCGTGTCGGCGCCGCCGAGGCCGTCGATCTGTCGCACGTCGGGCGACCCCATCGCCGCCAGCAACACGCGGTCGCGCAGCGCGCGATCGGCGGGCAGGTCGGAAGCCAGGAAGAACGGTCCCTTCGACGTGCCGCCGCGCATCAGCGTGCACGGAATCGGTGTCTGGTTCATTGCGGTGCGCGGCGCGCCAATGCAGACGCGTCCTCGTAGTACGTCAAGCCCTTGGCGATCAGGCGTTCGCGCATCCCGTACACGTCCAAGCCCACCTCGCCGGCGGCAAAGCGCAGCCGGTTGCGCTCTTCTTTCTCGAGCCGCGCGGCCGACGCGTCGAGCGCTTCGTCGATCCGCGCGCGCGGCACGACCAGCACGCCGTCGTCGTCGGCGACGATCGCGTCGCCCGGTTCGACCCGCTGTCCGCCGCACACCAGCGGGACGTTGACGTCGCCGAGCGTCTCTTTGACGGTGCCTTGCGCGAACACGGCCTTCGACCAGACCGGGAAGCCCATCTCCTGGAGGCTGCGCACGTCGCGGCAACCGGCTTCGATGATCGCGCCGCGCACGCCGCGCGCGAGCAGTGCGCCGCCGAAGAGGTCGCCGAAGTACCCGTCTTCGCACGGCGACGTCGGCACGACGACCAGCACGTCGCCTTCGCGGCACAGCTCGACAGCGACGTGGATCATCGTATTGTCGCCCGGCGCGACCGTGACGGTGACGGCGTTGCCGACGATCGATGCGCCGGGGTAGATCGGCCGCAGGTGCGACGAGATGAGCCCAATCCGGCCGAGCGCTTCGTGGACCGTGGCGACTCCTGCTTCGGCTAACGGAGCGAGACGCTCCAGGACCGACCGCTCGATGTTCTTGACGACGATGCCGCTCATTACGAGCGGAACGTTTTCACAGACCGGCACCGGGCTTCCTGGGAGCGGCGCGGCCCGACTACGATCCGATCCGGTCGCGGCCGGCGCCGAGCGGATTGGCGACCTGCAGCGCGAGCTGCGCGACGCACTCTCGCGCGTCGACGTCGCGACGGGTCGCGCCGAAGGTGCAGCGCAATCGTCGGGGCCGCTCGCTGCCGCCGCTGTGAACGCGCGCTCGTCGGCCGAACTCGCGGCCGGCCGGATTGGAGAAACAGCCGAAACGCTTCGCGGCAAGACCGTCTCGGTTGATATGGGGCGCGCGCTCGCGCCGCTCCGCACGCTCAAGGCGAAACAGGGCGCCGAGCTCGATCGGCTGCGGCAGATGGCGGAGAAGGCGCGCACGGACGCCGATATGAGCGCGCTATGGAAACAGGCTGTTGCGCGCTACTCGGCCGAAGCGCGACCAGGCGTCGAGAAGAGCATCACGGCAGAGGCCCCGCCGGGTTACGAGCGCGAGTCCGACCTCGCGCTCGGTTCGCCGAGTCAGCGGGGAATGGCCCTCGACGAGTCCTTCGCCGACTTTATCCGCGCGAGCGGCAGCGACCGAGCAACGCTGAACAACCCTGACGCGAAGAACGTCTGGAAAGCGCTTGAGACGATCAACCGGCTCTCGCGGGCGGGCATCGTGATCTTGCCGTTCCGTCATGCGATCCCGAACCTCGGAATGGCGTACCTCGCGGGAGACGCGACAAGCGCGGTCCGCGGTGACCCGGAAACGATGCTGCGGATTCTGTTGGGCCGCTATCGCGCCGATCCCGACGTATATCGCCGCGCGGTCGAGGCCGGCGCCACGTCGCCGTTCTCAGTCGGCGCGTTCGCGGGAACTTGAGACGCGCACGCGTTGACGGCAGACGTCGGCGAGCTGACGGATGAAGTCGCTGCGAAGACGGGACCGCTCGCGCGCGTCGTGAAGCCGATCGTACGCGGTGCCGTCGAAGCTGACCGGCGGGTGTACGAGCCGATGAATCGGTGGTTGTTCCAGACTGTCGAGCAGGGCTACGCAACCGACATGTTCGACCGCCTCACGAAAGCCGGACTGAGCGACGGCGCGGCGGCAATCAAGGTGCGAAATATGTTCGGTCGTTACGGCGACGTATCGGCAGCAGAGCGCGCGGTCCACGCCAATTCCCTATTCTTCTTTTATGGGTGGATGAAGACAGCCGTAAAGTATTGGGTCCAGAAGGGCGTCCTCGATCCGAAGTGGTGGTCAGCGCCCGTGCGCGCGATCCAGGTCAACAACGAGCAGCAGGGCTTCGACGACCCTTCGCGGCCGTTCACAGCAACGATAGGACGCAACGCCGACGGCACGGTACGGCGCATGGCGGTTCCGATTCCGCAGAGCGTTCTCGCCCCCGTCGCTAGCGCGGCAAGGGTACCGTTCGACCTCGCTAGCCTTGTGCGCGGCAACAAGACGTGGATGCAAGATGCGCGCGAGGACGCTTCGGCGCCGGCGGACTATCTCGCCGGCCATTTCAGCCTTCCCGCCGGCATTGTGTACGACGCAGCTCAAGCAGTGTTGGACGGCGGACGTTCGCGCATTCCTCCGTGGAACACGTTTGCGACCGACTCGAACGCGACAGTGGGAGAGCAGGTGCGCGGCGTCGGATCGAAGATCGCCCAGCGTCTCGTGGCGCCGCTCGGCGCTGTCGATAGAGCGACGTCGGGAAGCCCACTCGCGAACGCCCTCGGCTACGGGTTCGGTGCGTTCAGCTACGACACGAAGACCCGCGAGCGCAGGGCGATCGAGCATAGCGTACACCAGCGATATGCTCCGTTGATCAAGGCTGCCCAAGGCGATACGCAACGCGTTCGCGAGCTGACCGCGCGCCGGGATGCCGAGGTTCGGAGCGAGATTCAACGGCTGAACGCCAGCTGACTCCAGCCGTTGCCGGTAGGCCCGGGCTCAACCCTCGCGCCGCTCGACCCTACGCCATACCGCGGTGCGCTGCCGGCCGTTTCGCCGGGTGATCCTTGGGCTGGGTTCCGTCCGCGATAGGCTGCCAAGCCGGAGAAGTCGGAGCCGAAGAAACCGCTAGCGTCTCGCGCGGATGCCGCAGCCGACGCTCACAAGCCTGGGTTGTGTTGTCCAACGTGGATAATCGTCCCCCCGACAAACACGTCGGGGAAGAATCTTCGCGTCGCTTCGATGATAACCGCCTCGACCATTTGAAACATCGTGATCAAGGCGAGGACTATGGGGGTATCGTTGAGGGCATCGACGTGGCCGAACGCTACTGCCGAAATAACCTGAATCCTGTATTCAGGATTCGAATCGACGGGATAGCGCGCGACTTCAACATCTTCATCCGCGGAAGCCCACTGAGGCTTTAAGAATACCTCGAATGCGCCGGTGCCTTCTTCCTTGACGCTGGTCACTTGATGAGCAAACTTCAGCTTGATAATCGCTTGGTGTTTGTCAATGCGGTCCAACTCGTTGACCGCCCAAAGAACATCGTTCCCTCCTTGGTATGGCTTCAATTCTACCAAGAACTCGAGGACATCGAGACCAAACTGAGCCTGTATTGCTCCCTTGGAACCAGGACTCTCGAACGCCCTTTCACTTTGCCGGATCGGGAAGTATATATTCCGCATGTCGCCCGAAAACTTATTTCGGGCCGCCAAAGCGCACGCCAGATGATCGAGCGCGCTATGCATGTTGTGTATGGCGTCGGCTGAGATGACGGCGAGGCGCTCTATCGACAAGCCTTGGAAGCGCACCTTGACGACTTTATGTGTACCTTCCTGGTTCGGCTCGGCAACGATGCGATAAGGCTTGTCCCTGTTAAACCAATAGAAAGCGGAGTCTGTACTTTGGAGGTGCTCGTGGGCCCGCTTAAGCTTAAGACGCGCGTCGGCCAGAGGGTCGGCCATCGTTGGCGCTATGGTTCCCTTGCAGTCAATGCGTCTTGCAGAACAACTGCTTCCAGGTTGAGCGGGCGACCATCGGCGCGCTTCACGCTAGCGCGAGCCTCGCGAAACAGGTACGTTACGCTGGCTACTGTCCATTGCGTGTATCTCGATCGCCAGCGGCATCGGCTTCCTTGCGGCAGACGTACGCACCGTGCTTCGTGCGACCGTACCAGCGCATCCCCTTCTCGTGATAGATTCCGCTGTTCGTGCTGAGCCCAGACGACTTGATCGCGCGGGCAGTGCGCCTGCGCTGCGGACTGGTTGTCGAACATGGCAAGTTGCGACTGCGTCGCCGACGCGTGGGTCTTTGCATTGACCGATTGCTGCGGTGAGAACGTAACGCACGCGGCAAGTGCGATCGCGAAGAGAAGCGGACGGATCATCGGCGCCACCCCAAGGCAAGCGAGGACGGCCTGCCTTCGCCCAGGCGCCTCGCGCCCCTCCTCGCAAAGCCACCGTCTCGCTGTGACGTCGGCTTCGCACCGATTCGCCGGCTAGAAAATCTGCACGGCGTATTGACACCGACGTTTGATTGTGAGACTGACTTAGACAGGTGTGGGTCGATACGGGTACCGTGGGGTCCGCACCCGATATCGCAAAGGTTCTTTGAGGAGAACGTCGGGTATGTTTTTTCCTCGCGCGATTACCGCGGTTCTCACGACCGCGATGCTTTCAATATCCCTTGGTGGCTGTAGCGGCGGCGGTACAAGCTCTACGACCCCTTCTGCTGGCGGACTAAAAACCTTCGACTGCAACGACGTTCCAGACTCTGTTCGGCGGACAGCCAGCGCGAAGAGAGCGCCCTTAGTTTGCGACCCGGCAGATCCGACCCCGGACCCGGCCCCGGACCCGGTACCTCCAGACCCCGGACCCCAACCTGGCTCGGGGAGTGGAGGTTCCGGCGGGAGCGGCGGCGGTCAAGTCGCCACGATAGGGCCGGCGACCAAGGGGGCTCCGTGTACCGTCGGCGGTTCGAGTGCTCCCATCGGAGCGGCCGTTGATGGAAAAGGAGACACACCGGGACCCAACGGCAACGAGGTCAACGACGTCTATTATATCGCGTATTCAAGCGGCTCGAGTACCGGCTCGATTGCGGGAGACGCCGGGTGGATACTCACGACGTTCAACAACGAATACTGGTGGGAGCCACCGGTCACCGTACCGGGTACGACGGCCCCGATATACATCAACATGGGCAACCTTTCGATCAGCCCGAACGCGCCGATGACTTCCCAGACGTTTACCAACTTGATCAACCAAGCCTTAGGCGGAACGACTAACGGCGGACTGTCGGCCGCTGCGAAAAATGCGGTCGGTACTTACTTAAAGAATAATGTGAGTACGCTGGGTAGCTCAGGCAGCGCGAGCATCGTTCCGTGCTTCGACGCGCCATGGAACGGGAAATGACGAGCAAGCTTCTGGCAATCGCCGTGGCGTGCGTGACGCTAACGGCGACGCGCTCAGCGATTGCCTCCGCAGTATCAGAGCGGCCCGTCGCGCCCGCGCATCAAGGCAGCACGTGCTCGTACGGAGCCTACTCGTCGGTGCCGGTTGGCGCCGTGATCCCCTCTGTTGCCGAGCCCGACAGGCCGGGCCCGAACGGGAACGAAGTGCGCGACATCGCGCGTGTCTTCTTCATGACGGCGAAGCACCAGTGGGAATTCGCCGGCTGGTTGACGACGGCGTTTGACGGTCGGCAGGCCTTCACGCCCGCCGGTCGTACGTCGCTACTCGCCAACCTGTTGTCGATCTCGGTTCGGGTCGCAGATAAGTCGCATCTGCCGCTGGGCGCGTGGATGCACGTGCTCGCGAGTCATCATGGTGCCTTTGATCCCGCGCTGAAGCCGCTCACCGTAGGCGAGCCGACAGCGACGAACGTCGAACCTTGCTTCACTGCACCCTGGGATGGCACGCCGAGTTCGTGAGTTGCTGCGAGCAACCACCAAAAGCGGCCGGCGCAGAGCCTGGTCATCGATTGAAGCGGCATTTTCTGACAGTGCCGGTAGCGGTAATGGTAGCGTTGGGCTTTTCCCCATATCCGCTCAGCACGAATTAGCGCGAAAGGGCGCCTCCGTGCTCGTCGCGTGAGGCGCAGGGGCCTGGGGGAAAGCCCATTTGGCCGATTTCGTGCTCGCTCCCGACGGGAGGGTCACGCGTTCGGGCTGGCTGAATAGCGGCCGGGTGCCTCCGGCTAGGCGGCCCGGCGCTGCTCGCGCGCCTCGTTCTCCAGCGGCGATGAGCCCGCACACCACTGCGTGGGCCTACCTCGCTGTCAGCTCCGACGCGCAGGCCGCCACCCTCGTCGACCAGGAGCGTTGGGCGCGGCAGACCGCGGCCGAGAAGGGCTGGCGCATCACGCGCATCTTCGGCGCGGGTCGTGAGGGCGTCGCTACAGGTAAGCGCGGGGTTCGGACGCATCTCGCCGAGTTGATCGCGGAGTTGCAGCGCGCGCCGGGCGACCGACGTCCGAGCTGGCTGCTCATGATCCGCGCCGATCGCGTCGGCCGGGGGCGCATCGCGGACAGCCAGATTGCGCTACACGCGATCGCGGACCTTGGCGTGCGCATCTGGACGCGCGACGGCGGCGAGTTCAAGATCGACGGCGCGGTGAACGAAATCATCTCTGCCGTAAAGAGCGGGCTCGCGGCGCTAGAAAACGAGGTAAAGCGCGATAAGGCGCTCGCGCACTGTGCGCGCAAGCGCGCGGCGAACCTGCCGACGTCGCGAATCGTACCGTTCGGTCTACGTCGTGAAGGCGAGCATTTCGTCGAGGACCCTCTGACGGGATGGGTCGTGCGCGAGATGGATCAGCGGTACTTGCGCGGCGATACCATCGCCGAGATATTGCGCTGGCTCGGTGCCGCGCACCCTGACGCCTGGGGATCGCATCCGGGTATTCATCGCGCACTTCGCGACGACGCAGGCTATTACACCAGCGCTGGGCTCCGAAGTCGCGACGTGCAGGATGCGCTCCGTAAACTTGCGCGCTCACGGCTCCGCGGGTCGGGGCGGTACGGGAAGCGGGCGCACGAGTTTCGTGGCGTTTTCGTGTGCGGCAAGTGCGTCGACCTTGGATTCGATGCGGCGGCCTCGCTCATGGGTGCAGAGCTCGTCGGCTACCGCTCGGACAGAGACGATGAGAGTCTTGCATCGGTCGTCGTATGCCAACGGAAGAAGGGAGCGAACAAGAGACACGACATGTTCGTCATCCGCGTTGCGCGGCTTCGCGAGGCGTGGGATTTCTTCACCGAGGCTCTAGGCTTCGACGACGCCGTAGTTGAGAATTGGGCGCGCAGTGCACCGGGGATAGACGTGCACGCGAAACGTCGGCAAGTGCAGCGCGAGCTCAGTCAGCTTGAACAGCGCGAGACTGAGATCGCGGCGGTTCGGACCGGAGCGCTGCTACTCGCCGTCGATTCGGATCCCGACGTTCTCGAACAGGCTCGGCACGCACTGCGCGACGTCGCCGCGTCCGAATCGGAAATCTACGCGCGCCGTGAGGCGCTCCATGGCGAGCTCGCAGCCACCGACGTACCGGCCCGCAGCGCAGACGTGCTACGCGAGGCGCTCAGGAACTACGGGGCGCTCTACAAGTCCGCGCCGATCGCGCGCCGGAACTCGTTGAATCGCCTGTTATGCGAGGCGGTCGGCTCGTTCCCGATCGTGCGCCGGGCAGGCGGAGGGCGCTGGGCGCCGCTCGAGATTTCGTGGCCGGCGGTGTTGGCCAAGCCGCTGATCGTCGCGCCGGATTGGACGTTGATCGTCAGCGCCGGCCAGCGTCAGCGGCGGCGGCGCATGGTGCTCCGCTAGCTGCGTCGTCGCTACAAGCCCTCGCGGCGGTGCGGCGCGGCGAGGTTCTGCATCGGGCCAATCGGCACGATTCGGGTGGGATTCAGTTCTTGGTGCGTCACGTAATAGTGGCGCTTGATGTGGTCGAAGTTCACGGTGTCCGCGACACCGCGCACCTGATAGAGGTCGCGCAGATAGGCCGACAGGTTCGGGTAGTCGACGATACGGCGCAGGTTGCACTTGAAATGACCGAAGTACACGGCGTCGAAGCGCACCAGCGTCACGAACAGCCGCCAATCGGTCTCGACCGGCGCACGGCCGAACAGATAGCGGCGGTCGGCGAGACGCGCGTCGAGCAGGTCGAGCGTCTCGAACACGCGGCGCGCGGGCGGCTCGTAGGCCTCCTGCGTCGCGGCGAAGCCGGCTTGGTACACGCCGTCGTTGACGGTCTGGTAGATCAGCTCGTTGAGCCGCTCGATCTCGGCGCGGTGCTCGCGCGGGTACAAGTCGACGTCGTGGCGCGCGAGCATGTCGAACTCGGTCTCGAACATGCGCATGATGTCGTCGTCGGAGTTGCTGACGATGCGCTTGGTGGGCGTGTCCCACAGGACGGGCACCGTGACGCGGCCGTGATAGTTCGGATCGGTGGCGCGATACGCTTCGGCCAAGTAGTGAAAGCCGTTGACCGGATCGGTCGGTGAACCGTCGCCGTCGCGAAACGCCCAGCCCAACTCGTCGCGGATCGGGTCGACCACGGTCATCCCGATCGCGTCCTCGAGTCCCTTGAGCGCTCGCACGATGATCGTGCGGTGCGCCCACGGACAGGCCAGCGAGACGTACAGATGGTAACGCCCCGACTCGACCGGGTACGGCGTGCTCCCGTCGGCGCGCACCCAGTCGCGAAACGCGTCGCCCTGCCGCACGAAACGGCCTTCGACCGATTCGTCCGGGAATTGTGTCTTGACGGTCATCGGGGTTGCTACGCTAGTTCTTGTAGCTCGGATCCTTCGCGTCGAGAATGCGCAGCAGCGCGTCCCACGCGAGTTGCGTGTCGTTGCCGGTGAGGCCAACCTTAGCTTGCTGCCGCACGACCTCTTGCACCGCCGGTGCGGGATAGTGCAGCTTCGCGCCGCCGGCCTGCGCGGCGACTTGCATCGCGCACGCGCGCTCGAGGAGGTACATGACATAGAACGCGCGCGCGACCGTCGTGCCGACCGTCAGCGTGCCGTGGTTGCGCAGCAGGATCGCGTTCTTGTTGCCGAGGTCCGCCACCAAGCGCGGGCGCTCGTCGAGCATGAGCGCCAGCCCTTCGTACTCGTGGTAAGCCAGCTCGCCGTTGAATACCATCGAGGTCTGGTCGATCGGCAGCAGTCCGTCCTCTTGGCACGACACGGCGACGCCGGCGACCGTGTGCAGGTGCAGCACGCAGTTCGCATCCTCGCGCCCGGCGTGGATCGCGCTGTGGATCGTGAAGCCGGCTGGGTTGATGATGTATGGCGTCGGCTCGACGATCTTACCGTCGAGGTCGACTTTCACCAAGCTCGACGCGGTGATCTCGCCGAACAGCAGCCCGTACGGATTGATCAGAAAGTGGTGCTCAGGTCCGGGCACCCGCGCCGAGATGTGGGTGAAGATGAGATCGTCCCAGCCGAAGTGGGCGACCAGGCGATACGCGGCGGCCAGATCGACGCGCGCCTGCCACTCTTCGGGCGAGACCTTGCGGGGGGCGGTACGGAGCTCGGGGGCGGCGGCGGTGGCGCTCATGGGGTTCCTCGCGATGGAAAGGTTACGGTCGTTTTCGACAGGAGCCGGTCATCCCCCGGGCAGTCCTACGGCAGCGGGATGCGAGCCAGCTCTTCCATGATGCGCGCGAAGTCGCTGAACGTCAGCGCCTGGTCGGCGTCGCACTTGGCCTCGGCCGGGTTCGGATGGACCTCGAGCAGCAGGCCGTGCGCCCCGACGGCCTTGGCCGCGCGGCACAGCGGCGCGATCCAGCGGCGGACCCCGACGCCGTGCGACGGGTCGACCAGGACCGGCAAGTGCGTGCGCTCGCGCAACACCGGGATCGCGGAGAGGTCGAGCGTGTTGCGGGTCGAGGTCTCGAACGTGCGAATGCCGCGCTCGCACAGGATCACGTTGGGATTGCCCTCGCTGAGCACGTACTCGGCGGCGGCGAGCAGCTCGTCGATCGACGCCGCCATTCCGCGTTTGATCATCACCGGGCGCTCGCACTTGCCGACCGCTTTGAGCAAGTCGAAGTTCTGCATGTTGCGCGCGCCGATCTGGAGCAGGTCGACCGACGCAGCCATGCGCTCGACCTGGTCGATGCTCATCACTTCGCTGACCGTCGGCAGCCCGCTCGCGCGGCTCGCCTCCGCCAACAGCGTCACGCCGTCCCAGCCCAAGCCCTGAAACGCGTACGGCGACGTGCGCGGCTTGAACGCGCCGCCGCGCAGCATCAATCCCCCGGCCGCCGCGACGGCTTCGGCCGTCGCGAGGATCTGGTCGCGCGACTCGACGCTGCAGGGTCCGCCGATCACCACGAACGCGCCGTCGCCGATCGCGACGTTGCCGACCATCACGCGCGAGCGCGCGTGCTCGCCTTGGCGCTGCGCTTTCGGGAAGGAAACCTTGTCGGGTGCCGGCACGACCGGCGGACGGTTGTCGACGACGATTGCCGCCTGGCGCCGAACGCGCGCCGGTGCGCTCGACGCGTCGTACGTGCCGATCACGTGCAGCGTGACGGTGACGTCGCGCAGCTCGTGCAGCGCGGTGGCGAACCGCTCGTCGCGCACGTCGCCGTCGACGTCGACGTAGAACGAGGACTGTCCGGTCACGCCGAGCCGGGTCTTCGAGTCGAGCTTCGAGCAGTTCAGCCCGTGCGCGCCGAGCACCGACAGGCAGCGCCCCAGCGCTCCCGGCGCGTCGGCGACCGCGAACACCAACGACGTCTTGCGGACCGAGAAGTCTTCGGCGGGCTCGAATTCGGACGACGGTCCCTGCGCGGCAGGGGCGCGGAACAGAATGAAGCGGGTGAAGTTGTCGGGATGGTCGGCGATTGTGTCGGCCAGCTCGATGAGCCCGTAGCGCCGTGCCGCGTCGGACGACGCGATCGCACCGCGCGCCGGATCGCCGGCCGCAGCCACGTCCCGCGCGGCGACGCCGGTATCGGGCACCGGGACGCGCCGCACGTCGGTCAGGCTGCCCAAGAAGCGGCCGCACTCGGCCAGCACGACCGGGTGCGACTCGATCTCGCGCAGTCCGTCCAGCGTCGCACCGGCAACGGCCAGCAGCCGGTGGTCCATCCTCCAGGTGATCTCCGCGAGCAGGTCGAGCTCGTACTCGGCCAGCGCGTCGTAGCCCTCACGGATCGTCCCAGCGATCGCGTTGTCGATCGGGAGGAGCCCGAGGTCGGCGCGCCCCGACAACACGGCATGGGCGACGGCCCGGTACGAGGAGCAGCCCATCGGCACGAACGTGACGCCGCGGCGGGCCGCGTAGGCGTCGAGCACGGCGTGGGAGTACGAGCCCTCGATCCCCTCGAAGGCGGCGGTCATCGTGAGGGTGGGGGCGGTCGGCTCGCCGGTCGCGGCCTGGGCGCTGATCATCGTGCTCTCCGAGAAAGAAAGAAGAGCCCCGGCGGGGGCTCTTGCAGTTCGGTCGGTAGACTCGGTTACGGCAAAGGCCTTTCGCGCCGGCGCGCATCATGCGGGGCGTAGAAGAAGCCGTAATACCAACCCAAAGCCGTCATGTCCGTCGGTCTTACCACGCCCGGCGCGGGGCCGTCAACCGGACGCCGGCTGTAAGGTGGCTTGCGGCCGCGCGGAAACCGAGTTGGTACGATGGCCGTTGTGATGACCGTGAACCGCATATTGAAGGCCCTGCCGCTTGCCCTGGCGCTGGTGGCCGGCGCGCTGAGCGCTCCGGCGCAAGCTGCTCCCAAGCAAGAGAAGGCCGTCCTCGCCGGTGGCTGTTTCTGGGGTTTGGAGGCGGTGTTCGAGTCGCTCAAGGGCGTCAGCAACGTGGTCTCGGGCTTCTCGGGCGGGGCCGCATCGACGGCGCACTACGAGATGGTGAGCACGGGGACCACGGGCCACGCGGAGTCGGTCGAGATCACCTACGATCCGTCGCAAATCTCATACCGCCAGCTGCTGCAGGTGTATTTCACGGTCGCAACCGATCCGACCGAGCTCAACTACCAAGGCCCCGATCACGGCACGCAGTACCGCTCGTCGATCTTCTACACGGACGATGCGCAGAAACGGGTCGCCGAAACGACCATTCGTGAACTCACCGCGGCACATGCATACAGCGCGCCGATCGTGACCACGGTCGTCCCGTTCGTCGCGTTCTATCCGGCCGAGGCGTACCACCAGCACTATCTGCGCCTCCATCCGGATGAGCCGTACATCGTCTTCAACGACATGCCCAAGCTCAAGGCGCTGCACGAGCGCTTCCCGGCGCTGGTCAAAGCGCACGCCTGAGCATTCCGTGGACGAAGTGGAGAAGTCCGTGGAGCGGTCGCGTTTGAACGAAATTCGCCTGGGGTAGCGCCGGCGACGCACTCCGTACGGTAGCGTACCGAAGCGCAGGGGCGACTTCGCGGGTACACCAGGCAGCATGAGTGCCTCGATCGAGCCGCCGCCGGCTCCCCAGCATCAGTGCTTGAACGTTCTCTGCGGCTGCAACGATCTGGTCAGCGCGGGAACCTGCAGCGAGTGGTGCGCCGCCAATACCGTTGAAGCTGCCGATGTCGAGCGCGGCAAAGCGTCATCGGCCGGCGCGTGCGGCTGCGGCCACGCGACCTGCGCGCAGAACCGCGCGGCTCGCGGCACTCCCGAACGCGGCTTGAGTTAGGCCCGACGGGCCGCCGGACTACCAAAGGCGCGGATGGCCGCCGGTCGCGATGAGGTCGGCGCAGATCGCGCGCGCTTCGTCGACCGACGCGACGTCGGTCCGAACGAACAGCTTGCGCCAGTAGGCTTTGCCGGACAGCTTCGCGATGAGGTCGGAGGCGTCGCGGGCGTCGACGACGCGGCCGACGAGCTGCACGCGCACGGTCGGCGCGCCGCCCGCGGTGCCCAGCGGCAAGCGGTGCAGCAGCTGCTCCTGCGAGTCGCTCCACACGGCGTCGCCCCAGCGGTCGCGCAGCGCGCGCTCGCACAGCTCGTACGCGTGCAGATCGCGTTCGGCGTTGAACTCCGCCGCCAGCCCGTACACCGTGCGCCGCTCGCGTAGCGCGCGCACGCCTTCGCCTTGCAGCGGCCGAATCGCGTCGATCACCCGAAAGTCGTCCCAGTCGAGGAACTCGCCGATGTCGTCGAGCGCGCGCGGGTTGGGCCACAGCACCTCGAGCACGTCGTTGAGCACGCGCTCGAACGCGCGCGTCGTGTGGTGAAAGTAGACCGTCGCGAACATCATGTAGCGGGCCAGCACGAACGACTCGAGCGCGACGACGCCGCGCCCGTCGACGCCCAGTTGTTGTTGCCCGTCGACGTCGAGCACGCGCAGCGACGCGATCAGCTGCTCGCCGTCGTACGTCCCGCCCGCCACGCCGGTGAAGTACGAATCGCGCAGCAGGTAGTCCATCCGGTCGGCATCGAGGTTCGGTCCGCTGACCAGCTCGCGCAGCACGGGGTCGGCGTCGGACGAGCCCGTGACGAGATGGAGCACGTCGTCGGAATCGACGTCGATCGCGGCCAGTGCCTCGCGCAGCTCCGGCAGCGCCAGGATCGCTGCGGTGCGCTGTTCGTGACGCACGCCAAGCACCGCTTCGCAGGCATGCGAGAACGGGCCGTGGCCGAGGTCGTGCAGCAGCAAGCTCGCCCTCAGGAGCGTTCGCTTCTCGCGGAACGCGCGCTCGGAGTCGAACGCCTCGGGTGAATGGACGCGCAGCGCGTCGAACGCGCGCGTCCCGATCGCCAGCGCGCCCAGCGCGTGCGAGAAGCGCGAATGCTCGGCCGAGGGAAACGCCAAATACGCCAGGCCGAGCTGGCGCAGCCGCCGCAGGCGCTGCACGGGCGGCGCCGAGAGCAGCGCCACCTCGCCCGCGTTCAGCTCGATGAAGCGGTGGATCGGGTCGTAGATGCGTTTGGCGCGCAGCGCATGGTTGTCGCGCGGCGCGTCGTAGTCACGCCGCATGCCGGTCTCTCGTACGTCCCTCGCCTTGCTGTCGACGGCGGTATTGCTCGGGGCGTCTGCACCGCAGCGCCTCAGCTACCCTCCGGCGCCGGTGCAACTCGTGACCGATACGTACTTCGGGACGACCGTCCCCGATCCGTACCGATGGCTCGAAGACGCCGACTCGCCGGCCGTGCGCGCCTGGGCCGCGGCCGAATCCGATCTGGCGCGGCGCTACATCCACGCCGTGCCGGCGTATGCGGCGATTCGCGCGCGCGTCGCGGCGCTCGCGCAAGGTTCGCCCACGCGCAGCGGGCTGCAGATCGCCGGGCGCGCGTGGATCTATCTGCGGCGCACGCCGCCGGCGCCGCAAGCCGTCCTGGTCGCGCGCGACGGCGCCGCCGGTGCCGAGCGCGTCCTGTTCGATCCCGCGGCGACCGCGACGGGGAGCGCGCCGGCGATCGAGTCGGTCTTCCTCGCGCCGGACGGGCGCACCGTCGCGTTCACGACGCAGCAGGGCGGCAGCGAGGACCAGACGCTGCACGTCGTCGACGTCGCGTCGGGTGCGATGCTGGCCGACACGCTGCCGCACGTCGGCGGCGGCACGACGCCGGTCGCGCTCGCCTGGGACGCCGACGGCAAGGGTTTCACCCACACCCTGTTGCCGCGCAATGCCGACGGCAGCTACCCGCACGACGGGATCTCGCTCGTCCATCACGTACTCGGGACCGACCCCGCGGGCGACGCGTACGTGTTCGGTCACGGCTTGTCGCGCAAAGCGGAGTACCATCTCCTCGCGTCGCGCGGCGGCGCGCTCGCCGCGGTCGTCACCGACGGCGACGGCGTGCCCGCCTCGATCTACCTGCGCCGCAGCGCAGCGACGACGTTCGCGCAAGTCGCGACGCCGGCGGCCGGGATCGGCAGCAGCAGCGCGGCCGACGCGGCGTTCGTCGGCGACGTGCTGGCGGTGGTGGCAAAGGGCCGCGCGCCGCGCGGCGCGGTGATCGGGATCGCCCCCGGCCAAACCGCCGACACCGGCAAAACGCTCGTGCCTGCCGGCGATCCGGTGATCGACGGCGTCGTCGCGATCCCCGGCGGCTTTGCGACGATCGACGTCGCGGGCGGCGATTCGGGGATGCGGGTGTTCGGCGCCGACGGGACGCCGCGCGCGACGGTGCCGATCCCGGCCGTGTCGACGGTCGACGTGGTGGCGGCGGATCCGGCCGGCGGCGACGTGATCGTCGGTTACGAGAACTACGTGACGCCGCAGCGCTGGTACTATTACGACTTCGGCGGCAACACGCTCGTCCCGACCGGGATCGGCGAAACGTCGCCGGGCGATTTCTCGCACGTGCGCGTGCAGCGCGTGCTGGTGCCCTCGCTCGACGGCAAGGCGCAGGTGCCGCTCGAGATCGTCAGCGGCGCGGGCACGCGTGGCATGCGCACGCCGACGATTCTGAGCGCGTACGGTGCGTATGGTTCGATCACGCGCCCGCGCTTCTCGGCGACCTCGCTCGCGTGGCTCGAGCGCGGCGGGGCGCTGGCCCAAGCGATGGTTCGCGGCGGCGGTGAATACGGCGAGGAGTGGCACCGCGCGGCGCTGCACGCGACCAAGACGCTCAGCTCGGACGATTTGGCCGCCTGCGCGCAATGGCTCGGCGCGAACGGCTACGGCGATGCGCAACATCTCGGGATCGCCGGCGGAAGTGCGGGCGGATTCCTCATGGGGCTCGCGCTGACGCGCAATCCTTCGCTGTACCGCGCCGTCGTCAGCAGCGTCGGGATCTACGACTTGCTGCGCGTCGAGCTCACCCCGAATGGCGCGTTCAACACGCCCGAGTTCGGCACCGTGACCGATCCTGCGCAGTTCCCATGGATGCTCGCCCAGTCGCCGTACCACAACGTGCGCAAAGGCGTCGCCTATCCCGCCGTCTTGATGACGACCGGCGAGAACGACCCGCGCGTCGATCCGTACAACTCGCGCAAGATGGCTGCCGTGCTCCAGGCCAACTCGTCGTCACCCTATCCGATCCTGCTGCTGCAGAAAAGCGGTGAAGGCCACGGCATAGGAAACTCGTTCCAACAGATCGTGGAGTCGACCGCTGAACGCTACACGTTCTTCTGGAGCCAGCTGACCGGCTGACCCAGGGCGCACCGTATCGTCCGGCTGTGCAGAATCATTACGTAGGCGACCAGGAGCCGCCCTCGGAAGGGAGAAGCGCCGCTGCCCATCCTTCGGATGGGTTAGGATCCGGCGCTTGAAGGACGCCTGTGGCGTCCGGGAGGTGGGGCGATGCGGACGATCGAGCGGCGAGAATTCGTCGATTCTTCTCCGCCGACGGCTGAGTTCAAGATAGTCGTCGCGGGCGATGTCATGACCGAGTGGATACTCGCCCAGAGCAAGGTTCGCAATCGTGCCGAGCACGCAGCACTCTTCGATACCGCGAACTATATGGAGCCGTACGTCAAACCCGCCGGAGCCATATCGACCGCGGAGATCATCGTGCGCATGCTCGCCGGGTTACCTTCCGTTTCGAACGGCTTGCGTCCGACCGTTCTCTCGCCGACAGGCTGGGAGAAGACGCACTCCGACATTCGCGTCGACGAGACCTATTGGGGCTCGTATGTCACGTGCGCTCAGTTCCCGAAGCGGGGACCGGCGGACGGCGAAGTCGTCTGGCGCATCAAGCAACAACTGGGAATCGACCGCAAGAAGCCGACGGACCGGCTCACGAACCTCAGTCCGGCAGACATCGACGGCGACGCGTCACTCGTAATCGTGAATCAAACCGTCGGCGACGAAGCTGCGGGCCACGGTTTCATGGTTCACCCGGAGGCCTGGCCGACGTCGCTCGCCGCCCCGCAGAACCGCGACGCGTGGTTGATCGTTGAATGGAGCCGACCCCGCTTGGATGCTCGGGCGAAGTTCTGGGACCACATCTCCAGCTGCGACAGATTCGGCGGCCGAATCATCATGGTCGTTACGGTTGATGACCTTCGGCTCGCGGGTCTTCGGATCAGCCGCGGACTGTCGTGGGAGAGAACGCTCACGGAGCTGTTCGAAGAAGTCGAGAAACGGTGGCACGCGGGCAGCGCAGAGCAACCCGGCCCCTTGGATGGGTGCGCGTACCTCGTGGTCTCATTCGGCTCCTCGGGTGCCGTCGTTTTCACCCATCCCAGCGACCGGCTCAGGGCGAAGCTCATCTACGATCCCGAGCACGTCGAAGGCAGCTGGGCCGAGCAATTCGAAGGTTCGATGAGCGGTGCGACGCGCTGCATGGTCGCCGGCGTCGCCATGGACTTGATTCGCGCACGTGGCGACCTCGGGTCGATTTGCGCGAGCGGCAATTTCGCGGAATTCAGTCAGGGCCTAAAGGCCGGAGTGGTAGCAGCACGGCGCTTGCTCGAAATCGGATACATTCCGATCGGCGCGCAGGAACTCGGTGATACCGAGCTTCCGAAGGATCTGCGCTTCCCGTCATCGGTCATCGCCTGCGTCCTGCGCAGCGCGGTCGCCGAGGTTGATGTCGCCGATGAGGTCGAGAAGGTGACATCGCCGCTGCGCACGGCATTGTTAGCAAAGCTCGACGAGTTGCGCGACGTGAAGGCCGTGATTCGGCGCGTGAATGCGGCTCTCGAGCCGCTCCATTTCGACCCCGGCGCGCTCGCGGAAGAAATAAGGCGCATCCACAAAGATTGGATCAGATTCGAAGCCCATGAGTCTGCGTATGATGAGCTTACCGCGGACGACCGGGCGTCGATACCATACGACAAGTTTGAGAGCGGCATCGCGGAGCGATTCGTCGATCGGATCATGTTGTTCGTGTCTCCGGACAGGACGGCGATCGCCGAGGCGGCGGATCTCCAGGAAGTCCACATCGACGGAGGTTTGCCGAATCGCGATTGGTCGATTCTCGACACAGTCTATGCGAGAGGCATGCTCGAATCGGACGAGCGGAATGAAAAGAATGCTGAAAAAACTCTGAGCCTGTGCAGCAGTATCGTCGAGTATGGTGATTCCAGCCCGCTGGGCGGCTGCTATAAGTTTCCGACCAGACGGATCGGAAAGCTCTTCGTCACGAATCGTGAGGAGCTCGAGAGTCTCACGGCGGTTCGCGCACTAATGATCAACTACGTGAACTCGAACATCTCGACTCCGCTCTCTATCGCCGTGTTCGGCTCGCCCGGCTCCGGAAAGTCGTTCTCCATCAAGCAGCTCGCCGAAAGCATGTCGAAGGGGCGATTCTCTCGCATCGAGACGCGCGTATTTAATTTGTCCCAGTTCAACGGGCCTGAGGCGATCGCGGTCGCTTTGCAGCAAGTTCGCGACGACGGTTTGTCGGGGAAGCTTCCGCTCGTGTTTTGGGACGAGTTCGATACGCCTCACGAGACGCCGCTGGGCTGGCTGCGCTACTTCCTGTCCCCGATGCAAGACGGGAAGTACCAGGATGGGTCCGCGATCTACTACATCGGGAAAGCCATCTTCGTTTTCGCCGGCGGTACGCACAGCACGATGGAGGAGTTTCTTCGAGAGGCCAAAGTCGACGACAAGGAACCGTGCCCGCCCGTCTCCGAGCTTGGGCGCGGAGCAGATGCCGCGGTCGTCGGAAGGTGGTCTGGTACGAACGGGACGCCCGCGGAGAACGGCAGGTCTCCCGACGACCGGGAATATTCGGAGGAGGCGAAGACGGATAAGGTTCCCGATTTCGTGAGCCGCCTCAAAGGGTTCGTCGACGTACCACGGCTCGATTACGAGTGTGCAAAGGATGAAGCCGGCGATCATACGGTGATCGATGCAGCTACGGCGTTACGCCGGGCGAAGCTTCTGCGGTCCTTCCTCGAAGACTCGGCAGGTAATCTCGAAGAAACGGTCACCGGTAAGCGCGGAAACGCGCTCAAACCGAAATTGACGAAGCGCCTCAACGTCGACAAGGGTGTCGTCGCAGCTTTCTTGCGCGTACGCCGATATCGCTTCGGTGCGCGATCGATGGAGGCGATCGTCAAAATGAGTGCTATCGCCGGAAGAGTCAGCTACGACCGGTCGAGTCTGCCCCCAGCCAACCAGCTCAACCTGCACGTCGATGCGAAGGAGTTCTTGGATCTCGCGAATCGCTTCTGGCCGTAAGGCCTGAATCGCTCGCGCGGCCGCCTCGCTCGGCGCTCGGCGGAAGCGATGGGTGTGGCGTCGAAGGTACCGGCCGTGCGGATCGACGACGGCGTGAAGCGCGAAGTGCTCGCGCGCGCCGACATCGGCGAAGTGATCGGAACGTACGTTCAACTGCGCAAGCGCGGGAACGACTTGGTCGGACTGTGCCCGTTCCACGGCGAGAAGTCGCCGTCGCTGCACGTCCATCCCGAACAAGGCTACTTCAAGTGCTTCGGCTGCGGCGTGGGCGGCGACGTCTTCACCTTCGTGCAGAAGCAGGAGAACCTCGCCTTCCCCGACGCGCTGCGCATGCTCGCCAAGCGCTACGGCGTCGCGCTCGCCGAGGAGGATCCGCGCGCGGCGCGCGTCCGCAGCGAGAAAGAGGCGATCTACCACGCCAACGACGTCGCGCGCGCGTTCTTCCACCGCATGCTGCTCGACCCGCGCGAGGGCGCCGCGGCCAAGGAGTATTGCGCGAACCGCGGGATCACCGAGGCGACGATCGAGGCGTTCGCGCTCGGCTACGCGCCGGCGAGCTGGGACGCCCTCGTCGACGACCTGCGCCGCAACGATGTCGCGCCCGAGATCGCGGTCAAAGCGGGGCTGATCCGGCCCAACGACCGCGGCGGTTACCGTTCGTTCTACCGCGAGCGCTTGATGATCCCGACCTTCGCAACGACCGGCGAGACGATCGCGTTCGGCGGCCGCGCGCTGGGCGATCAGGAACCGAAGTACCTCAACACCTCGACCACACCGGTCTACACCAAGGGCCGGTATCTCTACGCGCTCAACGTCGCGCGCCGCGCGGCCGCCAAGGAAGACAGCGTGATCGTCGTCGAGGGCTACCTCGACTGCATCGCGCTGCATCAGGCGGGCTTCGCCAACGCGGTCGCCGCGCTCGGCACGGCCTTCACGCCCGAACAGGCCAAAGAGCTGCGCAAGGCCGCGTCGCGCGCGATCTTGTGCTTCGACGCCGATACCGCCGGCGTCGACGCGGCGCTCAAGTCGATCGAGACGCTCGTCGCCGAGGGCGTCACCGCCTGGGCGCTGCGCATCCCCGACGGCAAGGATCCCGATGAGTTCGTGCGCCGCAACGGTGCGGATGCGTTCCGCGCGCTGCTGGCCGCGCCGATCTCCGCCACGCAGGTGAAGATCGACGCGGAGATCGAGCGGCAGCACGGGCGCGTCGCTCCCGGCGCCCTCGCCGGCTGGGCGGAAGAGACGATCCGCCGGCTGTCGCCGCAGCAAGAGTGGGATCGCTGGCGCGTCTACGCGGCGCAGCGGCTGGACCTCGCGCCCGACGACCTGCGGCGGGCTCGGATGATGCTCAACCCGGTGCACTTCGCCCCGCGCGGGGCGGGTCAGAACGCGTCGCGCCATCTGGTGCCGGGCGCGCTGGAGCGCCCGTCGTTCGAGCGCGAGGTCGTCTCGATCGTGCTCGACGAGCCCTCGCTGCTGGCGGAGTACGCCGAACGCATCCCCAGCGAGCGCTTCGACAACCCGCGGCTCCGCCGGATCTGGGAAACGTTGCGCGCGCACGCTCGCTCGCTGGTGCAACCGTCCGACGTTCGAGCCGTGTTTGCAGGAGATGAAGACGCGGCGGCCACGCTCGCCTCGGTGTCGGGCGTGATCGTTTTCGCCGATAGTGAAGAGCGGCGAGCACAGCTCGACCGCGTCGTCGAACGCTTCGCGCGCGACGACGCCGAGCGCCGGTACCGCGAGCTCGACGGGGAGCTGACCCGGCTCTTCGAAGCCGAACAGCCCGTGCCGAGCGACCTCCGCGCAGAACATGCGGCACTAGCCGCCGAACTGAAAGGATAGACCCGCCGGAAAGGGGGTGAACAGCAGCATGGCCCGCACCAAGAAATCCGCCGCGGCAACCGCCGAGGCTCCGCAACTCTCGCTCGACGACCAGATCAAGAAGCTGCTCGCCGCCGGCAAGAAGCGCGGCACGCTGACCTACGAAGAGATCAACGCCGTCTTCGACAACGTCGAAGAGGTCGCGCCCGAGCGCATGGACGACCTGCTCGAGGAGATCGCGTCGCTCGGCATCGAGATCGTCGAGGAGCAGTCCAAAGACGAGAAGCCCGCCGACCGCGAGGAGACCGAAGAGCCCGCGATCCCGCCGGGCCTCGCCCTCGACGACCCGGTCCGGATGTACCTCAAGGAGATCGGCCGCGTCCCGCTGCTGTCGATGGACGACGAGCGCCGTCTGGCGATGGCGATTGAAGCCGGCGAGAAAGAGGCGCTCAAGAACGGCACCGCCGACAACGCCGTGCTGTTCCACGGCGAAGACGCGAAGCGCAAGCTGACCGAAGCGAACCTGCGGCTCGTCGTGTCGATCGCGAAGAAGTACGTCGGCCGCGGCATGCTGTTCCTCGATCTGATCCAAGAGGGCAATCTCGGGCTGATCCGCGCCGTCGAGAAGTTCGACTACCGCAAGGGTTACAAGTTCTCGACCTACGCCACGTGGTGGATCAGACAGGCGATCACGCGCGCGCTCGCCGATCAGGCCCGCACGATCCGCATTCCGGTGCACATGGTCGAGACGATCAACCGTCTCATCAAGATCAGCCGCCAATTGCTCCAAGAGCTCGGTCGCGATCCGACGGTCGAAGAGATCGCCAACGAGATGGGCCTCACGCCCGAGAAGGTCCGCGAGGTCATCAAGATCTCGCAGGAGCCGATCTCGCTCGAGACGCCGATCGGTGAAGAGGAAGACTCGCACCTGGGCGACTTCATCGAAGATCAGGAAGCGGTCGCGCCGGCCGAAGCGGCCTCCGTCATGCTGCTCAAAGAGAAGATGCAGGACGTCCTCAAGAACCTCACCGAGCGCGAGCGCAAGGTGCTGGTG
>Ga0302325_10007828_pt1 | contig 23589 bp, 19 predicted proteins | sample Palsa_T0_2_FD_201948 | JGI IMG/M metagenome (GOLD analysis project Ga0302325, IMG submission 201948) | Peat permafrost microbial communities from Stordalen Mire near Abisko, Sweden - Palsa_T0_2 | ecosystem: Environmental > Terrestrial > Soil > Palsa > Peat permafrost | place: Sweden: Abisko... | reverse complement strand
AGCACCGGCTGATCTGTCCGAACCCGCTCTGCGGCGAAGGTTCGTTCACACTGAGCGATCACCGGATCGCCGCGAAGGGTTGCATGCTGACCACGCGGGCGGCCAAGTGGGTGGTCAAACAGATCGGTGCGGGCGAGACCATCTCGCACCTGGCCGCTGAGCTCGACTGCTGCTGGGACACGGTCAACGCGGCGGTGCGCATCTATGGCGCCGCCCTCTTGGCCGCCGACACCAAGCGCTTGAAAGAGACCACGGCCATTGGCCTCGACGAGACGCTCTTCGTGCGCCAGGGCCCTTACAAGCAAAAGACCTGGTCGACCACCGTGTGCGACGTGGCCAACTATGCCCTCATCGACGTGCTCGCCACCAGGGAGTTCACCGCGGTGGCCGGCTGGCTGCGCCGCCAGCCCCACCACGTCAAAGCCCGCCTCGAGTACGGCTGTCTCGACATGTCCAAGACCTACTCAGCGGTGTTCAAGGTCGTCACCCCCAAGGCCACACGGGTCATCGACCGCTTCCACGTCATGCGCCACGCCATCTTGGCCGTCGACCAGACCCGCCGCCGCGTCCAACAACAACGCCTCGGACACCGCGGGCGGGCGGCCGACCCGCTGTATCGGGCCCGCAAGCTCTTGGTCATCAAGGCGACGGCGAACGACATCGAGCTGACGTCACGCCTCGAGAGCCTCTTGGCGCTCGGCGATCCCGACGGCGAGGTGGCCTTCGCCTACAGCGTCAAAGAGGCCGTGGCGCGCTTCTACGAGACCGCCGATCCGCAGGCCGCAGAAGACCTGTTGCGCGACATCGTCGACCACGCCTCGAGGCGTTCAGCGCCCCCTGAAGTGCGCACCTTGGCGCGGACCTTGCGCAACTGGTTCGAGCCCATCGTGGCCTGGCACCAGGCCAAGGTCTCCAACGGTCCGACCGAAGGGATGAACAACCTGTTGAAACGGGTCAAGCGGGTCGCCTTCGGCTTTACCAACTTCGAGAACTTCCGCATCCGGGCCCTGCTCTACGCCGGCAAGCCCAACTTCAGAGTGCTCGACTCGATCGTGGTGGCCTGAGGTGGCTCACCCCGCAGAAACCGGAAGACCCGAAAACAGTGGGCGCTGCGGGACTCGAACCCACGACCTCAGCCGTGTGAAGGCTGCGCTCTAACCAGCTGAGCTAAGCGCCCTGGCGGATTTGCCGAACCATAACCGTAGCCTGCGCGACCACGGCATCCTGCGGGTCCGGGGTGATTTGGGGTGGCCCAGCGGCGCCGGTACCCTGAGGTTGCCATGTCGCCCCCCGCCGGAGACAACAACAGCAAGCCCGCGCGGACCCTGACGAGCCGCATCATGGGCGCCTTCACCGGACCGGCGTCCTCGGGCAGGTCCGAGGACGCCGAGGAGACCCCGGAGGTCCTGCCTGCGGGCGAGCGCAAGGCAGCGATGTCCACCTTGAACCAGCAGGAGACCAAGTGGGCCCTTGGCGCCCTCATCTTGGCCACTGTGGGCGGCATCGCCATTCCCATCTACTTCACCGCCGAGAACAAGGTCACCAAGGCCGGGAAGAACTCCATCGCCGTCGCACCCGACGCCAAGCTGCTCGGTGGCGTCATCCTCGTCATCTGCGCCATCGGGTTCTCAGCCCTTTGGAAGCGGAAGCGCACACTTGTCGCGTTCGCTCTCTTCCTCGTGGGATTCGCATTCACGATCTTCATCGGGCTCGCCGGGTTCGCCTTCATCGCTCTCGGCGGTTGGCTCATGCTGCGAGCCTGGCGTCTCAGCAAGTACGGAACCACCGATTCCAAGGTCATCCGACGAGTGGCGGCGACTCAACCCCGCGGACGGCAGCGCAAAGAAGCCGCCCGGTCCACGTCCAAGGCGGCGTCCACCCCGGCAGGCCGCAAGCCTCCGACCGCCAGCAAGCGCTACACCCCGAAAGCCCCGGCCCGGAAGAAGATTCCCAAATCGACCGAGTAAGTGGTCGGAGGGCGTTCTAATCCGCGAAGGTCAATCGACCGGCTCGATCAGCAGCGCCGAGCGCAAGAGTTGCAGCGCGTCGGTCCGCCGGCGCACGAGTGAACGAGCTGTCGGCTCCTCCCCCAAGGCCCGTAACACCTCCACCTCTGTGACCATTCCGATCACCGTGGAGTAGATGGCCAATAGCAGCAGCCGCGGGTCGTGGCGGCGCATCGCGCCGGCGTCCATCTCCGCTTCCAAGAACGATGAAGCCCGCAACATGAGGGGATCGAGCGCAAGCGTCATCTGCGTCGCCGCCGGCGGACCCAATCGGCCCACCTCGCGCAGGAATCCGAGCAGGTCGGGTTGGCGCGCCGCCAGGCGGAACACCGAGCGGACGACGGCCTCCACCCGCCCCCAGCCCTCCCCTGCTCCGCGTAGCGCCGTCTCGAGGGCCAGTGAAAGATCGTCCGCGCTCCGGGCGATCACCGCTTCCAGAAGTGCGTCCTTGGACGGGAACCAATACAGGATGGACTGCTTGGTCAGCTCGAGCCCCTTGCCGACAGCGTCGAGCGACGTGGCCTCGTATCCCCTGCTGGCGAACGAAGCCAGAGCGGCATCCAGGATGCGGTCTTTGGTCGATGAACTGGGCACTTACCAAATGGTAGACAGAATCGATGGGCAGTGGTAGACATTTCCGATGCCCATTGAGCGGGATCTCCGTGGGAAACGCTTCTTCATTACGGGCGCTACCGGGTTCCTCGGTACCGCCCTGGTCGAGCGCATCGTCCGTTGTGTCCCCGAGGCCGATGTGACCGTGCTCGTGCGGCCCGGACGCCGATCGGACGCGGCGGCCCGGCTGGCCCGCGAGGTGATCAAGAACGACTGCTTCGACCGGCTTCGCTCGGAGCTGGGAGACGGCTTCGAGGCTGAGGTGGCACGCCGCGTCCGCGCCGTGCCCGGCGATGTCAGCCGCGACGGGCTCGGGCTCGACGACGAGGGACGCGGGGCCCTCGCAGCAGCGGACGTCGTCATCCACTCTGCCGCCACCGTCTCCTTCGATGCCCCCTTGACGCAAGCCGTTGAGATCAACCTCCTCGGCCCTTCCCGGGTGGCGGCCGCGATCGCCGAGAGCGGATCGGGCGCCCACCTCGTCGCCGTTTCGACCGCGTACGTCGCGAGCACCCATCAGGGCGAGGCCAAAGAGGAACTGCTCAGCGAGAACCGCTTCACCCTCGACGTCCCATGGGAAGCCGAGGTGACGTCGGCCCGGCGCCTGCGCGACGATTTGGAGGCTGAGTCCCGTAAGCCCGAAAAGCTGCGGACGTTCACGAAGCAGGCTCGGGCGGAGATCGGCGCCGCCGGCGATCACTTGATCGCCTCGAAGGCCGAGAAGCTTCGCGATGAATGGGTCAGCAACGAGTTGGTGACGGCGGGCACAGCGCGCGCGATCTCGCTCGGGTGGCCCGATGCCTATCCCTTCACGAAGGCTCTGGGCGAGCGAGCGCTGGTGGAGCAATGGGAAGGCCGGGTACCCATCACGCTCGTGCGGCCGTCGATCATTGAGTCGGCACTGTCGGAACCCCGGGCAGGATGGATCCGCGGCTTCCGCATGGCCGAGCCGATCATCGTGTCGTACGCCCGCGGCCTCTTGCGCGAGTTCCCGGGCGTCCCCGAGGGGATCGTCGACGTCATTCCCGTCGACCTCGTCGTCGCCGCCATCCTCGCTGTCGCGGCGCGGGGCCCCGAGCCCGGACGGCCGAAGGTGTACCACGTCGCATCCGGCGTGCGGAACCCGCTCCGCTACGGCCACCTCGTCGAGCTCTCGGAGGACTTCTTCAGCCGCAACCCTCTCTACGACGAGCGTGGTCAGCCCATCAACGTGCCCGAGTGGTCCTTCCCCGGACGAGGACGCGTGCAGCGCCAGCTCAAGCGCGCCGACACCGCCATGACCTTCGTGGAAAAGGTGATCACTGCCTTGCCGATACGAGGCAAGCAGGCGCAGCTGGCCGCCCGGATGGAAGACAGGCACGCGCTGGCCAAGCGGGCGCTCGGGTACGTCGAGCTCTACGGCGCGTACACCGAGACCGACGCGCGGTATCGGGTCGACAACCTGATCGAGCTCTCGGATAGGGGCGACGAGGGTGACCATGCCCGGTTCGAGTTCGACCCGGGCGTCATCGACTGGGACCACTACGTGCACGAGATCCACCTGCCTTCGGTGCTCGAGCACACCCGCGTCCGCACGAAGCCGGGCAAGTCGGTGGTGGACAAGCGACCGGACCGGCAGCGACGCGCCATTCTGTCGCCGGACCGGCATCTCGCCGTGTTCGACCTGGAGCACACGCTGATGTCGTCGAACGTCGTCGACACCTACGCCTGGCTCGCCAGCCGACACCTGTCGCCGGCGCGACGGGCACGCTTCGTGGCAGACCTCCTGCGACAGGCACCGTCCCTGCTCGCCCTCGACCGGCGCGACCGCGGCGACTTCCTGCGCTCGTTCTACCGGCGCTTCGAGGATGCGCCCCTCGAACAACTGCGCGAGGACTCGTGGGAGCTCTTCCACCGCCAGCTCCTCACTCGCTCGTTCCCCGACGGCTTCGCCCGGGTCCGCGCCCACCGGGCGGCCGGGCACCGGACCCTGCTCATCACGGGAGCGCTGGACTTCATCATTGAGCCCATCCGCCCGCTCTTCGACGACATCATCTGCGCGGAGATGGAGTCTCGCGACGGAAGGCTCACCGGCCACCTGACGACGCTGCCGCCCATCGGTGAAGCGCGGGCGCTGGTGCTGGCCGACTACGCCGCGCTGCACAGCCTCTCCCTCGAGGAGTCGGTGGCCTATGCCGACTCGGCCAGTGACCTCGCCATGCTGGAGGCGGTCGGCTTCCCGGTGGCGGTGAACCCCGAATCGCGCCTCTCGGCCATCGCCCGGCGCCGCGGCTGGCACGTGGAGCACTGGTCCAAGGCCGAGGGCGGGTCCCACCGCCCGCTGCCGCTCGGGCCCTTCGACGTGCGGCAGCCCAAGGCGGTTATGGGGCGATGAGCACGCTTCTCTTCGAACGCTCGCTGCCTCGCTTCGCCGCGGCCCGTGTCGTCTCGTCCTTCGGATCGGGACGCGGAGCCGGCGTGGGCCCGCTCCGCCTGATCGAACGCGACGCGCCTCCCGTGCCGGCCGCGGACTGGGTGCACGTCGACCCCATCCTGTCGGGAATCTGCGGGTCCGACCTGGCCACCCTGGACGGGCGCAGCTCGCGCTACTTCGAGGACATCGTCTCCTTTCCTTTCGTGCCGGGCCATGAGGTGGTCGGCACGCTCACCGAGGATGCACGCGGTGCCGAAGGCGGGGTGCTGCCCGCCGGCAGCCGGGTCGTGCTGCAGCCGGTGCTCGGCTGCGCCGCCCGGGGGATCGAGCCCATGTGCCCCGCCTGCCAGGCCGGGAACGTGGGCAATTGCGGCTCCATCGCATTCGGCCACATCCGCCCCGGCTTGCAGACGGGCTTCTGCGCCGACACCGGGGGTGGTTGGTCGACCTCGGGTCTCGTGGCGCACTCGAGCCAGCTCTACACCGTTCCCGACGCGTTGAGCGACGCAGATGCGGTGACCGTCGAGCCCGTGGCCTGCGCGGTCCACGCGGTGCTCGGTGCGCCGATCACCGACGGTGACGTCGTGGCCATCATTGGGGCGGGCACGGTCGGCCTGCTGGTAACGGCAGCCCTCTCTCACCTCGCCGCCGCGGGCAACTGCGCCACGCCGGCGGTGGTGCTCGTCGGAGCACGCTACGCACATCAGCAGCGTCTCGCCGGCGAGCTGGGTGCCACCGAGGCGCTGCCCTCCGACCAGCTCGGCCGCGCCGTGCGCCGGCACTCGCGCTCGCTCTCCTTCGGCGGCGCGTCGGGGGTGACCGCGACGCTCTCCGGTGGCGCCGACGTCGTGTTCGACTGCGTGGGCAGCCCTGAGTCGATCGCCCAGTCGCTGGCCATGGTGCGGCCACGGGGAACGGTGGCCCTGGTGGGCATGCCAGGCAAAGTGACCGTGGACCTGGCTCCCTTGTGGCACCGCGAGGTCCGGCTGGCGGGAGCGTACGCCTACGGAACGGAACGAACCCCCGGAACCGACGACGGCGTCTCGACCTTCTCGCTGGCCCTCGATGTGGCGGCCGCGCTGCAGACGGGCCGGCTGGTGTCGGCCACCTATCCGCTGGCCCGCTTCGAAGACGCCGTCGCCCATGCCGGTGCAGCCGGCCGCCGCGGTGCCGTCAAGATCGCATTCGACGTACGGAAAGGACCGATCCGATGAGTCGCCGCCCAGGCTTCGTCCTCGAGGTGGACAAGTCGACGCCACCGACCCTGTTCTGGAGCGGCGAGGCCTTCAGCCTCGAGACGCTGCCGGAAGGCAGTCGCGTCGTGTACGCACCCGAGCCCATGAAGGCGATCGAGGATCCCTACCGCGCCATCCGCCACGCGTTGCTGCATCCGGAGGGCGACCGTGACCCCTTGCCGGCCCTTCTCCGTCCGGGCATGAAGCTCACCATCTGCTTCGACGACGTCTCGCTGCCGCTGCCTCCCATGGAGGCGCCTGATATCCGCCAAATGGTGATCGAGACCGTGCTGGACATGGCGGCGGAGGCCGGTGTCGACGACGTGCAGTTGGTGGCGGCGCTGGCCTTGCATCGCCGCATGGCGGAAGAGGAGCTACGCCACGCCCTGGGCGACCGGGTCTACGACGCCTTCGCGCCGCACGGCCTGTTGACCCAGCATGATGCCGAGGACCCCGACAACCTCCTGTTCATCGGCGAAACCGACCAGGGCGAGGAAGTGGAGATCAACAAGCGGGCCGCCACCTCGGACCTGCTCGTCTACGTCAACATCAACCTGGTCGCCATGGACGGCGGGCACAAGAGCGTGGCGACAGGCCTGGCCAGTTACCGCAGCCTTCGTCACCACCACAACCCGCAGACCATGCGCCATTCGAAATCGTTCATGGACCAGCCGGCCTCCGAACTGCACTCGGCGAACTGGCGCATGGGACGTCTCATCGCCGAGTCCGGGGTGAAGATCTTCCAGATTGAGACGACGCTCAACAACGACACGTTCCCATCGAACTTCGGATTCCTGCAGAAGCGGGAGTGGGAGTGGTCGCTGCGCGATCGGGCCTCCTACGCGGCCACGTCCAAGGCGTTGTCCAAGGTGCCGCCGCGCATGGCCCGTCAGATCTTCCACTCCATTCGATCTCCCCACGCGCTGACGTCGGTGCAGGCGGGCGAGGTGGAGGCCGTCCACGCGCTCACGACGGCCAACGTGTGGGCCCAGCAGGGCGTCGACGTCGAGGGCCAGACCGACATCCTGACGATGGGACTGCCGTACATCTGCCCTTACAACGTGAACTCCATCATGAACCCGATTCTGGTGGCCTGCCTCGGGCTCGGCTACTTCTTCAACATGTACCGAGGAAAGCCGCTCGTACGTGAGGGCGGCGTCGTGATCATGAAGCACCCGACCAGGCCCGAATTCCACCCCGGCCACCATCCGAGCTACATCGATTTTTACGAGCAGGTCTTGACGCAGACCATCGACCCGGTGCAGATGCACAAGGAGTTCGAGGAGTCCTTCGCCACCGACCCCTGGTACGTGCATCTCTACCGGACCGGGCACGCCTATCACGGCGTACACCCGTTCTACATGTGGTACTGGTGCGCGCACGCCATGGCGCACCTGGGACGGGTCATCGTCGTGGGCGGAGACCCGAAGGCAGTGCGCCGGCTCGGCTTCTCGCCGGCGAGCTCGCTGAACGACGCCCTCGAGATTGCGTCCGATGTCGTCGGCCCGTCGCCGACCCTGACGCACATGCACAACCCGCCGATCTTCATGTCGGACGTGCACTGATGACCGGGTCGGGCCTGCGGGGCCGACTGCGCTCGGCCCGCTTCCCGCTTGCTGCCCCCTCGTGGCCGACGACCGTCGAGCGACCCGATCCCGAACGCAAGGTCGGGCTCGAGTACGACCACGACTGGTCGCGCCGTTACCCGGTCCGTCTGGCCCGGGCCATGGTCATGGACAATCTGGCCCGCCCCGCTGCCCGCGTGCTCGCACCGGCCACAGTCAGGGGCCTCGAGCACCTCCAACACCTCGAGAAGCCGGTGATCTTCGCGGCGAACCACCTCAGCCACATGGATACGCCGTTGCTGCTGACGACGCTGCCCGTGGAGTTCCGGCACCGTACTGTTGTGGCGGCGGCGTCGGACTACTTCTTCGACCGCACCTGGAAAGCGGCGCTCTCGTCGTTCGCCCTCGCGACCATTCCCATTGAGCGGAGCAGGATCAACCGCAAGTCAGGGGACACCGCGGCCGAGTTGATCGAGGACGGCTGGAACCTGGTCATCTTCCCGGAAGGCGGCCGCTCGCCCGACGGCTGGACCCAACCCTTCACGGCCGGCGCCGCCTACCTGGCCCGGCGCACGGGTCGCCCGGTGGTGCCCGTCTACCTGCACGGCACCAGGCACGTCCTGCCCAAGAGCGCCGAGTCCGAGGCGAGGGCACCGGGAGGCTCGGGCACCGAGTCGCGGCGCAGCAGTCCTCTGCGCCGCGCCCCGATCGCCGTGCTCTTCGGCGCACCGCTCTCCCCGGACGAAGGCGAGAACACGCACCGTTTCTCGGACCGGATCGAAGGCGCCGTCGCGACCTTGTCGCGTGAGGTCCACTCCGACTGGTGGCAGGCCCGACGTTCGGTCAGCGCCGTGGCGCCGGTCGAGGGAGCCGAGACGGCGCACAGGGGACCGGCGGCCTCACCGTGGCGCCGCTCCTGGGCGCTCGACGAGCCCCCGTCGCGCCAGCGCGGGTCCGCATGGCCCGACTGAGCTCCTGACCTCCAGCCGACGAAGCGGCCTGTGCGTGCCGCTGCGGTGCGGGAACGATCAGAGCAGCGGACGGGAGACGAGAATGGCCGTCTCGGCCAGGCCCGCATCGCGATGGACAAGGCCCGCCTGGTAGTCCGGGTCGCGGATCATGTCGACGAACGCATCGATCCCGGGGTACTGCATGATGGCGATCTGGTCCCAGGGCCCGGTCTGGCCGATGAGGACCTGGCGCACGTCGTTGTAGAGGATGAGGGTGCCGCCCCGCCGCACCACGTGGTCCAGCGCCACCGCACCGTAACGGCCGTAGGCATCTGCGCCGCTGAGGCCGGCGCGGGCCAGCTCGTGGCCCTCCGGGTAGCGCGCCTCGGAGTGGTACGACAGGAGGTTCACGAACTGCAGCGGCCCGAACTCTCCGGACCCGAGCAGGGCACGCAGCTGCCCCTCGTCCGGGTTGATGCCCCCGAAGCCGTGCGATTCCAGCTCCCTGAGGAGCACTGCCACGTCCTCGTCACTCCACAGCGCCACGAAGGCTCCTTCCGGCCGGCGTTCCGCGGATGGTAGCAACGGTGTCAGGCTGTCTGGCGAGCCGGCACCCGTTCTGAGCTCGCTGCCTTTCCGAGTCAGGAGATCAATCCCGTGCAGACCATCATCCTCGGCAGCGGCGGCCCGCTGCCCCACCCCTTACGCGCCGGGCCCTCGACCCTCGTGCGCACCACCGCCGGTGATCTGCTCTTCGACTGCGGGCGCGGCGTGCTCATGCGCACCGCCGCGGCCGGAGCGGCGGCCGGAGCGCTGCGAGGGCTCTTCCTGACCCACCTGCACAGCGATCACACCACCGATCTGAACGACATCTTCACCTCGAAATGGATCACGTCGTTCCAGCCCCAACCGCTGCCCGTCTACGGTCCCGTCGGCACAGCGTCCCTCCTGAAGGCAACCGAGGCCATGCTCGAGCTCGACATCGGTTACCGCATGGCCCACCACGATGATCTGCGGTGGCGGCCGACGGCCGAGGTGGTCGAGTGCGAGCGCGGGACCGTGCTGGAGCACGGAGGGGTCCTGATCACCGCCGCACCCACTGATCACGCTCCGGTCCGCCCGACCGTCGGCTTCCGGGTCGAGGAGGACGGGCGGTCCGTGGTCATTGCCGGTGACACGGTCCCGTGCGGGGGCCTGGACGAACTCTGTGCGGGAGCGGACATGCTGGTCCACACGGTGACGCGGCCCGATCTGATCAGGGCGATCGGCCTGCCTCGCTTCGTCGACGTCCTCGACTACCACTCGACGGTCGAGGACGCGGCGAAGACTGCGGCGCGCAACGCCGTCGGCACCCTCGTCCTCACGCACCTCGTCCCTGCTCCCGAGCCGGGCACCGAGGACGAGTGGGTGGCGATGGCCGCCGCGCAGTTCGACGGTACGGTCATCGTGGCCCACGACCTTCTGTCGCTGGACGTCGGCCCGACCGCCTGACGCCGATGTCCGACGCGTTCCGCGAGGCGTCGGCCTATTACATGGCGGGCCGGCCTCCCTACTCCCGTGAGCTCCTGCACCTCCTCCAAGGCGAGCTCGGACTCAATGGTCGCGGATGCCTACTCGACGTCGGCTGCGGCCCCGGTGCGCTGACCCTCGAGCTGGCACCGGCATTCGACGAGAGCGTCGGGGTCGATCCTGACCCCGGCATGCTGGCCGAGGGTCGCCGGCGAGCCGGGGCGGCGGGGCTGTCGGGTCTGCGCTGGGTACAGGAAAGCGCCGAGGGCCTCGGGCGGCTCGACCTCGGCCGGTTCCGGCTGGTCACCTTCGGCCAGTCCTACCACTGGACGGCCGGTGTGCCGGTCCTCGACACCGTGCACGGGATGCTCGAACCTGGGGGCGCCGTTGCCCTCGTGGGGCATCGCGTCGAGGGGCGATCCGTGCCGGCCGGACCCGGATTGCCGCGGATTCCCGAGAAGGAGATCATGCAGCTCGTGCACCGGTACGCCGACAACGATGCGGCACTGCGTCAGAAAGGCAAGCGTGCGACACCCCATCTCCACGCAGCCGATGTCCGGGCGTCGCGCTTCGGCGCCTGCCGCATCGTGTACGCACCTGGCCGACCTGACGTGGTGCGCACTGTGGACTCCGTGATGGCGGGCTACTACTCGACCTCCTACGCCGCGCCGCGCACCTTCGGGACCCGCCGGGCCTCGTTCGAGACCGCAGTGCGGGCGCTGCTGCTCGAACGATCGCCAACGGGACTCTTCTGGGACTGGCCGGGTGACACCGAGATCGTGCTGGCGTCCATGTCACCGACGCCACGCCGCGCGTAACGTCGCTCAGAAGACGACGGCTCCGGCCTCGGCGCGGGGATCACTGCTCGGCACGATCACTTTGCCCAACGGGGCGATGGCCACGGCGGCGAGCTTGAAATTCCCGAGGCCGAGGGGGATGCCGATGATGGTGAGGCACAGCACGACACCGAGGACCAGGTGCGCCAGGGCCATCCACAGACCGGCCAGGACGAACCAGAGCACGTTGGCCACCGTGGAAGGCGCACCCGCATCGGGGTTCCGCGCCACGGCCCGTCCGAAGGGCCACAGCACGAACGCGGCGAGGCGGAAGCAGGCCACGCCGAAGGGAATGGTGATAATCAGGAGGCACAGCACCACGCCCGCCAGCACGTACCCGATCGCCAGCCACAGGCCGGAGAACGCCAGCCAGAGCACATTGAGCAACGTTCGCATCGCGGCCGGTCCTTCCCGAGCGTCCTAGGTGCGCCTGCGCAGGCGCCGCTTGCCTCCGACGGCGGCGAGTCGCTCCTGGCGGAGGCTCTCCGACGGCTCGTCGTCGAGGGCACCGAGGCTCACGTCGCCGAGCGCCCAGGAGAGGAGCTGGTCGGCCAGCGCCGGGTTCCGCGCCAGCACGGGGCCATGAAGGTAGGTCCCGACGACGTGGCCACGCACGGCGCCCTCGCTCCCGTCACGGGCGCCGTTGCCCACGCCGACGACGACGTGCCCCAGCGGAGCGGTTCCGTCCAGCAACGACGTCGACCCGCCATGGTTCTCGAAGCCGGTGAGCGGTGGGAGCGGTCCGAACGAGGCGGGATCCACCTCGGCCAGCACCTCACCCACCGCGCGCGGCCCGGCCGACTTCACCGTCTCGACCTCGAGGAGCCCCACCCCGGCGTGCGGCTCGCCGGCGGCGTCGGGAAAGGCCCGCCCGACGATCTGGAATCCCGCGCACACCGCCAGGACCACGGACCCTTGCGCCGCGCGCCGCGCCAGGGTCCCGTCGTCGATGAGCGTCCGCGCCGCCCTGACCTGAGGGCCGTCCTCTCCCCCACCCAGGCAGTAGATGTCGGCGTCCGGCAGAGGGCAGTCCGAGACGGCCTGCAGCAACGCGACAGTACGGCCACGCCATTCGGCCCGCCGCGCCAGCACCAGGCCGTTCCCGCCGTCGCCGTAGGTCCCGAGGAGATCGGGGTAGACCACCGCAATGCGCAACGGCGTCGTCACGGAGCGCCCAGCAGGTCGTAGAAGGCTGTGTAGTTCCCGATGACGTCGACCACCTCGTCCGACCCGGCGGCGGCGCTGGCCACGGCCGCCACGGGCTCGGGCTCGGTGGTGTGGGTCACGCCGCCATAGTGCAGGCGCACCGAGAGGTCGCGGTAGCGGTCGCCGGTGGCCACCACCGCGCGCTCGGTCAGGCGCTCGTAGGGGACATCCCACAACCAGCTGGGATCGGCGCCGTCGGCGATCCGCGCGTTGATGCTGACGACCAGCGGTGCCTCCGAGCCGGCCACCAGATCGAGCAGCTCGCCCCAGCCTGCCGGGTTCTTGGCCAGCATGAGCCGGGCCCGCACGTCGCCGAACGAGCGCACCGTGAAACGCCCCTCCACTTCGTCGACCCCCTCCATGGCGGCCAGGGCCAGCAGGGCGTCGACGCCGGACACCTCGGCGGCCACGGCTGCCATCAACGCGTTGGACTGGTTGAACCGGCCGGGCAACGAGAGCCGCACCGGTGCGCTCCGCCCGTCGGCCCACTCGCCGCGTGCCGCGCCGTCGGCAGCGATCACGAGGGTGGCTTCCGGATCGGGGCGGGCGAAGCCGCAACGCGCACACGACCAGCCGCCCTCGGTGAACGCAATGCGGCCCTCGCAAGAAGGGCAGCCCACGGCATCGTGTTGCCAGCGCAGCCCCGCACCCACCCAGTGCACGTCGCGCGCGACCCCCGCCCCCCACACCACGAGAGGGTCGTCCGCGTTCGCCACCACGTGGGTGTGCGGTGCGGCCGCCAGCGCCGCCCGCCAGCTCCCGGCGATCATGCGCACCTCGTTGGTCCGGTCGAGCTGGTCGCGCGAGAGGTTCAGGAGGAGCACCGCCGAGGCCGCGGTGGCCGTGAGGACGCGCGGCAGATAGACCTCGTCGGTCTCGAGGACGGCGCGCCGCGCCTTCGTGCCGGCGAGCGCGGCAACGTGCCCGGGGGGCATGTTCGAACCGGTCTCGTTGCTCACGACGTCGTCACCCGACGCGCCGAGCCCCACCGTGAGCAGCCGCGTCGTCGTTGTCTTCCCGTTGGTGCCGGTGACGAGGGCAACCTGGCGCCCCCGGCTCAGATGCTCGAGCAGCCGGGGGTCCAGGCGCAGGCCGGCCCGACCTCCGGCGACGGTGCCCTCGCCGCGCCCGAGGCGCCGTGACGTGGCGTTGACGACGCGCGTCGTCGCACTGGCGAGCTGCGACCTCACCGAGGGGGCTTGCTACGAGCCAGCTCCTCGGCGGTCGGCTCGTGACGCACCCTCGCCTCGGGGGGCAGCAGTGCGCCGACGGCCTCCATGATGGTGTCGGTGTCCGTCTTGGCGTCGGTGAGCGACAGTGGCACCGGCCGGCCCACCCGCACCGTGACCTTCGGCGGATTGCGCACGAGGGTGAAGTCAGGCACCCGCGCCGAGCGCGGCCAGACCTTCTCGGTCCCCCAGATCCCGACGGGAACGACCGTGGCGCCCGTCGACGCCGCAAGCCTCGCCGTTCCCGTCTTGCCGTGGAGCACCGGGTCGAAGAACTCGTAGCCACGGGGGATGGTGCCCTGCGGGAGGACGATCACCACCTCTCCCGCCTTGAGCGCGGACTCGGCGGCCCGGAGCGACGCCCCCGATCCGCTGCCGCGATCGACCGGAATGCCGCCGATGGCCCGGGCGATCATCCCCACGACGGGCGCGTCGAAGATCTCCTTCTTGCCGAGGAAGCGCACCGGCCGCCCGATGTCGCGCGCCACAAGTGCCAGCGCGGCCACGTCGAAGTAACTGCGGTGGTTGGAGGCCAAGAGCACCGGACCGCGTCGCGGCACGTTCTCGACGCCCGCGATGTCGAAGCGCGCGTACGGGAAGGACAGCTTACGGACGAACGGCCGGAGCATGTGGTAGGGCTCGAGCCCGATGATGCTCGGGACGCCCTGGGGGCGATCCCAGTGCTCAACCGCCCAGCGCCGGGTCGTGGCGACCACGGTCAGTGAGGGATCGGGGTTGACGGCGTGCGGCGTGCCCACGCTGGAGAGCAGCGGCACGTCGAAGATGCTGTCACTGCAGGCGTGGCAATCGGCCAGGTCGATCCGGTTCTCGTCGGCCCAGGCGCGCACGGCGCGCAGCTTGCCGGTCCCCCAGACGAAGCCTTCGTAGAGGCGGCCGGTGTAGCGGCCATCCTTGGTCTCGTAGGCGGTCGCGATGAGGTCGTCGAAGCCGAGGGCCTCGGCGAACGGGGCGATCATGTCCCCCGGTGTCGTGGTCGAGAGCACCAGCCGGTGGCCCTCGGCCCGGAATTCGGCCAGGCGCTGGGGAGCGAACGGGGCGACGATCGCGCTGAGTGCGGAGACGGCCCGCCGGCCGGCGGCCTGGACCTGTTCCTGGTCCCAGCCCTTGGCCACCCGTGCGGCCGCCCGCACCAGTCCCATGGAGAGGAGGTTCTCGCCCAGCCGGTCGTTGACCGCGTAGAGGAGCTTGTCGCCCGGGAGCGACCGCCCCTCGGGCAGCACTCCCTCCTCTATGAGGGCACCGTTGAGGATCTGGCCCGAGGCCCGGCACAGCAGAGTGCGGTCGAGGTCGATGAAGACGGCACTTTTCGCCACGGGTAGGGAGCCTAAAGCAGTTTGCGGGCGTGTCAGGGGGTCACGGAGCCCGCCGGAATGGGCCTGAAATTAGGAGAAGGGATCGCCGGGGGGGAGGGCGATCCCTTCTCAAGACTCATCAGGCTCAGAGGGGGGGCTTCCGATTACCTGCGGTCTGGTGAATAGTTTGCTGGTATCTCGTCGATCAGTCAAGCAGCTTTAGCAGATACTTTCTATCAGTTATAGTGATGCATACAGTAACTCCGGCAAGCATTTTCCGGGAAGGAGGGCCGATGGAACTGAAACACTTGCAAGCGCTCCTGGGCATTGCCGACACCGGAAGCTTCTCCGCCGCCGCCATGTCCATCGGGACGGTGCAGTCCAACGTCTCGGCGCACGTGGCCAGGCTGGAACGAGAGCTCGACGTCCAGCTGGTCGATCGGGCTTCGGGCCGGCTGACCGAGGAGGGCGAGGTCGTGGTCACCCGGGCGCGCCAGGTGATGAACGAGCTCGAAGCGCTGGTCTCGGACGTGTCGGCGTTGCGGGAGGAGGTCGTCGGCACGGTGCGCCTCGGCATGATCGGGACGACGGGTCGCTGGCTGGTCCCCCAGCTCTTCGACCTGCTCCGGGTGCGGCACCCGCACATCCATCTGAATGTCGCCGAGGGCTCGAGCGTCCAGCTCGAACAGCAGCTCGCCTCGGGTCAGCTCGACCTGGCCGTCGTGACGTTCCCCCTGAGTGGCGACGAGATCATGGCGGCCCAGCTCTTCGACGAGGACCTGGTGGCCGTCCTGCCGCCCGGACATTCCCTGAGCCAGGAGACCTCGCTCCCGCTGGAGCGCCTTTCGGAAGTCGAGCTCCTGCTGCCGGCGCCGGGGACCGCGCTGCGGGCCGAGATCGACGCCGCCACGATCCCCGCCCGCATTGAGCTGCGGCCGGCCATGGAGCTCGACGGCGTGCGCCTGATCGCCTCCCTGGCCTTCGACGGCTACGGCGCGGCCATCCTGCCCGCCACCGCGGTACCCGGCCATCTTCGGGGGCGTTTCTCGGTGCTCCCGGTCGAGGGCCTCCCCCGCCGGCGGGTCGGCGTGGCCCAGCGACGGCGGGGACTGCCCTCGGCACCGGCCCGAGCGGTCATTGACGTCCTCGGGATCGTGGTGAACGACGTCCTCTCCATGCCCGAGGGCATCCACCCCACCTGAGCACTGCCGGTCCCCGGGAAACGTGGCCGGCCACCTGCAGGGGTCGATGCAGAACCGCCGTGGCGAGCTGCCCTCAGGCCGGCGCCCCCGCGGGCTCCCGCCACATGGTCCAGAGCGTGGGCCCGTCGTCGGGGAGTGTCACCTCCTCGACGACCTCGAACCCGTGGCGCCGGTAGAAAGGCACGTTGCGCTCCTTGGACGACTCGAGGTAGCAGGGGATGCCCTCGGCGTCGCAGTGCTCGAGGACCGGACGCAGCAGCGCAGTCCCCACTCCCCTGCCCTGCTGCTCCACGGCGGTGCCCAGGGTGGCCAGGTACCAGTGCGGCTGGCGGGGATGCTTGGTCTCGATCAACGTCAAAAGGCGCAGCGTGGTCCTGATGTTGGAGGCCACGTAGGGCAGCACGGGCAGCAGGCCGAGGAGCCCACGCAGCCCCGTCTGCAGTGGCTTGCCGGCGGGGGCCCAGATGGCGGCGCCGCTGTAGCCCTCGGTCGTGTAGCAACCGCCGAAGGGGAGATAGTCGGCCCGCATCTGCGTGCCGAAGAAGGCGCGGAGGCCGGCCTCACGGCGTGCCGCGTTGCGGAAGATGTGGGAGGCCACCGGGTCGTCGAAGAAGGTCCGCGCCAGTTGCGCGGCCATGGCGGTGACGTCGTCCTTCGTGGCGCGCCGGACTACTGGCAGGGCAGGTTCGAGAACCATGACGGAGTCGATGGTGGCAGAGGCCCCGCCCATTCGCCACCCGGCGACGCCGAAGCATGGGTCTGGCCCAGGGTCGCCAGCTCGGGGGCCAGTCGCTCCCCGACGTAGATCCCGCCCGAGCGCGTGAAGTGCACGCCGTCGCTGCAGCGCACGTTGACCTGGTCCACGGTCGGGGAAAACGCGTCGTCGGGCGACACCACGGCGTTGAGGTCGAAAACGTAGACCCGGCTCGGCTCGCTCCCCAGGGGCGTGGTCGAGGCGACCTCCCGCATGGTCGCGTTGTCGAGCGTCACGCGCCCCGGCGCATCCTCGGGCCAGGGCGCGCCGGCGGGTGAGGTCCCGCTGTCGTAGTACGGGGTCGTCAACAGGACGACGCTGGCGCCCTTGGAGCCGAGGACGGAGATCGCCTGGCGGTACCGGTTGGCGAGATAGCTGTCGAAACTGGGTTCCCCGATGTTCTGCCACTGGCCCGCCACCTCTTGATCGAAGGTCTCGCCTCGCGCCAGGTAGATGACGACATCGGGGTTGTAGGCGTTCACCCAGGCGCGCCAGGTGTCGAAGAGCGAGTTCGGGTCGCCGCCGACGTCGCACGGCGCGTTCGGGCTCACCGAGTACCAGAGGACGCGGATCTGGGTCTGCATCGAGACGGAGCAGGCGGGGGACCCCTCGTTGACGACCTGCACGTTGTAGGGCTGCGCCTCCGCGGCCAGACCCACACCGAGTGAGCCTGCCACGGAGTCGCCGACCAGCAGCACCTTGACGGGCTTGGAGGAGGTCGCCGCCGGGACTGCGGGCGACAGGAACGGGGGAACCGTCGTCGTGGTCGTGGTCGGGGCCAGCGTCTGCGAGCCGGGGATAGAGGGCACCGAACTGAGGGAGCCGGCGAGCGTCGCCGTCCCGGGCGACGTCTTGACCGAGGGCGGCGCCGTCACGGTGAGCTGCGTCCCCTGCAGCTCTGCCGCGCCCACCGGGACGAGCATGCTGACGCACACCATGCTGATGGCGACCGCCGCCCCGACGGGCGCCGCCACCCAGGAGCGCCAATGTGCCAGCGCGCCGCGGCGGATCGGCATCTCCACCAGTTGGTAGCTGACGGCGGCGATGCCCGCGGTGACGGCAACCCGGGCCACGAAGAGCGGGTACGGGCCCCAGTCCAGCCGTTGCCCGCTCATGACGAGCACGACGGGCCAATACCAGAGATAGATGCCGTAGGAGATCCGACCCAGTTGCGGCAGGGGCGGGAGTTCCAGGAGGCGGACCACCACCGAGCGGGGCGCCACCGCGCAGCCGAGGACGACCCCGCCCGCCGCCAGGCTGGCCAACATGAACCCGCCGCTGAAGGCGAACCTCGAGGTCTCCGACGTCGTGGCCCACAACACAGCCGTCCCCGCGACACCGGCGAGGGCGAGTACCGAGGCGGCGCGGGTGAACCACGGGCGGCTGGTTCGCTCGCGCCAGAGCGTCAACCCGATGGCGAGAGCCGCGCCGACGAGCAACGCCTGCGCCCGGGTGTCCGTGCCGTAGTAGGCGCGGCTGGTGTACCCGTTGGGTGCCTCCAGCGCCATGAGCAGCGCGGAGGCCAGTGAACCGAAGCAGGCGACGGCGAAGAGCAGCTGGAGCCGGCGGCGGCGGACCCAGGCCGGGTCGGCCCGAGCGGGCGTCCGCCCCCCGAGCACCAATCGGCCTCCGCCGAGCACCGGGATGGAGCGTCCTTGGGCGGGTCGGCGAAACAGGCGTCCGACGGCCCCCCCGAGCGGGTGGCCCCGGCCCGCCGTGCCGAGCTTGAGCACGCCCAACACCACCAGCGGCCAGACCAGGTAGAACTGCTCCTCGATCGCCAGGGACCAGGTGTGGAGCAGCGGCGACGGCTGGGTGGACAGCGAGAAGTAGCTCGCGCCCGCATGAATGGAGTACCAGTTGGAGACGTAGAAGATCGCGGCGAGCGTGTCACTGAGGATGTGCGGCGTGGCCAGGATCCTGGGCACGACGATCAGGACGATGCCGATGACGGCGATGAGCAGGAACAGCGCGGGCAGGAGGCGGCGGGCGCGACCGGCCCAGAAGCGTCGGAGGCGGATCGTCCCGGTGCCGGCCCACTCCTTGACCAACAGGGATGTGATGAGGAATCCGGACAGGACGAAGAACGAATCGACGCCGTAGAAGCCCCCGGGCACCGAGTTGAGCCCGGTGTGGAAGGCGATGATGGCCAATACCGAAAGGGCCCTGATGCCATCGAGCCCGCGAATGCGGCTCAGCCTCGGGTGCCCCCCGGGTGCGTTAGCGTCCGTGTCCATGCAGCGTCTGGCCCCACCGTCCCTGGCGGCGTCCCTCCCCCCACATAGTGGGGGAACGTCGGCCTGGGCCGCAACTCACCGTCCCGGCGCACACCGGAGCCGCACTCCGCGATGATCGCCGCGTGCTGAGAATCGGGATCCTGGGGGCGGCCCGCATCGCCCCCACCGCCCTGATCAAGCCGGCCCGGAGGACGGGGGGCGTGACCGTCGCCGCGGTGGCGGCGCGCGACCACGAACGAGCGGCGGAATTCGCCCGTAAGCAGGGGATTCCCCGCGTGGTGGGCAGCTACGCCGCCCTGGTGGAGGATCCCGAGATCGACGCGGTCTACAACCCCCTCCCCAACGGGCTGCACGGCTACTGGACCATTGCGGCCCTGAGGGCCGGCAAGCACGTCCTGTGCGAGAAGCCGTTCACGGCGAACGCCGACGAGGCCCGGGCCGTGGCCGAGGCGGCCAACGCCAACCCGGGCGTCGTCGTGATGGAGGCCTTCCACTACCAGTACCACCCGCTGACCAAGCGCCTGACGGAGATCGTCCGCTCGGGCGAGCTGGGCAACATCACCAAGGTCGACGTCGCCTTCTCGGCCCCCCTGTGGAAGAAGGGCGACATCCGTTACCAGCTGGCGCTGGCCGGTGGCGCCACCATGGACATGGGCTGCTACCCCATCAGCCTGCTGCGGCTGCTGGCCCCCGGGCCGCGGGTGATCAGCGCCGAGGCCAAGCTCTCCTCCCCCGGCGTCGACCGCGCCATGGACGCTCACTTCTCGCTGCCCGACGGCGGGAGCGCGCACATCGGCTGCTCCATGTTCTCGTCCTCCGTGCTCCGCCTCCGGGCGGACATCACGGGCGACAACGGCAAGATCTCGGTCTTCAACCCCTTCGCGCCCCAGCACGGGCACCGGATGAAGGTCACGACGTCGCTCGGCACGCGCAAGGAACGCTTCAGCCGCAAGGCGAGCTACGACTTCCAGCTCGAGGCCTTCGTGGCCGCGATCGAGGAGGGGTCGTCGTTCCCGACGACAGCGGCCGACGCCATCCGTACCATGGAGCTCATCGACGCCATCTACACCGCAGCCGGGCTCCCCGTGCGCCAGCCGACCCCGGTCGTCTGATGCCCCTGGCGGCCGACGAGCTCGCCGCCCTGGCGGGTGCCGCGCTCGACGCGGCAGGAGGTTGCCAGGCGGCCGAGCTGAGAGTCGAGCGCATCCGCAACCAGACCGTCCGCCTGCACGACGCCCGGCCCGAGACGACGGCCGACGACACGAACTTCGGCATGGGCGTGCGCGTCGTGGTCGACGGCGCGGTCGGCTTCGCCGCCAGCGTCGACGTGCGGCCCGCAGAGGCGGCCAACCTGGTGCGCCAGGCCCGGGAGATGGCCCGGGTCACCGGCCGGGCGGGCGGCGGGCGGGTCGAGCTGGCGCCTGAGCCGGCCCACGGCGACGTCATCTGGTCGAGTGCGTTCGAGATCGACCCGTCCACCGTGCCGCTGGCCGACAAGGTCGCCCTGCTGGCCGAGTGGAGCGGTCGTCTCGGCGACCATCCAGTGGTCTCGCACACCTCGGCGTCGCTGCTCGCCGTGTCGGAGCAGACGTACCTGGCCGATCTCAACGGGACACGGGCCACCCAACACCGAGTGCGCCTGCAGGCACAGCTCGAAGCGCTGGCGCTCTCGGACAACGGCTTCGAGACCATGCGCACGCTGGCGCCACCGGTCGGCCGGGGCTGGGAGTTCCTGACCGGTCCCGCCGGCGGCGGTGGCTGGCACTGGGACGCCGAGCTGGCGGAGATGCCCGAGCTGTTGGCCGAGAAGCTGTTGGCCCCCTCGGTGGAGGCCGGGACGTACGACCTCGTGGTCGACCCGTCGAACCTGTGGCTCACCATCCACGAGTCCATCGGGCACGCCACCGAGCTCGACCGGGCCGTGGGGTACGAGGCCGCTTACGCCGGTACCTCGTTCGCCACCTTCGACAAGCTCGGTTCGCTGGCCTACGGCTCGCCCGTCATGCACGTGACGGGCGACCGCACGGTGCAGCACGGCCTGGCCACCGTGGGCATCGACGACGAGGGCGTGGCGGCCCAGTCGTTCGACCTGGTGCGCGACGGGACGCTGGCCGGCTACCAGCTGGACCGCTCCATTGCCGCCTCGATGGGATTCGAGCGCTCCAACGGGTGCGCCTTCGCCGACTCGCCGCTGCACGTCCCGATTCAGCGCATGGCCAACGTGTCGCTGGCGCACTCCGGGGACCGGGGCCCGACAACCGAGGACCTGATCGGCGGCGTCGACCGGGGCGTGTACATCGTGGGCGACAAGAGCTGGTCGATCGACATGCAGCGCTACAACTTCCAGTTCACCGGGCAGCGCTTCTACCGGATCGTCGACGGGAAGCTGGCGGGGCAGGTGAAGGATGTGGCGTATCAAGCCACCACGACCGACTTCTGGGGCGCCATGGAGGCCGTGGGTGGCGCATCCACCTGGGTCCTCGGCGGCGCCTTCAACTGCGGCAAGGGCCAGCCGGGACAGGTGGCGCCGGTTTCGCACGGGTGCCCGTCGGTACTCGTGCGCGGGGTGCGGGTGCTCAACACCCGAGAGGAATCGGGACGGTGATCCCTCCGCAGGAGCTCGTGGAGCGCGCCCTGGCCTCGGCGGACGCGAAGGGGGCGGACGGCTGCCTGGTGCTGGTCGAGGAGAGCAGCCACGTCGACGTCCGCTACGCCCTGAACACCACCACGACCAACGGTGAGCAGCGCGGGCGCTCGGTGAGCGTCATCGCGTTCTCGGGCGAGTCGGTCGGCTCGGCCCGGCGCACGGGGGAGGTCGGCGCCGACGGCGTGGCGGACATGGCGGCCGCGGCCCTGGCCGACGCACAGGCCGCGCCTCCGGCCACGGATGCGTTCCCACTCGTCGAGCCGTCGGACACCCGACCGGCGCGTGACTTCGGGCTCGACCCCGAGTCGACCGATCCCGGGGCGCTCGAAGGCGTGCTGTCGGGGCTGTCAGGCGCGTTCGGGCGCGCCCGTGCGCGCGACGCCGTGCTCGCGGGCTTTGCCGAGCTGGATGTGGCCACGCTGTACCTCGGCAGCTCGACCGGCGTGCGGCTCTCTCACACACAGCCGACGGGCGCGGTCAGCCTGGTCGGGCGTACGGCCGACGGAAGCGGGTCGGCCTGGGTGGCCGAGCCGACCATCGCGCCATCGCTCGAGCAGATGGAACAAGAGATTTGGCGGCGTCTCGACTGGGCCACCACGCAGGTCTCGCTCGACGCCGGCCGCTACGAGGTGATCATGCCGCCCTCGGCCGTCAGCGACATGATGGCCATGCTGGGTTTCGACGCGCTCGGCGGTCAGGACGCCGAGGACGGCCGCACCGTCTTCTCCGGTGAGGGCGGCGGCACGCGGGTCGGCGAGAGGATCACCACGCTGCCGTTCACGCTCTCCAGCGAGCCCTTGGCGCCGGGCATCGCCTGCACGCCGTTCGTGGCCATCGAGGCCAGCGGCTCGGAGGTCTCCGTGTTCGACAACGGCCTGCCGAGCACGCGCACCGACTGGCTGCGCGACGGCGTGCTGGCGCGGCTGCGCTACCACCGGGCCGGTGCGGCGAAGTCCGGCGTCGACATGGCCCCGTACATCGACAACCTGATCCTGCGCTGCGACGACCGTGACGGGGGGTCGCTCGACGACATGGTGGCGCGCACCGAGCGCGGCCTCCTGTTGACCTGTCTCTGGTACATCAGGGTGGTCGACCCGGCCACCTTGTTGTGCACCGGGCTCACCCGCGACGGGGTCTATGTGATTGAGAACGGCAGGGTGGTGGGGGCCGCCAACAACTTCCGCTTCAACGAGAGCCCCGTCGACCTGCTGGCCCGGGCCACCGAGGTCGGCACCTCCGTGCGCTCGCTCGGGCGTGAGTTCGGCGAGTACCTGAACCGGACGATCATGCCGCCCCTGCGCATCCCCGACTACAACATGAGCTCGGTGAGCCAGGCCAGCTGAGCTTCACAACCGTGTGCGGACGACCACGGTGCCGGGTGTAGGTGGGCGACGCGCCTCGACGAGGAGCCGCTGCGCCGTGGAGACGAAGGGCCCCTCTCGCTCGATTCGTGCGTGGAGCCGGCGGAGCGGGGCCTCGTACGCCCCGGCCGTGAAGTCCGGCACGGTCCAGTGCACTTTGTGCAGGAAGTGCACCACCGCGCCGACGTCGAAGAAGGCGACGCGCAGTGCGCACTCCCGGAGGTCCACGACCTCGAGCCCGACCGACTCCGCTCCCCGGCGGGCGCTCGCCGCGCTGCGGCTCTGGTTGACCGGCCGAGGACCCATCATGAAGTCGGTGAGCTCGCGGTTGGTCCCCGGGCCGATCTGCTGCGACAGGTACGTCCCGCCGGGACGCAGCACACGGGCGATCTCTCGCCACAGGACGACGACGGGATGGCGGCTCACGACGAGGTCGAACGAGGCGTCGGTGAACGGCAGGGCGGGCGCGTCCGCCGCGGCGACGACGCGCGCGCCGAGCGGCTGCAACCGAGTG
>Ga0302325_10007827_pt1 | contig 23595 bp, 28 predicted proteins | sample Palsa_T0_2_FD_201948 | JGI IMG/M metagenome (GOLD analysis project Ga0302325, IMG submission 201948) | Peat permafrost microbial communities from Stordalen Mire near Abisko, Sweden - Palsa_T0_2 | ecosystem: Environmental > Terrestrial > Soil > Palsa > Peat permafrost | place: Sweden: Abisko... | reverse complement strand
CTTTATGCACATGGCGAGGACAACTCATGAAGCCACCATTCTGCTCGCATGAAAGCAATTCCAAGATTGCCGCACCCTCCGTCAACGGAACTCGCTACTCATCGAGAATTGCGATATGCCATAGATCAGACATATATCGCACTACAAGACCGCACTGGACGACGACGACTGATCTATCCCATGGACTCGCGAAGAGTATGCTATCGAGGTTGCGCAAGGGCATACATATGCATATTGGATATTTGATATGAAACATAGATCCTATGCTATAAATCCTACGGATCGACAGGAGATGACTTTTTACATACGATGGTTCTTAGCTACTGATAGGCGCCCTAAACATCTAGCAGTCAATTGACACCCCTCACGCCACTCTTGTGTCCACAGTACATACAGTAAATTGCGAAAGTAATCTCCGTATGAGCCGACTGACAGTTTGCGTTTAATTCGTCCGTGCAATTGCCCTTCCTCACAACTGCCCAGCACTCCCGCGTATGACGACTGAATCCATCCAGCCTTGTTTCCCAACTGGCACTTCCCATGACGAAACCGGACGGGCGAATTGAGCGGGGTGCGGCTAGTCCGTACATACGTAGTGCCGATCCTGCCCACATGAAAGACAACCCTAACAGCAGCAGCAGCAGTATTCTTCGATCGAAGGGAGTAGTTTCGGTCACCGCACAGCTGTCTGCTGATCCCCCGCGTCTGCTTATCAGTAGCTGCACGGACAAACAATGTATAAATATGAATGTTAAATATGAATGTAACGTTTGTATGCACGAGAGGATAACCTCCGCGTCACTGCCGATCAATCGTCGCAACAGCATTATACCGCGTGCAGCACAAATGCGATCCGAGCGTCGGGGGCATTGGCGGTAGTATCGCTGTGAAACGTGGTACGTAACAGAAAGTGTTGGACACGTATTTATGTGTGCATGCATGTCACCGTGTGTCGGGCCTTGATTTTACGTAAAACGGTGTCTTGTGTGTGGCAGAAGGGCGGGTGACAGCTGTTTGTGGCTCCGGAATTAAGAAGTGGTGCTCGGTGCGCCGCTGATCGGATAATTAGCTCAGCGCGCAGGACCTGCAAAATCCCAATCGTAAACTTAGGATCGTCGGTCATGCGATCCATTAGAAACATATTATCCCGCTTTTGGAACAAGTTAAAGGAACGTGGGAATTTCGTGACCGCTATCTACAGCCAATGAATCTCGGACAGCTCTACATAAATATGTATTTTAAGTGTCTCCGGCCGTCTGCGTGCGTGCGTGAGGCTGCACGTTTAGCGTGCGGCAGGAGATGAGATCATAATGCAGGGGCCTTCATGACACTGGTGGGAAAAGCGCTTGGACGGAAATATCGATTGCGACTGGGGGATGTTGGAACGCGGGGCAGGGGCAGCTGCGAGTTGATCTCCGGGGACCCCACAATCTCCGGAACCCCTGTTGTGCAGACCGGTGTAAACAAGACAGAATTCTCCTCATGGCGACCGCGTCGATTGAGGTGTTGCGAGGGGTTCTGGACCTTGCTGGACTTCATTTCTCAGATTAAGGTTTTAAGTATGCCGAGTTGTAATTAGTTGGTTGCCCATCCGCTGCATGTATGTAATGTATGTAACTTGAAATTTGCCAATTATTTTTGTTTTTTCGACCGCTGGGCCCGAGCCCTGCGCCAATGAGAAGCGCCGCAGACCATACCACCCCACGAACCCAGCGTGTCACGAGCCGCGGTTCCAAGGTTTGCCATGCGTGAAATGAAATTTGGGAAATGACGAGCCATGGAAGAACAAAGAAACGTTGAATTGAAATAAAATAAAAAAGAAAATAAGGCCGCCCCAACCGCGGCGGCGAGGGTAAGCTTTGGCGGGACGAGGAGGGGCCTGGAAATGACTGGCTGCAACTGCGCCTCCCCGCATTTCGCAGTGTGATTTCTTTCCGGGGCAGGCGAGGTGGGAGCGTGCGCTCCACTGAAGATCTCTTGCCCAGCCAATCCCTTGCACGTTGGTTCAGCGCGGCAGGCAGCGAACGTAAAAACTTTGTCTCAGGGTTCCGTCGTACGTTTGTCCCAGCGAGCGGCTTCTCGGAGACACGCACCCCAGGTTTTCTGGGCCCAATAATACATAACATTTTAATTACACTTATTTTCCACCGTTTTTCACACGCGCGTTTTTACGGTCTTGGTCCTGGTGCTGGGTGCTGCAAAACAGGTAAATTATAGGACGCCCCTTTTTCGAGACACACACACACCACACAGACACACAGACACACACAGGCAAAGCATCGCATCCAGGCGCAGAGTGGGTCATTCAATAAGCAAGCAAATCAATCCCTTCTGTGGCGGCTGACCTTTCACTGTCTGTCTACCTGTCTGCCTGCCTGCCTGCTGCTGCTGCACGTCGCTTCTAGCCTCTTCTCTCGCGGTGCCCAACTGTCTGCCCACCCCGCATTTTTACGACAGCGGTTCGATATACTCTCCGCAATCAGCACACGAAAAAACAAAAAAGTCACACCGCAGCCGCCACTAACGACCGCCACACCCTTCCCCGTACACACCGCAACCCTCTCCTCTCTGTCTCTGCCTGCTGCGACTGCTGCTGCACCACCTGCTGCTTGCCTGTCCCCCCGTCCGGTATATAACAACACGCCGCGCCCGGTCCATGCCCCTTTGCGCGAAACCTTCTCGCTGCAACGGCAACAGATGCTAGAGGTATCCTTCCTTCTTGTAGTTCCTGCGCCTGTCCCCCCTTTGCGTGCAGTATTAATCTCTCGAAATAGGCTGCTCACGAACCCAATCCCTGGACAAAGGTACCGCCCCCCGTTCCCCTCCCTTTCTCTTCTAATATACCCTGCTGATCCCGAACAGCCAACCTCAACGGCTACCAAGAAACCGACGACAGACTCCTCGTCTCCTTTTGTTAAGCAGTACACCTTCCACATCGACCCGTCCAGCGACGAGCATGTATTAATGACAAACGATTTGTCCGCAAAATTAGCCGCTGTAAACAGAAACCAAATGGATGAGAAGTCAAGAGAGAATTCAGCGACTACAAAGTCGACTGGGTCACCGAGATCAGGGTCGCCAGGCTCCAATCCGCCTCTGCGTGGGATCGAGGATATCTGGAAGGGAGACGCCGCTGGGTCTCCCCCAAAGGGCACTGAGCGACGCCACAACGGTATTTGCCTCATTTTCTGCGCAGTTGTCTTACAATAGAATTGAGCAGTGACGATGAAATAGATGATGGTGGGCTGGGAAACAGTGAATCGAAGGCTGGGTTTATAAGTCGCCGACCTAGTATGACAGCGGAGCTTGAGACTCGGATTCGCCAGGTGCGGCTTTCGGAGGGCGCAGACCTCGACAGACAGTCTGGTCCGAACTCTCCATCCGCAGCCTCCAAATGGGGATTGTACGGCATGAATTGGAGCACTCAGAACAGTGGTATCCTGGGCGATCGAAAGACTCCTCCACAAGAACAGAACCAGCCTCCGATCTCTCCCTTGGCGCGATTCCAGCACTCTCCTTTCGATGCTCCCAGACAAGTATCACCTTCAAATGCCTCGGGGTTTCCCTCGTCACGTCCCCGATTTCAGCCAGCTCAGCCGATAGATCCGCAACGCGTCCAACGAAGTCAATCCTTCTCGGCCGGAGATCACGGCGGCTTCGGCAACTCTTATCATGGCGCTGTCCCGCAGAATCTACCCATGGGTCATCGCTCTGGTGTATTTGGCGATGAACAAGGTCTCTCCGCCGGGGCCCGGTATTTCAAACCTTCTGGGTCCACCTTCCCCGCTTCGCCATTAGCACGTGCTCCGATCGCAGAGGAACTTGACGAGTTCGATGCCGCTTTACGATCTTCGGATGCAAACGATACATCGCCTTCAAGGTATCAAGATCGCGGGCGTTCACTTTCCACATCGGCTGCCTCGCATGGATATTCCCGCCAACAGATGGGCGACCGCGAGGATGCCATTGATGAGGCCATCTATGAAGAAGATGAAGATGCTGCGCTCCAGGAATTCGAGCCATTGAGTCGATCGAGAACATTGCCTACAGAGACGAGTGTTCTCGGATTCAGTGGATCGAGATTTGCCGGATTGAGCACAGAACGCGAACGTCTTGAACGTCAACGCGGACCAAGACAATCGCCCCGCGTCGTCGAAGACATTCCTCCTACGCGCCGACAAGATTCATTCTCGCAGATCACTTGGGATGACGCCCGCGCACATCGTTCACCACCCCGTGCCATCGACTACCCTGCCATGCAAGGCAGCTATGATCCCTACGACAGTCCGTCCCAAATGATCGATTCTCCAGGAAGTATGCATTCGTACCCCGGCATTCGCGATTATCCTACCAACACCGACGTCCAGAATTACTTCACCAACGACCAGGATCGTCGCCGTCAGACAGCCGACACCGTGCACGCGTATCAGATGCAAAACCGCTTCCGCTACCCAATGACATACCAGGGCCATGAATCCCATCGTCCCTTCCCATTCCACGATCCCGACCAATATACCCTGCATATCGTCAAATTCAAAGCTAACCGCACCGACGTCTTCTATCTCGCCAAGGAGAAGAAACTCGATCTCCAGGTCAAGGACTATGTCATCGTCGATGGCGACAGGGGCACCGATCTCGGCATGGTGTCCAAGGTCAATGTCACGGAGGCGGAGGCCCGGGCGTTGACGGCGCAGTTGCAAAGGGAACAGGCTGCTGCGACGGCTGCGAATCAGAATGGCATGGGCGCGAATGCAATGGAGGCCATGGCTGCTGCGGCAAGTCAGGTTAATGAGCGGGACGTTACCATCCCGAAGAAGTTTATTCATCGCTTGGCGGTTAGGGGTGAGATTGATGGGTTGCAGATGAAAATGCAGGATGAGGCTCAGGCCAAGCAAGTGTGTGAGATGAAAGTCCAGCAACGCAATCTTCAGATGGATATTCTTGATGTGGAATATCAATGGTATTTCCCCCTCCCCCCGTAGCTCTGTTAACTTTTAGGGATCGAAGAAAGTTATACATCTACTTCATTGCACCACAAAGAGTAGACTTCGTGGCATTGGTGAAAGATCTCTTCAAGATTTACAAGACAAGAATCTGGTTGCACAATTCCACCGCATCGCATGTTACATCTCACCCCAACTTTCTTCAATCTCAAACCTCACCACCACAACAACACCAACACCCACAACAACAACAAGAAACACACGATTATCATCCCCCATACCTCCAGCCTCAATACGACTATTATCGTACCCAACCCCGCCAATCACCTGGCCAACAACACTACCTCCCGATGCAACATCAACCGCTCTTCAACCCCAACTACTACTCCCCTCAGCAACATTACTACTCCCCTCCAACCAGAACATACGCCCCTCCCCAAATGTCATACCAGTCCGCTGGGCCGCCACCCCCGGGACACTGGTGAAAGCCACCCCCCCACCAAATACAAAGACAAAGAGAATACGGTCGGAAACGGGCACAACGGAGTTACGAGAATCAAAAATTTATAACGGAAAAACTTTTCTACAACCTTTCATTCACCAGTTTCCGCACATCATATACAATACAGGAAAATTTATAATAGAAGTGGGCGTCGTCGCGTGTGTGCGTGTGTGTGTGAAACACGGGCGAACAAAATTCCTCTCGTTTTATAATTGTGTTATTTGTACGCTTGGAAAAATTGTATTCATATTAGGATAGTAGGCTGAGACCGGGGGTTATGGATAGTGTCCTTTTGGCGGGACAGTGTGCTATTAGTCTGTGTCGGATGCTCTTGTTTGTACGGAGAAGATGGAATGGGATAATAATGTATAGGTGAAATGTGTCGTTCATTACAGAGAAGACTTGTGTTTTCGATTGTTGGGTTGTAGGTAGGTAGGCATCGATATCCAATCACTAGACGAGATTTGATACTATTAAACCAAAGCGAACACTCTTTGCAAGTCTTGTTGTGGTGGTGGTTATATGAGATCTTCAAGCCCATGTCCTGGCATTGCCTCCGGGGCTATCCGAGATGGTGAGCTCGCGGTGCGATCAGCGGAAAAATTCGGCGGGCGCCCCTGAATAGGGAGCCATAAGCGGATAAGCGACGTCATAACATATCATAACAGCGGCAACATTATGTAAAAGCACTACCTTTTTTCGGCCAAAATAAAGTTTCCTTGATCTTTTTAGAACAGCGGATTCCCCCCAACGAAACTCATCTCGTCGTTTATCTTCTCTCTTTTCTCAGTTTCATCTTCCATTCTTCAATCCTTCGATTTCTTTTGCTTCAACCGCAGCACATTCTTTAGTACTGCCATCCACACGAGCCGCTCATATCGTTATCCGCAAGTGATTTATTTCTGTTGCGTGATTTGAACGAGATGGCAGCGCCTGGAAAAGGTTTCGGACCTGAGCATGAGGGAAAGGAGCTGGAACGGTTGGAACAGGATAGGACTAGGCAGAAGGTACGTTACCCCCCTTTTTTCGTTGATCCTAATGGCTAGTATTGGAAAAGTATGGTTCCTGTTCTTCCCAGATGGGAATTGCGACCCTGTTGCTAATCGTGCTAGAATGGGGACCCTATCTTTCTGAACGTCAATGGGTACGGTCTATTCTCATCTGTTACTAATGGTAGGCCACTGTGCGAGAGGATTACTCGTAAGTCATGAGGATCCCACTGCTGATGACTAGTAATGATGGTGATGCCTGGGCAGCGTTCCCCCACGAGCAAGCTCGCTCGCGCGCTTATCGCTGGGTACCAATTCCATCTCAAAGGGGCTGACTTCCAGGGCGAAGACGGTATTGCTGGATACAGCGACACACATCAGTATATTTGCACATCCTTTGCATTTTGGAACGAGAGAGATCCGTTCCTCAAAGAACGATTGTTCGGTGTAACTGGTCATGAAGGTATGATCTACTCACGCAGTCTAATCTGACTTTAGGCAATCACGGCGAAGATGTCAAAGAGTTATACTACTATCTCGTATTGACCACCTTCGATTCTCCTTCTAACGGAAGGATTCCACACCAACCCATTCCTACATGAAATACCTCTACAAGTATCCCCAAGCGGAATATCCATACAAACGTCTCCTGGCCGAATCCCTCAACCGTAATCGAGAGGTCCGCGAATTCGAATTGCTCGACACAGATGTCTTTGACGAGAACCGTTATTGGGACATTGTCATCGAATACGCCAAAGACGACGAAAACGAGACTGAAACTCTCATCCGTGTATGGGCTACGAACAACGGTCCTGAACCTGCGTCCCTACACATCATCCCACAGACATTCTTCCGCAATACTTGGTCCTGGGGTGGTCCTCATGCCGATGAAAGTTTGAAGCCAAGGTTGAAACTTGATTCCCGAGGACATATCCTCCGAGCGAAACATTTCGCATTTCCTCGTCGTCGATACGCGCAATTTACATCCAGTCCCAGTCCTACAAATCCTGAAGACGAAATCCTTCCCACGGTATCTTTCAAAGTCAAGTCGAGGCTAATAGTAGATGCTCTTCACTGAGAACGAGACCAATTTCGCCAAGCTCTGGGGAGGACAAAATGAAGCTCCGTTTGTGAAAGACGCATTTCACGAACGGATCGTCGAAGGTCGCGTTGAGGCTGTGAATCCTGAAGGAGTTGGTACCAAAGGCGCGGCATGGTATAATTTTCAAAATGTTCCTCCAGGCGAAAGCGCCGTCGTCCGCTTCAAATTGACGAATAAGATCCGCAATGACGGGATTATGGATGAGGAGGAATTTGATGATACGATTGCCAAGAGAAAAGCCGAAGCGGATGCCTTCTACCATCACGTCTCACCGGATCCTATTTCTGATGATATGCGCAATATCCAGCGTCAGGCTTGGGCAGGGATGCTTTGGAGTAAACAATACTACCATTTCATCTACAAACGATGGATTGAGGGAGACGACAAGGGGCCTCCTCCACCTTCGAACCGAAAGGGAATCAGAAATAAGGGATGGGACCATATGTACATTGATGATATCCTCTCAATGGTATCTCCTCTTCTTCTCAGATCTGATTTGTAGCCCGACAAATGGGAATATCCCTTCTTTGCAGCTTGGGACACAGCCTTCCATTGTATCCCGTTTTCCATGATCGACCCAGAATTCGCCAAGAAACAACTGGATGTCCTGACTCGGGAGTGGTATCTCCATCCCAATGGTCAAATCCCCGCCTATGAATGGAATTTCTCAGATGTCAACCCTCCTGTTCATGCCTGGGCAGTATGGCGCACGTACAACATCGAACGCAAAATGCACGGTCGTCAAGATACCGAATTCCTTGAACGTGTGTTCCAGAAACTCTTGTTGAATTTTACTTGGTGGGTCAATCGAAAAGATGCAGATGGGAACAATGTCTTTGAAGGAGGGTTCCTTGGATTGGATAACATTGGTGTTTTCAATCGAAGTGAGCCATTGCCTACTGGAGGTCGATTGGAGCAAGCTGATGCGACTGCATGGATGGCGTTCTATTGTTTGCAGATGTTGCAAATCGCCCTTGAATTGGCACGTTATCGTAGAACTTACGAAGGTATTGTCCGCGATCTGATGTTTTCTGACATCAGACATTGCTTCGAAATTTCTCGAGCATTTCTTATTCATCGCTGATGCGTTGTCGTTCGATTCGAAGACCGGTGACAGGATATCTCTCTGGCACAAAGACGACGGATTCTACTACGATGCAATCAACTGGGGTGGTCCCTGGAAAGAAGCCCTCCCCATCAAATCCCTCGTTGGTCTTATTCCCTTGTTCGCTGTATTGGTCATTGAACCTGAGACGTTGGAGAAATTCCCTGGCTTCAAACGCCGTTTTGAATGGTTCATGAACGAGCGCAAGGGATTGTCCAAGAGAATCATCGTCTCAACTGGAACGTCTACTACTTCTACTGAACCGCCCTCTGTTGCTGGTATCTCTTTAAATGGCTCGGTGTCGCCTCAAGATCCCTCTAAACGTGTTCTATCCGGAGGGTCGAATCAGTTGTCAAGTTCCCTTGAGAAGGCTCCTGAACAGAATACTGAGCGGGAGATCGCAACGGCGAATCTTCGGAGAGAACATCCTCGACATAGAAGATTATTTGCTCTTGTTGATGAGGAGCGTCTTCGTAAGATTCTTACTCACATGTTGAGTGAAACACAATTTCTCTCGGAACATGGAGTTCGATCGTATTATCCTTTCTTGACACACTCTAATGATAGTTTGTCCAAGGAACACTCACCTCCTCCCAACGGGAAGCCATTCAGTTATATCGTCAACGGACAAGAATTCAAAGTTGAATACTGGCCTGCTGATTCCAAGAGTGGCATGTTCGGTGGAAACAGTAACTGGAGAGGTCCTATCTGGCTTGGTATACTCTGCATCCGCTGTGCTTGTCCTAATTCACAGCTGTCAACTTCTTGCTCGTTGAGAGTCTCCAGCGTTTCTGGATGTACTACCGCAACGACTTCCAAATAGAATGTCCAACTGGCAGTGGCAACGAAATGTCTCTTCTCGGTGTCGCCCGCGAGATTCAACACGTACTCCGCTCCTTTTTGTCCGCACTGACCTTAGCGCTTAATGCATATCTTCCTCCGTGACGAAAAAGGAGAACGAGCGTACAACCATTCCTACCGCAAGATGGATCACGATCCCCATTTCCGTGACCATGTCCTCTTCTACGAATACTTCGATGGCGACACGGGTCGCGGTATCGGCGCATCTCATCAAACTGGCTGGACAGGCTTAATCGCCAAGATCATCCAAGATACTGGCGCTGATTGTCGTTTGCCCGGCACACCCTATGAGCCTCGTGAAGCTGCTGAGCATTACTTCGACGAGGCGATGCTCCCGAAACGACCCAAACATCATCGTCGTCTTTCGTCTTTCCGTATGGATCTCTTAAATGTTTTGCCTGATTGTAGATAATGCTTTTGGAAGGGAGTTTGAGAATGAGAATCAAGCTGCACAGGCTGATGAGGAGTTAGAGCGGCGCATATTATAGGAGGGCGTAGATTGCTATTGGTTTTGCTGGGTTGGCGGTTGCATGTGGACATTGTAGACCTTTTCTTTGTGGTGCTATTTTTAGAAAAAGTTGGGCGGCGGATATCCTTGTGCACAGTTTATTCTAGATGCGCATAGCGTTTGTTTTAGCTTTTAATTAATTGCTCTTTTGCTTGTAAATACATCTCTGAGTCTTATCCCCGATTCCGTCAGAGGCAAGTCGCGAGTTAGGAGATGAGACAAGATTTCCATCTGATGCTCGTTTCACAAGAAAACACAATTTTTCCACCTATAAAGGCCAATTCCCAAGATTGTGGATCCTATCTCGGTCCTTTGGCTTTTCGAACCTGCTGTCTCTCAATACGTCGCTACAGCGGCCGGCAGCCGGATCTCGTTGAACGTTGTTCAGGGGCGCAATCGAATGGTCAGATTTTCCCACTTTACATAATCAGCCTCGTAAATCGTAAATGCGTGCCAAACTTATCGACGTGGATTCAAGCAGCTCCCTTGAAACCCCACGAAACACTCTCCAAAAAGACCTCAAATGTCCTCCAGCGACCCTCCGTTCCCAAAAGCGAGTCGCAAATTTCCATCATAACAGGTCTGCGTTATATTATTGCACATTCCAACAATTGCACGAGTCTTGGCGCCAGTCTGGGCTATATTAAGCGCAAGGACAGTGTAGCCGACTGCCAGTGTCGTTGACGCGAGGATGGAGTCGTCACAGAGTGGTGCCTCTGCTTGGGGAGGCTTCTTGAAGAAGGCTATGGAGGGAGTTGAACAGCAACTCGATCGGGTTCTGGAAAATCCTCCTCCAAAAGGTATTACTCTCTTTTGAGGACCGATGTAATTGTAGCGCGAGAAGCGGCCAAGTTAAAGGAAACTGTTGTCATTACTCCACCGGTTGTACAGGCGCCTAGTCGGACTGGCAATGGATCAGGGAGGATGACGTTACAGGAACGACTTGCTGCGAGTATTGCCAAGAGTAGAACTGGAAGTCCGAAGATTGTTACGACATCTGAGGATGGAACAGGGGACGCAGGTATCAAGACGAGTGGAGAGTCGATGCGCGATGCAAATGGTGTGGGCAAGGAGAATGGGTCGCTTGATCCTGGACAGATTGAAACGCTTGATATGCCAGTTAGTCCAGTACGAACGGAAACGCCTGCTATTCGGGAATCACAGGAAATTCCCTCTCGAACAGACACCCCTGATCTACAAGCTATCGCTGGAGAAGACGATGCTATACAACTCCCTTCTTCTCAGCCTCCTACAGAAACCGCCCCAAAACCTGTGGCATCACCAGAGCCCTCAATACCCACCGACATCTCAATCCCCCCTCCAATCATCCCCGAGATATCCACCCCGAACGGCCCCTCTCCAAGTCGTTCCTCCTCCACAAGACCTTCAACCTCTCAACCCCCGACATCATTACCATCAGATACCGATCCCGGAACCGTAGACCTGATAAGCCAACTTCGCGCAGATCTCGCGACCTGCGAATCCCGCCGCATTGAAGAATCCCAGCAAGCGACTCTTCGAATAACCTCCCTCGAAGAAAAACTCAAGCTTCTAACGGAAATAACTCATATGAGGAGTGAAGAGACGGCAGCTGATCCTTCTGCAGACACATGGGAACGCAAACTCGCCGACCGAGAAGAAAAGATCGCCCTCCTCCTCGATGAAGGTCCCCTACCCCCCCTTGTCTTGTCCGCTATTTCCCTTCCCCACCCCCGTCACACCTTGTCAATTGTTGAAAGGAAGTACTAATTCGTAGGCGAGAAACTAGCCAAGATCGAATTAAATCTAATGACAACAATCAAATCCCTCCGCACAAAACAAAAAGAAGACGAAAGAACTCTGACCGCATCCCTCTCCCGCGCCGAAAAAGCCGAAAAACAAGTCACCGATCTGAAAGCACAATTGAAAAAGGCAAATGAGATCGAGAAAAAGAATACCGAACGGTTAAAGGGGATGTACAAAATTGAGGCAGCGAATGAAGCTCTTCGACGCGAAAAAGAAACCGCTCAGGTAGCCGGCCCCAACACACTATACCACGTTTATCCTTGCTATGCATTTGTATTTGTTTGTTGAGTTATGCTTCGGTGTGTGAGTGCTGACTTTAGGCCACTATTGCGGGGTTGCAGACTGCTTTGGCGGAGGCGACTACAAGGGCTGATGAGGCTGTTGCGCAGATTCAAACGGAGGCACTGGAGAAAGAGCGAGAAATTAATACCGAACTACGCGAAACTCTCGAGCGCGTCAGAACAGAATTCTCACTCCTGGAAGATTCTTCGAAGAACGAATTGAAAGAACTCAAAGCCCGATTGGAGAAGGAACAACAATCCTCGAAACACTTGAAAGATGAATTAACTGCTGAAATCACTGTATCTCCCCGTCCTCTCTGTCCACCCCCCCGCCCCGCACTCCACTCGCTTTGTGACAAAGTTAACAATAGACTCTGGAATCGAAGTTAGTGGTCCTGCGATCGAGGGCAGAGGAGTCTAGTACTTCGTCTAACTCGGATGCTCAAGCCAAATTGTTGCGACAAATCGAAATGATTCAGACTCAACATGCCATCGCAAGTCAGAATTGGCAGCGAATAGAGGGGAGTTTGCAAGTCCGTGCCGAGGGTCTGGAGAAAGAAAAGAATGACTTGACTAAGCGATTAGAAGAGGAGAAGAGAAAGGTTAAAGATGCGGTACTCGCCCTCCGACCCCCGATGCCGTTGATAGTCGAATGGATACTAATGGTAGATTGATGCGAAGAAAGGTATTCAAAGTCAAATAACGGATCTTCAATTACAGATACGCCACCTGGAGAACGAAATCCTTAAATCCCAAGCCTCAGAACAATCCCTCCAAGCAACCATTTCCGACTTCCAAGCCCAATTACGCACCCAACAAGAAACGTTTGCCAAAGAAAAAGAGGCTCTGCAGCAATCTTTCGTTCTCGACCTGGACAAGCGAATAAAAGAAGAAAAACTAAAATGGGACGAAGAACACCATGAAAACATCCTCTTCACGCCTCCACCCATGTCAGCTACTTTCCCCTCCTTCCCACCGATGTCACCTCGTCCTCCCCCACGACAATTCAAATCTGTGTCTCCACAGCCTGACTTAAAAACCCCCGTGCGAAGTACATTCAGCAGAAACACTTCCTACGGCGATTTACCTCCCCTGCGCCGTCCGTCGCGCAACATCTCCACAGACACGTTATCCCTCGGCGCGTCGAATGCGTCTAACTTCCATCCAATAAGTACTCTTGAAGACGAGGAGGAGCGAGACTTTCTGAGTCCGAGCATGGGGGAGAGTCCGCGGAATACGGTCGTCGATGCAAGTGTCAGTACTAATACTGCTGGGCCGAGCGTCAATATCATGGAGAGGATGAGTGCTGCTGTTCGGCGGTTGGAGAGCGATTTGGTGACCACGAGAGAGGAGATGGGTAGGTGTGTTAGGCAGAGGGATGAGGCTAGGGAGGAGTGTGTCAAGTTGATGGGGGAGGTCGAGGAGAAGAGACGGTTTCAACTTTCTTTGGAGGAGTTACATCGGAAGTTTGGGGATCTGGAAAATAGGTATGCCTCCCTTACCTGATCGCCCCTTCGTTCATGGTCCCTTACCCTATCAAATTTTATTTCTTTCTCCTTGGATTTCTGGGTTGGGCTGACGGCAGGTATAATGAGGCTTTGGTTCTGTTGGGGGAGAAGAGTGAGCGGGTGGAGGAGTTGCAAATGGATATTGTAGAAATAAAAGAGGGATACCAACATGCCTTGCAAAGATTGGTAGGAGATCAGTAAGATAACATCTAATGACATGCATTCACATCATATCCCATTCTTCTATCAACCTTATCATCCTTTCCGTTTCCCTTTTCCCATACTTTGTCTCAACCAATATTTTTCCCATCGTTGATGCAAGTTTTGGTTACGAATGTTCAGCCATTGCTTTCCGTAACGCTCCTTTCGTTCGGTCATCCGGAGCACAATCCAAGGGCGTCTGTCCCTCTTTATCCAAACGATCTGGATCCGCACCAAGCCGTACCAACAACGCCGCAGCCTCCACATGGCCTTCTGCACAGGTGTGATGAAGCGGCGACATTCCGAATTTATCTGCCGCGTTGATCGGGGAGGCAGCTTTCTGCGATGCGTCAGGGAACATGTACAAGTTGATGAGGGAAGTGGATCCGATTGCTGCGGCGCGATGGATTGGCAGGGATCCCTGGGTGTCTTTTATTCGGAGTGGTTGTATTGATTTGGAGATTAGTAGTTTGGAGGACTGGGCATTAGTGACTTGATGGTCAAAAGGGGGATGGGAGGAATACTCGAATCCGATTTTTACTGGCTGCGTAGTGTCTTTGGTTAGATATTATACACAGGGACAGTACAAGGCAGTCGCTCCATTCCGATTCTGCAGTAATACATCCACTTCCTCTATCTCCAACAGTCGTTCCACAATATCCTCTTTCCCAGCAGACACTAAAGATCAGGCTTGACCACCGAACAAACCATACCAGCAATCATCAGCGGTGTCCATCCCGCGTTGTCCTGCTCATTGACTTGCACTCCTGGAATACTCAGCACAGTATTCACTTTCGCCAAATCTCCCAATGCACACACCCAATGCAACACTGATCGACCTTCCTTTTATCTATTAGTCCAGTTTCGGGGGAGTGAGGTACATCGTCGACTCGCGTAGCCAAGTCATGGTTCCTGGATATGTAGAATACGAGATTATTGCTCTGGGACAATCCCAATGGGCTTTCTGGATCGTCTTCCATCTTTGACTGCGTACACCCCTTCACGGACTCGAACCAAACGGACGATCCGCGTCACCAAAATATCCGCAAGGATCTGACCCTGGCCTGCAGCTAATTCTCACGTGGCAAGTCATTTCATCAACCAATCCCCATGCAATCCTCCGCTGATCCCTTCCGACCTTCGCTCCTGCTTGAACGCGACCTCGCCGCCCAAGGCTGCAGCACAGAATGTCCGTCCCCGTCTCCCGAAACTTCACCTCGTTCGCTACTCTGGGGAAATACCACGACGGCACCTCCTGCGGCTACTGTGGTCAATCTTCCAGCGCTCGCAGCTACGGTTTCATTGCCCCTGTCCTCGGCGCGGAGACCTACGAGAAGTTACTCAATCGCGGATGGCGGAGGTTGGACCCCTTATTAAGGACACGGAGTATTAAGTCGTAGGAGTGGTCGGTACTTGTATAAACCGGATTTGAAGAATACTTGTTGTAAGTTATATGCTGTACGAATCCTTACTTTCTTGGGCGGGGGTGATGATGGTAGATCAGGCTGGAGGCGAAGAAATTCAAGCCCAGGAGGGAGCATAGGAAGGATATCAATCGATTTAACCGGTTTGTCAAGGGCGAGGAGTGGGATAATACCGTTTCATCCCATGCTAAACAACTGGAATTACAGAAGCATCCCCCCTTTCCCCTGTTCCTGGGGGAGACGGTTGCTCATGGATAGGCGGAAAGAGAACGTATCTGACCATGGACGCCCCCCAAAACAGAAACACCAACCCGACTTCGATGTAGTCTCCACGATCCGCTCCTCCGAATTCCCCATCCTACAAAAGACACCACGTCCCAAATCCCTCGAACCAGCCCACGAGTTCGCCGTCGAACTCTCCTCCAACACCTACACCGACGAAAAATACAGACTATACCTCAAATACCAAGTCCTCTCACACAAGGAATCCCGCCACGAGAACACGCCCGATCAATTCACCCGGTTCCTGTGTTCGTCGCCCATCGATGCCAAGTCCTGGACTGATGAGACGACGCTGCAGACTCGGCAGACAGGCAGTTTTCATCATTTGTATCGGCTTGATGGCGAGTTGGTCGCTTTCGCGGTGCTGGATTTGTTGCCCCATACGGTGAGTAGTGTGTATTTTGTGTATGATCCGGACAAGGTGGGACGGTTTGGGATGGGGAAGGTTAGTGCTGTGAGGGAGGTTGCCATGTGTATTGAGGGGGGGTATAAATACTACGGACTCGGTAGGAATCCTTGCTTACTTGTCTTTTGTCGGGGGGATATGGTTTGACGGTAGGCTTGTTTGCGGCCGGGTGTGAGAAATTGCGGTATAAAGGCGAAATGAATCCAAGTGAGCTGCTTGATCCAGTACATTTATCTTCGGATAAATTTTAATAGTAGGAAACGTATCAATGGCATCCATTTGAGAAATTCAAACCATCCTTTGATGAAGAACCATACTATGTCTCGTTCCCCGAAGATCCAATCGATTTCGGAAATCAACGACCACCGCTGGATCGACCCCTCGAACACGATACTTATCTATTAACGCATGGACCACGAGCACGACCGCCGTATGATCGAGAGACGGATCAGATCCTGGTTCCCTCATTATTCGAGAGTGGAATGGTCGGGATTCATGATCGGGATAAGATATTGCAGACGGAACCTTATTGGGGAAGTGTCCTGGTGTGTCATGAATCAGTCGATGGCGCGAGGGGGAAGATGCTCAAGTATTGGAGGACGGAAGCAGTGGAATCGGAAGAGGTTCGAGAAACTGTGAGGGAAATGGTTGCTATCTTGGGAAGCGTCTTGTTTGAGATGATAATATATATTTTCTAGAGGGATACCGAATTAGGGCGACAGGGGGAAAGCATAGATAGTACATATACATAAGCCGGTGCTTTAGTTCTCTTAGCAGCACATGTCAACTATAGAGTTGGTCTATAAAACTATAAATAGTAGGCGTCCGCTTGTTCGCGGATTAGGTTTCCGAAGGTGCGATTCACACAAACGCGTGTTCGGCATTTGTGTGCGGCAGTGTACGTGATGAGGCTTGACGCCGCTTGAGATCTCTCGGGATCAGCTGACGATCGGGCCAGGGGATCGGGTATTAGCATTTTACCAGACACAGACCTCGAAACACTCCTCCGACATCATCATCCTGGGCCAAAACCTCAGTAACAAGTCTTCTCGGGTGTGCTAATCGAAATGCGAGGTTATCGGAATATGTTACTTCAGACGGGAAGTGTATCCGCCCCGGCCCCCGGAATCCGGGGACTGGCGCGTTACGTAACAGCGAACATCTCGCAAGGTTCGGGAAAATTTATTTTTCGATTATCGGGCCCACAAATAGGCGACTGCAAGCGTTGCCCTCGACGACAACCACTCTCCACCACAAATCAATCCCGATTCCTTGGCACCGCGCGTCAAGTCCCGCCTCCACACTCTTTCTCCAGCGGCTCTGCGTGTCTGTGATTGCTGTGCATTGAGTGTGTCTGCTCGGTCTTCGCCGTAGAAAATGGCGACGTCCACGTCCTCCCCCTCGGCCACTTCGGCGATATTGTCGAGTGTCAAGGCCCCTTTCCGAGGCGATCAGTCGCCCCAGTCGCGGAGTAAGGAGCGCTTTGAACGGTATGCGCAGAAACTTGCTGACGGAGACTATGTCCTGACGGAAACGAGTTTTGTCGATGCGATCACGCCCGACGGAGAGGATTATCATAAGATCAAACGGGAACAGTATGCGATATTATTTTATGTTGCGGACCGACGACGACGTGGGTCTGTCAATTTCCAGGACTGGATGGCCTTTGAAAACTTGCTGGCGAAACCCGATGCCGAATACGACATTGCTTTCCGGCTCTTCGATACGGAGGGATCAGGAAGCGTCAACTATGACACCTTCCAGAAAGTATTTTCCCAGAGAGATGGAGGACTTCCATTCAATTGGAACTGCGATTGGGCTACGTTGTACGTTGGAGCGAGTAAAAGTCGACATGCTTTGGATTACACTCAATTCACGCAGATGCTGCGAGGGTTAACGGGAGAACGTGTCCGTCAGGCATTCCATTACTTTGACAAGAACAGAGACGGCTTCATCCAACCGGACGAATTCCAGAAAATCGTCGTCGAAACAGCAAAACACAAACTCTCAGACCATATGCTGGACAATCTGCACACCATCGGCAACATCACACGGGGCCAAAAAATCACGTACTCGGACGTTCGCGCGTTCCAGAACATCGTCCGAGAGATGGATATGGTAGGAGTCATCGTCAAGAACGCTACAGCTCGCAGTAAAGAGGGTCGAATAACGAAAGAAGAGTTCATGGAGGAAGCTGCCCGCGTGACGAGTTTCTCACTATTCACTCCCCACGAAGTCAACATCTTATTCCATTTCGCGGGTCTTGATTCCTCTTCAGGTAATCTGAGTTATGCGGATTTCCAGAGAGTTTTGGATCCAAGTTGGAGAGAACCGTACAGAGTTGCCGAGGATGTCGCTGTTCGGGCAGCGGAATTGGCGAAACTTGCAGCTACGAAGACAACGGATTATCTTGCTGAATTTTTGCTGAGTGCATATCATTTTGGATTGGGTGCTGTTGCGGGGGCGTTTGGTGCGACAATCGTGTATCCTATTGATCTTGTGAAGACAAGGATGCAGAATCAGCGGAGCTCGGTGGTTGGGCAGCTGATGTATCTCAACAGTATCGATTGCGCGAAGAAGGTTATCCGGAATGAAGGTCCGCTCGGTCTGTACAGGGGCCTTGTTCCTCAGTTAGTGGTATACCTCAGGGCCGTATATGAGTAACATCCAGGGTGTTGCGCCAGAAAAAGCTATCAAACTCACTGTCAACGATTTAGTCCGATCAAAAGCTCCAAAAGGATCAGATGGCTCAATAACGTATCCCTGGGAACTTCTTGCTGGTGGAGCTGCTGGTGGGTGTCAAGTTGTATGCTGCCTCATATGCTCTCATCTGACGTAGATCTTCACCAATCCTCTGGAAATTGTTAAAATCCGTCTCCAAGTGCAAGGAGAACTAGCCAAAGCGGGGGTAGATGCAGCGAAGCGACAGACAGCGTTAGATATCATTCGAGGATTAGGTGCCGTTGGATTATACAAAGGAGCAACAGCATGTCTCCTTCGAGATATCCCCTTCAGCGCAATCTATTTCCCGGCCTACGCCCACCTGAAGAAAGACTACTTCAAAGAATCCCCGACCAACAGACTTGGAATAGGCCAATTACTGGTCGCCGGAGCGGTCGCCGGCATGCCAGCCGCCTACTTCACCACCCCCGCCGACGTAATAAAGACGCGTCTACAAGTCGAGGCACGAAAAGGCCAAACACATTACAAAAACATATTCCATGCCGCCAGTACGATTTGGCGAGAAGAAGGTCTGCGGGCCTTTTTCAAGGGCGGGCCAGCTAGAATCATGCGCAGTTCGCCCCAGTTTGGATGTACCCTTGCGGCGTATGAGTTTTTGCAGAGGCTCATGCCGATGCCGGGACACGAGCAAAAGGTGGAGAAGACTGGGACGGTCGAGGAGAGGACTGCTAGTGCTCCTATGCAGTACTTGCGATCGCGGAATGCGTTGAAGATTATTTTGGTATGTCCTCTTGGTGTGATTGTTTGGCTGACTTTTAGGATTTGGATGAGAATATTGCGGCTAGATATTTGATACCTTATAGACAGAAGAGTGGGATGGGGGATTAGATTGGAGACTTAGAGAAAAGCTGTAATATAGACTTTAAAAATATGTAGATTTACCAACCTTTCCAACTCGTGCAACATGAAAAAACCCAACTATGCAAAGTACCTGACCTGACACTAATCTATAGCAAAACCTTCCAACTTGTGATAGATAATGCTCTTATTTTATATTCGTTCGCGAGGTAACCCCAGCAACCCCCACCCAACATATGGTGATCTCCCCCTGGACATTGGCCAATTTTCCTCCATCCAAATCAAATCCCCCCGCACCAACCACCACCGTTTGCCCCTGAATTTCCCCACTCATCCCCCCTCCCTCCACACAATTGCAATGTGCAAAATAACCCTCAACGCCTTCACCTGCACAAAATCCCATCCCAGCCACTTACTCCTCGACCACACCTACCTCCTCTCCGTGTGCCCGGACCGGGACTTTGCTCCCCAGAACTTGAACCGCTACTGCGTCAATGCCGTCACATTTATCAAGACCCTGGACTACGTTTGCGAGGCGTGTTTACTCCCCGGCGCAAAAGGGAGGAGGGAAGGGCAGAGGGGGGAGTATGTGAGAAGGAGGAGGGAGTTGGAGGAGGTCTTGGAGGGGATGGTGAGGAAGATGGAACGACGGACTGCTGGTGGGGAGGTATGCAACCGTATGTCGTGTGTTTTTGTTGTTGTGCTGGTGATTTGATTGATTGCGTTGGGTGGGGAGGGAGACTGATGGTAGGAGGAGGTTCTTAAACATGTGTTGTATTTGCGGGAAAAGGGCAGGGGGAAAGGGAAAGGGTGAGCGCGGGAGGATGATAATACTAGGGAGTCAGTGTTTTTGATTGATGGGATACTAATGGAGTCTTGTACCACTGGGGTTCGTATGGATACTGGATACGGTATCAAGGGCGGCTATTGTGTGGTGATACTCGCGCTACATTCTTTCAGTATGAGGGGATTATACATACTAGTACTGACCAACGTACGGTATTACTCTTTGGGCTAATGAATATACAAGTTCTAGCATGAAATGTCAGTCTAAAATAATGACACATACATACAGGACTTAAAATCCGTGTTCGTGTTTCGTTGTCTGTATCATATCATACCAGACTAGTAGTCATTCTTTTGAGCACCGCGCGAGAGAACCGTCGAGCGAACAAAGCTTCCCCAATCAATGCCCGTCAAACACTGAAATCCCTTGCTAATAATGGAAATGAAAGCCCCAATTCACGAGGCAGACCGTACCCGACAATTCGGTACCTCATTCGAATTCGGGTCTAAATAAGTTGTCCGTCATCATTGTCTGGCGGCACACCGTGGAATACATCCCGTTCGCGTGCTTATCCGCACATCCATCGTGTGTAATCGTCCAATGACAGACTCAATAGTGGAATAATAGCTAGCGGAGGGGTGTCTACGTATAGTTCGATATGATTGCCAAGTCCATACACTCCCCCGCCGCCGGAAAGACAATGGGTGTTTCACCAATCGAGGAGTCTAGATATCCAGCATCATGGGCAGGGGGCAGAGGGCAGGGGGTTCAGAGCAAGTGACGTACGTACATGTATCCATCCAGAGCATTGGATCAAGCTTTCTTTGTATTGTTCGTTGTACATACACGCGTAACACCCCACCACGCGTCTGCTCCGTCGATAGCGCAATCGGCGTTTGTTCGTGTTCGGATCAATTCGGGGGGATTCTGCAAGCGGTAATCCCACCGACACAGCGGCGGCGGCGGGGGAAACGGTGGGACGGTGGAAGACGTTGTTTTGTTACACCGTACCGTTTCCGGCGCGGACTAGCGAGACCCCGTAAGTTTTTGCAATCTCGCAGTAGTTACTGCGCCCGCCGCCAACCCGTTGGACAGGCGAGGCGTTTTCACGTGCCGAGGCGATGTTAGGCGCCGCAGACGCACGCTGTATAATATTGCATGTATTTATGGAGATTGGGGATCGACGGTGATGATCGACGGCCTGTAAATTTGCACGCGACACGGAATGCTTTCGCCCGCCGCCCTGTAATGAACATTTGCAGGCCCCTTTTCGTCTGAGCTTTTGCGGATACGTAGTACAAACATGCTGGAGACTCCAAATTAAGTTGTAACTACAGATCGATCGAATGGATAAACAAATAGGAAAAAAAACACAATTTTATTGGCTTTTTCGGTCGGATAATAGGAGATTCCAATTTCCCTTTGTAAATTGTATGAAGTGCCAAGAATAAGGTTCCGTGGCGTTTGGTGTTACGTAAGAGGGGTTGTTTGAGTGGGATAATTTGCCGTCAAGTGACTCCTCCACAGTTTAGCGAGGCAGGGGGCAGATTGGGCACACTTTTCCTTTGGTGCTGCTAGCCAGTTTGGGCGGATAGGGACTAATGCTGTGTACGTATTTACTGTACCAGGAACCGGTACGGTGGATCTGCAGGCTTTCAACTTAAGCGGGCATTACTAGCCTGTCCCCGTGGCCTCTGCCACGCGTTTGATCGTAAGCAGGCGATCCTTTTGATTCATCCTGGGCTAATGCAGACTAAGTCTCTGCTAGTGAGCGAGCATGACGCGAGAACAGGTAGAGCAGCGACGAGCGACGAGCGACGATAAACGCTCGGTTGCGCACACTTTTAATGGATTAATCAAAAGCGTGAATCTGTGTGGGCTGTTTCATTTATTAAGGCTGGTCGGTTGGCCGTAATGAGGCGCATGGACCGCTCATTGATGCAGGCCACAACTTTATTTCGGGGCCTCGCCGAATGAGAAGCTGACCCCTTTTGAAGCACACCCGGGCGGGCTTACTGGCCCGGCGCTGCATTTATTACCCGACTGCTTCTCAATCCCCGTCCGTTCTAAAAGATCACCAAGCTCGCCCGATCGATCACCAACCAGCCTGCTGCTCGCTCAAGTCGCAGCGTCGGTCTATTTCTTGCGCGCCATTGTGAGAGATTCGGGACTAGGGAATAGCGCCGTGCGTGACAAAGAGGATCATCCGACTAGTACAACGGCGCCCTGACAGGCTGCAGCACCCTTTACGGTTATCAACGTGACTAGGACGGGAAGGCACGCACAGATCCCGCGATTGTTCGTCATTCTCGGTCTCCCTTTGTTCACCTGCGTCGCCGCGACCTATCGCCATCGCCCACTCTTCGCAATATTACTGCTTGAGGCGTCGCCAGAACAATCGCTCAGACGTTACGATCGGGCATATTCATATCACACGGGCCTCAACGGAAGCCCCCCAGCACCTCGAGCTCGGTTTCAGGGGCCGCAAAAGCCATTCGGCTCCCTTTGTTGACGCCCGGTCGAGGGACGCGCTTCCTCTTACTTTCTTACACGACCAATTAGTGTCGCTCCACAACCCATAGAACGCAGGTTTCAAGCTCTATTGTCGAGTCGGTTCGCGGAATTAGAGTAATTTGCGGCGGCCCGGGGCGTTTCGTGTCAACACACAGACTGACAATACAACCTGCCAAATAGCCACGAGGAGTTATATATATCCTCAAAGGGATCTCAAAACCTTCTTCCCATACGGATTTTCAGGCACCGTTTGCCACGTTCTCGAGGCGTCAACAACTTACTTATTGACAACAAAGTGCGCGGTACCGTCATCTCTCTTTCATCGCTCACTCACAAAACCATCAATCGAACAACAATGGCTTCGCCTTCCATAACATATGCATCGCCAGGGGACGGACATACCCCTGTGGGCTCCCCCGTGCCCTCTCAAATCCATTTCAACCGAGTCGCCTCTCCAAATCACCTCTCTCAAAGTCAGTACATCGACTCTCCTCGAAGCGTTCCATCCAGCGATCAGGTCTTTCAATACTCAACACCCTCCGAACATAACTTTGACTATGACCACAGTCAGGAATTATATGTCAACAATGAACACATGTACGATTACAACTCAAATGGCGGGCTGCAAGTTGAGCAGCAATTTGTTCAACAGCAACTATCGCCAAACGGTGAAACCACCAATCTCATGTTCATGGTATCTCTTTCCCCCGCCGCTGTATCTGATCGTAGCCCTCCGTGCAAATTCAACCCCCCACTCCCATGCACCCCGTCTTCGCAAACCAATTCCATAACCATGAACGAAACTCAATGACACCCTTCTCCGACGACGGAAGTGAATTCACAATGGAAAGTACACC
>Ga0302325_10007825_pt1 | contig 23596 bp, 21 predicted proteins | sample Palsa_T0_2_FD_201948 | JGI IMG/M metagenome (GOLD analysis project Ga0302325, IMG submission 201948) | Peat permafrost microbial communities from Stordalen Mire near Abisko, Sweden - Palsa_T0_2 | ecosystem: Environmental > Terrestrial > Soil > Palsa > Peat permafrost | place: Sweden: Abisko... | reverse complement strand
TCAAGTTTGCCATCGTGCCCGCCAGCATGGCGCGAATTCCCAGCCGCGCCAGTTCGCCTTTCTTGTTCGGCGCGAGTGCCCCGATGCCGCCAATCTGGATTCCGATCGAGCTGAGATTTGCGAAGCCACAAAGCGCAAATGTGGCGATGGTGAATGAGCGCGGATCGAGCGCCGCCCTCATCGGTCCGAGCATGGAGAAGGCCACCAACTCGTTCAGCACCATGCGTGTGCCAAGCAGAGTTCCAATCACCCCGCAGTCACGCCAGGGAACACCGATCACCCAGGCAACGGGAGCGAAGACGACTCCGAAAATCTTTTCCAGACTCGAGGGAAACCAGGCCAGCCACTGGTGAATTCCACCCATAATGCCGTCCGTCAGCGCGATCAGCGCCAGGAAGGCGATCAGCATGGCAGCGATGTTCAAAGCCATATGCAGGCCGTCGGTCGTTCCCCGCGCGACCGCGCCCAGCAGATTTTCTTCCTTCTCGGTCTTTTCTTCGCTTTCGGGCATCACCACCCGGCCGGCAGTCTTCGGCTGCTCGGTTTCAGGCACGAGCATCTTGGCCATCAGCAGCGTGCCCGGCGCCGTCATGATGACCGCGCTCAGCAAGTGTTTGGGTTCGATGCCGAATGCGATGTAGGCCGCCATAATTCCGCCGGAGACGTGCGCCATCCCGCTGGTCATCACGGTCATCAGTTCCGAATGCGTGAGATCGGGCAAAAACGGCCGGATGGTCACCGGTGCTTCCGTCTGTCCCATGAAAATGCTGGCCGCGATGTTGAGGGATTCCGCGCCGCTGGCGCCCATCACCCGGGTCATAACCCAGGCGGCAATCCTGATGATGAATTGCATGACGCCGAAGTGATAGAGTACCGCGAAAAACGCGCAGATGAAAATAATGGTCGGCAGTACCTGGAAAGCAAAATAGAAGCCGAAATTGGAGTTTTGTTTCCCCAGGTCGCCGAAAACAAACTGCGAGCCCGCATAAGAGTAGCTGAGCAGTCGACTGACGACGTCGCCAGCCTTCTGAAAAACCCGCTGGCCGGCACCGATTCTCAACACACACACGGCAAAGGCGAACTGCAGGCCCAACCCCCAGGCCACGGTTTTCAGCCGAATGGCGCGGCGATTGGTGGAAAAGGCATAGGCCAATCCCAGCATGGTCAAAAGGCCGAGGATTCCAGTGAAGCGTCCCATTCAGTTTTTCTCTCCAGACTTGCGAATCACCCGATGGATCAATGGCCTTTTCTCGTGGGCGGGCGAATCGGCAATCTGATAGCTCTCGTCGAGCAGTTGCCGGGCACGCACCGCGCGCGCTTCTGCATTGTAGTAGATCGTCGCCAGCGCCTCACCCGAGGCAACCGGATCCCCAACTTTTTTGTGCAGCACGATTCCCACCGCAGGATCCACCGAATCTTCTTTGCGTTCGCGTCCGCCGCCAAGAATCACACACGCGGTTCCAACCTGTTCACACTGCAGAGCTGCGAGGTACCCGTTTTTCGGGCTAGAAAGTATCAGCGTATGCTGAGCCTGAGGCAGTTTTTTCGGATCGTCGATCGCCCGCAGATCTCCACCCTGCAGTGCCACCATCTGGCGAAACTTGTCGAGGGCTTTGCCGGAAGCGATCAGTTTCTCGCTCTGCTTTTTTCCCTCTGCGACCGTATCCGCAACTCCCCCCAGATGCAGCATCCAACCCGCAAGCTCGAGGCAGAGTTGGCGCAAATCTTCCGGTCCTTCTCCGCGCAGAATTTCCACAACTTCTATTACCTCAAGCGCATTGCCGATCATCGATCCCAGGGGCTGATCCATGTCCGTGATAAGCGCCACCATCTGTTTGCCCATCCGTTCCCCTGTTTCAACCATGAGTTCGGCGAGAAAAACCGCGTCTTTTTCACTTTTCATGAATGCCCCCGATCCGGTCTTCACGTCGAGGACAAGTGCGTCGATGCCTTCCGCAAGTTTCTTGCTCATGATGGAGGCGCAAATCAGATAGGGGCTTTCCACGGTGCCGGTCACATCGCGCAGGGCGTAGAGTTTGCGATCGGCAGGAGCGATTTCGGCGGTCTGGCCAATCATGGCGCAGCCACAGGTCTCGAGCACGCGGCGAAATTGAGCGACGGGAAGATTCACGTTGAAGCCGGGGATGGCTTCGAGCTTGTCCAGCGTACCTCCAGTATGTCCCAAGCCGCGGCCGCTGATCATCGGAACCATCACGCCCGCGGCTGCGGCAAGCGGCGCCAGCACAAGTGAAGTCTTGTCGCCCACGCCGCCGGTTGAGTGCTTGTCGACTTTCTTAGCCGGAAGGGCGGAGAGATCGAGCACTTCGCCCGACCGCAACATCGCGTCCGTCAGCGCGGCGGTCTCGGGGCGCGTCATGCCGCGCAGCACTACCGCCATCAGCCAGGCCGACATCTGATAGTCGGCAATATCACCGCGGGTGTAGGAGTTCACCAGGGATTCGATTTCGTTTCGCGACAACTCGCCGCCATCCCGCTTCTTGCGAATCACGTCGATGGCACGGAAGGTCTCGGCTGCCGCTGACGTTGGATTCACGGGAGACGGAATCCTTCTGGAAGGAGTTCGGTGATATGGGCCTGCTTTGGCCCCTTAGCGCTTTGAAAGAAAACGGTGGCGTCGGGGCCGAATTCGTAAATGACCTGACGGCACGCGCCGCAGGGCGAACAGGGCACTCCCTGATCGTTGACGACGGAGACCGCGCGAATCTCGATCTTGGGCCCAAGCTCTGCGACGGCGGAGAAAATCGCCGTACGCTCGGCGCAGTTGGTCATCCCGAAGGAGGCGTTCTCCACATTGCAACCCGAGAAAACTTTACCGTTGGAGAGGAGGATGGCGGCCCCGACCCGCAACTTCGAATAAGGCGCGTGCGCATTCTTCATGACTTTCTTCGCAGACCGCAGCAGTCTTGCCGATACCTCACCAGACAGCTTTTTATTGCGCATAGGAGGACACGGTCTCGGGGCAAACCGGTGAAATCGAGGGCCATTGTAAACCCTGGCTGTATAATTCATCGGTTTTTTTGAGCGCGATGGAACGAAGGGAGGATCAATGTAGCGCCGCGGCCTCGCGTAGCGAGATTTCCTGCCGTACAATTACAGACAAGCAAGCGGCTGGCGGCTTGGTCCCCGAGCCGCCAAGTGTGGTGAATTCCAGTGCCAGTAGATCACAACCATCCCCGAGCAACTCACGAAATGACGGGTAAGGCGGGCGGCCTCCCCCCTTATGCCGGAAATTCTATCGCGACTCTGGCCGGGCGTCCGCTCCAGCCAAACTCTGGAATTCCTCTGGACCTGAATTGGGTGCAGGAAGTTCGCGTGAACACGAGCGCGGTAGAACGCCGCGCCCAAACGCAGGTAGCGCGAAGAACCGTAAAGAAGGAATGGCAGGCGGCCTGGCTCCTGCGGGCGATCTCCAGCATGGATCTGACCACGCTTTCCGGCGATGACACGGAAGACCGTGTGCGCCGTTTGTGTGCCAAGGCGCGGCAGCCGGTGCAGCACGATCTCGTGCTCAAGCTGGGAATTGAAGAACTCGAAGTGAAGGTGGCCGCAGTTTGCGTGTATCACCTGTTTGTTGAAACGGCGCTGCACGCTTTAGAAGGCAGTGGCATCCACGTTGCAGCCGTGTCCGCTGGCTTTCCGGCGGGTCTATCGCCGCTCGAGGAGCGGGTTGCCGAGATTCGCCGCTCGGTGGAGGCAGGCGCCCACGAGATTGACGTTGTCATTACACGCGCCCACGTGTTTGGCGGACGCTGGCAGGCGCTGTATGACGAAGTCGCAGCCTTCAAACAAGCCTGCGGTGCTGCTCACATGAAGGTCATCCTGGCCACTGGCGACCTCCTAACTTTGCGCAACGTCGCGCGCGCCAGCCTTGTGGCCATGATGGCGGGAGCCGACTTCATCAAGACCTCAACCGGAAAAGAACCTAGCAACGCCACACTGCCAGTGGGCTTGGTGATGTCCCGCGCCATCCGCGACTATGCCGAGCAAACGGGAATGGCGGTGGGATTCAAGGCGGCGGGCGGAATTCGCACGGCCAAGCAGTCGACCGACTGGCTGACCATGATGAAAGAAGAGTTGGGGCAGTCATGGATGCATGCGGATCTGTTTCGCTTGGGTGCGAGTGGGCTGTTGGGCGATATCGAGCGGCAACTGGACTACCATGCGACGGGACGCTATTCGGCAGAGTATCGACATCCCATCGCATAGTCGCCAGAAAACCAGAGAGTCGAGCCGACCTACATGAGCATTGCTGAAAAATTTGTGACGATGGAGTACGGTCCCGCGCTGGAGGACCCGAAGGAAGCGCAAGCCTGGCTGGAGCGCCACGGCCATCGCTTCGGACACTTCATCAACGGTGCGTGGCAAGCACCGGCCACCAGCGAATATTTCGATACCCAAGATCCTTCGAGTGGAGAGAAACTGGCTTCCGTTGCCCAAGGTTCATCCGCGGACATCGATGCTGCCGTGCGGGCTGCGCGTGCGGCATTTCCAAAGTGGCGGGCCCTTACTCCCCATGTCCGGGCCCGTTATTTGTATGCTCTGGCGCGGTTGGTGCAGAAACATTCCCGTCTGCTCGCCGTTCTGGAGACGATGGACAACGGCAAACCCATCCGCGAGAGCCGTGACATCGACATTCCACTGGTGGCTCGGCATTTCTACTACCATGCGGGTTGGGCGCAACTTCTCGAGCAGGAGTTTGCCGAGTACGAGCCTTGTGGCGTCGTGGGGCAGATTATCCCGTGGAATTTTCCCCTGCTCATGGCGGCGTGGAAGATTGCTCCGGCTCTGGCCACCGGAAACACCGTGGTATTGAAGCCCGCAGAATTCACTCCTCTGACCGCTCTCGCCTTCGCCGAGCTTTGTCAGGAAGCCGGATTGCCCGCCGGAGTCGTCAACATCGTGACCGGAGACGGGTCGACGGGTGAAGCCTTGGTGAAGCACCCTGACGTGGATAAAATTGCGTTCACTGGTTCCACCGAAGTCGGACGTGCGATTCGCAGTGCCACGGCCGCAACTCACAAACGTCTCTCGCTTGAGTTGGGAGGAAAATCCCCCTTCATCATCTTCGATGATGCTTACCTGGATAGTGCAGTCGAAGGACTAGTGGACGGAATCTGGTTTAACCAGGGCCAGGTCTGCTGCGCGGGCTCGCGCCTGTTGATGCAGGAAAGCATCGCAGAGGCCCTAATGGGCAAGATCAGGGACCGGATGAGCAGCCTGCGCGTTGGCCTTCCTTTGGACAAAGCAATTGACATCGGTGCGATTGTTGCGCGCGTGCAACTGGACCGGATCCAGCGCATGGTTGGCCAGGGAATCGCGGAGGGCGCAACTTGTTGGCAACCACAGGTCAGTTTGCCCGCGCGCGGCTTTTACTATCCCCCCACGCTACTGAGCAATGTGCATCCCACATCCATCGTTGCCCAGCAGGAAATCTTCGGACCGGTGCTCGCCGCAATGACGTTTCGCACTCCGAGAGAAGCGGTCGAGGTGGCCAACAACACGATCTATGGCCTGGCGGCCTGCGTTTGGAGCGAGAACATCAACGTGGCATTGCACGTTGCGGCGCAGCTAAAAGCTGGCGTAGTGTGGGTGAATTGCACCAATCTGTTCGACGCATCCTGCGGCTTCGGCGGCTACCGCGAGAGCGGATACGGGCGCGAAGGTGGCAGGGAAGGCCTGCTGGAATATTTGCAACCGTCATGGTTCAACAACGCGGCCCGGCTGCCTGCCGTTCCCACGCCTTCGGTTCCGCGCTCCGACCAAGAGCCGGAAGCGGGCACTCCGGCCATCGATCGCACCGTGAAGCTCTACATCGGTGGCAAGCAGGTGCGGCCGGACTCCGGCTACAGCATGGAAGTGCGTTCCGCCGACGGGCGTTTATTGGGTGAAGCTTCGCTGGGCAACCGCAAAGACATTCGCAACGCCGTCGAGGCTGCCCACAAGGCGGCGGCGTGGGCAAAAGCTACCGCACATAATCGCGCGCAGGTTCTCTACTACTGCGCCGAAAACCTCTCTCAGCGCCGCGACGAAATGATCCGCGGACTCACCCTGGTCGTGGGCGCGAAGCAGGCAGCGGCCGAACTGGATCTCGGCATCGAGCGCATCTTCTCCTACGCCGCCTGGGCCGACAAGTTTGACGGTGCCGTACACAATCCTCCGTTTCGCAATGTCGCGATGGCCATGAACGAGCCGCTCGGAGCCATGGGCATCCTCTGTCCCGCGGAAGCGCCGTTGCTGGGTTTCCTTTCTCTTGTGCTCCCAGCCCTCGCTGTGGGTAACACGGTGATCGCGGTTCCCTCGGAGACGTACCCGCTTATCGCTGCCGATCTCTATCAACTCTTTGACACCAGCGATCTGCCGGGGGGGGCGGTGAACATAGTAACGGGCTATGCTTCTCCACTCCTGAAAGTGCTGGCTGAGCACGACGATGTGGATGCCATCTGGTCGTTTCGGGATGAAGCCAGCGCCGCTGCCGCGAAAGCGCTGTCGGTCGGCAACCTAAAGCAGGTCTGGACCAACGAGGGCCGAGCCATCGACTGGTTCAATCCGAAACTAGCCGAAGGACGCTGGTTCCTCGAGCATGCCACCCAGGTGAAGAATATCTGGGTTCCTTATGGCGAATAAGCCGAAAAGTCGCGATCCTGAAGATGCAGGGTTCAGGCACCGGGGACCATCGCATCGGAATTGCTTTTGTTCCGACTCGGAGCTAGCATTACTCAACGGCATTCTTATCCGACCACATCTTGAGCTTTACATCAATGAAGTTCTGGCTTGATCTTTCGTAATTGATCTCGTGCTCGATCTAAGGAGGATGTATGGGCATTGCAGTGTCACCGCAGATTCATCCGCAGGTCGCGGATTTCATCGAAAAGCCGCGCAAAATGTTGATCAACGGCAAGTGGGTAAACTCCATTTCCGGCAAGACCTTCCCCACCTACAACCCAGCCACCGGTGAAGTTCTGGCGCAGGTGGCAGAAGGCGATCGCGAAGATATCGAACAGGCTGTGCGGGCCGCGCGCAAGGCCTTCGATCAAGGCCCCTGGCGGCGCTTGACGGCATCCGAGCGCGGACGCCTGATCTGGAAGCTCGCCGATTTACTGGAGTCACATACCGAAGAATTTGCTTATCTCGAGAGCCTCGACAACGGCAAGCCTCTCATCATAGCGAGGGCCGCCGATGTGCCGCTGACCGTGGACCTGTTTCGCTATATGGCAGGCTGGGCCACGAAGATCGAAGGCAACACCATTCCGATCTCCGTTCCCTACACGCCTGGAGCGACGTACCTTGCCTACACGCTGCGGGAGCCGGTCGGAGTCGCGGGGCAGATCATTCCCTGGAACTTCCCGCTGTTGATGGCAGCCTGGAAGTTGGGTCCGGCGCTGGCCTCCGGCTGCACCGTAGTGTTAAAGCCGGCGGAACAAACCCCGCTTTCGGCGCTGCGTCTCGGCGAACTGATCATGGAAGCTGGGTTCCCCGAGGGCGTGGTCAACATTGTACCGGGCTACGGCGAGACGGCAGGCGCCGCACTGGCCGCTCATCCGGACGTAGACAAAATAGCTTTCACTGGCTCCACGGAAGTTGGGAAGCTGATCGTGCACGCCGCGACTGGCAACTTGAAGAAAGTGTCGCTGGAGCTGGGTGGTAAGTCTCCGAATGTCGTGTTTAAGGATGCCGATCTCGATTCTGCAATTCCCGGAGCCGCGAGCGCGATCTTCTTCAATCACGGCCAGTGTTGCTGCGCCGGATCGCGTCTCTACATTGAGAAACCGATCTTCGACCGGGTGGTCGAAGGCGTCGCCGACCAGGCGAAGAAAATCAAAGTAGGGTCGGGTCTCGATCCGGAGACGAACATGGGACCGCTCGTCTCCCAGGAACAGTTAAGCCGGGTCTGCGGTTATCTGGAGGCCGGCTTCTCGGAAGGCGCGAAAGCCGTCACTGGCGGCCACAAGAAAGGCGACAAGGGTTATTTCGTCGAGCCCACAGTTCTCGTGAACGCTCGCGAAGACATGAAGGTGGTACGGGAGGAAATCTTCGGGCCGGTGGTAGCGGCCATGCCGTTCGACGATCCCGAGGAAATCATGCCTCGCGCCAACGACAGCGAATACGGCCTGGCTGCTGCCGTCTGGACGCGGGACATCAGCAAAGCTCACCGCACGGCAGAACATCTGCACGCAGGTACGGTGTGGATCAACTGCTACAATATTTTCGACGCGGCGCTGCCCTTCGGTGGATACAAACAATCCGGATGGGGCCGTGAGATGGGGCACGACGCCATTAGCCTGTATACCCAGACTAAGGCGATCTGTACTAAATTGTCCTAGCCTGTCGCTCCCAGCAAGAAGGACGGCGGTTTCGCCGCCGTCCTTTTCATTTTGCTGGCCGCATCTTTCCTGCCGGCGCTACTTCTCCATGAGCAGAACTTTCTCCGCATCATCAATCTCAGTTAATTTGACTTCGATCACCTCATTCATCGTGGTCTGAACATTGCGGCCGACAAAGCTCGCCTCGACTGGCAATTCCCGATGTCCGCGGTCAATCAGCACGCACAACTGCACCCGTCGCGGTCGGCCGTGCGAGAACAGCGCGTCCAGCGCGGCCCGCGTCGTGCGTCCGGTGAAAAGAACGTCGTCGACCAAAACGATGTTCTTGTCCTCGATCGAAAACCCAATCTCCTTCTCTTGCACTACCGGCTTCGGCCCAAGCGTCGAAAGATCATCGCGATAGAAGGTGATGTCCAATGTGCCGACTGGGACCTTAGCGTTCTCAATCCGGGTGATGATCTTGCCCAGGCGCTCTGCGATGGGGACGCCGCGGCGTCGAATCCCAACCAGCCCCAAACCGTCGACGCCATCGTTTTTCTCGACGATCTCGTACGCCAAACGGACCAGTGTGCGCTCTATTTCTGATGCCGACATGAGTTGCGCCTTCTGGCGCAGGCCTGTCTTGCGGGAAGAAGTTTTCGTATTCATTCTCGAATGTGCCTCATAAAATTTTGATTCCTTGACCTGGTGCGGCTTCTTTACTCCGGGCGAACTTGCCCCGGGCAAGGCGGCTTCTCACTGTATTCAACGCAGCCTTCGAGGTCAAGCGACATGCAACAAACCGAGGAGATTCGCGACTCAACGCAAACCTTCCACCATCCCTCCCGCTAGCCAATCGCGGCTGCGAATCGCCGAACAAACCGGAAAACATCCTGATAGGAGTTGTACAAGGGCACGGGTGCAACCCGGAAAGTATCCGGCTCGCGCCAGTCGCCGACGATGCCTGCCTGAGCCAGCCGTTCACACAACGCCCGCCCGTTCTGGGAAACCCGGATTGAGAGTTGTGCGCCGCGCCCCTCCTTTTCGCGCGGTGTGATGATCGAGAAATTTGGCGAGGCCTTGTGATTGAGCAAGAACTCCAGATAGCCGGTCAGCGACACGCTTTTGGCCCTTAACCGCTCCATGCCCGCCTGGCGGAAAACCTCCATCGATGCGCGCAGGACAGCCAGGCTGACGATCGACGGATTGCTCAACTGCCAGCCATCGGCGCCGGACATCGCCCGGAACTCCGGCCCCATCTCGAACCGAGATGGTTCGTCGTGACCCCACCAACCCGCAAAGCGAGGCAGATCCCAGGCACGCGCATGCCGGGCATGGACAAAACAGCCGGCAACACATCCCGGACCCCCATTCAGATATTTGTAGCTGCACCACACGGCAAAGTCCGGGCCCCAATCATGAAGCTTCAAAAGCAAATTGCCAGCTGCGTGGGCCAGATCGAAACCCACCACGCAGCCTCGGGCGTGACCCCAGCGCGTGATACGTTCCATATCAAAGGCTTGACCGGTAGCATAATTCACTCCTCCGAGCATGATCAGTGCGATGGTATCCCCCGCGCTCTCGATCAATAACGCAATGTCTTCATGGCGAAGGCAGGACTCGCCCGGCCGCGGGGTCAATTCGATCAGAGAGGTCGCGGGGTCAAAGCCATGGAAGTAAATCTGCGACTTCACCGCGTACTGATCGGAAGGGAAAGCTCCGCGCTCTACAACAATTTTGTGTCTTTCCCTCGTCGGACGGTAAAACGAAACCATCATCAAGTGAAGATTCACGGTGAGCGAATTCATCACCACAACTTCGAGGGGCTTTGCTCCCACAAGTTCCGCGGTCTGCTCGGTAAGCATCCGGTGGTAGGGCATCCACGGGTTCTTCGCATGGAAGTGGCCCTCCACACCAAGATCAGCCCAGTCCTTCAGTTCTTCCTCAATATATGCTGCTGCGGTCTTAGGCTGCAGCCCGAGCGAGTGACCACACAGATAAACGCAATCACCGCCAGCCAGTTTTGGAAATAAGAAGCGCTCGCGGAACCCTTTCAGGGGATCGCGTTCATCCATTGCGATTGCAAAATCCTCGCTTGGCTGAAACTCTGGTTGAAGCGGGAACTGGGTCACTGCCGAAACTCCAACGGAGTGAGGTCGCGGCTTATCAGCCGGTTCGCTTTGTCCCAGTCGAGATCCTCCACGCGATGGATGGACTCACACAGTTCCGCCAGTATCCGGTCCTGAACCGCACCGCGAGCCAAGGCGACGGAGTATGGAATGCGATGAAACGTCACCATCGCATACTTCGGCACGAAGAGTTGGGGATACCGTTGTTCCAGCGCCAATTCCACCTTTTTTCGAAACAGAAACCGCGAGTCCGCAACCCGGTCTCTCATCTCCGTGAAATTCTCAATGGCCATATCCGCAATGGCATCGGTATTGACCTTGCGCTCACTCTCGAACTCGGCGAACACGCGCGGCCAGTCTGCGCCGTCCCGGTCGAGCAACTCGACAAGACAGCTACAGTCTTCGAATCCGCAATTCAATCCCTGGCCGAAGAAGGGGACGATGGCATGAACCGCATCCCCGAGAAGCAGTACTTTCCCTTCCACATGCCACGGAGAGCACTTGATGGTAACCATCGCACCGGTTGGATTGGCGAAGTAGTTTTCGGCCAGTTGCGGCATCAGCGAAACCGCGTCCGGAAAGCGAGACTCGAAAAACTGGTCTAATTCGACCGCTGTGGTCAGGCCAGCAAAGCTGTCTGCCCCCTCGAACGGCAGGAATAGAATGCAGGCGAACGTGCCATCGATATTGGGTAATGCAATCAGCATGTGGTTGCCCCGCGGCCAGATGTGCAGGGCGTGAGTCTCGAGCAAATGCTCTCCTTGTGGACCGGCCGAAATCGTCAACTCCTTGTAGCCATAGTCGAGATACTGTTGCGAAAAGTTGAAGCGATTCATTCTGAGCATCTCCGCTCGAATCGATGATGCGGAACCGTCGCAGCCGATCACAACCTCAGCTTCGAGCGTCGTCTCTTTTCCGGTTTCTTCATCGCGCAGTCGTATGGCGCCGGTCTTCGAGTCGTATCCGGTGCACCGCCGATCGAAATGAATGGTGGCACCGTGTTCCTCCGCAGCGTTCATGAGCGCGATGTTCAACTCGACCCGGGAAATCGAATGGATGACCTCCGTTTCATTCTGCCCATAGGGTTGGAAGGTCAGTGCACCGGCAACCGAATGCATCATCCGCCCCTTCATTGGGATGATGATGTTCTGCATCCGCTCCCACAGGCCGGTCTGCTGCAAGGCGTGAATGCCACGGGTTGAGAGGGCAAGGTTGATGGACCGCCCCGCACTCGTGCGCACCCTCCGCATGTCCGGGCGGCGCTCATAGATCTCCACCGCGAATCCCCTCTGCACCAGAAGAATAGCCAGAAGCGGACCGTTCAGTCCGGCGCCGATCAATGTGATTTTTCCTAGTGCGGGCTTCATCTTGGAGATTCGACGAACCAACCTTGCGACGAACAAAGGTGAAGAGGTAAGCGCCTCATTCGGTCAGCAACGTCCTGGCCTCCCACAATTCAGGAAAGAACTTCTTGTCCAGGGTGAGCTTCAGGTAGCTTGCTCCCGTAGTTCCCCCAGTGCCCATGCGGATGCCGATGATGCGCTCGACCAGTTGAATGTGGCGCAATCGCCAGCTCACCACCAGTTCGTCGAACTCAGTCAGCCGCTCGCACACATCAATCCAGTCGCGATGGTGATGCTCATCCTTGTAGAGCGCATGGACTGCGCGGGCGCGCGCTTCGAATCGCTCCCGCTCGCTCGCCTCCTCGCGGGCCGGCGGCAGTTTACCCATCGCCTGCAAAGCCCCGAAGAAGACGTCGCGCAGCGATGGCTCTTCCAACCGGCGCTTCAGGCTGGCGTAGGCCTCCGCCGTGGGCCGATGATAGCGAAGCATTTTCTCGTCCTTCAAGCCGCACAGAAATTCAATCTCTCGAAACTGCTCAGACTGAAATCCGCTGGCGGGTTCGAGCAGGCCACGAAAGGCAAGAAAATGCGTGGGCAGCATCGTTTCCAAAATCGTGAACTGCTCCACCAACACTCGCGTGATCTCGGTACAGCGGCGCAGCAACCGGGCCGCCTCATAGACTTCGTCGCGCGATTGCGGAGCCGCGCCGGCACTTCGCAAATTTGCCACCACGGCATCGAGATCATGCAGCAATTCCTTGAACCACAGTTCGTAGGTCTGATGCACAAGGATGAACAGCATCTCATCATGGTGCGGCGGGGAAGACTGCGGCTGCTGCAACTCCAGCAGTTCCGGAACTTTCAAATACGAGCTGTAGGTGAGATGCCCGGGCTCAGTTGCAAGCGGGGATGAATCCACAGCCGTGCCAGATTCCCGGTCCCCGGCCGCATGCGGCTCGGCTTTAAGTTCCAGGAACTTGATTGCATTCGCGCTCAGAAGCTTGGACTTGGTACGTTGCGGGAAATTACTTTGGCGGATGAGCGATCCTACGCGTTCTTCGCCCAGGGGAAAAGGATAGTCGGAGCCGAGCATCACCTGATCCGCTCCCATCGTTCCCACCAGGAATTCGAGCGAGCGTTGATCGAACACTGCGGAGTCGGCGTAGAACCGGTTGAGATAATGGCTGGGTGGATATTCACACTCACCACGCGCCACGGGATGATGATGCCAGGCATTTTCCAGCCGCCCGAGTAAGTATGCAAAACTGCCGCCCCCATGCGCGAAACAGATGCGGAGCGTACTGGGCAGCCGGTCCAATGCTCCACTCAAAATCAGCGCTACCACGGAAAGTTGCGTCTCCGCTGGCATGCCCACCGTCCACGGCATCATGTATTTCGGCATGCGCTCGGGCCCAAACATTTCCCAGGGGTGGACGAGTATGGCGGCGCCCTCATCCGCGCAGTGCTGCAGAAAAGTCACAATACCGGCATCATCCAGGTTCTTGCTTCCAACGTGGTTGCCGATTTGTACGCCGAGGTGTCCGGCCTGCATGCACCGTGTCAGTTCTTTGCACGCCGCGTCAATATTTTGAAGCGGCACCTGGCAAAACGATTTCAACCTGCCTTTACCCCGGCTGCAAAGCTCAAGCGCCGCATCGTTGAACAGTTGCGCACAATCCAAGGCATGTTCCGCCGGTCGTTCATAGGCGAACAGCACCGGCGTGGCCGAGATGACCTGCAGGTCAATGCCGTCACGATCCATGTCTTGGAGCCGAACCTCTGGATCCCAACACGCCGCATGAATCTGGCGGAAGAAGCGGTCCCCCACTAGAATGTCCGCTTTCCCCGGCTCCGTGTGTTTAATCCGAGGCCAGTTCGGCGTGCCGTAGCGCGCAGCCAAGTCAGGCCAGGAACTGGGGAAAAAGTGGTTATGAATGTCGATGACTGGCATGCTTCATTGGCCCGGATGAATCGTGCCGCAATGCTTACATTCGCGCCGGCTCTCGTTCGAGTAGAACTGTGCAAAAAGCGGCGGCAGATCCTTGACGATGCTCTTCAGCTTCACTTCCGCGCGATAGATCAACTGGTGGCAGTTCGGGCAGTACCATTCGAAGGCGTCCAAAGAGCCCTCAGGGCGCGGCACTTCAACCACCACTCCGATGGTGTCAGCCGGCCTCTGCGGTGAATGACGTAAGTGCTTGGGCAAAAGAAAAATGTCCCCTTCTTTGATCGCTATTTCCAGCGGCGGCTTGCCCGGCGTCTCCATGATGCGGAGAGAAATGTTGCCCTTCAACTGGTAGAAGAATTCCTCCGTCGGATCGTCGTGATAATCGCGTCGCTGGTTTGGCCCACCCACCACGGTCACCATCATCTCGCCGTCTTCCCACACCTGCGCGTTTCCCACCGGAGGCTTGAGCTTCTCTTTGTTTTCATCGATCCACGCCTGAAAGTTAAAAGCTTTCAGATTCTTGACGGACGCCATCGTGCCTCCTATTTCAGCGGCTTGTAAGCCCTGGCCGTGATCTCGATCAGTAAATGCGGATGCGGCAACTGATGCACGGCCACGGTTGTTCTCGCCGGACCATCGTATCCGAAGAATTCGCCATATGCCTCGTTATAACCGGCGAAATCATTCATGTTCACCAGATAAGTGGAAACCTCGATCACATCCTGCAGTTGCGCTCCTGCACTCTCGAGGATGTCGCGGATATTTTCGATCACCGCTCGGGTTTGCACGCGGATGTCGAGCCGGGTTGTGCCCAAGGGATCGACTTCGGCGCCGGCAATCGTATTGTCGGCACGGCGCGCACTGGTTCCGGAGACAAACAGAAAGTCACCGGCTCGTTTGACGTGCGGATACTTGCCGCGCGGCGCCGCTTTCCCATCCACGACTCTGCTTTCTATCCCGCTCATCTCAATGATTTCGCGCGAACTCGAAAGATCACAGCCGAACGCAGATATTGTTGAGCTCGGAGTAGAAATTCAATGAATGCATCCCGCCTTCGCGGCCAATGCCGGAAAGTCCCGCGCCGCCAAACGGCGTTCGCAAGTCCCGCAAAAACCAGCAATTCACCCACGTGATGCCTACCTTCATTTGCTGCGCCACACGATGACCACGCTTCATGTTGCTGGTCCAGATCGACGCCGCCAGTCCGTACTTTGTGTCATTGGCTAGGGCGACGGCTTCCTTTTCCGCATCAAACGGCGCAATGTGGCAAACCGGTCCAAAGATTTCTTCCTTCACGCACCGCGCCGATTCCGGCAGTCCAGTATAGATGGTGGGTTCGACGTAGAAGCCGTGGTCGCGATTGTCGCCAAACCTCGGAACACCTCCGCCCGTTACCACTCTCGCCCCTTCTTCCTCAGCCAGACGGTAATAGGAAAGCACCTTCTCTCGATGTTGTGCCGAAATCAGCGGCCCCAGGTCGGTCTTCTCGTCGTTCGGCCAGCCCGCATGCAGGCTCTCCGCTTTCTGCTTCAAAGCTTCCACGAAAGCGCCGAAAAGTTTCCGCTCCACATAAATCCGCTCAGCGCACAGGCAGACTTGCCCGGTATTAAGAAACACCGCCTCCGCTAACCCGTGTACGGCCTCGTCAAAATCGCAGTCGGCGAATACGATCGCCGCATTCTTTCCGCCCAGTTCAAACGAGACCGGCTTCACCGTGGGCGCCACCGACTTCATGATCGCTGCACCGGTTCTTGATTCACCGGTAAATGTGATCGCGTCCACATCCGGGTGCTGCGTCAGGCATTCTCCCACGGACCCCGGCCCGAAGCCATGCACCACGTTATAGACACCGTTCGGAATCCCCGCATCCTCGATCGCCTCGGCCAGAAGCGTGGCCGTAGCCGGAGTTTCTTCCGAAGGTTTGACGACCACCACGTTCCCGCAAGCCAACGCTGGCGCCACTTTCCAAGTAAGCAACAGCAAGGGCAGGTTCCATGGCGTGATCACGCCGACGACACCCAGAGGCTTGCGTACTGCGTAGTTCAAAGCATTGGCTCCATCTGGAGTTTCCGTCTGAAACGATTCCAGCCCAGACATTTTCACGAGATCGGCAAAGACGCGAAAATTCGCCGCAGCCCGAGGAACATCGAGTTTTGACGCCAAGGAAACCGGCTTGCCCGTGTCGGCAACCTCGGCGTGAACGAAGCAGTCGAAGCGCTTCTCAATCGCATCGGCGACCCGGTGCAAGCGCGCCGCCCGTTCGCGAACTCCGAGGCGTCCCCATTCTCCTCGCAACGCACGCCGAGCCGCCTGAACGCTCTCATCCACCTGTGTAGCGTCGGCTTCGGTGACCTGCGCAATCACCGTCCCGTCCGCGGGATTCACATCCGCGAACTCCTGCCTCCCAGACACGAAGCGGCCATCAATGTAATTCTGGATTGATTTCACGAGAGCCCCAGGCGGGGACTCGGCAATCGTAGCAGGACAGCCGGAAGCGAGGCAATCCGTGCTAGCTGGTCGGCTTCTGGCGCTCTTCCAGGTAACGCGACAATGCGTCATGCCAGGAAGGCATCTTCACTCCAAGGGACCGCAAACGAGCCGGCGACAAAACGGAATATGCAGGTCGAGGCGCAGGCCGAGCCATCTGCTGGCTGCTTACCGGTCGCACCGTGGTGGTAAGCCCGGCGCTCCGGACAATCTCTTGCGCAAAGTCAAACCAGGTGCAATCGCCCGCGTTGTTCACATGCACAATTCCGCTGGCATCGTCTCGGCACAATTGAACGATTGCCCGTGCCAGGTCTACTGCATAAGTCGGACAACCGCGCTGATCATTAACCACGTCCAGTGTGGGACGGCTGGCAGCCAGCCTCAAGATCGTATCTGGAAAGCATTTCCCGCCTGTTCCAAACAACCATGACGTTCTGGCGATGCAGCAATCCGGCATCAACTCCAGCAGTTTGATCTCCGCCTCGGCCTTGGTTCGTCCGTACACGCTCTGCGGATTCCGTACATCTCCAGTGTCATACGGCGTGGTCTTTTTTCCGTCGAAGACATAATCGGAGCTGAGGAATACAAGCCCCGCCCCGAACCGCTTGGCCGCGGTCGCAACATTCACCGCTCCGTCACGGTTCACAGCAAAAGCCAGGTCCGGATTGCCTTCGCAACCGTCCACATCGGTGTAAGCTGCGGCCAACACCATCCACTCCGGACGTGTTTCCTCGACCACCTGCTGCACGCGCTTCGCATCGCGAATGTCGGCATCGCGTGAGCTGAGCCCCGTCACCGTATCTCCATCCCACTCGTGTATGAGTTCCTTGCCCAGCAGGCCGGAAGCGCCAAAAATTGTGATTCGCATCGGGATCTAGTCGAAAGTCTCGGCGTCGCGGAAGGCGGCGCCGCGCTGGTCCTTGGGCGATACCATCGGTTCACCGTCCAGTTCCCAGTTGATCTTTAGGTGGGGATCGTTCCACACGATCGTACGTTCGTGTTCGGGGGCGTAGAAATCGGTCGCCTTGTAAAGCACGTGAGCCTTTTCCGAAAGCACGCGAAATCCGTGGGCAAAGCCCATCGGGATCCACAACATGCGCTTGTTCGCGCCCGACAACCGCACGGCTTCCGAGCGGCCAAAGCTCGGGGAACTCCGGCGCATGTCCACGGCGGCGTCCAGAATCTCACCCTCGACAACGCGCACCAGCTTTCCCTGCGGCTGCTTCACCTGATAATGCAAGCCCCGCAGAACGTTGCGCGAGGAGCAGGAATGATTATCCTGAACAAACCTCTCAAGAATTCCCGCCTCGGCCATAGCCCGCTCATTGTAGCTTTCGAAGAAAAACCCTCGCTCGTCGCCGAATACGCGTGGTTCGAGGATGAATACTCCCGGCAGCGAAGTCGGGATTTTCTTAAGCGCATTCAGCGCAGGGCGAGCTTGAGCCGTATCCATCAGAATACTTTCTCGCGCAAGAGTTGCAGTAGGTAAGCGCCGTAACTATTGTTCTTCATCGAGTTGCCAATTTTCTCCACCTGCCCTGCCGTGATGTAACCGGAGCGCAGCGCAATCTCTTCCGGGCAAGCTACCATCAGCCCTTGCCTCCGTTCGATGGCTTGAATGTAGAGCGCCGCCTCCATCAACGACTCATGCGTGCCCGTATCGAGCCATGCCATGCCTCGTCCCATGACCACGACCTCCAATTGGCCGCGCTGCAGATAGACCCTGTTCACGTCGGTGATCTCCAACTCGCCGCGTGCACTGGGCTTCAGCGACTTCGCGACCTTGACCACTTGGTCATCGTAAAAATAAAGTCCGGTGACCGCGTAACGCGATTTCGGCTGCTTGGGCTTCTCCTCGATACTGAGAGCCCGTCCGGCGCTGTCGAATTCCACAACTCCGTAGCGCTCGGGATCGTGTACGGGATAGGCAAATACGCGCGCACCCTGAGTCTTGCCTGCGGCTTCCCGCAAGTCCTTGGCCAAGTCGTGACCATAAAAAATATTGTCGCCCAGCACCAAGGCGCAAGGGCTGGTTCCAAGAAATTTCTCACCTACCAGGAAAGCCTGCGCGATTCCTTCCGGCTTGGGCTGCGCCTTGTATTGCAACTGGATCCCAAATTGACTTCCGTCGCCGAGCAGCGCTTGAAATTTAAGTAGGTCGTCCGGAGTGGTAATTAGAAGGATGTCGCGAATCCCCGCCAGCATCAGCGTGCACAGCGGGTAATAGATCATGGGCTTGTTGTACACCGGGAGCAGGCTCTTGCCCATGGCATGGGTGACAGGATACAAGCGTGTCCCCGACCCTCCCGCCAGAATGATTCCTTTGTAACTCCCGCTGTTCGAAGCGTTCCTCATAGGACGTTGGTTCCGCTGGGCCGCAGCCGCATTTCAGGAAGAATAGTGGGTTTCAATCCACTGCCGGTAGCTCCCGCTGGTCACATCACGGACCCATTCTTCATGCTCCAAGTACCACCGTACTGTCTTGCGGATTCCACTCTCAAACGTCTCCTGCGGACGCCAGGCGAGTTCCCGCTCAATCTTAGTTGCGTCCATGGCATAACGCCGGTCGTGCCCGGGACGGTCCTTCACAAATGTAATCAGCCCGCGACGCGGCGCCCCGCGGCGCCCTGCCATCTCATCCACAATGTCGCAGATTACCTCCACGATGTCGATGTTCCGCTTCTCATTCCAGCCACCGATGTTATACGTCTGCCCCACTCGTCCACGTGCCAGCACCGTTGCGATCGCTTCGCAGTGATCCTCCACGTAAAGCCAGTCGCGAACGTTCTGCCCATCTCCGTAAACGGGCAGCGGTTTACCGTCACGCGCGTTCAGGATCACCAGCGGTATCAATTTCTCCGGGAACTGGAATCGCCCATAGTTATTCGAGCAGTTCGTGGTCAGCATTGGCAACTGATACGTGTGGTGATAGGCACGCACAAAGTGGTCGGAGGCTGCCTTCGACGCCGCATAAGGGCTGTTCGGCGCATAAGCCGTGGTTTCGGAAAAAGCGGCATCCTCGGGCCCCAGTGAGCCATACACTTCGTCCGTGGAAACATGCAGAAACCGGAAGTCAATTCTTTCCTGTTCGGCCAGACGTCCCCAATACGCCCGCACTTCTTCGAGCAGCCCGAAAGTTCCATCCACATTCGTACGGATAAAATCATCCGGCCCCCGAATGGAGCGGTCTACGTGGCTCTCGGCTGCAAAGTGCACGATGGCCCGCGGCTTGCGGCGTTCGAGCAGACCTCGCACCAAGCCGCGGTCCGCAATATCGCCGTGCACAAACTCGTACCGCCGCTCGTTTGCAATGGTTTCCAGGTTGCGCAGATTCCCCGCGTAGGTGAGCTTGTCCAGGTTCACAACAGAAGCCGAATCCCGTTCCATCCGCTGCAGGATGAAGTTCGATCCGATAAAGCCTGCCCCCCCAGTGACGAGGATCGTATTTTCCATAGCAGTGGAACTTGCCTCGAATGCAATAACACCGACCCGCTCGCCACGTCGTTCGCCGCGAACGATTATCCAATTGTAAACAAAAAGAACGGGATTCACCCCGTCCTCTTGTTGGTACATTCGGTTTTGTGCAAACTAAAGTTCTCCACGGGCTGCGTCGGTTGTCTTATCCCCACCTTTCGCTGCGCTGCCGGCGCAGGAGCTGCTATGCGCCCAATCGGCCTTTGCGCCGGAGTCTCCGTCAACTCCCAGCCCATCATTTCGAAACACAACCGTTCGATCGGCGCGGCAATCTTCGGCCACTGACAAGGTTCGCGGATGCGGCGTTTCGCGGCCTGTCGCGGGGCACCCACCGCTCGATTCACGATCAGGAATCGCGGGCGGTTCGCCAAGTCAGCCACGTAACCGCGCCGGAAACTGAATCCTCGATCGTCCACAGCCTCGGCGATTTTCCGCTACGTCGCTGCTGAGCACGCAAAGCCAGCGCCCATCGCATCCACCAGCAATTTGAAAACCTTCGCCAGCGCCTGTATAAATCTGGGGATGGACCTCCGTGCCTGACGACCATTCCAACCCCGGCCCCAATCCCCCGCCGCGCGGCGCGACGATCGTCGCCGCCGGACTGCTGCTTGCCGCTCTTGCGCTGGTGGTGCTCTATACCGGCCGCGGAGCATTCCTGAGTCCGGTGGCTTTGGTCGTGGTTGCTGCCATCGGCGTGGCCGCGTTGCTTTTGCAACTGCGCCTGCGTCCCGACCTTTCCTCCATTCGAGCGTCCTCTCGAGGACCGCTTTGGCTCAATGCCTTTGGCGTCATCTGCGCCGTCGGAGCCTTATTCGCCGACGTTCTTCACCTCAGCGAAGTGTTCATGCTGGTCGCCGCGCTTGCCGGCGTAGTGTCCTTCGCGGTCGGCGGCATTATGATTCTGAGCACCCTACGCAAATACCGTATTTGAATCCCCGCTCCCGCTCTCTCTAGGCTGAGGCCGGCTGCCGAGGGCTGGAGGCCCGTCCCTAGGGCTTGAACTCCACCGCCACCGTCGTCTCCACCACCACCGGCTGGCCGTCAACGCGGTAAGGCGTGAACCGCCACCAGCGCAGGGCATCCATCGCGGCCTGTGCCAGCACCTCCGGGCCATTCCGTGCGTGCATCTTCACCACTGACCCGTCGCGCCCCACGACTACATCGAGCACGATCACTCCTTTCAGATTCGCCCCTCGCGCCGCCTCAGGATAGTCGGGATCCACGCGGTGAGTCACCAGCTTCTCCATCACGTCGGCTGGAACTTGGGCCTGAGGCTGCGTCGGCTCCGTTGTCTTTTCGCTATCCTGCAGGCTGGACTCCAGATCTTCCCATCCGCGATTCCAGTGCCACCACAAAACTGCCAACAGGATTGCTATCGACAGCAACAAGAAGACCCATCCCCGCAGACGCCGCTTGCGCGAAGGAGGCTGTGCACCGCCCGATCCTCCACTCTCGGAACCTTTTCCCGCGGCGGTTTCGACTGGAATCGTCGCGCGGACCGTCAACTCCGGTTCCGCTTTCGCTTCTCCGGCCCAATCGAGAATGGCCGCGCGCTGCTCCGCCGACAGGCCGACAAACTCCATCCCGGAGTGCAGCCTGTCGTGATGCCGCACCAGTGCCCGCGTGCGCAGCGGGTCCGACGCCCGCGGCAGCTGGATCTCCACTCCCACCGCCTCGCCCAGCAACAATTCTCCCGCCAGCACCGCGGCCACGCCGCCCTCGCCTAAGTTGACCGACCGCCCCGGCACAGTATCTGGAATCCCCGACCGCAGCACGGTGACATCCAGTGGCGCCTGCACGCGATAGCGCAGCGCACGCCGCCGCGAGGGTTGATCCCATCCTGGTGTTTCTGCCGCCGCTGCCATGCCTCACTCTGCCCTAAACAACAGTCAATTGACGTTTCTCCCCGATCTCCGTGGCGTTGCTCAGGGCCCTCTGCGATTCGGCTTTTGTTGGTCAGTCCTACCACGCCGCAGCTCTACAATCTCGCTACCGTCTGCTACCAGCACCACGCTCGCCATGCCAATGAACAGCCCGTGTTCCACCACCCCCGGCATATCGCTTAGCTGACGCGCCAGCCCATCTGCATCCTGAATCTGCCCGAACCGGCAATCAAGAATGTAGTTGTTCTCATCGGTCAAGTACGGCTTGCCATCCGCTCCCTGACGCAACCCAACTTCCGCGCCCAGTGCTGCAATTTTCTTCACCACCACCGCCTGCGCGAACTTGATCACTTCCACCGGTAGCGGAAACTTTCCCAGCACCGGCACTCTCTTGGTCGCATCGACAACAATCACGAACTGGTTGGTCGCCGAGGCCACAATCTTTTCCCGCAGCAGCGCCCCGCCGCCCCCTTTAATCAACCGCAATTGCGGATCTACTTCGTCCGCGCCGTCCACGGTCACGTCGATCTGCTGACATTCATCCAGAGTCGTAAGCGGAATCCCCAGGCGGGCCGCCAGCTCGCGCGAACGGTCCGAGGACGGGATGCACCGGATCCGCAGCCCATTCTTCACTTTCTCGCCCAGCAGTTGGATGAAGTACGCCGCCGTCGATCCACTTCCTAGGCCGACGATTTGACCGTCCTCGACGAACCGCAAGCTCGCCCGTGCCGCCGCCTCTTTTTCCTGATCGTTCGCCATAAATTCTCGATGCAAGGAACGGCGCTCGACAGTTCACTACCCGCTGCGCCGCTCGCCTAAGCTAAATTCTGTTCCACGTAAAACAAATACCCCGCCAGCGCCAGCCCAAACAACGCCGTCAGAATCGTTACCAGATCCACAATGAACCCCGCCGGCTCAAACTTTCCCTCATCCAGTTGCGCTCGCGTCTTTCGATATCGCATGAGCCCGGCCACCACCATCACCACCCCTGCCAGAATCGAACTCATCCCCATCCAAACCGACAGCCCCGTGGTCTTGGGCGCCTGGCCCTGAAACTGCGCCAACTGCCGCAGGGCGATGGCAAACCGCCCAATCGCGAACCCAAACACCACAACGGCGACACTGGTCCGCACCCACGCCAGAAAGGTGCGCTCGTTGGCTAAATGGTCGCGGGCTCGATCGGAATTCTGAATCACAGAGTCCCCCCATGACGGAACGACAACGACGGCAGCATTATTCCACAGCCTTCGCCACCAGCGCTCCCGCGACTGCAATATTTTTGATCAAGTCCTCCGGCACGCCGTGCCGCTGCTGCAGGTACTCCGGACTATTGTAGGAAACCCATACCTTGCCGTTTTTGTCTTCCCACACCAGCGCCTTCAACGGCAGATCGATGGCCAGCGTGGGCGCGGCTAGCATCACCGGCGTCCCTCCCTTCGGATTGCCGAAGATTACCAGCTTGGTTGGCCGCATCTTCATCCCGACCTTCTCAGCTTCGCCGCTGTGATCCACTATCGCGAACACCTGCACTCCACGCTCGGCGAGGACCGATTCCAGCCGATTCAAGGTTTCATCCACCGTATACGGGCTTGCGGCTTGCAAAAGACCGTTTCCTGGCATGTCTCCTCCTTCTGCGTTTGCGAAACTCTGATTCGGTTCGCGCAACCTATCACCTTGTCCATCCTGTCTTCACACCGCTCAAGTGTCAAATGTCAGATGCCAACCACTGGTTGCCGCTGTTCGCTGATTCTCGCATGAGTCGCAGGACTCCTGCTTGTTACACTAGGAGATTGACCATGCCCTCGCGCTACGCGCAATGGATGTACGACTGGGAGCACCGGCTCACTTCGGTGGACAATAACCGCGTGGTGCGACCGCTCGACTGGGGTGTCGAGTGGACGCGGGATTGGCCTTGCCGGAACGGCTGGCAGCCGGGGCAGGCCGCGGAGAATCCCGCGAAATTCCTTATCGATTTCAACCGGCGTATCGTTGCCTCGAGCGATGAGTTTTA
>Ga0302325_10007824_pt1 | contig 23596 bp, 19 predicted proteins | sample Palsa_T0_2_FD_201948 | JGI IMG/M metagenome (GOLD analysis project Ga0302325, IMG submission 201948) | Peat permafrost microbial communities from Stordalen Mire near Abisko, Sweden - Palsa_T0_2 | ecosystem: Environmental > Terrestrial > Soil > Palsa > Peat permafrost | place: Sweden: Abisko... | reverse complement strand
TGCAGTAAAGAGAACAGGATACGCTGCCCCATTCCATTGAGAGTTGAGCGTAGTGTTGAAGGAGACGAGGTAATTGTCCAGCGAGGTATACAGCGCCTGGAAGGATGCGGGCACCAGCGCCGGCTGCTGCGTACTTGCGCTGCATGGAGATCTCCCAGACAACATCAGAATTGCCAACAGGTAGAAACCGAACTTCGTCGACGGCTTTAGTGCAGATAAAAAGGCCATAAACTCCTTTTAATGCCCGCTCGTCGCATAGTGCGCGAGGGGCAAACCTCGACCCATTTTTCAAAAAACTGCGGTTCTGAATCTTTACAGAAGTCTCATCGGCCAAAACTTACGGTTTACGTCAGAAGTTTCCGCGCGGAGATAAATTGCAGTCAGCTTCGGGGGCCGTTCAGTTTTCAGGCCGGAACGTAGGCAGGCGTAAGGCACTTCCAGATGGGGCTTGTACAGCGGTTGGCGTCTAACCCCGCACGACGCCGGAACGCTTTCCATGCCTGGCGATTGTGCATTCTGCGCCGCCGTTCGCTGGCCGGGCCGAAAATGGTGTGTGCCGTTAGGAGGTAACGGTAATCCGGCCAACCGCAAAGTTGATCAGTTGGCTGGAAGGCGTGACCCTGGCCGTAATGAGGGCCAGGTAGGTTCCAGGTGCGACCGGTACGCCTGCGGCATTCCGTCCGTTCCAGGTTACGCTCTCACCAGGCGCCGCGACCGGGATGACATCGTGGAGCGACCGGATCGGCATAACGTCGGGCGTAACATCGCTGTCCTGGATGATCGCCGCGGAAGTGTAGCAGGAAGCGCGGATGTGGTAGGTGATCGTCGTCGTCTGGCCCGCCGAGATCCAGATTGTGTTTGGCGAGGCCACCGGCTGCCACAGAACCGGCGGGGTGATCGCGGGCACGAAAGGATACGGGGAATACGTGTCGCCCAACAGGGTGACGTTGCTGGTATCCGCCGGCCCCAGGCCCGCCTGCGCCGCATAGTTCAAATAGGTCACGGCATTCTGGGGAAGTTCCATCACGTTCAGCCCAACCCGGTCGACGGCCACCGGATTCAAGCCCGCCAACACCACATTCGTGGCCACAGGCGTTCCGGCGGTGGGCCCTTGGCCTTCCATCCCCCAAACGCCGTCGATCACGGCGAATCCGATGGGCCGTACCAGATTAAGATCCATAATCGACAGGTCGATGCCGCGATTATGCAAATCATGCCGCGGAAAGTCCTGCGAAACCGGCAGGGCGTAGGCTGTTTCGGAAGCAAGGCCAACCAGGTTCTTCATGGACAGCGTAGCCACCGCGTCCGCGTGGGTCTTCAGCTTGCCCGCGCTGATAAAAAAAGTATTGGGCTCGAGCACCAGCGACGGGACCCACATTTCCTGGTAGGCGTAACCACCGCCGGGCACAGGGCTTAGAACATAGGTGCCAGTCCGCAAATCTACCAGTTGCACTTGCGGATAGCTCTGAAAAACCGTCGTATAACCACACGGACCGAAGTTCGAAGGCTTTCCAGGCAGCCCGGCTTCGACGATCAGAATCTGTGTCGCGCCCGCCGCTATGCTGAGATCCACGATGGCCTGCACCACTAGCGGATCCGTCGTAGCGCCGGAAGTGGATGGCTTAGGAACCACCAGGTTGGGCTTGATCACCACCGTCTGCCCGGCAAGGCTGGCGGGAAACTGCCCGCAAGCCGATAGAGCAACCGACGCGGCGGTATACGAATCGCTGGAATAGCCAACGCCCACATAGTAAGGTGGCGTGCCGGATGCCTTGGCGGCGGCCATGAAGGCTGAGCCGGCCGTCACCAACCGGATGAAGGACCGCCGGTCGATTCCGGAGACGGCGTGGTCAACGCCGCCTTTCCTTGCATGAACCCCGCCGATACTTTGCAAACGCATCTGTTCTGCCGATCATAGCTGGATCGTGGATAAATCTCAAGCGCCGGCGCGCAAAAGAACCCAAGCGTGCCCCCAGGACCCGCCTAACGCGGATCGAGCCGTTCATCGGGCGAGTGAAGAGCAGTACTAAACCTGGTGCTAACTTTCGGCATGTTAAGTTGAGGGAGCGGTTCGCTTGATTAGCCGTGCGCATGCGGCCGGCATGTGCCGGCGGCCCGGCGTGGCTTGCTTTTCAGGCATCTACGGCGTCCGCGCCAAGCGCCGAAGCTGCGATCGTTTCACAATAATAACACCGGAAAACACACCCAAAACCGAACTGGCTAGTATATACTTGTTCGAGTACGCAAAAAGCGGAGTCTCCGTGGCACGGGGCGGCGGGATGCGGTTTGCCCGTTGGAGTCCGGGAGGGCCATGAAGGAGAAGGTGTTATGAAACGGGTGTGGAGTGTCCGTGCGCTCTTTGTGGGTGTCTCGTTGTTCCCCGGCTTGGCGCAAGCCCAATATTGTGGGCCGATCGAGTTCACGGGGAACGAGTTCCCCAGCGGGAACTTTCTTAGCAATTTCAACAACTCCTGCTACCTCATCGATTTCGCTACAAGCTCCGGGAACGGTACCGAAGGCAGCGACCTGAACAGCCAATATTACAAAATGTTTTACAAGGTCGACCCCAGTTACGAGATTGTCATTCTGGGAGATTTCCCGAACACACGATACTTCTCGATTACGAATTACGATACCCATGGGGCTCCCGCTGGGTCGATTTTAGATGCGAACATCGTGCCCTTGACCTCCGCCTACATAAACCCGTACCAGCCGAGAACCGATTTCGTGGCCGGGCAGAAATATGCGGCCTCCATCGGTTTTGAAGGCACTCCAGGTGTGATCGAGAAAGGCTGCACGACCAACGGGTTCAACGTCGAAGTCAACGGGCTGGATGCCACCCTGCGGCATGCCGGGATGGACTGGAATAGCGATTCGAACGTTTTCGCTGCGGAGCCCGGCTTCGCGCTGCACATCGTCGATACGCCACAGCACACCAACCCAAATACTGCGGGCGCCGTGATGATCCGGGACTATTTGAACATTACCCCGGCCAGCTACGCGGCCACCCCGCACTTCATCCTGCGGGATGTGGCTTCCGGTTGCGCGTATCCCGCGGCCTACGCCTTGAACGTCCTTCAGGTCGTAGCTAATAGCGCGGCCACGGGCAATGCGTGGCTGGACAGCACTCAGGCCGACTTGCATCGCGTTTATGAGAAACAACTGCTTCCCCGGCTTTGCTATGCAACCGACACGCGGCAAGTGCCTGCCTGGAACCGCGGAACGGAGTATCTGCCCGGCGCCGATCCGGATGGCACTTACATGAACGCGACTTTCCCGGCGGGGGTGCCGCAGAATCTTGCTACGGAAGGGAGAGTCATGCGGATCCGCTATCGCATACCAACAACCCCGCCCACTCCCTGCACCGACGGCTGTTCCCGTTCCGGGAATGAGGAACTGCGATACTTGAGCCTGTCGTTTGAAGACGTCGATGGGAATACTCTGGCCAGCGTGGCGGACAACGCTTTCACCGAAAACCCGAACGGCTATGTGACGCTGATAGCGGGAACCGGCACGGCCATTCCTTCGTGGATAACGCCGGCTAACGGCTACACCTTCCTCGATCTGACGGCAATTTCCGGGTATCAAAACCTCAATTCCCTGAATTTGCGTAATATCCTTCAGGCAGCCACGTTCAACTGTTCCGGTGCGGCGGTGCCCTATCGCACAAACGAATATACACCCGCCGGCGGCCTGATGGGTGAGTATTTGCCGGTAGTGGACTATCCCACCGCCGCGAGCCTGCCGCAGGTTGCGGCTCCGCTGGTGCAGGCGGATTCCTGCGGCGTCTTCCCGGATAACTCCCCGGCAGTCTTGCCGGCCTGCGGACTTGACCCTTTTCCGGCGATGGCTCTTACCGCGGTGACCACGCAGTGCGCCGCGCCGGGATGCAACCATGTCGTTGCGCAAGCTCAGCCGCCTATGAGCGTTATCGGCGGCGGCTTTGGCAATTTCCCGAAAGGCCTTCCTTACACAGGAAGTTCGAATTATCTCGGAATCACAGACACCACGCAAAACTGGAGCGCCGGTTATAGCGGTGATCCTTGTACCGTTTCTATCAGCGGATGGGATAACGACTTGATCGAACTGGTGGCCAACGTGAACCAAAACGGACTGTGTCCGCTAGTGGCCGGAGACCAGCTTACGGTGAACGTCTGGAATCCTCAGTCGATGGCTACCGCGGCGCTAACGGTCACAGTCGCGGCGAATTGATCGGCAGGAACTTTCATGAACGCAACGAAAACCAGAGTTTGGTATCTCATAAGCTTGCTTGCGGCGCTGTGCGCCCCGGCGCATGCTACGGTTCGCATCTCATCCGTGCAGCCCTCGCTGAGCGCGCCGCAACCAGTCGGCACGTCCATCGTCTGGGCTGTCACGGCCACCGACACGAATCCCGGCCCTCTGACCTTTCAATTCAATGTGACTCCCCCTAGCGGGCCCCTTGCCATGGCATGGGACTTCAACGCGGGCACGCTCAACTCCGGCACCTGGACTTCCCAGCCCTTCACCTGGACCCCCACCGGTATCGAAGGCTCGTATCAAATTCAAGTGGTTATCAAAGACTTCACATCCGGCGAAACCGCCTCGCACACGGCGTACTTTCAGGTGAGCTCGCTAGTGAGCGGCGGCTTGCCCGTGGTCCTGCCTACGGCCAACCCTTTGGTGGCCTTGTTCAGCGCGCCTTCGTGCGCCGCCGGAAGTTCCATGCGGGTCTGGTTTCGAGCACAGTCTCCGGGTGGATCGGGCTCCGCCACGAATTGGGCGATCTGCCATCCCCCACTCAGTATGACGTTTGAGGTAGCCGGTATGACCCCCAGTACCACGTACAACATGTACTCCCAAACCCTTACGGCGGGTCAAGTAGCGAATGGGTCGACTCTGAGTTTTGCCACCGGCGTGCTCCCTTCCGCGATTCCCTTTCCTCCGTTCAAGATTTCCGGTCCGCCTGGCGCAATCGACTCCGCGGACTCCGTGGTCCTCCTCAGTCCCATCCAGTTTGATACTAAAACCATCTATCCCGCGGTGGCGAGTAAGTTGTCGGGCCAAATTATCTGGTACTACTACGCCAACACCACGAATCATTCCCAGCTCCTTACGCGGCCCCTCCCGGGCGGCACGTTCCTCAGCATTCAAGACGTCCCGGCCTGGAATCCGGCTTCGCTGCAGAAACAGGTCTTACGCGAGGTCGACCTGGCGGGCAATGTCATACGCGAAACCAACACGGGCGTGCTCCAGCAGCAATTGCTTGCCATGGGAGCAACTGACGCCGCGCCCTGCAACGGTCTTGGCAGCCCGGCCCCCGTGGGCGCGGCGTGTCTCGGCTCTTTTCACCACGATGCCATCCAGACTCTTCCCGGTGGCCAGACCGCGCTTCTGGTTGACATTGAAAAGATCTTTCCGGTGGGGACCCAGGGCGACGCCAGCGGCCTTCCGGTCGACATCATTGGAGATATGATTATTGTCCTGGATTCCAACTGGCAGGTTTCCTGGTATTTTGACGCCTTTCAACACGCCGGCGGCGGCGGCCAGTTGGATATCAATCGGCCGGCCGTATTAGGCGAAACCTGTGGAGTCAGTACGCCGGGCTGCCCGCCGATGTTCCTGCTGGGGCCTGGCATCGCGCCGCTCGCGCAGGATTGGCTGCACGCCAACAGTCTCTATTACCAGCCGCAGGACGGCTCGATCATCTGGTCTTCGCGGCACCAGGACTGGGTCATAAAAATCGAGTATAACAACGGATTAGGCAATGCAAACGTTGTATGGCTAATGGGCCAGGATGGCGCCTTCACCTTCAATAACATCTACAGCGATCCCTGGCCATGGTTCTCGCACCAGCACGATGTCGGCGTCGAAAACGGCGGCATGGGGCCCATGACGATTTTCGACAACGGCAATACGCGCGTTTCTCCTCCGCCGCTTGGGTTAGGCAGCGGTGACAGCCGCGGCATGTCCCTGACCGTGGATGAGACGCCCTGTCCCCCTTCACCGTGTATGCAGGTTACGCCAGTCCTGAGTGTCGACTTAGGGGTCTATTCCACCGCCATGGGAAGCGCCCAATTGTTGGGTAACGGCAACTACTTTTTCCTGGCGGCGGCCGTCCGTCTCCCATCAGGGGCAGTAGGAAGCTACTCCATCGAAATCCTTCCCATCCCCGGCACGGACACAGGAACGCAAGTCTACAACCTGGAGGGCACGGAGTCCTACCGCGCCTGGCGGATGCCCAATATGTATCAGCCTCCCACTACTTAGGCGGCCACACCGGGCGCGGAAGCAGGCTTTAAACGCCGCGGATACAGTCTTCCGATCACTGCGCCTCTATGCCCCCCGTGGCCGGTTTTTCATGATCCAGTTCGATCGCAGCGTCTGCCAAAATCCCGCCACAGCCTTTTGCCGCGAATGGTTGGAGACCAATGGACTGGGCGGCTTCGCGTCATCCACCATCGCCGGACTAAACACCCGCCGGTATCATGGCTTGCTGATCGCCGCCACCAAACCTCCCGTGGGGCGGATGCTGCTGCTGTCCAAGTTGGAGGAGACCCTGGTCGTCGATGGGCGCCGGTTCGATCTAGCGGCCAACCGCTATCCGGGCGTGGTACATCCCCAGGGCTATCGGCTTCTGAACGAGTTCCGGCAGGACACCTTCCCCGTCTTCGTCTACGAGGTCGACGGATTCCAACTCGAAAAGTCAGTCTTCATGGTTCACGGCGAAAACACATCCGTGATTCAGTACGATCTGCGCGCCCTTGGAGTTGCGGCCCCCTCCGTCTGCACGCTCGAGTTGCGGCCCCTGATCGCCTTCCGCGATTATCACGGCGCCACCCATGAGAATGGCGCGCTGGACCCGCGCCTCGAGACCGACGGAAATTCAGTGAAGCTGACCCCGTATCCGGGCCTTCCATCCCTCTATTTGAGCCACTCGGGCGCGGACATCCAGCCGGCCGGATATTGGTTCCGCAATTTTGAGTACGACCGGGAGCGTGAGCGGGGGTTGGACTTCCGGGAGGATTTGTTCAACCCGCTGGTCCTGGTGTTCGACCTGCATCGCGACGCCACCGCCTCGGTCGTGGCGTCGACGGAGCGGCCCACCCCGCGTTCAATCGCCGGGCTTCGCGCCGCTGAAATCGAGCGCCGCGAGCGGCTGCTGGCTTCCACGCCTTCTGCCGGCCCGCTAATCCCATTGCTGGCGCGCGCCGCCGATCGGTTCATCGTGCGGCGCGGCAGCCAAAGCACCATGATCGCCGGCTATCACTGGTTCGGCGATTGGGGCCGCGACACCATGATCGCCCTGCCCGGCCTCACTCTGGCGACCGGCTGGTACGATGTGGCTAAGAGCGTTCTGCTGGCTTTCGCCGGCTATGTGGATCGGGGCATGCTACCCAACCGCTTTCCGGACGATGGAGAAGCGCCGGAATACGGAACCGTAGATGCCACGCTCTGGTTCTTCGAGGCTGTGCGCGCGCTCGCCGCCTGCACGCAGGATTACGATTTTATCCGCGCCCGTCTCTACGGTGTGCTCGCCGATATCGTCGCCTGGCACGAGCGCGGTACCCGGTACGGCATCCACATGGATGGCGATGGTCTGCTAATCGCCGGCCAGCCGGGCGTCCAGTTAACTTGGATGGATGCCAGGATTGGCGATTGGGTGGTCACCCCGCGGTATGGCAAGCCGGTCGAAGTCCAAGCCCTCTGGTATAACGCCCTTCGCGTGCTCCAGGATCTGGCGCTGCGGTACGATTACGCCGCCGACAGCCGGCATTATCGTGAAATTGCCGATCGCGCTCGGAACAGCTTCCCGCAATTATTCTGGAACGAGGCGGCCGGATGTCTCTACGACGTCGTCGATGGAGATGCCCGCGATGCCTCCATGCGGCCCAATCAGATCTTCGCCGTGAGCCTATTCCACCAGATGCTTCCGCCCGATCAAGCCAAGGCCGTCCTCGAAGCCGTCCAGCGGGATTTGTTGACGCCTTACGGCCTGCGCAGCCTGGCCCCCGGCGACCCGCGGTATCGCGGGCGGTATGAAGGAGATCCTGTCAGCCGCGACAGCGCCTATCACCAGGGCGCCGCGTGGCCCTGGTTGATGGGACCGTTTATCTCCGCGCACTTCAAGGTGCGCGGCCGTTCGCCTGAAGCTCGGGCTCAGGCCCGGCAATGGCTGGCGGAATTATGCCGGTACGCTGCGCAGGAAGGTCTGGGCCAGGTTCCCGAAGTCTTCGATGGCGACGCGCCGCAGCGGTCCGGCGGCTGCATCGCGCAGGCCTGGAGCGTTGCGGAGCTGCTGCGCGCCATGCTGGACGATCAAACACGCAACGAAGCCAAATGTCGTCACAGTGCCGGGCCATCCCGGTGACGGTGGGCCCGTGGGCACCTTAAAGTCGATGCTAAAAGCCGCAGGACTGGAGGCGAAGAAATGAGGGTGAAATACGCCGTAATATTCGAGCGCGCCGAAAGCAATTGGACGGCCTACGTGCCGGATCTGCCTGGCTGCATCACAACCGGGAAAACGCTGGAGGAGACTGAGAGCAACACCCAAGAGGCCATTTGCGGGCACATCCGGACCCTGAGAGAGTTTGGCGGGCCAGTGCCCGATCCGGTCACCCTGGCGAAGGAAGTCCACGTGCCCCCGGCGGCATAACCGGAAGATCTGAATCGTGACCTTAACAGTGGCGGCGAAGGCATACCACGAGTGCCTGCGCCGAGGTCTCCTCCCTGGAAGATAAGTCGCGCGTCGACTCACATGACCGGCATCATCAAATGACTCATTTCAGTTCACGACACTACCCTGGAATTTTCCTGAGAGAATGAATCATGAGCGTAGCTGAAGAGATCAAGCAGCAACTGCGTCCAGGCAAGCTGTTCATCGATGGCCGGTGGGAAGATGCTGCCGCCGGCCGCACCATCGACGTCGTCAATCCGGCCACCGGAGAGTTGCTGACGACCGTTCCGGACGGCCAGGGCTGCGACGTGGATCGCGCGGTAGCCGTGGCGCGCGCCAGTTTCGAGCGCAAGAGCTGGCGCGGCATGGACCCGTCCAAAAAGGAAAAGATCCTGTGGGATATCTCCGAAATCCTGCTGAAGCATCGCGACGAACTGGCCGTACTGGAATCCATGGAGAACGGCAAAACCGTACGCGAGGCGGGCGGCGCGGATGTGGACCCCGCCATCGATGCGTTTCGCTATTACGCCGGCTGGGTGCGCAAAATCTACGGCGAAACGATTCCGGTGGATGGCCCCTTTTTGAACTACACGCTGCGTGAGCCGGTGGGAGTGGTGGGCGGCATCGTGCCGTGGAATTATCCGCTGCAGATCGCCGCGTGGAAAGTGGCGCCGGCGCTGGCCTGCGGCTGCTCGGTGGTGCTGAAGCCCTCGGAATGGACCCCGCTTACCGCGCTGAAGCTGGCCGAATACTGCCACGAAGCCGGCCTGCCGGACGGCGTGCTGAATGTGGTGACCGGGTACGGCCAGACGGCCGGCGACGCGCTGGCCGTGCATATGGACGTGGACAAGATCAGCTTCACTGGCAGCATTCGCACGGCGCGGCGGCTACTGCAGGCTTCCGGCGAATCCAACCTGAAGCGGCTCAGCCTGGAATTGGGCGGCAAGTCACCGAACATTATTTTTCCGGATTGCGACATGGAGGCAGCGCTGAAGTCGGCGTTCTGGGGCATCTTCGCCAACAAGGGCGAGATCTGCAGCGCGGCGTCGCGGCTGCTGGTGCATGCAGATGTCCACGACCGCTTCGTGGGCGAGCTGGTGGCGCGCGCGCAGAAGCTGAAGGTCGGCGATCCGCTCGACAAGAGCACGCAGATGGGCTCGCAGGTTTCGGGGCGGCAGATGGAGCGTATTCTGGATTACATTCAGGCCGGCAAGGAAGAAGGCGCCACGCTCGAGTGCGGCGGCGAGCGCGATACCGAAGGCGCCAAGGCCAAGGGCTTTTTCGTCAAGCCCACCATATTTTCCGGGGTGAAGCCGGACATGAAGATCGCGCAGGAGGAGATTTTCGGCCCGGTGCTGTGCGCGCTGAAATTCAGGAATGCCGACGAAGCCGTGGAGATCGCCAACTGCACCATCTACGGCCTGGTTTCGGCGGTGTGGACGCGCGACATCAAGCTGGCGCACCGCATGGCGGCCGATATCAAAGCGGGCTCGGTGTGGATCAATACGTACAACGGGTTCGACACGGCATCGCCGTTTGGCGGCTATAAGCAGAGCGGCTTCGGGCGCGACCTGGGCTCATACGCGCTCGAGCAGTACACCAATATCAAGTCGGTGTGGGTGGCGCTTTGATGGATCGCGAAGCGATCCGGCGGCGGTTCGAGGACAACCACGTCCGGCGGGTCAAGCTAGGCGCGTTCGATGTGGACGCCACGCTGCGCGGGAAATACGTCAGCGTGGAGAAGTTCCGGTCGGCGGCCGAATCGGGACTGGGATTTTGCGACGTGATCTTCGGCTGGGACATCGGCGACGTGCTCTACGACAACGTCAAGTTCACCGGCTGGCACACAGGCTATCCGGACGCGCACTGCCGCGTGGACATGTCCAGCTACCGCCTGGTGCCGTGGGAGCCCGGTACGGCGTTCTTCCTGCTGGATTTCTGCGACGACGCTGGCGGGCCGTTGGCCATCGCGCCGCGGCAGGTGTTTCAGCACGTGCTCGAGCGCGCCAAGGAGCGCGGGTTCACGGCGCATTTTTCGGCGGAGTACGAATTCTTCATCTTTCGCGAGACGGCGCAGAGCTTGCGCGACAAGCATTTTGCGGCGCTGACGCCTTTGACGCCCGGCATGTTTGGCTACAGCGTGCTGCGCGCGTCGGCCAATGCAGAGCTGGTACTGGAGATCATGGAGGCGCTGGCGGCGTTCGACGTGCCGTTGGAGGGTTTTCATACGGAAACCGGACCGGGCGTTTACGAAGCGGCCATCGCGGTAGAGCCGGGCTTGGCGGCCGCGGATCGCGCGGCGCTGTTCAAAATTGCAGTAAAGGAGATCGCCGCGCGGCACAACCTGACGCCGACCTTCATGGCCAAGTGGAATGCAAGCCTACCCGGATCGAGCGGCCATCTGCATCAGAGCCTCAGCCGCACTGGAACTAGCGAGAACCTGTTTTCCGGCGAGGCAGCGAACGGCATGTCGGAGCTGATGCGGCAATACATCGCAGGGCTGGCGACGAATCTGCCGGAATTGGCGGCGGTCTTTTGTCCTACGATCAATTCCTACAAGCGCACTGTGCCGGGCGCATGGGCTCCGGTGAATGCCACCTGGGGTGTGGACAATCGCACAACGGCCGTGCGGGCGATTCCCGGCCTTGGCAAATCCGCGCGCGTGGAACTGCGGCTGACGGGCGCGGACATCAATCCGTATCTGGCGATGGCGGCGTCGCTTGCGGCGGGCTTGGACGGCATCGAGCGCAAGCTGGAGCTGCCGCCGCCCACGGTGAATGCTTATTCCGGCGGCGCGCCGGCGCTGCCGCGCACACTCGCGGACGCGACCCGGCTGTTTCGCGGGAGCCGCGTGGCGCGTGAATGGCTGGGCGAACAGTTTGTGGACCACTACGCGAGCACCCGCGAATGGGAAGTGCGCCAATACGAGAAAGCGGTGACGGACTGGGAACTGGCGCGCTACTTCGAGTCGGTCTGATTCTGACACGCGCTGTGTCAGATTTGTACAATTCCGTGCTGCCGTGTCTCAGCGCCCGATGGTAGGAGGGGTGGAGATCATCGACACCAATAAGCTAAGTAGCACCAAAATAGCGAGTCCGCCGGCGATCCACATATAGTTCTCGTTCACCCCTGCCAACATATAGTGCAATTCAGGGACCGAACATTTCCGGATCCGCGAACAGGTGGCCTGGGAGGCCGCTGCAGGCAGTGTGCCTGCCCACTACCCGCGAATCAGGCGGACGGCATTCGAGAGCGGATTGCCCGCCGCGGCGGGAGCACCGGCTGCGCCAGTCTCCGCGGCCACTGCCGCTACTTCCTGCCCTTCTCCCGGCGCCAAGAACAGATTCGTCTGCACCCCGTGCTGGCGGGTGTACAGATCGTAATACCTGCCGTGCAGCGCGTAGAGCGATTCGTGCTGGCCGCGCTCTACGATGCGCCCGGCCTCGACCACCAGGATCTGGTCCGCGCGCCGAATGGTCGACAGCCGGTGCGCGATCACGAACGTAGTGCGGCCGCGCATCAGGTAGGACAGGCCTTCCTGAATCAGGGCTTCGGACTCGGAGTCGAGACTGGAAGTGGCTTCATCCAGAATCAGGATGGCGGGGTCGGCCAGGATAGCGCGCGCGATAGAGACCCGCTGCCTCTGGCCGCCCGATAATTTGACGCCGCGCTCGCCGACCACGGTGTCATAGCTTTTCTCGAACGACTCGGCGAATTCATCCACGCGCGCAATGCGGCAGGCCTCGCGGATTTGCGCTTCGGTGGCGCTTGGGCGCGAGAAGGCTACGTTCTCGCGGATGGTGCCATCGAAGAGGAATGTGTCTTGCAGCACCACGCCAAGCTGCGTCCGGTACGAGTCCAGCCGGATCGTGGAGAGATCCACGCCGTCCACGAAGATGGCGCCCTCGCGCGGAGTGTAGAAGGCCGCGATCAGCCCGATGATCGTGGACTTGCCCGAGCCGGAAGGGCCCACCAGCGCAGTCACCGTGTCTGGCGCCGCGCGGAACGAGACATCATGCAGGACGGTCTTGCCTTCGTCGTAGGAGAACGTGACATGGTCGAAGACCACCTCACCCCGGATGCGCCCGGCGCTTGCCTTGCGACGCGGGTCTTCGTCCTCGGGACGCTCGCGCAGCACTTCGCGCGTGCGCTCCAGGCCGGCCAGCGCTTCGCTGATCTGCGTGCCGATGCCTACGATCTGGAAAACCGGTCCGATCAGAAAAGCCAGGAACATGGTGAACGTGAAGAACTGTCCCAGCGTCAGCGTATGCGCCATCATCTGGCGCGCCCCCAGATACATCACCAGCGCGCCGAGTATGCCCATCATCACTGTCGCGCCCAAGCTCATGAACGACGTGGACGTGAGGCTCTTCATCACGTTGTCGATCAGGCGTTGCACACCACCGGAGAAAACCTCCGCCTCTGCAGCCTCGGCGTGATAGCCTTTCACCACGCGCACGCCGCCCAGCGATTCGGTGAGGCGTCCGGTAACTTCGGCCGTGATCTTGCCGCGCTCGCGGAAAATGGGACGCATGACGCCGAACGCTTTGCGCAGTGCGAACCCGAAGGCCACGATGGCGCCCAGGGCCACGCCGGTCATCGAGGGGCTCAACCGCAGCAGGACGGCCAGGGCCAGCACGGCGGTCAGCAGCCCTCCCACAAATTCCACCAGGCCTGTGCCGATCAGGTTGCGCACGCCTTCCACATCGCTCATGATGCGCGAGACCAGCATGCCGCTGTTGTTGACGTCGTAGTAGGAAACCGGCAGGCGGCCGACGTGCGATTGCACTTTGCGGCGCAGTTCGGCGATCAGGCGCTGCGCGGCTTTCGAGAGCAGTTGCGTCAGGCCGAAGGATGTGACGCCTTGGACGAGGGTGGCGCCCACCACTGCCAGGATCAAAGGCCGCAGCAGGTAGTAATGGCGCTTCCCGATGATATCGTCCACCAGGTACTTGGTGGAGGCGGGCAGCACCAGTCCCGACACGCGATTGATGGCCATGAGTACCATGCCGAAGGCCAGCAAGCCACGGCGCGGACGCACTAACTCCAGGATGTCGGGCAGCAATGCGCGCAGCCGTTCGGACTGCGGGCGCTTGGTCGGTTCTGGTGGCACTTACCTATCAGTTTCGCACGGAGCGCCTGGCGGGGCACCCGGTAATTAGGCTAGGGTAGCCGTGGGGCGGACCATCGTGGTCGGCCAGCGCCCGCGAAGGCGGCAGACCACGAAAGGCGATGGTCTGCCACACCCCGGCGTAGCCGGAACCAAAAGGGTCGATCAAGCACGACGCACCCATCTTACGCACCCGCCCGCTCATATGTTGCGGAAGTTGGAGCTGCGCTTCAACCTCAACCGAAGCCCTGTAAACATTGATCCGAACGCATATCGCCAAAAATATCCTGCCATGTTTGGGCAGAATTCAACTAGTAGCGATCCGCCAAAGTGAACAGTATTGCACCTGATCCTGTATAATAAGGATATTCGCATGCGAATATTCGACTGGACCGCCGCGCATGCCGTGCACGTTCCCGAAGTGGACGAAGAGCACCGGCAGATCTTTCGCCTGTGTGACGATCTGGAGCGCGCCATGATGGCGGGCGCACCTGCGAGCGGCGTGCAAGCGATCGTGGACGACCTGGTCATCCACACGGCGAAGCATCTTGCGCACGAGGAGCACGAAATGCGCGCGGCCGGCTACCCGCTCTATGCGTGGCACCATCGCCAGCACCATACGGCCCGCATCAGGATAAAAGCGCTGAATCGGCGCATCCGGCGCGGCGACCGGGAAGCGGTTCTCGATTTGCTGGAATTCCTTTCCAGCTGGCTGAGCAATCATATCCGGCTGGCCGACCGCATGCTGGGCGCGTACCTGCGCAACTGTCAGCGCGCCGCCAGCGCCCTGCTAGACTGAGAATAATGGAGACATACACACCCACTGAACGTACGCAAGTGAAGCGTCTGCCCAAGCGCGGCGTCTACGATCATGCGCAGGTCCACGCCATCCTCGATGAAGGTTTTCTCTGCCACGTAGGGTTTGTGGTGGACGGCCAGCCCTACGTAATTCCGACCGGTTATGCGCGCTCCGGCGAGCAGCTCTACATCCACGGATCCGCCGCCAGCCGCATGTTGCGGGCGCTCGGCCAGGGCGCCCAGCTTTGCGTCACGGTCACGCTGGTGGATGCCTTGGTGCTGGCGCGATCCGCCTTCCATCATTCGATGAACTACCGCTCGGTGGTAGTGCTGGGCCAGGCCCGTTTGGTGACCGATGCGGAGGAAAAGATGGCGGCGCTGGGTCACTTCACCAATCACATCGTACCGGGCCGCTGGGATGAAGTACGGCAGCCTACCGAGCCGGAAATGAAGAGCACTACGGTGCTGGCGCTGGCCCTGGACGAGGTCTCCGCGAAAGTGCGCACCGGCCCGCCCATCGATGACGAAGAAGACTATGCGCTGCCGGTTTGGGCGGGCGTGGTTCCGCTTCGCCTCCAGGCCGGCGAGCCCGCCCCCGACGCACGCCTGCCTGAAGGGGTTCCAGCCATAGATCGCCGGCGCTTCGCTTCGCGGCATACTTAAGGTATGAAACTTACAATCGCCGCCCTGCTGCTGGCATGTTCCGGCATGGTCCGGGCGGACGACCATCCAGCCACATTAGCGATCGGCGCGGCCGCGCCGGATTTCAATCTGCCGGCCGTCCATGGCAAGACCTACCGCTTGCAGGATTTTGCGGCGAGCAAAGTGCTGGTGGTGGTCTTCACCTGCGTGCACTGCCCGACGGCGCAGCTTTACGAAGGCCGCATCAAGAAGCTGGCCGGCGATTATCGGGATCGCGGCGTCGCCCTGGTGGCGATTCAGCCCAACAATCCGAACGCCGTGCGCCTGGATGAGCTGGGGTACACGGACCTTGCCGACTCGCTTCCGGAGATGAAGATCCGCGCGGAATACCGTCATTTCAACTTTCCGTTCCTATATGACGGCGAGACGCAAGCGGTCGCGCGCGCGTATGGCCCTACGGCCACGCCGCACGTGTTCGTGTTCGACCAGGAGCGCAAGCTGCGCTACCAGGGCCGCGTGGATTCGAGCCAGAGGGAGGCGCTCGCCAAGCGGCAGGATGCGCGCCTGGCCATCGATGCCGTCCTCGCCGGCGAGCGGGTAAAGATGGAGATGACCCCCACCGTGGGCTGCTCCATAAAATGGGCGTACAAGCAGGCGAGCGGCGAAGCGGAGATGGCGCACATCGCCAAGGAACCCGTGGTGCTCAATCCAGCCGGGTTGGACGAACTGAAGGCGTTGCGCAAGAACGGCACGGGCAAGGTGCTGCTGGTGGACTTCTGGGCGACCTGGTGCGGCCCATGTACGGCTGAACTGCCCGAGTTTCAGAAGATGTACCGCATGTATCGCAAGCGGGCGTTCGACCTGGTGACGGTGAGCGTGAATTTTCCGGACGAGAGGAAGGGCGTGATGAAATTCCTCGACGAGCAGCATGCCTCTAGCAGGAACCTGATCTTCTCGACGAACGAGACGTACGACGAGATGGCGGCCTTCGATCCCGCATGGAATGCCGGGGTGCCCTACACGGTGCTGATCGGGATCGACGGCAAGGTCATTTACCAGCAGCAGGGCGAGATCGATCCGCTGGAAGTGCGGCGCCTGATCCTGGCCAATCTGCCGGACGACGATTACATCGGCCAGCAGGCCTATTGGACTTCGAAATAAAAGGCGGGAATGAATCGTTCGTCGGCGCGTTCGGCCAGGTTTCTATCCATTTCTTTCGGCAGGGCTTTCGGCGCTTACTAGATGTTCGTCCGGCTTTGCGCCCCTTGTCGGTGATGATAGGCGGGAATGGAACCGGAAAGACATCGGTGCTGAATGTGTTGTCTCTGCCGGCTTGCATATGAGGAGGATTTTAGCGTAGCGCTATTCGTCGCTCCCGCTCTGTTGTCCGTTATCAGTCACTCGATCCGCTGAACCCATTGGCTCCGCCAGGCTGGCGCCTCAAAGGGATCCGCGAAATACTGCGTCTCGTGCACAACCTTACCGTCGCGGAATTCCATAATGCTCACCGTATATGCTGGTCGCCCCTGATAGGTGATTATGTATTCCGTAATCCAGAGATCGCCTTTCCCGAGTATTCGCTTGACGTTAAAACCAGACGGCTTGCCTGGATGATGACTCCGCAAGGCCTGCAAATTGCATCGCCCGAGGATTCGCTCACCTGACTGAGGATAATCACAAATGGCACCTTCATCGTAAATACTGTGTTCCGCGTCTGCATCGCCGGCTGCCGACGCTTGCCAGTGCTTATTCAAAGCGTCACGTATTTGTTCCTCTTGCATGATCACCTACCTTGGGGAATGAAACCGGGGCTGCCGGTCTTCACGACTTCATTGAACCTCTGTCTGGTTTGAATTCGATTGATTTCATCAAGCGCGTCTTCCGGAAGAGCGGAGATGTCAAAATTCTCTCGCGCGCGGGCCGCGGTCCTGGGAGTGGTAAGCAAAGCCGTGCCACGCTGTACCGCCCAAGCCAACAGCACCTGTGCCGGCGTCTTGCCAACTCGTGCGGCAATTGCGCAAATGACTGGATCTTCAAGCGGCCCCGGCCTTAGTCCGTGACCCAATGGCGCAAAAGCCAAAAACACAACGTCGTTCTCCTTGCAGAATTCCAGAAGCTCTGTCTCCGGCAGATACTGTAACGGGTCACGATCTATTGCGACGTTCAAGGACAATTTCGTCACGCTTGTCGCCAGAACTTCTCGCGACTCTCCCCTTCTCGACCCTCTCAAAGCGCTCTTCGCCGTCACGGATGTGCTTCGACCTGGACCACAGCCGGCTTGACTCTCGCAGATTCGTAAACGGGCAACAGTTCGTTCAGGCTGATATCGGACAGTCCGATGGCCCGGCATCTGCCGGTGTCCACGAGACTTTCCATCGCCCCCCAGGTGTCGAGCAAAAGTCACGCCGCGGTCGTAAAGGATGTTGCCATTTTGATCCCGCGGATCCTGCTCGTCGCCCGGTTGAAACGCAAATGGAGTGTGAATGAGATAGAGGTCCAGATAGCCGAGCCCAAGTCTGTCGAGACTCGCCTCGAAAGCCGGTTTGACCCGCTCGGGCCGATGATTGGTGTTCCACAACTTTGTAGTAACAAAGATGTCCTCACGCGCAATCCCTCCAGCAGCGAGTCCTGCCTGCAACGCCTCGCCCACCTCACGCTCGCTCCGATATCGTTCCGCACAATCGAAGTGTCGAAATCCGGCTTCCAGCGCGTCTCTGGCAGCGCTTATCGTCGCGGCTGCATCGGGAATCAGGGTGCCAAAGCCGAGTACGGGTATGTGGCCGGCTCCGTGGTTGAGCGGCATTCTTTTGGTCCGAAAACCAGAAGATTCGACCATGATGGCAACTCACTAGTATCTCGCATCCAGCCACACCCCCGGATGTCCGAAGGTCCGCCTCGGGACCTGCGTAGGTCGTGGCAAGTAGACAATCTACAGAATATATGGTAGACTGTCTACAGAATGAGCGCCAGGCCGCCCACCCGCGTGGATCTCCTGCAAGGCACGCTGGACCTCCTCATCCTCCGCACGTTGCTGGCCGGACCCACCCATGGCCACGCTGTCGCGAAACACATTCAGCGGACCTCGGAAGACCTGCTCCAGGTGGAAACCGGGTCCTTGTACCCGGCTCTCCATCGCCTCGAAGCGAAAGGCTGGATCGCAGCGTCTTGGGAGCTGTCCGACAAAGGCAAGCGGGCCAGGTTTTATCGCCTCACGTCATTTGGGCGGAAACAGCTCGTCACCGAGCAATCCAAATGGCAGGCTTTCGCGCGCGCCATGGGATTGATCTTGAATTCAGTCGACCAGGAGGGAAAATGAAACCGTTTTTTCGCAAGTTGAAATGGTTGACGGAACGCCGCGGTAAGGATGCCGATCTCCGCGCGGAACTCCAGTTCCACCTCGATGAGGAAGCCGTCGAGCGCCAAGTGGAAGGGCTGGCAGAAGAGGAAGCCGCTCGGGCCGCGCGCCGCGACTTGGGAAACATTGCGCTGTTGCAAGAGGACACGCGCGCGATCTGGGGCATGCCGGGATGGACGATTGTCGAGCAACTCATCCAAGACCTGCGCTACGCCTGCCGGACCATGGCCGCCAACCGGCTGTTTACTTTACTGGCGGTCTTGTCGCTGGCGCTCGGAATCGGCGCCAATACCGCGATTTACAGCTTCATGGACGCGATCCTGATGCGCTCGCTACCGGTGCCGGATCCCGAGTCGCTGGTGGTCCTGAACTGGCACGCCAACGTCATCCGTCACGACCAAGACTTCGTCATGCAGAGCATGAGCGGTACTACCTATGGAGATCCTAATTCGGGAACCACGGCCGGCGTCTTCCCCTACCCCGCCTACGAGCTTTTTCGGAAATACGACGCTGTCTTTTCCACCGTGTTCGCCCGCTACCCATCCTGGCAGGTGAAGAATCTGAATTTTGCGATCAAAGGGCAAGCCGGAATCGCTACCGGCGACTGCGTGTCGGGCGAATATTTTGGCGGGCTAGGCGTTCCACCCGCTGCCGGACGGTTGATTATTCCCGACGACGACCGGCCGGGAGCCCCCGCGGTGGCCGTCGTGAGCTACGCCTACAGTCAGATACGTTTCGGGGGACCCGCCAAGGCGGACGGCCAGCCGATCCTGCTCGATAACCTGCCCTTCACCGTGGTCGGTGTTACGCCACCTGAATTCTTCGGCGTCGATCCCGCGGCAGCCCCGGATGTCTATCTTCCGATGCACACCAATGAATTGTTGGGAGCTGCCAATCAGTTTGGTTTTCGGCCCAGGCGGTACCTTGATCGGAACGACTATTGGATCCAGATCATGGGCCGATTGCGTCCCGGCGTTAGTCTCGCCCAGGCGCAGGCCACTCTGGCGCCCGCCTTTCAGCAATGGGTAGCTAGCACCGCCGCAAACGACCGGCAGAGGGCAAACCTTCCCGCGCTGGTGGTCAAAGAAGGTGCAGGCGGGCTGGACACCCTGCGCCGGCAGTACTCGCAGCCGCTCTTCGTTCTGATGACAATGGTGGGCTTGATCCTCGCCCTGGCATGCGCCAACGTCGCCAATCTGCTGCTGGCGCGCGCCGCGGCCAGAAGGCGGGAGATTGCGCTCCGGTTGAGCGTGGGCGCGGGCCGGGGACGCATCGTGCGGCAACTGCTCACCGAAAGCCTGCTGCTGGCATCGCTGGGCGGAGTTCTGGGAGTATTGTTTGCGATCTGGGGAATTCGTTTCCTAACGGTGCTGTTGGCGAACGGCCGCGCGAACTTCACCCTGCACGCCGCCTTGAACTGGCACGTTTTGGGTGCGGCCGGTATTCTTTCCCTCCTGACGGGCGTCCTGTTCGGCCTGGCTCCGGCGCTGCAGGCCACGCGCGTGGACGTCATGCCGGCACTGAAAGAAACGCGCGCAGGCCGGCAGCAGCCGGCGCGTGCTTTCCGGCGTGTGAGCCTCAGTCACCTACTGATGGTTTCGCAAATCGGCATCTCGCTGCTGCTACTGGTTGCGGCCGGGCTCTTTGTACGGACGCTTTCGAATTTGCACTCCGTCGACCTTGGCTTCAATCGCGAGAACGTGCTGCTGTTCCGGCTGGACGCCCGCAAAGCCGGTCACAAAGATCCGGAGATTGCCGCGTTTTACGGCGATCTGTGGAAACGGTTCAACGCGATTCCGGGCGTGCGTAGCGCCAGCCTCTCGGAAGATTCGCTCATCCAAGCCGGAACCGGACTGCCCCTCGGTGTCGCCGGCGAGCCACGCAACGACGCCAATCGGATTCTCTCCGTGGGGCCTGCCTTCTTCGCCACGATGCAGATTCCTATCCTCGCCGGCCGTGACATCGGAGACCGCGACCGTCCCGGCTCGCCCGCTGTCGCGGTGATCAACCAGGAGTTTGCCAGGACCAGCTTCGGCGATCGGAACCCGCTAGGGCAGCACCTGACGCTGGGGAGGGGAGATGGAGACCGGCTGGCGCGCGACATGGAAATTGTCGGGGTATCGAAGAACGCGCGCTACGGCGGTCTGACGAGGGACATCCCGCCGGTGGCGTATATTGCGTATAGCCAGGGCTACCCGCGGCCCGATCAGATGGTCTACGCGCTGCGCACCGCGGGCGACCCGCTCCGGTATATCAATTCGGTGCGCGAAATTGTGCGCCAGGCGGATGCGCGCGTTCCGGTGTACGAGGTCAGAACCCAGGCTGCGGACATCGACCGGACCATCAACCAGGAAATCACATTTGCCCAACTGTGCAGCGGCTTCGCGATCCTGGCGCTGCTAATCGCCTGCGTCGGTCTATACGGCACCGTCTCCTACAACGTCGCCCGCCGCACCGGCGAGATCGGCATCCGGATGGCGTTGGGGGCCCAGCGTGGCAAGGTCGTGCAGATGGTTCTGCGTGAAGTCCTGGTGCTGGCGGCTGCCGGCTTGGCGATCGGCATGGCCGCGGCGTTAGGCGGCTCGAAACTCGTCGCATCGTTTTTGTACGGGATGAAGGCCAACGATCCGCTAGCGCTTACGCTGGCGGTAGTGACTCTGCTCGGCGCAGCCCTGCTGGCCGGATACATCCCCGCACGCAAGGCGTCTCGAATCGACCCTATGACTGCGCTGCGGCACGAGTGACTTGATAGCTGCCGCCTGTGGGGCAGGACTCCCGTCCTGCGCGGGACACTGCCGCCAAACTATTCATGGCGCAGCGCCTGCACCGGCTGGATATGTGCCGCTCGGCGCGCCGGTCCCCAACTTGCCAGCATGGCAACGGTAAAGAGCAACAGGGCCGCGACGGCGAGTGTGAGTGGGTCGCCTGGGCTTAGACCAAAGAGCAGCGAGCCAAGAAAGCGCGTCAGCAGCAGCGCCGCGCCAAGTCCGGTACCAATGCCCGCCATCGCCAGTCTGCTGAATCGCCCGAAGTGCGGGGATTGACAAGTTCCCCTTCTCGCCTTTCGGGTCAATCGTCAGAACCTCTACCAGCCATTGGCAAGCGTGAAGATTGCCGAGTTTGCGCCGATAAGTCGTTGGCAGTGCCCCGAAGCATGGCGATGCTCCTTGATCACTTCGTGAATCATATTCCCATTCGAATTGCCGGGCCGTCAAGCCTTTCCTTTCCGACGACAATCTATGACAAAACGTGTCGGATGTGTGCCAATTTGGAACGCGCCCCGCGGCAGATTCTGTTCACCTCTCTGGAAAATAAAGGGTTCCGGTTTGGTAAGGCGATTGCTGGCTATAAGGGCGTGACAAACAAAGTGCAGGCCCAGCGAGAATCGGTTGATTCCCCGTTTGCTTCCCTCCAGCCAGTCACCTTGCCAGAACCCTCTGAAATCCTCTAAACCCTCACAACTCTTCTCGCTGGGCTTGTGTGTCCCGTGGCGCGCGCGCTCGAGCGCCCGCATCGGCTCGTGTCGATGCCTGTAGTTTCAGTGCTACGATGGGCACTATGTCGCAAGGTCTGTTCGAGGTCGCGTGTCCCTGCTGCAGCGCGGTTCTGAAAATCGATCCCGAAACGCGGGCCGTGATCGCGCACGTCGTCCCCGAGAAACCGCCCCCGATTGAAGATCTGGCGGCGGCGGTAGCAAAGCTGAAGGGCGAGGCAGGGCGGCGCGACGAGGTTTTTCGCAAACAGTTCGAAGCTGAGAAATCGCACGGCAGGGTGCTCGAAAAGAAATTCGATGAGCTATTGAAACAGGCCAAGGAAAATCCGGATTCGACGCCGCCGCGGCGGGACATCGATCTGGACTAAATCACGCCTTCCGGGCTGCCCCGGCTTCCGGAAATCGCGCGGCCCATTCCTCGAGCGCAACTTGCGCGCCATTGGCCACGTAGGCGATCAACCTGTACGCGCCGGCGACGATCAGCAATTCAATCAGTTGCGGCGCTTCCCAGTGGGCAGATAGCGCTGTCCAGAGCCTGTCGGAGACGTGCGCAGTCCCATGCAACTCTTCCGCCAGCCGCACCAGCAGCGCGTCGCGTTTGCTCCAGACGGGATCGTCAGGCGCGCGTGCAGCGGTGGCGCGCAGCGCCTCGGGCGTGAGGCCCACGGCTTCTCCGAAGACCGCCGCGTGCACTCCCCACTCGTACTCGCAGCCGCACAGGGCGGTCGTGCGGTGGATCAGGATTTCGCGGTCGCGGGGCGCAATCAGGCTGCGCGGGCCGAGAATCCCGGCGCCCAGCGCGCGCAGGCGGGCACTGATCTCCGGACTCCGCACCAGGGTGCGAAACAGTTTCAGCGGCTCGACTTTCGATCCAGGCGGCATCCATTTCGCGAGGGCTTCCGCGATTGCCGGATCGTAAGGCGGGTCAAGAGGAGCGATGCGCGGCGCGGTCATGCGGTATACTGTCTCCTTGCTACGAAAGTAGAAGCATTCAGGGTACCGCTTCGAAAATCGAAGCGCAAGTGGGGACGGACTTGATCGAGATTCCATTGCCCGGCAAAAGCGTGCGCGGTTCCCGCACGGGCCGTCCCATTATGGCGCTGCTCGACCTGCTGGGGCGGCGCTGGATTCTGCGCATTCTGTGGGAACTGCGCGACGAAAGTCTGGGCTTTCGGGCCTTGCAGGCGCGCTGTGAAGCGATGTCCCCCAGCGTGCTCAGCCAGCGCCTGCGGGATCTCGGGCGCGCCCGCATTGTCGAGCAGGATGAGCGCGCGGATTACCGGTTGACGGCGCCAGGCGCGCGATTGCTCGCGGCCCTGTTGCCCCTGCACAACTGGGCCGAGAATTGGGCCAAGTCCGCTACGAGCCTTCCACCTGCAGGTTATTCGTCACCGAAAAAACGTTCCGCACCCCGTTAGCGCGGATATTGCATAGGTTCTTGTCAGTCTGGTTGGCCACCACGCCTTCCAGGGTGACGTGGCCATTCTCGACGATGATGTGAATCGAAGGCACAGCCCGGAATCCATAGCGGATGGATAAGGA
>Ga0302325_10007823_pt1 | contig 23600 bp, 24 predicted proteins | sample Palsa_T0_2_FD_201948 | JGI IMG/M metagenome (GOLD analysis project Ga0302325, IMG submission 201948) | Peat permafrost microbial communities from Stordalen Mire near Abisko, Sweden - Palsa_T0_2 | ecosystem: Environmental > Terrestrial > Soil > Palsa > Peat permafrost | place: Sweden: Abisko... | reverse complement strand
CTCGGAGGAAGCCGAGGCGGAGCGATCAGAACGGGATTAGTAACGACAAACGCGCTTGCGGCTGGGGACCCGCTTTCCACCTAGCCAGGCGCCACGTGGCCCTCCTACCCGACGCGGAAAGCGCGCCGACCTAGCACACCGCTGTGGAGGAATGACGTCGCCTCCGAAAATATTCACCCGCGCTCCCACAACCACTTACGCCACTCCAGCGCCGTCACCTCCACCCACCTAGGCGTAATCTTGCCTTGATGGACCATGTGGGTAAACCTTACTTCTTAGCGCGCCACCAACGGCGCGGCTGCGCAATGCAAAATTGCAAAAACGAACCCAAGCACGATGAGCTGGGACCCATCCTAGCGGATGAAATTTGGACTGGCCGACCTCGCGGGAGCACCACCCTGTCAGGCAGCACCACTCCCTCAAACCGGCTCGTCCCTGCACGCGCCCTGTTACAATGAGTAAACATCCATCGAACGGGTGAGATTTCGGCCGGTTCCCCATGGACCTCGATCAGCTACACACGTTTCTGGAGATCGTGCGCTTGAAGAGCTTCTCCAAAGCTGCGCAGACGTGCTATCGTACGCAGCCCGCGATCAGCGCCCAGGTGCGCCAGCTCGAGCAGGAGTTGAACACTTCTTTGTTCGAGCGCCTGGGGACCAAGATCGCTCTCACCCCAGCCGGACGAATCCTAGCCGACTACGCCGAACAGATCCTGGACTTGCGCCGCCGCGCTCAAGATTCCATCAACGAGCTGGAACGCGTTCCCCGCGGCGAGCTGGTGATCGCCGCCAACGAAGCCACTTGTATCTACGTGCTACCGCGCGTTTTCTCCGAATACAAAAAGAATTTCCCGAACGTGCAACTATCGGTGGACCGTTCCTATGGCGCGCGCGTCGTGGAAGCCGTCATGGAAAACCTGGCCGATTTCGGGATCACGCAGCTTCCGGTGCAAGACAAGAAGCTGCAAGTGGTCAAAATCCACTCCGACGAGATCATTTTGCTACTGCCCGGCCAGCATCCCCTGGCTGCCCGTAAATACGTCACGCCGCGCGATCTGATCGGGCATCCGCTGCTGATGCCGAAGTCCGGGACCACGCGCGCGCGTCTGAACGCGTGGCTGGAAACGGTGGAGAGCGAGATCCAAATCTCGATGGAACTGGATTCCACTGAAATGATCAAGCGCTTCGTCATGGCCGGCCTCGGGTACTCGTTTTTGGCCGCATCCAACTGCGTGGAAGAGCTGGCCGCCGGAAAGTTGTCCGCGGCGCCGCTGGGGCCGGATCCAATGTTTCGGAAGGTGGGTTTGATTTATCGGAAAGATAAAGCGCTGTCCAAGGCCGCGCTGGGGTTCATTCAGGTTATATTAGAACATGCGGGGAACGGGCGCTCGGTAGCCGATCTTTCGGACTTGCCGGCGGCAGTATCGAACTGAGTTGGAGAACAAGCTTTCGCCATGTCGCGCGTCACTTTAAAAAGTTCCACGATCTTCATCTCGGTCGGCAACAAGACCGAAGTGTACCGCTCCGTCAACGACGTGCCCCCGCCGCTCCGCAAGCAGCTCGAGCAGTCCACCAACGGCATTCACTCCGCCACGATTCTGATCGCGGATCGAAAAGGCAAAGAAGAGATTATCCGGGCCATCCGCGGCTTGCCGTCCAGTCTCCGCTCCCGGCTCGGCGCGTCGTTCCGCAAGGAAGCGGCCGGCGAATCCAAAGCTCGGCCCCTGTTGGCGAGGCTTTGGGAGGATTGGGCCGAACTCGCTCTGCCCGCCGCCATCGGATTGGCAGTCTGGTTGCTTTTCAGCGCCAAGTGATCATAGTTCGCCGAGCGGGCCCGATAAGCATTATGTGGACCGCCGCTGCGAACCTCGCACTTCGACCTATCAGAGCGTTCGACTTATCGTCCTGGGACGGAATGCGATCTCGTTCCCCGCGAATTTGATCCAACTCTCCGGCCACGGGTTGCGGTTGGTTGTTCCCGAAGGCGTAGCGGTCAATAGTTTAGTTCGCGTGGAAGCGGCGGACTGGATCGCTTTCGGCGAAGTATGCTACTCGGTCCCCGAAATGTCGCACTTCGCGGTAGGCCTGGAATTGGATCAAGCCATCATCGATCTGCGCGACCTCGACGATCTCAAACTCAGCCCGGTGGATACCGACTACGTGGCTTCCAGATAGCTAGTGGTTTCTCGCGCGATCACTCGGTGGGCGGTTGACCTATAGATTCTCTTCATATAGAATCTCTCCATATGGACCTGCTGCAAGGAACGCTCGACATGCTGGTGCTCCGCACGCTCCGCGCGGGCTCCCTGCACGGCTACGGAATAGCCAAGAGCATTCGCAACACGTCAAACCAGGCCCTGGATATTGAGTTCGGCTCGCTCTATCCGGCGCTGAAGCGGCTGGAAGCGAAAGGCTGGATCGCGGCCGGCTGGGATACGTCCGAGCACAATCGCCGGGCCAAGTTTTATAAGCTCACCGCCGCGGGGCGGAAGCACCTGCTGCGGGAACACTCGAAGTGGGCTGAGTTCGTGAGCGCGGTCGGACGGATCATGGGTGGGTTGCCGGCGGCGAAAAGCTGATGCTCTGGAATCGCTTCAAATATCTGTGGCCGGCGCGGCGTCGCCGGGAAGAGCGCGAGATGCGCGAGGAGCTGGAATCGCTTACGGCGATCGCAGGCGGCAGGGAGCTCGGCAACCTTACACTGGCGATGGAGGACGCGCGTGCAACCTGGGGCTGGACGTGGCTCGAGGGTATTTTCGCGGACATCCGCTATTCGTTCCGCGCGCTACGCAGTCAGCCCGCGTTTGTCGCCGTCGCGGTGCTCTCACTCGCTCTCGCCGTCGGCGCGAACAGCGCGATCTTCAGCTTCGCCGACGCGCTGCTGCTGCGGCCTCTGCCGGTAAGGAATCCAGCGTCCGTGCTCGACGTCAGCAGCGCGATGCCCGACAACCCCTTGGAAGGCATGTCGTTCCCCGATTACCGCGATCTGCGCGATAAGAGCAGCTCCTTCAGCGGTCTGGCCGCGTATCGCCTCGACAGCGTCGCGGTGGCCTCCAATCCCGCCGCGCCGGCGCAGATTCGCTTCGCGAGCCTGGTGAGCGACAACTTCTTTGCGGTCGCGGGTGTGACGCCGTCCGTGGGCCGCGCGTTTTTGCCTGACGAAGCCGCTCGGTCCGCCCAGCCGGTCGCGATGATCAGCTATGAATTCTGGCAGCAGAACTACGCGGGCGAGCATTCGGTAATCGGCGGCAGCGTGCGCGTCAACGGGATCGTTTTCACGATCGTCGGCGTGACCCCGGCGTCCTTCACCGGCTTGGACCGCTTCTTTCGCCCCAGCATCTTCGTTCCGCTAGAAATGGCTCAGCGCCTGGACGGCAAGCTGACCGATCCGCTGGAAGACCGCGGAAGACACGATCTGATAGTCAAAGGGCGATTGAGCGCCGGGGCGTCGGAGGAGTCGGCGCAGGCCGAACTCGCCGCCATTGGATCCGCGCTGGAGCGCGAGTACCTGAAGACGAATCGCAACCGGCACATGACGGTCCGCACGGAACTGAGCAGACGCATCCAGCAGAGTCCGCAATTGCTGGCGCTCGTCAAGATGTTGATGGGACTGGTGGCGCTCATCCTGATCATTGCGTGTTCGAACGTCGCGAATTTGTTGCTGGCCCGGGGGCGCGGCCGCAGCCGCGAGATCGCAATCCGGCTGTCCATCGGGGCCGGGCGAAGCCGCGTGGTGCGCCAACTGATGACCGAGAGTCTCATCGTGTCGCTGGCCGGAGGCATCGCGGGGCTGTTCGTCGCATACGCCGGTATTCGGCTGCTTCAAACGCTCAGCGTCCCCAGCGATCCGCCGAACGTGCTGGGCGTAGAGCTGGATTGGCGCGTCGTCCGGTTCAGTCTGCTCGCCGCGCTCGGGAGTTGTATCATCTTCGGGTTAGCTCCGGCTTGGCAGACCGCGAGGACGGACTTCCTGCGCGCATTGAAGACCGGCGGGGATAACGGGTCCGGCACGCGGCGCACGTTGGGACGCGACGCTCTGGTGGCCGGCCAGATCGCGCTTGCGATGGTCGTGCTGATCGCCGCAGGCATGTTTTTGGATGGCTTCCGGAACATGCTGGTGATGCCGCCCGAGTTTCGTACGGACCACTTGATCAGCCTGGATACCGCGCCCGCCGTGCTCCACTACTCGCCCGAACAAACCAAGGCCTTCTACCGCCGGCTGGTCGCTCGTGTCAGCACGATGCCGGGCGTAGCGGGGGTGGCGATGACCGAGTCGCTGCCGCTGTCTCCCTCCCAGAGCGCGGTCAGCGTGGCCCCCGAGGGGCACCAATTCCCGAAGGGCCGCGAAACAGAGGTCGAGTTCGGCGCCGCCGTGGACGCAGCTTACTTCAGCGCCCTGAATGTCGAGATCAAACTCGGGCGCGCCTTCACGGACGATGATCGCGCCGGATCGCGCCGGGTGGCGATCGTGAACCAGCAGTTTGCAAAGGCCTATTGGCCGGACCGGAATCCGATCGGAAAGCGAATCCGGCTGGGCAGCGCGGACGGTCCGGCTGCCGAGGTCGTGGGAGTAGCGAAGACCGGGCACTATCTGGCTGTCAACGAGGCGCCGGCTCCGTTCGTGTATCTGCCCTACGAACAGAACCCGCGCTCACGGATGACTTTGGTAGTGCAATCGGTGGGCGAGGCGAGCGCGCTTGCAACGCCTTTGCGCGACGCGGTTCGATCGATCGACGCCAACGTGCCGGTATTCAACCTGCGGACTGTAGCGACGCTGTACGAAAGCCGCGTGACGGATACCTGGCTGCAGTTCTTCCAAATGGTGGGGGCAATGGGCTTCATCGGTCTGGCGCTCGCCGCCTCCGGGCTCTATGGTCTGGTCAACTACACGGTGAGCCGCCGCGTGAAAGAGTTCGGAGTCCGCGTCGCTGTCGGCGCGAGCCGCCGCGACGTTGTGTGGCTGGTGGAGCGCCGCGGGCTGATTCTCGGGGGCGTTGGTATCGCGATCGGCGGAGTACTCGCCCGGGTTGCGGCACCGATGCTCGACGCGGGCTTTCCCGGACTCGGCGTGTCTTCCCCCGCTGTGTACGTTCTGGCGCCACTCGCGTTGCTGATGGTCAGCGCGATCGCAAGCTATGTGCCGGCGCGGCGAGCAGCCGGGCTAGATCCGCTGCGGGCCCTCCGGAACGAATAGCCGGCTCAGCTTGTTTCCAGATAGCCGAGTAGTTTCTGGCGCAATCGCCCGGCGATCGCGGCGTCCGGTGCGATCGCCAAAATAGTGTCGTCGCCGGCGATGGTCCCCACCACCTCCGGCCAATCTTCTTTGTCCAACGCCACCGCCAGCGCGTTCGCATTCCCCGGCGACGTCCGCAGCACCACCAGGTTCTGCGCCATGCGAACATCCTGCAACAACTCGCGGGCCAGCGTTCCAAAATCGGGTCCGGCGGTGGAGGGGGCCAGTTGCCGATAGCCTTCGGCCGTCTTGAGCAGTCCCAATTCGCGAATGTCCCGCGAGAGCGTCACTTGCGTCGTCTGGATTCCGCTGGTCTGCTTCAGTTCGCCGGCCAGATCCTCCTGCGTAAGAATCCGCTTGGAGCGGATCAGCTTCAGGATTTGTCCCTGCCGGAAGGTCTTGTTCATCGCTGCCATTGCCGAAGCCGCGCTTCCGCTTCGTCCAGCGCTCGCGCCACCGCCGCCGGCCCCGTGCCTCCTTGGATTTCGCGCGTGCGAAGCCCTTGCGCGGGATCGAGGTAGCGGGCGATGTCCCCGGTCAACGCCGGATCGAAAGCGGCCAGAGCTTCCGCGCTCCAGTCGGCTGGCTTCTTAGCGGCCCGCAGGCTCTCCAGCACCAAACGGCCAACCAGCTTGTGAGCCTGATGAAAGGGCATGCCGCCGCGAGCCAGAGCATCGGCCAAGTCGGTGGCGACCGCCCAGCTTTCCTCCACCGCCGCCAGCGGCCGTGCCGGGTTTAAGCGCGTGCTCTCCGCCACTACGCGCGCCATTTCCAGCGAGCCGTGCAACTGATCGGCAGCATCGAAAATGCGCGGCTTGTCCTCTTGCATGTCGCGGTTGTAGGTCATCGGCAGTCCCTTCATTGTCAGGAACAGCGCGGTGTAGTCGCCGAACACGGCGCCGCACTTGCCGCGGATCAGTTCAAGCGAATCGGGGTTCTTCTTCTGCGGCATGATGCTCGATCCGCTGGTGACTCCATCGCCCAGTTCCAGCCAGCCGTACTCTTCGCCCGAATACAGAATCCAATCTTCGGCCAGCCGGCTCAGATGCAGCATGGCGGTGGCGGCGGCGTGCAGAAAGTCGAGCGCGAAGTCGCGGTCGCCCGAAACATCTATGCTGTTGCGAGTGACGGCCGCGAATCCGAGATCGCGCGCGATGGCCTCGCGATCGAACGGAAATCCCGACCCTGCCAGCGCTCCGGAGCCAAGCGGCATGACGTCCACGCGCCGCCGGGCTTCCTGGAGCCGTTCGTGATCGCGCGCGAACATTTCGAAATAGGCGAGCAGGTAGTGCGCCCAAAGCACCGGCTGCGCGCGGCGCGTATGCGTGTAACCGGGCACCACGGCGTGCGGATCGCGGCGCGCCATGGCCAACATAGCGCCCTGCAAGCCCACCAGCAGTTCCGAGCAAGCATCGATCTCTTCCCGCAGCCATAGCCGCAGATCGAGCGAGACCTGGTCGTTGCGGCTGCGTCCGGTGTGGATCTTGTCGGCGAGTTCACCGACTTGCTCCTTGAGCCGCCGGATCACCAGCGTGTGTACGTCTTCGTCGGTGGCGGCGTCGAAAAATCCAGGCCGCGCCGCATCGACACGGATCTTTTCGAAAGCTTCCACCAATCGCGACGATTCGGCCGCCGTCAGAATGCCGACCCGTTCCAGCGCGCGTGCGTAAGCTTTGGAACCCCGGCAGTCGACATCCAGCAAGCGCCGATCGAAATCGAGAGAACCGGAAAAGCGCTCGAATACTTCGGACGGCTCGCCCTCGAACCGGCCGCCCCACAGTTTCATCGCGACTGTTGGGCCGCTTGAGCGCGCACCCGTATCGGAAGCCCGATGAGGTTGATGAAGCCCTGCGCGTCTTTCTGATCGTACTCGGCGCCCATTGTGAAGCTAGCGATGTTGAGCGAATAGAGCGAATAGGGCGACTTGCGGCTGACCGGATCGACATTGCCCTTGTAAAGCCGCAGCGTCACCTCGCCGGTGGTCGTGGCGCTCGTGGCTTCGAAAAACGCGTCCAGCGCTTCGCGCAGCGGCGTGAACCACAGGCCGTTGTAAACCATCTCGGCGTAATCGAGCGCCAGCTTCTGTTTGTAATGTAGCGTGTTCCGGTCGAGCGTCAGCGCTTCCAACTCGCGATGCGCCTGCACGATCAGCGTTCCGCCCGGCGTTTCGTAGCACCCGCGCGATTTCATCCCGACGAAGCGGTTCTCCACCAGGTCGATGCGCCCGATGCCATGCTCGCCGCCAATCTTATTAAGCGTCTCCAGCAGCTTCACGGCGGAAAGCCGCTGGCCATTCACCGAAACCGGCGTGCCTTTCTCGAATCCGATGGTCACGTCGGCCGGCTTATCGGGCGCCTCTCGAGGACTGCGGGTAAGCATCCAAATCTCGTCCGGCGCAGCGTTGACGGGATCTTCCAGCGCGCCGCCTTCGTGCGAAATGTGCCAGATGTTGCGATCGCGGCTGTAGATCTTCGTGGTGGTTTGCGAGATGGGGACGTTGTGCTTGGCGGCATAGTCGATGGCATCCTCGCGCGAAACGATGTCCCACTCCCGCCACGGCGCGATCACTTGAAGATGCGGCGCCAGCGCCTTGTAAGTCAGCTCGAAGCGAACCTGGTCGTTTCCCTTCCCCGTGCATCCGTGCGCCAGCGCGTCGCAACCGGTGGCCAGAGCCACCTCCACTTGCTTCTTGGCCAGCAGCGGCCGCGCCACCGATGTCCCGAGCAAGTACTTGTGTTCGTACACCGCATCGGCGCGAACCAGCCGCCACAGATATTCGCTGACGAACTCCTCGCGCATGTCCGCCACGTGGACCTCGGACGCCCCGGTCTTGCGCGCCTTCTCTTCCAGGCCCTTCAGCTCGTCGTCGCCCTGCCCGATATCGCCGCACACGGCGACCACTTCGCACTGGTAATTCTCCTTGAGCCAAGGAATGATGATGGATGTATCCAGGCCGCCTGAGTAGGCGAGCGCCACTTTCTTTGGTTTCATAATTAGGTTAGAGGGTACGTCGGCCGCGCGTCAGTGGCTAGCCTATCAACATCAATAGTAAAGCTTTTTGGACGTGCAAGCGGTTCTCCGCCTGATCGAACACCACCGATTGCCGCGATTCGATGACTTCGTCGGTCACTTCTTCGCCGCGCTTGGCGGGCAGGCAATGCAGGAACACCGCATCGGGACTGGCTTCGGCCATCAGCGCTTGATTCACCTGATAAGGCGCGAAGTGGGCGAGCCGCTTCTCTTTCTGCTGTTCCTGACCCATGCTGGCCCACACGTCGGTGTAAATGGCCTGCGCGCCGTGGACCGCTTCCGACGGATCGTTGGTCAGCATCAACCGTGCGCCGGAGACAGCCGCGAGAGCTTCGGCCTGCGCTACGATTTCGGCATCCGGTTCGTAGCCGGCCGGCGTGGCGATCGCGAAATTCATTCCGAGCCGCAGCGCCGAAAGCATCAACGAATGCGCGACGTTGTTGCCGTCGCCCACGAACGCGAGCTGCAGACCGCGCACGTCGCCGAACTTTTCCTGCAACGTGAAGACGTCGGCCAGCGCCTGGCAGGGATGAAAGCGATCGCTCAGAGCGTTGATCACCGGAACGGACGACCAACGCGCCAGATCGTCGATGGTGGTTTGCGAAAAAGTGCGCGCTACAATTCCGTTGGTCCAGCGATCCAGGTTGCGGGCGACGTCCTTCAAGGGTTCGCGGTCGCCGATGGGTCCGACGCTCAAAACCGAATCGCCGCCGAGCTGTTTGATGGCGAGTTCGAAAGTCATGCGCGTACGAAGCGAGGGCTTTTCGAACAGCAGACTGAGGTAGCGACCGGCCATGGCTTTCGAGAATCGACCGGGAGTCAGCTTAACCTGTTGGGTGAGACTAAGTAGCGCAAACAATTCATCCTGAGAGAGATCGATGTCACGAAGAAAGTCGTTGGCTTCGATTTTGAGCAGGGTTCGTTCGACCGGCATTCGTCGGACGGGCTTCAGCGATCTGCTAGTTGCCGGTTGCATTTTCGGTCAGATCTCCTTGGTCATGAGGCGAATGTTTATTCACCTGACTGAATAATTACACATTTGGTGTGTAGGTGTCAAGCACCGGCCGGTAGTGACTGTAGCCGTTCTGGTACGTGCGGGCCTTGACGACGTGCGCGCGCTGAGGCATTCTCTCTAACGTAAATGTCACGGTCTAATGACTGGAAGAAGTTCTCCGTTGTGGCTCTTGGCCTGCTATCGTTGTGCCCGCTGACCGCTCAAATCCGTCAGCCAGCGGGCGCGCGACCTCGGCCGCTCGTCGGTTCCCTCACTACGTTCTACCAACAAGTCGTGCCCATTGTAATCGTTGGCCAGGGATGGACGCAGCGCATTGTGATTACTGACGTTGACGCGACGTTGCCAGTTATAGGCACTTTGCAGTTCTACACGCAGACCGGCGATCCTTGGCAGGTCCATATGAAGAGTCAAGGGACTGCGTCGGCATTCTTGGTAAACCTTCAACCAGGCCAGACACTGGTCCTCGATACGGAGGCCCAGAACACGAATGAGCAACTGCTGGGCTGGGCGTCTCTGGAACTGACCGCGCAGGGCCTCGGCGACGTCTTCGGACAAACGATTTTTCGCAAGCAGACGCCCGGATTACCGGATTTCATGTGTTCGATGGTATTGGGAAGCCTCGCCTACAACAGCTTGTCTGTTTTCTTCGATAACACCGGCGGGAATTACACTGGAATGGGTGTCCTTACAAGCCAAGTCTGCAGTTTTCCTCCCTGTAGTCCGGTCCAGCTTCAGGTCACCGTTGAAAGACTCGACGGCACGATTATCAGCCAGCGAACGATCAACCAGAATCTCGCCACGCTGTACTGGATGAACCTTGCCACAGATTTCCCGGAGACTGCCGGCATCGTCGGCTTGTTCCTCGTAGAACCAGTTCAGCAATTCAGTACCACACTGACCGGTTTCAGCTTGCAGTTTGCCGGGAACGGCGCCTTCACCGTGATCACGCCATTTGAAAACTAAACAGGAAACCTGCCTGCCGCGCCAGTGTCTCAACCCGTAGATGCGGGCTATGGTTTCTTCGGGGCGGATTCCGCCCGTTCGAGGACGCGTTCGCCGTTCAGCAGGTCAGGCAGCGCGTAGTTGCCCTCGTGACATGCGTATTCGAAAATCGGGCCGGCCGATCGAGTCATCGTCAACTCGCCTTTCCACGGCCGCGTAAAAGCGGTGGGGTCGTCGACTTCGAATCGATACAAAATCGTATCTGCATCCAGCAGACTGAAGCGTTCCACGACGTGCAGATTTTTGTCGGTGCCGAACATGCCGCCGGCGTCGCCGAAATAGCCGTCGCCATCGTTGAAGTTCGCGGTATCCACCACTAGAGTGCTGCCTTCCCAGCGCCCCACGGAATCGCCGAGCCAGAGCCGCACGCTGGGCGAAAGATGAGACTGGCGGTCGAGCCGGATGATTCTCGTGTCGTGAATCATTTCGGCATTGATCATCACTTCCTGGCCAGTCTGGATGATCTGATAATTACTGTTGTAGATATAGGGGCGCATCGGCGCGGTCGCGGTGGGAAAGACGATGCACTGGTCCTGAAGGCCGAGGTCTTTCGCGCCTCGGGGATGACGCAGCAACTCCATGCGGCGGCTCTTTTCGGCGGCGGCGGCCGGCAGCAGGGCGGGAATCCTTCCGTCGGGAGGGTCGGTGATGATGGATGTCCGGAGACTCTTTAGTAATTTGGTGCCGGTTTCATAGAACAGAGCGTTGTAACTGGCGAAGCCTTTGGTCGCTACCTCGGGCTTTGGATCTTCCCTTCGGGCCGCCGCTTTGCGCTCCCAATCCGCGGCTTCTTGCGGCGTGAAGAACTCCTTGTCTTTGAAATGGGCCGGACGCTCGAGGGGAGTAGCAGTCGCCGAGTTCCAGATACCCTCGAAATCGGGGCGGACGCCCGCCGCAGGCGACTGTGCGGCAGCTGGACGAACAAATGAAACCACCGCCAGAGCGATCAGTAGTTTTGAGCGAGTCGCTCGATTGTGCCGGCCGTGCAGCATCCCGTGGTTCCAGTATATCCGGGCACCGCAAAGGACCGCGCGCATCGGCACCGTCGGCGGCCGGCCTCAATACCTTTCCGCGTCGCTCGCCGGCGACAATGGGTTCACCGGCGCCGTTTGGCCATCGATGGTGGCGCCGTTGTAGCCGAACGCCCTTACCGGTCCAAGGAAATCGTGCGGGAAATTGAGCTTCGGTTGGGAAACTTCGTCCAACGCCTTGATCTGCTCGGAAGTCAGCTTGATCTCGAGCGCGCCCAGATTGTCCTCCAGCTGGTCCATGGTTCGCGCGCCAATGATGGTGGATGCGATGCCCGGCCTCTGCACAACCCAAGCCAGAGCCACTCGCGCAATCGTCGTCCCAGCCTCGCGCGCCACCGAGGTCAGCACATCCAGAACCTTGAACGCCTGCTCGGTGAAGGCTCGCGTCACAAACGCGCCGCGCCCCGGAGTGGCGGTCTTCACGGACTCGCGCGTATATTTGCCGGTCAGCATCCCGCTCTTTAACGGCGACCACGGCGTCACGCCCAACCCCAGCTCCAGCGCCTCGGGAATGTGTTCGCCCTCGATCGTCCGCTCCAGCAGCGAGTATTCCAACTGCAGCGCAATGAGCGGCGTCCAGCCTTTCAGCAGAGCCGTGGTCTGCGCCTGCGCCACCTTCCACGCGGGCGTATCGGAGAAGCCGATGTACCGGACCTTGCCCGCGGCCACCAGATCGTCCAGCGCTCGCATGGTTTCTTCGATCGGCGTGAAGGAGTCCCAGAAGTGCATCCAGTAGAGATCGATGTAGTCGGTTTGAAGGCGCCGAAGCGAGTGTTCGCAGGCCGAAACCAGGGATTTGCGCCCCGCTCCTCCGCCATTCGGATCGCCCCGGTACATGTTGGTCAGGAACTTGGTGGCAATCACAAGCCGGTCGCGCCGCGAGGAATGGCGTCCGATATGCTCGCCGATAATCGCTTCAGAATGGCCTTTCGTGTACCCGTTTGCGGTGTCGATAAAGTTACCGCCCAGGTCGATGTAGCGATCCAGAATCTGCTTCGACTCTTCGACGCCGGAGCCCCAGCCCCAGTCTTCACCGAAGGTCATCGCCCCGAGGCAAAGCGGGCTCACGCGCACGCCGGAACGGCCCAGAGAAACGTAATTTCGCAATGGCATAGTCATCTGCTACAGCCAGCTTAACCGAAGGACGCGCGCGCGGGCAGGAGCCCACTTGGACAGAGTCCTCCTGACGCTTTACCGCGACGAAGAGATTGACGGTGAGTGAACGCCAATTTACAATCTCGGCATGCCACGAAAAGTCATCCTAGGATTCGGAATTAGCCTCGACGGCTATATTGCGCGACGGGACGGCGCTATGGATTATCTGGTCATGGACAAAGAAGGTGAAGCGCTGATGGCGGACTTCTTCGCCAAAATCGACACCACCATCATGGGCCGCAAGACCGCGGCGGCCATGGGGAAATTGCGCAAGAGCGGCGAGATGCCCGACACGCCGGGCATGACCAACTACGTAATCTCGCGGCGATGGAAGCCGGGCAAACGCGCGGGATTCGAAGTGGTGAGCGGATCTCTGACAACCTTCGTGAGAAAGCTAAAACGCCGCCCGGGAAAAGACATCTACTTAGGCGGTGGGGGCGAATTGTGCCGGAGTTTCCTGCAAGAGGATTTGGTGGATGAACTCTTTATCGGCGTTAGTCCCGTACTGTTAGGCGATGGCATCCCCGGCTTTCCGGGCAAGTTCCCGCAGCGCAACTTCAGGCTGACAGAATGCAAGGGATACTCGGATGGATCGGTCGGATTGCGCTACGAACGGATGCGGAGCTGATTTTTCGGGCTTATTTCCTCGCGTAAACCGTCGTCGCCGGGTGGTAATTGCGCCAGTCGAACCAGTAGTCCTTGAGCATCGGGATTCGCTCCAGGCACACGCCTTTTTGCTTGCCCGAAACCGCGCAGCCCGCGAAGTTCCACTCACTTCCCGTAATCCCATCCATGAGTAGACCGTCATTGGCATTCGCTGCGATCCGATAAAAGTCAGGCACTCCAGCCACGCCTCGAATTCCGTCGCGAAATGCGCGCACCGACTCGTTGTCCGGTCCCACCACCAGCAACACCGGTTCCGATCCAACGTGGTCCTTCACAACTTTTTCCGCGATGACCTGTTCGTACAGGAACGCACGGCTGGCGCCGAACGCCTGAATACCGAGCATGAGGTCGCGTCCCTCCAGGCCGTGCTCCGGGAAATTGATCACCGTCGGGGATCGCTTCATGCGTACATCCCAGTTCTTCGGAGCGTATTCGGAAACGTACTTCGACATATCGTTGAGCACGGCGCCCTGGGGTTGTTCCGCCTTCCACGTAGCAAAGTTGAGTTCGTCGGAAGGCACCAGCGTCAGTTGGCGCCCCTTGAGAGGACCGGATAGACCCAGCCCGCTAATTTGTTGCCAATAGGTCCCGGTCTCCTCATCGCGCATGAGGAAGTTCTGATTATTGATGCCGGCCAAATGAAACGTCAGCCTCAGGCCGGCTACATCTCTCGTCCACACCAGACCGGTGTGACAAAGCGTTCAATACGTGGCCACTATGGCGAGTTGATCCACCACATCATTGATTAGGTGATGGTACGACATGATCCGAACCGGGTAGGCCCGAGCCTCGCCGCCGATCCTGACCGCGATCACTTTCTCGTCAGCGTCCAGTTTTACGCGCGACGCGGATGAGAACGAGGCTACATCGATCGGGTGGAACATCAGCTCATAGATGTTGACGCGCGCCAAGAACGCGAGAACACACGCGAGGAGCGCACCCATCGCGGGCAGAATACGCCGCCGCCATTGAGCCTGCTCCCGCCAGTACAGCACCAGGGCAGTCACCGCGATCAAAGCAGAAATAAAGGTCACCCCTACCCGAACGCGAGCCACTATCAGCGCCACTGCCAATTCATGGGCGCCTTGCGCACGAAAGGGCCGGATCACATACAGCGGATAAGCTACGCATACCAGCGAAATCGCCAGACACGCGAGCAATGTCAGTACGGAAATCCGTCGTGTCAGTCGTGGCGAGTTCACAATCATGCTGGTGGTCTCCTGCCTTATGAGTTTAGCTATTACTTGCGCCAGGAAAGGCCCGTGGTAGTGCGCTAATTTCGACGTCGCGTGCGATTGCCTCGGTGAAGGTGATGCGGATTCCGTGCTTCGGCCGCAGGATGACCATCGGGCGCGCTTCGATGGTCTGGCCCGGAACCAGCTGGAGATCGTATTTTCTGAGCAGAACGCTCAAAATCATGAGGATCTGCAGCATGGCGTAGTTACCGCCGATACAGCCCCGCGGACCGGCTCCGAAGGGCAGATAGGCGAAGGGGGTGTGAAGTTTCTCATTCGCTTTGCTGAAGCGCTCCGGGTCGAAGGTCTCCGGGTTCTCCCAGTGCTCAGGAGAATGGTGCGCGCCGTAAATGAAGACGACGACCGTCGACCCTCGCGGTATGGCGACATCGCCTGCGCGGTCGTCGGAGAGTGCCGTTCGGTCGACCATCCAAAACGGCGGGTAAAGACGCAACGCTTCTTGTATGACCTGAGCGGCAAACTCCAACTTCGGAACGTGGGAGTAACTCAGAGGCGCCGCGCCCAGTACGGAATCAAACTCCTGCCGTAACCTTTCGAGACAATCCGGACGCGAGCTTAGCAAGTAGAGAAGCCACGATAAAGCATTCGACGATGTCTCATGGCCGGCGACCAGGAGCTGCATGCTCTCGCTCAGGACCAGCTCATCGCTCATGCCTTTACCGTCGCTGTAACGAGCATCCAGCAGGATCTGCAATAAATCGTGGCCGGGCGCTTCCCGGCGCCGCCTCCGGATGTAGTCGAGCAAAATGCCGTCGGCGCGGGTTCGCATTTCATCGTGTTTGCGCAGTTCGCCGGAGACCGCAAACCAGGGATTCAGGTAGGGCTGAATGGTCTGACGAACCAGAAATTCCTGGACGGCCGCGATGGTCCGGCTGATGAGGTGGATGTCTTCGTTCTTCAGCTGGGCGCCAAACAGCGATCTGCCGACCATCTCGAAGGTAATTTTCATCAGGTGCGGGTAGATATCGACGGGGCCGATACGGGCCTGTGCATCAAAATCCCGCAGCGACGCCGCGAGGGAGTCCTGCATGATCGAGGACAAAACGTCCAGTTGTTTCCGATCGAAACCCTTCTGGATAAGGCGCCGTTGGGTGCGCCAGACTTCCCCGTGGCTGGTGAGAAGACCCTTGCCCAGGAAGTGGCCCATCCGCTTCACTTGAATTTCGGATTTCTGGTAATTTTCCGAATTCGTCTTCAGCACGTGCTGAATGACCACGGGATTGGTGGTTACGATGGCCTCTTTGATCCCGCCAAAGTAGAACCGGAAGGTGGCGCCGTGGAGTTCAGTGTACTTCAGCAAAACCTGCACGGGATTGAGGGCCATCGCGCGCGCATCCGCGAATGAGCGAAATCGGGAAACGACGGGCACGGTTTCGGGCGACGTCACGCCATGCCGCCCAGTCGCTTCAGGAGAGAAATATGCCGTGCCATCGCCTGCCATTCCGTTTGTGCGCCAGATGTAAAGGGCTACGTGCTAGAAAATGAATTTCCGTTTCCCAGTTGCTTCAAAAGGTTCAGATGATGCGCTACTGCCCGCCTCATTGTGGGATGTTGGCGATACGGAACGCCAAACTCCTGGGCGGTCTGCTTCACAATCCGGGTCAGTGCAGCATAGTGAGTGTGGCACACAAAAGGGCACAAATGATGGACTATATGATAATTGAGGCCGCCAGCAAGCCACCCTACCAGCGGGCCAGTCGTCGCATAATCGGCCGTTGTCGCGAAGATGTGATAGACGCCGTTGTCAAACTCGCCGCGGCTGGACGGAAAGTAAGTGCTGTCGACTGTGTGCGTGGTCTGGAACACGAGCGCTACCGTCAAACCGATGATCATATGGGTCAGCACGAAAGCCAAAGCGACCAGTAGAAGCGATTTACCCAATAACACCACCGGCAAAATAATCATGTAGGTGAGGTACAATCCTTTTCCCGCAAAAAGGATGGCGTATTCTCGCGGCGGATGCTTGGTGCGTTTCAGATATCCGTGAGACGGGAAGAAAAAGCACTCAAAGTCCCGCAGCAAAACAAAATCGAGGGAGGTCAGCGCATAGAAGAAGAGTGCGTAGATGTGCTGGAATCGCTGCAGGGGCAAGCGGGGTTCGTGAGGCGTAAACCGAAAGAGGCTGCGTCCGGTAAGCGCGTCGTCTTCGCCATGGAGATTAATGCAGGAGTGGTGGCCTCGATGATGGAGGATGCGCCACATGTAGGAATTGATTCCACAAACATCGAAAACATAGTTCAGGACTTTGTTTACGGACGGCGTCGACGAGATGGCGTTGTGGTTGCTGTCGTGCGCGATGTTCAGCAGCAGGAATGTCTGGGCGAGAGCGTTCAAAAGGTACAGGGCGACAAACTTCCATGAATCCGGGCGGAGCGCGTAAAGAGCAATCCAGCTGCCCGCCAGCACTGTAAGGCCCAAGGCGATTTTGATCCACATCGTGCCGTCGGCTTTGGGAGAAATGTTGCCGTCGGAAAAGAAATTGTCGAGCCGGCGGCGCAAGACTTTCGGGAACGAAGACGCGCTTGCAGGGTCGCCGACGGCGTGGCGGGGCGACGCCTCGGATGGTACAAGATCGTCAATGTCCGGCTTCAGACTGATAACCGTTTCTGTCTCGGACTTCACCGGCGCCTCCGCTTCGATGGCCAGCAGCGGGCTGTGTTGCCGGGACAGCGCCACTGGTCGTTTCAGAAGACCATGTTAGCTTGAAATCTGAAGCCAGATCAAGGAACCTGACGGCTGCCACGTGTTTGCGGTACAATGAGAGCAATTGGAAGTCGATCCGCAACCCCCTCTCCCTAATCGGTAGTCGGCTCGTCGATTCTACTCCTCAAAAATATAAATGAAAAGTTTCTCTGAATTCTCTCTCTCCGCTCTTCTGAAGAGCAATCTTCAAAAGCACGGCTTCACCGAGCCAACACCCGTACAGGCGCTGGCCATCGAACCTGCGTTGGCCGGTCACGACCTGGTCGCCACCGCGCAAACCGGCACCGGCAAAACGCTCGCGTTCGTCCTGCCCCTTATCCACCGGATCGGAAAGCAACCATCGCGTTCCGGTATCCGCGCGGTCATCTTGACTCCGACGCGCGAACTCGCCATCCAAATCAGCCAGACCTTCGCTCTGATGGCGGCGGGAACCAGTCTTCGCGCCACGGTTGTGGTCGGCGGGCTGAACGAGCGGATGCAATTGCAGTCCATCCACAAGGGCGCGCAAGTTTTGATCGCTACTCCGGGACGCCTCTACGATTTCATTAGCCGAAAACTGGTCGATCTCTCGGGCGTCGGCATTCTGGTACTGGACGAGGCCGACCGGATGCTGGACATGGGGTTCCTGCCCACCATCAAACGCATTATCGCGGTCATCCCCTCCGATCGCCAAACGATGTTCTTCTCGGCGACCATGGAAAGTTCGGTCAAGCACTTGGTAGAGGCCCACGTCCGAAACCCCGTGCGCATCGCGGTCGGCTCCACCACCAAGCCCATCGAGCAGGTCGAGCTGCATCTTTATGAAGTTGAGCAGGATCGCAAGTTGGGCCTCCTTTTCCAGATGCTGCGCGAGGAGTCGGGTTCGTTCCTGGTGTTCGCCCGCACCAAGCACGGCGCCGAGAAGCTGGCGAAAAAGCTGGGACGCGACGGGGTAAAGGCCACGGCTATTCACGGTAACCGCAGCCAGAGCCAGCGCAATCGGGCGCTACGGGGATTCCAGGAGGGAGACTATCGGGTCCTGGTGGCCACCGACGTCGCCGCGCGCGGCATCCACGTGGAGGGGATCGCTCACGTCGTGAATTACGATCTTCCGCAGGTACCGGAAGACTTCATTCACCGGGTTGGCCGCACCGGCCGGGCAGGCGCGAGCGGAACGGCTTCCACCTTCGCTACGCCGTCCGAGCGCGCCACTATCGCGCAGATCGAACGCAAGCTGGATACGCGCCTGGCGCGACGTCATGTATCGAAGGACCTGCCCAGAGAAGAGAAGCAGGTAGCTCCCGTCGTAGTCATTCGCTCGGTAGCGCACCCTTCGCAACGGGGCGTGCGATCATTCGGACCCAGAGCTAGAGCCGGCGGGCGAGCGGCCCAGCGTTCGCGATAGGCGCAGTCTTGCATCCTAAAGGACTTACTGAAGTCCGAAGACGAACAAAGCGTGCCCCGCGGTGACGGCGATTCGCTGCTGGCCGCCCACCGCGAACGACATCACATTCGAATACATCTCGGCGCCGGTCTGATAATCCCATAGCGGTTTGCCGTTCAGAGCGTCCAGCGCATAGAAGTTGCCCTCCATCGAGCCGCCGAATACCAAGCCCCCGGCGGTGGAAACCACTCCCGACCAGGGTGGCGATTGAAGCTTGAACTCCCACTTCTGATTTCCGGTTAGCGCATCCAGGGCGCGCACGGCTCCGGACGCTTTATCGCCGCCGACGGCGCGCTCGCCGCCGCCGACAAACATCGCTCCCTTTTGATATTCGGCCTCGGTTCTGTAGAAATACGAGCTTTGTTCGCGCGTCGAGACGTAGACCAGTTTGGTGGCGGGCGAGTAGGACGGGCTGAACCAATTGGTGGCGCCATACAGGCTCGGCCAGACCAGCGTGCCCTTCTCGCTAGGCTCCATGGAGGCGTCCACCCGCGGCCGACCGCTGTCGTCGATGCCCGAGTTCCAGGTGACCTTCGCGTAAGGTTTGGCGGAAAGGAACTCGCCCGTGATCCGATCCAACACGTAGTAGAACGCGTTGCGATTCGCCAGCCCTACCAGCTTGCGGGGTTTGCCTCGAACCTCGCCGTCAAATAGCATTGGCACGTTCGTGGAGTCGTAATCGTGGGAATCGTGCGGCGTGAATTGGAAATGCCACTTGAGTTTTCCCGTGGCCGCGTCGAGAGCAACGAGCGAGCAGGAATACAGATTGTCGCCTTGCCGGCCGGCCGGATTCCAGTCCGGTCCTGGATTGCCCGTGCCCCAATACACCAGATTCAGGTCCGGATCGTACGCGCCCGTGACCCAAGCCGGAGCGCCGCCTCTCTGCCAACTGTCTCCCGCCCAGCTTTGAATACCCGGCTCGCCGGCGGAAGGAACCGTCCAGAAGCGCCACAGACGTTTTCCGGATTTCGCATCGTAGGCGTCGATGAATCCGCGAATGCCGTATTCGCCGCCCGCGATGCCGACAATCACTTTGCCGTCGATGGCTAATGGAGCGAGCGTCAACGCGTGGCCGGATTTGTAATCGGAAACGATGGTGTCCCACTCCACCGCGCCGTTGTGCGCATTCAAGGCGATGAGATGCGCGTCCAGCGTTCCGACGTAAACGGTATCGTCGAGAATCGCCACGCCGCGGTTGACACGCCCGCAGCATACCTGAATGTCCGCGGGCACGGGACGGACATAGCGCCAAAGACGGCGGCCGGTTCGGGCATCCAGGGCGGAAACGGCGTCCGGCGGCTCGGTCACGTACAGAATGCCGTCCACCGCGATCGGCGTGGTCTCAAAGTGGTCCATCTGATCGATCTGATAGGTCCACAGCGGCTTCAAGCGAGCCACGTTGGCGGGTGTAATCTGCGCAAGAGGCGAGTAGCGCTGGCCGTTATAGGTGCGCGAATACGAGAGCCAGTTCTGGGGCTCTTTGTCGGCGTTGACGATTCGCTGATAAGGAACCTGGGCGGCAAGGCCCGAAGCCAGCAAAAGCATAGCTGGGAAACACCTCATTGCTCACCTCGCAGAGAAGACAGGTAGGCGATCAGATCCTGCAATTCGGCGTCCGAGAAGACGCGCTGGTAGCTCGGCATGGGCGATTGATCAGCGCGCTTCTCGAGCGTCGAAAGATCCGCTTTCCGGAACGATTGGAATCGCCCCGACGGTTCCAGGATTTGGATTGTAAAGCTGTCCTCGTTGATTCGTATTCCGGTGACCTGCTCCCCTTGGCGAGTCACGACGTGGACCTGCATGTATTCCGGAGCGATCTCGGCGCTGGGGTTGGTGAGCGACTCGCGCAGACTGGCCGCGGTTCGCCTGGCGCCAATGTCGGAAAGATCGGGACCGTACGCGTGACCGGCCGCGCCGATGGTATGGCAGTTCGCGCAGCCGCCTTTGCCTTCGAAAAGCGCTTTGCCCTTGGCCACATCGCCCTCCACTTTAGGAGGCGTCGCGTTGGCGCCAAGCTGCCGCACGTACGCCGCCACCAGCGCCACCTCACCGCCCAGATACCAGGAGGGCGGCATCTCGGTACCGGGGATTCCGGTCAGGATCAATTGCACAATTTCGCCGTCGGTTTTTGCATGCCTCAACTTCGGCACGGCTAAGCTGGGGCCCTTGCCGCCCACCCCCTCCGGGCCGTGACAGCCGGCGCAACCGGTGTCGAAGAGGCGCTTTGCCCGCGCCATATCCGGCTGCGCGGCCGCCGATCCATTTTGCGCTAGTAGCGCAGCAACCAGGAGAGTGGTCAGCATATTCTATTTCTTTTCCGAGGCCGCATCCGATTTGCGAGCCCCACCCATGATATCCGGCATTGCGTAATTGCCTTCATGGCAAGCATATTCGTAAACCGGCCCTTTGGTCGAGAGAAACGGAAACTCCACGGTCCAGGGTTTCGCGAACGTGTAGGAGTCGTCGATGGTAGCACGGTAGAGGATCGTGTCCGCGGCGATACGCTGAAAGCGCTCGATCACGTGCAGCTTCTTGGAGGTTCTCGAGTCGGCTACTTCTTCGTAGAGCGCCGCCTTGTCGGGAAAATTACTGGTGTCCACCACCAGGGTGTCGCCTTCCCAGTGGCCGATCGAATCGCCAAGCCACTGACTAACGTTCGGTGGCCGGTGCGTGGCGTTCATCCGGATGACGCGAACGTCGTGCACCATCTCAATCATGATCATTACAGTGTCGGGCGTCTGCACGATCTGATAGTTGTTGTTGTAGAGCACCGGAAGCATGGGTGGTCCGGACGTGGAACCGAACCCGAGGATGCAGCGCTCGGAGAGCGGCCGGTCTTTGACGCTGTCGTAGCGCTCGAAATCCTCGGCCTTCTGCTGCTTGGCCTGTTCAGTCAGCGGGGGAACCTTTCCGTCCGGCGGATCGACGATGAGCGAGGTTCGCTTGACGCCGCCCACTCGGGCAAGTTCCGATCCTCGGTCGATGAACAAGAGGTTGTAAGCGCCCGTGCCGGCGGATCCCGCCGCAGCTAACAAGGGGCCCTCCGATTTGCCGTCCTCCGACTGAAGGTCCTCAGCAGCCTTTTTTTCGTAGGCCGCCGCTTCGGCATCGGGAAGGGTCGCCTTCCCGGCGAGCGCGGCGGGTCGTTCGAGCGGCGTCAATGTAACGTTGGTCCATATGCCCTGGAGGTCCGGGTGCCCGTCAGGAGTGCGTGGGGGGGCGGTGTGTTTGGCCTCCGACTTCGGTGAGGGCTTCGACGCCGCGCTCGGAACCTGGCCCGGGATGGGCGCCGAAAGCAGGAAGGTCAGCGCACACATTGGCGCAAAGTAGCGATACCCCATAGCAGGCAGTATACATCTTGATGAACGCGACTCGCCCCTACAGAAAATTTCGGCAACCAAGGGGGATTGGACAACTATCGGACGCGCTCACGAAATTGACGGAGTTCGCTGATTGTGCATCATGCCGGTCTCTTTTGTCAACGGATGCACTGTCACAATCGTAATCCAGTACGACATGCCGTCTCCCGAAATGAAATCCTGCGATGCAAGGGCCAGGGGCATTCCGGCACGCGTCATCGCTTGATTAGCGCCGACACATAATGTTCACTGGGCGATCTCGGGACATCAAATAGAGTCAAGCCGGAACAGCATTGGTATGAGGATGCTTGCGTAATAGTCGGACGCCAGCAGTAGTGAAGGTCGAATGGTCATCACGATCACAATTCCCAAGCAGAAGCAGGAACCGACGCTGAATCGACGTGCTGCACATACAAGCAATGTGAGCAGCACGTCACTCCAAAAAGAGCTCAAGGCGGGCAGCCGGGAGCATTGGCCATCAGCTTCCTTTGTCTCGAAAGCAAGATGCACGGGTTCTCTCTTCGTTCGCGAACAGTGCTGGTCGCAGTTATACTCATAGGGACGAACCATTTAATGGAAGAGGTTTCATGCAAGGCATTTCCCGGGACTGCAAATTCTTGCAGCGAGCCGCCGGCGTTCTGAAGCAAGAGCAGTTCACGCTGATTGACGTCGGATGCTCGGGCGGGTTCGACCCTGGTTGGCGGCTGTTTGGCGACAAGCTGCAGGCAGTCGGATTCGACCCTAATGTCGAAGAATGCGAGCGTTTAACCTCGAAAGAGGCTCTTCGTTCCGTCAGATATGTCCCCGCGTTTGTGGGCCTGCGCCCGGATCATCCGTTCGCGCGATTGAAGGCATCCAAGCCTGATGTTGAAAACAATCCGTGGGGTCGCCTGAGCGTCACGCGTACCATCGGGATTCGTCAGAAGGAAATCGAGAATTTGCCGCTTGCCGGGAAGATCGAGTTCAATGACTGGAAGCAGACCCGGCTAGCCGACGCGAATCATCCGGTGTTTCTTCCAGAATTCTTCGAGGAGCACCATATCCATAACATCGATTTCATCAAAATGGATGTGGATGGCCGCGATTTCGAGATTCTGCATTCCCTTGAAAACGTTTTCGCCGATGCGCGCGTAATCGGATTCGGCATGGAAGTGAATTTCATCGGATCCGCGTCGGAGACCGACCACACCTTTCATAATACGGATCGGTTTATGCGCCGCCATGGTTTTGATCTTTTCCAGCTTTCGGTCCGCCCTTATTCGGCTGCCGCGCTACCCAGTCGCTATCAATTGGCGGTTCCGGCCCAGACCGAATTCGGCCGTCCGCTCCAGGGCGACGCACTTTATGTCCGCGATCTTTGCCATTCCGCGAATGCGGATCTGGCAGCGGCGCTCAGCGTTGAAAAAGTCTTGAAGACGGCGGCGATCTTCGCTGTTTTCGGTCTGCCTGATTGCGCCGCGGAAATTCTTCTGAAATTCCGGGCGGGCCTTGCCGCTCTATGCGACGTCGATTCCCTGCTGGATACATTGGCCGCGCAGGCGCAGGAGCCCAGGGGGTCGCATCTCAGCTACCGCCAGTATGTCGCCGCTTTTGAACAGGACAGCGCTCTGTTCTATCCGCGGCGCGTGGCAGCGCCCTAGGGCGTGGATCAGCCTTTCGGCTAGTATCGGCAGGCTGCCTTCGGAGTTATATACTGGAACGACCACCGACACGAACACAAGGTCAAGG
>Ga0302325_10007822_pt1 | contig 23600 bp, 21 predicted proteins | sample Palsa_T0_2_FD_201948 | JGI IMG/M metagenome (GOLD analysis project Ga0302325, IMG submission 201948) | Peat permafrost microbial communities from Stordalen Mire near Abisko, Sweden - Palsa_T0_2 | ecosystem: Environmental > Terrestrial > Soil > Palsa > Peat permafrost | place: Sweden: Abisko... | reverse complement strand
GCGAGATCGTCTCGTTCGACGGCCGCACGATGGTGTTGCGCTGGATGGACCCGGAAGTTGCCGGCCGCTACGGCGTAGGTGTTTATGCCCGCTGCGGAGCGGAAGGCGCCGGGCCGCGCTCTGCGGGCGGCAAGCCGATGCGGCCGCAGTAACGGGACCGCCGTTCTTCGGTCGATTCAATCTGCAGCGATCTGGTTTTAGGTGCCGAACATCGCGTCGATTTCGGTCTGCGAGACGTGGCCGGAATCGTTCTCAAGTCGCGGACCATGCAAGAGCTGCTCGCCGTTGCGCCGCACTGCCGCGGATTCCCGCGCGATCTCTTCGATCACGCGGGCGACGTGATCCTCGACAAAATTCAGGATCGACAGAACCTTGCTGACGCGCTGACCGGCAAGATCCTGGAAATTGCAGGCTTCAAAAATGCGGATGACGACATCCTGAATATCCTGGACCAGGCCCTGCTCATATTTGCCGCCGAGCGCGGCCGATAGATTCTTCGCCGCTTGATCGATCTCTTCGGCGGCGCCCAGGATTTGCTGCGTCGCCTGCTCCGTGCTTGCGACGACTTCAGTCAACTCATAGGCAATGCGGGTCATCGGTGGCGCATCGCAAGGTAAGTTCGCCCCGCTTGCCCTGACTGTACTGCCGCTGATCGCGCCGACAATCAGATTAAGCTCTGACGTAAGGCGTTCGGTTCCGGCCCTGGCGGGCGTTTCCATTTTGCTCGCCTCCAGTTTGCCTGGAGACTGCATCGCCGCCGCCGTGATCATGGCGCGCAGCCCTGCGAGCTCGTTCATCAGCTGGGTATGGCGCGAAGGCGACAGCGAGTCCGCAGCGCGATCGGAAGAGCGGGCCGCGGCCGTTTGTTCGATGCGGAAGATTTTGCGCGGCGCGGCCATTGCTGTCTGGAACCGGTTCGACGGAAAGAGTAGGGGCTCTCGGCTTAATACCGCGTTCACGCGCCTTCCGGGTACGCTTCATTAACCATCGTCATTGACCCGAAATAAACTGTAACTTGATGAACGCTCTACCAAGAGCGGCTTGGCTGCTGCCACGGCGGCGAAATTTACCAAACAGTCGAAGTTTAAGTTTCAATTCATCATACCGGCCTGCGGTCTCTCGTCGCCGCGCGCCGTCAGTTGAGTCAACGTACCGGGTGAAGCAATGCGGCGTATCTGCGTGTCCGCGCTCATGACGAGCGCATTCTTTGCGGTCGGCCAAAATGGGCCGGCCTTCGCCCAAGAGAATAATCTCGTGAACAATCCCCCCACTGGCAGCGGTGGTTTCATCGGGATGATCTTCGCTGGCGTGGCCCGCGAGCCAACCGTGCCGCGGCCTTATCAGCCCGAGCCGGAATATCCGGCCTATCCTCAGGCTTACATGCCGCCGCGGCCGGCGCGCGGTTCCCAGACAGCGTCAGTGCAGATGGCCTCCTCAACGGTTGCGACTGCGCAGGTCGCCTATCAAACGTCGTCGGCAACGCCGACGAACGTTCAGGCGGCTGTTGAATCGCAAGCCGGCAATCAGGCGCCGCACCAGCTGTTCGCTTATCAAGACGCTCCCGCTTCGGCGCCACAGTCGCGCCGTCAGCCGACAGCTGCGCCGGACTTCGACTACGTGAAACTCATTCCGATGCCGAGCGTGGGTTACCAGCCGCTGCCGCCGGTACAGGAGGGTCTGCCGGTTGCGTCAGCGCCGGCCTATGCGCCATCAGGCAGCGGCGACATGGCGCATCCTCAGGTCGATCCGAAATTCGATCGGCAAGTCGTCGATTACAACAGCCAGGAAAAGCCAGGTACCGTTATCATCGATACGCCGCACCACTTCCTCTATCTGGTGCAGGACCAGAGCAAGGCGATGCGTTACGGCATCGGCGTCGGCAAGCCGGGCTTTACGTGGCAAGGCGTCAAGACGGTTTCGGCGAAGAAAGAGTGGCCTGATTGGTATCCGCCGCCTGAGATGCTGCAGCGCCGGCCGGATCTGCCGCGTTACATGGCGGGCGGTCCGGAAAACCCGCTCGGTGCGCGCGCGATGTATCTTGGCTCTACGCTCTACCGCATCCACGGCTCGAACGAGCCATGGACCATCGGCGGCGATGTCTCGTCGGGTTGTATCCGCCTGCGCAACGCCGACGTCATCGACCTGTACGGTCGCGTCCAGGTCGGCGCTAAAGTCGTGGTGATGTAATCAAATCGCAACGCCGTGCTCAGCGAGCAGGCGTTGAAATGCGGTACCGCTGAGAAAGTCGAATTCACGTTCGCGCAAATCAGTTACCGGGTCGAGCCGCTTGAGTTCGGCATCGACCTTGCCCGGATGACACATGATCAATCCGCCGTCCGGCATGCCGTCAAGGAATGTCGGAAACAACACCGCGTAGTTGGCATCCGCGTGAAACGCATAAGTCCCGGCAAAGGCCGGATTGGTGCGAACGCCCTGGTGTCCGGCGAGACCTCGGAAGTAACGGCTATGACGATCGAGCACCAGCGCCTTGAGGTCGGCGAGGCGGCCGCGTCCTTTTGGCCGCCCGCATTGACGCACCCAGGCGTTCGGCGCTGCCGATTTGGCAACGCGCAGGAATGCATCGCGTACCTGCGGAAAAATATGCACATGCTGGTGGCCGTCGACAAAATCGGGCGCCCGGCGAAAAATGCGTTTGAACGTTTCGAACTGGCTTGTAATTTCAGCCACCAGCAGCGCTGGTTGCAGCGAGCGCAAATGCGCACGCAACAGCGTTGCCGATAGGGGCAAAAACGCGCCGTCACGTAGCGGTGCAAAGCCGGAGGAAAGCGGCCGGAACGGCGCCGTCAATGTCACATGCAGTCCAATCGCGTGCTGTCCCGCGGCGTCGAGCAAAGCGTCCGCTTCATTTTGATCAAAGCTCGGCGCCACGACCATCACGGATGTGGCATTGATCCGTCCGCGGCTGATAAGCTCGCGGATCGCACCGCTGACCGCGGGCGAAATACCATAGTCGTCGGCGCAGAGGGTAATCCGGCGTTCGCTCATTCGGCGGCAGTGCGCGTGCCCGAATTGGCCTGGCTCGCATCGTCACGCAATTTCAGGTCGTGTTCGGCGACGAAATAGACCGGGCGCGCTTTGATCTCATAGAGGATCTTGCCGATATATTCGCCGAGCACGCCAAGCATGATGAGCTGAACGGCGCCGAGCACCATGACGCCAACGAACAGCGACGGATAGCCCGGCACGCTCGCGCCATGGACTAGCGTCTCATAGACGATTTGGCTGCCGTAAATCAGCGCGATCACAGCCAGGATCAGACCGAGCACGGTGGCAACACGCAGCGGCGCCACCGAGAATCCCGTTAGACCATCGAGCGACAGTCCGATTAACGAACGCAGGCCCCAACCGCTTTTGCCGTTGGCGCGCTGCTCCGGCTCATAGTCGATACGCTTCTGCCGAAAGCCGATCCAGCTTGCCAACCCCTTGAAGAAACGGTTGCGCTCGGGGAATTGGCGCAATGCGCCGGCAGCACGCGGCGATAGCAGCCGGAAATCGCCGGCGTTTTCCGGAATCTTCACACGGCTGTCGGAATTGAGCAGCCGGTAGAACATCTTGATCGCGGCGCGGCGAACAAATGATTCATTGGCGCGGTTCGCCTTCGCCGTATAGATCACATCGTAGTTATCATCGAGCCAGTAGCCGACCATTGTTTCGATCAGTGTGGGCGGATGCTGGCCGTCGCCGTCCATGAACAAGACCGCGCCGCGGCGTGCGTGATCGAGACCGGCGAGCAGCGCCGCCTCTTTGCCAAAGTTGCGCGAGAGCGACACGACCTGAACGTCGAACGCGGCGGCCGGCAGCGCGCGGGCAATCGAAAGCGTATCATCCGCGCTGCCGTCATCGACATAGACGACTTCGCAAGTAAGCCCCCGATCCGTGGCGAGCTTTTGCGCGATCTCGATCAGGCGATCGTGCAGGCGTGGAAGCGAAGCCGCTTCATTGAACAGCGGCACGACGATCGACAAGCCCGCCGCTGCGGACGGCCCGCCGCTCTTGGCGCGCGTCATTATCTGGTCGCTAGCGGGGCTCATACGTCCTTCCTATGCCGTTGGTTCTATAGCGCAATCGGTTCCTCTTGTGTATGCGATACCGCTATGAACGGGACACCCCGCCTCGATTCGGCGCGTATTCGGCTTCTGAGTGCCTGGCGTGACCGTGGTGTCAGCGTCAAAGCCGTCAGTTTTGCCGTGATCGGCGTGGTTAATACGCTGGTCGATTACGGCGTATTTCTGCTGGCGAGGGCGGTGTTGAGCGGCTCACCGTCAGGGATCGCGGCAATCGGGTCGTTGTCGGATTTCTGTCAGTGCGGCAACGCCACAACGACAACGCTTGTCGTCGCCAATATCATCTCCTGGTCCGTCGCGGTCACCGGTTCGTACATCATGAACTCGTCGATTACCTTTGCCGCCGAATCCGGACGCAAGCTGAGCTGGCGCGCCTATTTGATCTTCGTCGTCTCGGGAATCGCGGGTCTGTTTACGAACACTGCGACTTTATTGTTTGCCGCGCAGATTCTTCTGCTGCCGGTCTGGCTCGCCAAGGCGGTCGCGATTCTGACAAGCTTCATCGTCAATTTTTCGCTGTCACACTTCGTGGTGTTCCGCCAGCGACGTTGAGCAGGATTATGCCGCTTTTCACTCTGGATGAGCTTCACGATGCGGCCGCCAGTATTCGCGCGCTCGTGCCACCCACGCCCGCTTATGCATGGCCGCTGCTGGCAAAGCGTGTCGGCGCGACTGTCATTGTCAAGCATGAGAACCATACGCCGATTGGCGCGTTCAAGGTGCGCGGCGGATTGGTCTACGTAAACGCGCTCTACCGCGCTGAACCCCATCTCAAGGGCTTGGTCACCGCCACCCGCGGAAACCACGGCCAGTCAATCGCGCTTGCGGCAGCGCGCAATAAAATTCCAGTGGTGATCGTCGTACCTGAAGGCAATTCGCGCGAGAAGAACGCGGCAATGGAAGCATTCGGCGCCGAGCTGGTGACGGCCGGCAAGGATTTTGACGAGAGCCGGCTCGTTGCCGCGGAAATCCAGAAACAGCGCGACTATCACTACGTGCCATCATTTCACCGCGACCTCGTCCGGGGCGTCGCGACACACGCGCAGGAGCTGTTCTCAAGTTTTACCGATCTCGATGTGATCTATGTGCCGATCGGCATGGGTTCTGGTATTTGCGGCGTTATTACCGTCCGCGATCTCTTGGGATTAAAAACCGAAGTCGTCGGCGTTGTCTCCGAGAACGCGCCGGCTTATGCGCTCTCGTTCAAGGCCGGTCAGCTCGTGCCGACCAATTCGGCCCGCACCTTCGCCGATGGAATGGCGTGCCGTGATCCGCACAGCGAAGCCTTCGACATCATCAAGCAGGGTGCGGCACGCATCGTTACTGTCAGCGAAGACGAGATCGCCGAGGCGATGCGGATTTATTACGCCACAACGCACAATCTCGCGGAGGGCGCGGGCGCCGCGCCACTCGCCGCGTTACTCAAGGAAAGGACCCGGTACGCCGGCAAGCGCGCGGGTCTTATCCTTTCCGGCGGCAATATCGACATGCCGCTGTTCAGCCAGGTTCTGCGCGGCGAGACTCCGGCCGCTTAGCCTTTAGCCTGAGTGATGCTTGATGCTGCGCTCGAGGTTATCGGCGCTCTCGCGAACGTTGGTTGTAAAGATGTTCCAGTCCGCATTGACCACGTCCCAATTCACCATCGGCGCCTGTCCGCCGGCAGCCGTTGCCGTGAGCCCGTTCGACTCACGTCCGGTCGATGAATCGTAGATGTAGGCTCCGGCGATAGTCAGGATCACGCCGAGAATGATGCCAAGCAACGCGCGCACGGCTGTCCTCCGTCTTGGATTGTGAGCATTTAAGCTAAATATAACGCAGCGTGGTCTGGAATGTTCCGCGCTGCACATCTTCTGGGTTGTTGGCGCGAAGCGCGCTATTTGATCGACAGATCGAGCGCCGACACCATTTTGCCCCACTTCGCAACATCGGCGCGAAACATGGCATCGGCCTGCTCCGATGAGCCGCCGATCGGATCGAAGCCCATATCGTCGAGCTTCTTCTTCACTTCAGGCGTTTGCACGATTGCGTTGATCGCGGTGTTTAACGTCGCGACGATTTTGGCATCGGTTTTCGCCGGCGCGAAGAAACCGACCCATGAGACCGCGGTGAAACCCTCGAAGCCCTGTTCGGCGTAAGTCGGCACATTGGGCGCGACGGCGGCGCGGTGTTCGGCGGCAATGCCGAGGCCTTTGAGCTTGCCGCCTGCGATCTGTGCCGCGGCGCCGCCGCCCAGCGTCGACGCCATGAGATCGACTTGATTGCCAATCGTCGCATTGAGGGCCGGCGCGCCGCCTTGAAAGGGGATTACTTGCGCGGGCTCGTGGGCGAGAAATTTCAGGAAATATTCGGCCTCAATATCCGATCCAGTACCGACGCCCGGAATTGCCAGATTGATGGTCTTGCCGTTCGTTGCTTTGAAAAACTCGACCAGATTGTTGGCGGAATTGCTCGCGCCGGTTACCAGCGCTTCAGGACTCGATGCCGCCAGTGAAACAGTCTTGAAGTCGTTCGCCGAGAAGCCCTTGTTGACGAACAGCGTCTCGTTGACGGCGATGGCGGTTGTTGTGGCAAGCAGCGTATAGCCGTCCGGTTCGGCGCGTGCGACGTAACTCGCCGCGATATTGCCGCCCGCGCCACCCCGGTTCTCAACAACAACCGGCTGATGTAGGCGATCACTCAATCCCTGTCCGATAAGACGGGCCAGCGTGTCGGCGCCGCCGCCGGGAGCGAAGGCGACGACAATCGTGATCTTGCTGGCTGGATAGGTCTGCGCGTCCGCCGCGCCCGCAGCAAACGCCAAGGCGGCAGATACCACGGCGATGGCACTAAGCCGCCTTCGATGAAGCACAAAGATTTCCCTTAGTTTTCGCGCAAGACCTTCTCGATCCGCCGGTCGGGAATAAACCACATCAGCGCAACCATGACGTAAAGCGCGATCGAAACCCAGGGAATGACGAAACTTAGGGCAATTCCTGCGGCATAGAGCACGGGGGAAATCTTGCCCTTGAAGTCGCTGCCCAGAGCGCTTGCCAGAACCGAGTGCGGCCCTTGCCGGCGTACGATGGCCCTCTGCAGCAAATAATAGGCAATCGCCGGCATAAGCAGCGTCACGCCGTAAATCGCAGTCGGCAGCGGCGCGGGTAAATGTCGGCCTAGCCACCAGGTCGATGCGGGAATCAGCGAGAGCCAGAACAGCAAATGCGAATTGGCCCAGAGGATGAGACCATCGACGTTTGTAACGGTATTCAGCAGATGGTGGTGGTTATTCCAGTAGATCGCGAGATAGATGAAACTCAGGACATAAGCGCTAAAGACCGTCCAAAGTTGCGCGAGGGAGGCCCAATCGTCGCCTTCCGGCACCTTCAATTCCAGCACCATGATCGTGATGACGATGGCGATCACACCGTCGCTGAACGCGGCGAGACGTTCATTGCCCATGCGCAAACCTTTGTCGTCGTGGCGAGCGGACCCGAAGGCCCGCTCATAATCAATCGTTAGATTGCTTGGTCACGCCGATCTTCGCAATGACAGCGTGATCGCTACTGAGGAGCGTCGAGTTCTGCGGCAAGCTTGGCATAGAGAGCGTTGTCGAGGGTATAGACATAGTCGAGCGCGCCGACCGACACCGCTTCCGCGCCATTGTCGCGCAGGAAGCTTGCCAGCGCATGCACATTCGCCGGCGGACAATGCAGGGTGAGCATTCCCGACGAAGTCGGGCCGCCGAACGGCGAGGCGACGCCAAATTTTTCTTTTGCTGCGGCCAGCAGTGCTTCGTTCATTCCGGCAAAGCGGGTGCGGACTTCGGCGAACGACGAAGCGCGCTTTTGCGCGGCGATCCGATCGAGGATCAGGCGGGCGGTTTCGCGTTGCGCGGCACTCCAAGCCGCGGCGCGTGCCGCCACCAGGTTAGCCTGCGAGCGCAGGATGATGCCGTCATCGACCACTTTAAGTCCATTGGCCGCAAGCGTGGCGCCGGTCGTAGTAATGTCGACGATCATTTCCGCGGTGCCGGCGGCCGGCGCACCTTCAGTGGCGCCGGTTGATTCGACGATCCGGTAATCGACCACGCCGTGTTCGGCGAAAAAGCCGCCGGTCAAGTTGGCGTATTTGGTCGCAAGCCGCATTTTTCGTTCGTGCTTGAGCCGGAATGCGGTGGCGACGTCGTCGAGATCGGCCATGTTGCGCACGTCAATCCAGGCCTGCGGCACGGCGACGACGACATTGGCAAAGCCAAAGCCGAGGCCGGTTACTATGACGATGCGTTGCGCGGAGCGCGGGATCATTTCGCGCACCAGGTCCTCACCGGTGATGCCGAGATGCACCATGCCCTGGCCGAGCTGTTGGGTGATCTCGGCAGCGGAGAGGTACGCGATCTCGACGCCGTCGACGCCGGCGATGGCGCCGCGATAATCGCGTGCACCGCGCGGCTTGACGAGTTGAAGCCCGGCGCGGGCGAAGAACGCCTCGGCGTTCTGTTGCAGCCGGCCCTTTGACGGGACCGCAAGAATCAGCGGAGCGCTGCTGCTCATGCCGCGCCTCCGCAAGCGGCAAGTTCTTCGATCGACGCTGCGAAGCCGACCGCCGGAATCGGCGAGGGCGCGCCCAACCGCGTGAGCAGGCCGTCGTAGCGGCCGCCCGCGACCAGCGCGGCTTTGGCGCGTGCATCGTGCAGTTCGAAGACTACGCCGGTGTAGTAGTCAAAGCCGCGTCCGAAACTGGTGGAGAATTTGATGGTGCGCACGTTCACGCCGCGCGCGGCGAGAAAGCCAGTGCGGGTTTCAAGGAGCGTGAGAACGGCATCCAGCGAAATCTGCGCGTCATCTGCGAGCGTGCGCAGCTCGGCCGCGGCTTCGTCAGGATCGCCGGCAATCGACAGGAAGCGCTCGATCAGCGTGCGGGTCTCGCGCGGCAACCGGGTTGGCGCGTTCAGCGCCGCTTGTTCGAGAAAGCGGTCGGCAATCTCGGCGACCGAGCGGCCGCCGACCGCGGCGATGCCTGCGATCGACAATAGATCGGTGACGAGGTGGTGAGCGCCCTTCGGATCGGAGTTGGCGAGTGCCGTGAGCACGCCCTGATACTCCTGCGAACCATTAGCGGTTGCGATGGTGAGCTGGTCGAGGTCGTGTTTCAGCGAAGATTTGCGATTGAAATCCTTGGTCAGGCGGCGTTTCCACGCCGGCGCAAGATCGAGCGCTGCGATAAAGGCTAGGAACAGCCCGACGTCGCCCATGCGGATTTCCGGCGCCTGCAATCCGTAAAGTGTCGTAGCTTCGAGGCCAAGCGCGAGCATCTCGGCATCGGCGGCAGCAGTGTCGGCGCGGCCGAAAGATTCAATCCCGGCCTGGACGAATTCCGAACTGGCGTTGTCGCGGTGACGAAACACTGGACCGAGGTAGCAGAAGCCGGCCGGTTTGCCGGCGTTCGCTGAGGCGAGATAGTCGCGCGACACCGGAATGGTGAGATCGGGCCGCAAGCACAATTCGCTTCCTTCCGGATCGGAGGTCAGGAACATGCTGCGGCGGATATCTTCGCCGGAAAGATCGAGGAACGGTTCGGCCGGTTGCAGCACCGGCGGATCGACCTGCGTGTAGCCCGCGCGCACATAGGATCCGACGAGCGCCTGCGCCCGCGCATCTGGTCCATTATTGGTCGCACTCGACATGGCGCTGTTCGGCCGCCGGCTGAGCTCCGGCCAGGCGCAAAATCCCTGCTTTATTGGGCCGGGGCTTAGCACGGTAAACCCTACAATTCGACGAAGATTACGGTGGGCCGTTAATGCCGGCAGGCAACTTTGGTCCGCGGCCGTGCTCGGCGGGATGCCAAAATGCCGATTTTATCCAAGCTAAATCAATTATTTACGATGAAAGTCGGTTACCGGCCCCGGTCCGGCGCCGGAGGCCGCCTTGCTCCGCAATCATCACGCCTTGCGCGGTGTCGGAGTGATATTCGCCCATGAACAGCTAACGGCCCGGATTGAACGGCCGCAAATGCACCGTGCCGTCCTTGCCGCCCCGCGGCTGTTTGCCATGACAGAAATGCGACAGCGTTGCTTCCGCGCAGCGCGCTGCCGGTGAATTGCGTCAGCTCAAGACGAAACATATTCCCAAACTTTATTCAGGTGACAGCAATCTTCAGAATGATCGCGCTTCGACGTGGCGTCGCGGTAATGTTGTAACTACGGCGCCAGCAGCGTGTGCCGAGAGGTGGATAGTGCGGGGTGGGATCGTTGCCGGGATACTACTTGCTGCGCTCGCGAGCGACGCGACGGCTGCCGACATGGCGGTGAAGGCACCGCCGCCTCCGCCGGTTCCTGCTGCCTATGATTGGTCCGGCTTCTATGTCGGTGGTCATCTCGGTTACGCCGGCGGCACATCGAATTGGTCGGCGGCGCCGAACCTTTCCGGTTCGTTCGATCTGTTTCAATCGTACGACGCATTCAAGAATGACGGCAGCTACTTCGCCGGCCTGCAAGCCGGTTACAATTACATGCTGGCGAACCGCTTCGTCATCGGCGCCGAGGCTGACGCGTCGTTTCCAAGCTTTCCCAATCTCGCCGGCATCTCCATCGGCGGCACTTCGACGCTGACCTCGCCGGCAAACGGCGCGGAGACCTTTGGCGAAAACATGCTCGCGTTCGGCACTGTGCGCGGCCGCATCGGCTACGCCCCCGGCAACTGGCTGCTCTATGCCACCGGCGGGTTCGCCTGGGCTTACGATCAGCTGACGGTGACGCAGCTTGCCACCGGTACGACAGACTCGCCCTTTCTGTGGCGGTTCGGCTGGGCCGCCGGTGCCGGCATCGAAGCGCCGGTAGCGCCGCATTGGACCGCGCGGCTCGAATATTTATTCACCGACTACGGCAACTCTACCGCGGCGTTCGCCAATGCCGGACAGCGCTTCACGTCCGATCTGGCGCTGCAAGAGCTGCGCGCCGGCGTCGACTATCACTTCGGCGATCAAACCGCCGCCAATATGACGGCGCCCGGCATGCCAGACCTCGACAATGTCAATTTCCACGGCCAGGCCACCTTCACTTGGCAAGGCTATCCGGCGATCCGCTCGCCCTATGCCGGGCCCAATAGCCTTATCGCCAGCGGCGAGGGCCGCGAGACCGCGGACGCTACATTGTTTGCCGGTGTTCGGCTGTGGCAGGGCGCCGAGCTCTGGTTCAACCCCGAGATCGATCAGGGTTTCGGATTGGCCGACACTCACGGCATCGCCGGTTTTACCAGCGCCGAAGCCTACAAGGTAGGCTCGAACTACCCTTACACGCGCATCCAGCGCGCCTTCGTCCGCCAGACCATCGATCTTGGCGGCGACGAGCAGAAAGTCGACGCCGATATCAATCAGTTCGCCGGTGCCAATACGGCCAACCGCCTCGTGCTGACCGTCGGCAGGTTCTCGGTGGTCGATATATTCGATACCAACAAATACGCCAACAATCCGAAGTCCGACTTTTTGAACTGGTCGTTGGTCAATGCCGGCACGTTCGACTATGCCGCCGACGCTTGGGCATACACCTACGGCGCGGCTGCGGAATGGTACCAGGGTGATTGGACGCTCCGCGGCGGCGTTTTCGATCTGTCGCAAACTCCCACCGGCGGCATCAGTCCGCTGGGCCCGAATCTCGATCCGACCTTCGACCAGTTCTCACTGATCGGCGAAATCGAGCGGCGCTATGAGGTGTGGGGACAGCCGGGCGCGCTCAAGATTACCGGCTTTCTCAACCGCGGCCGCGCCGGAGATTATGCTGCGGCGATTGCGCTCGCTCAGACCACTGGCGCACCGGCCGACATTACGGCTGTGCGCACTTACGACAGCCGGCCGGGCGTCAGCGTCAATTGGCAACAGCAAATCAACGATACCGTGGGTGTGTTCGCCCGCGCCGGCTGGGCTGACGGCAATATCGAGCCTTGGGACTTCACCGATATCGACCGCACCGTCTCGGCCGGCGCGTCGATCACCGGCAAGCAATGGGGTCGGCCCGACGACACCGTCGGCATCGCCGGTGTCATCAACGGCATTTCCAGCGAGCACATCGCATTCCTCAATGCCGGCGGCCTCGGCATTCTGGTCGGCGACGGCATGCTGCCGAATCCGGGACCCGAAGAAATACTCGAGATTTATTACAGCTACGCGCTGACATCGTCGGTGAAGCTGACCGCGGACTATCAGTTCATCAACAATCCCGGCTACAACACCGACCGCGGCCCGGCGAACGTGTTCGCAGGCCGGGTCCACTGGCAATTCTAGAGCATGATCCGGAAAAGTGGATTTCCGGTTTTCCGAAATCATGCTCCAATAAGAAATCGATTACTTGGCGTCTATGACAATTGGAGCTTTGAGTTCCAACCGTTTGCCGGTGCCGAGAATGGCATCTACTTCGACGTTCCAGTTGCCCGCTTCCGGCAACTGGATCCCATCGACGATCCATGCCGCATCCGGTTCTTGGACGGCGCTTAACGTCACCGGTTTGCCCCCTACTGTCTGCGCCGTCAGCGTCAAAGTCAGCGACCGGGCGGGAAGTATTTCAAGATCGTCATTCCAGAGCCGGATCGTCGCGCGCGCCGTGCCGACGCGGCCGGGTTCGATCATGACGTCCGCCATGCCCTCGCCGGTATGGATGTGCTGAAACGTCGCGTCGGCCGGGACCGCCCCTGAGGTGGAGTGATGATCGGCGTGGTTTGCTGGCGGCTGCGTTCCAAGCACAGCGACGATCGCGATGATGATTGCGCCCGCCGCCACTTCGATCGTCGCGCTGCGATATAATTGCCGTCGCGCGGTTTGCGCCGCCGCAACGCTGTCAGTCTGCACCAAAGCCGGCGTCAACCGCGACCAGTTGAAAGTCGCGATCGCGACCATACCCAAAAACAGCGCGAGCTTGAAAAGCAGCAGGTGGCCGTAATAGGTGCCGAGCAGTGCCGCCGTGCTGCCGACGAGATACCAGGTGTTGATCAAGCCGGTCGCCAGCAGCGTCGCTACGGCGGCCATGCCCAATATGGAAAAGCGCACGGTCGCCGCGCGTGCGAGATCGAGGTCATCAGGCGTATGGCTTGTCGCTGCCAGCAAAATGGCAAGCGGCGTGAGCGCCCCGACCCAGGCTGCCGCGGCAACAAGATGCAGAACGTCCGCCGCAGGATGGACGATCGCTTCGGCGCCGAGCCCGCCCGCGGCGTGTCCTCCCCACGCCAGTCCGCCGGCGAAGGCCGCTGCAATGAAGGCTGCAGTGACGTCGAGCCAGACGGGGTTGCGGGTGCGCGTCGAAAACAACGGAACGAATATCACAGCCAAAGCGGCGGCGAGGGCAAGCCTGATTATCGCGGCGTGCCCGAAAATGGTTTCGGTCAGCACGGTCCAGAGCACTCCGCTCGACAATACGTCGACCAGCTTTTCGCCGCTCATTGCCGCCGCGGTGAGGAACAGCCAGCCGGCGCCGGAGATAACGGCCAGCACCAGGCCGCTCCACGCCAGCAGCCGGTTCCATCCCTTCACGTTAGCGGGCGCGCGCGTCCCGCCGGCGAAGCGAGCGGCCGGATTTGAGACAACCGCCGCAAAGATCACGACGCCTGCAACGAGCACGGTCGCGGCGAAGTGAACAAAGCGGACGTAGATCAGAAGATCAGCCACGCCGCCTCTCTGCCCGCCTGCGTGTCCCGGTCTTCACGGATTACCGATGCGGAAGGTGAATGCGCCCTGGGTGGTGTGCGTATCCACCGACAGCGCATGCCAGTTCACCTTATAGCTACCTGGACCGGCTGCTTTCAGGCCGATGCGCATGGTGTTGCCGCTGACCGAGGCCTTGCCTTGATCGACGCGCGCGCCGTTTCCGTCAGTGACTTCGACGGTGCTGAACGCCGCCTCGAGGTTCTGCGTAAAAGTCAGGATGACTTCGTGCGGAGCGGATGCCACCGTCGAGCCGACCAGCGGGCTGGCGCGGTCAAGGAAGGCGTGCGCCCGCGCCGCGGACGCGCCGAGCGCGAGAACGAGCGACGTAACAACAAGGAGAGTTCGCATAGGATTTCGCATGGGATCACCTCAGAAGTTGGGTTTTTGTGCCGCTGCCGTCTTGGGGCCGAGCAAGGGCTGCCCGACGGTCTGCGGGAACATGTCGTCGAGATAAAAGTGCAACTGGCCAAGCACGCCGATGCCGTGGCCACTCTCGCGGTTGACCGGCACCTGAGCCTCAAGTCCGATCTGGTAGGTGCCGCCGATATAGATGACACCGGGATTGATCGTGCCGGTCGTCACCCAGCTATTGCCGAAATTATTGGCGGCCGGCGTCGTCATTTGCGCCTCGGTGATCAGGATCAGATGGTTGATGAAGTCGGGCAACTGAAGATCCTGAATCTCAGATTTCAGATACGGCATGCTGTACTGGATCGACGCGCCCCACGGCACCGCTTGCGGGACGGCGGCCTGCTGCACGACATCGAAGGAGCGGCTCGGAATCTGATAACCGATCTCGCCGGTCACCGCGAAGGCGCGCAGCCAGCCTGCTTGGTCGGGCAGGTCGCCGAAGCCCTTGCCGAAATAATAAGTCGGCGTCAGCAGCGTATACGCCGTGCCGATGCCGGAATTGCTGGCGCCGGTGCCGCCCCAATCGACGATCAGCCCGAGCAACTCGGCAAATTCGTGATCACTGTCTTTGAGCAACTGGTATTGCAGCGTGGTTTCGAGGTCGGCGAAACCGGCCATTTTCGGCCCGCCGGGATGATTGATCTGCGACCAGGTATCGCCGATCGAAATGCCGAGATCCTCGGTGATGCGTTTCGAGATTTCCGCCGAAGCGTCCCATTCGCTTGCGGGTGGCATGTCCGCGGTCTTCTCCCAGGAAATCGTCGGCAACGACAGCTCGTCGGCAACGCAGGGGTCGTCGATGGCAAGTGTTGCTGGAAAGAAGCGCGCGCCGACGAAACAATGGGCGAACGCCTCGGAATAGGAGAGCACGGCAAACAGCAACCCGAGCGCGAATGTCTGAGAAGCCCTTAAAGCGGGCATAATCAACCTCCACTGTTAGCGTGAATGATGGTGTGGCCGTTCGGGCCACGCGACATCACGCCGTCAGAGGAGGCGCTCGGGAGCGATGGGATTTTGTTTCGGAAACCGCGGCAACAGCGTCTGCCGCGGGCAGGGACAGCAAAACACCAGCAGCCTGCGGCGTACCGGTGACGGTAGCAGGAGGCGGCGGCAGTGCCGCCGACAGCATCAGGCAACCGGTGCAGCAATTGGCGGCGCAAGCCTGGTCACCGCCCTCGTCATGGGCCGGCGCTTGCTGATCGATCTGGAGCGTGTGGCAGATGATGCCGGTGGGGGAGTTGGCGGTCTCGATGGCCGCGCGCGCCGCGGTGAAGTTTGCGAGCAGGCCCGAGAGCGCAATCGCATAAGCGGCGACGAGTGCTACGAAGCGCCGCCGTAGGGTCCGTTCGGTGAAAAGGTTGCGCACAGCCCGTGTCCCGCCTGCGCATGACGCGCCGACATTAAGAACAGTCTAGGCGTAAAAAAATTCCCGGGCTAGGGCGTTGTCTTTCGGGGCGAGCATTGCAGCTAGTCCGGAGCCTGGGGTCAGGGCTGCTTGTGTCTCGCCAGCACTTTTTGCACGGCTGCAACCAGTTCGCTTTCCGGCACCGAGATCTGCGCCTCGGCCTGCTTCTGCAAATGCTCCTCGCGGCCTTTTTCGAGTTTTGCGAGTTCGGCGCCGACGATCAAATCCTTGATCGTGACCTCGCCCTTGGCTTTTTCGTCGGAGCCTTGGATGACGACGCAAGCGGCATTGCGCTTGTCGGCGTATTTCATCTGCGGACCGAATTTGCCGGAGCCGAGATAGAGCTCGGCGCGGATGCCGGCATTACGCAGCTGCGCGACCATGCCCTGATAATCGGCGATGCGATCACGGTCGAATACGGTGACCACGACGGGACCGGTCTCCGCTTTGGTTTCGACCTTGCCGAGATACTGGAGCGCCGCGAGGAGGCGCGACACGCCGATGGAAAATCCGGTCGCCGGCACCGGCTCGCCACGGAAGCGCGAGACCAGCCCGTCATAGCGGCCGCCGCCGCCGACCGAGCCGAAGCGCGGTGAACCTGCGGTACTGTCGGTGGAGAACAGCAACTCAACTTCAAACACTGGACCGGTGTAATATTCGAGGCCGCGGACGACGGATGGATCAATTTGGATTCGATCCGTGTTGTATCCCGCTGCTTGGACCAAGGTGGCGATTGTCCGTAATTCGGCGTCTCCTTCGGCTACCAATTCACTGTCTTGGACTAACGGCAATGAGCGAAGGGCTAGATTGTCAGGACCGAAAGCCAGACCGGTTGCGCGCATAACATTAGTAGGCACGCGAGCCGTATTTATGAGATCAAAGATTGAATCAATGTGATCTTGTCTTAGGAGAGCGCCCTTTGTGAAGTCTCCACTTTCGTCTTTGCGTCCCTCTCCGAGCAAGAGGCGGACTCCATGCTCGCCGAGTCGATCCAATTTATCGATGGCGCGTAGTACGGTAAGGCGCCTCCCTGAATTCTCCTCGCTAGCTAAGCCAAACGTATCCAATACTCCATCCCACACCTTTCGATTATTGACCTTCACCACATAACTGCCGCGCGGAATACCGAGCGCTTCGATGGTGTCCGCCGCCATCATGCACATCTCGGCATCGGCCGCCGGTGATGACGAGCCCACCGTGTCAGCGTCGAATTGCATGAACTGCCGGAAGCGGCCGGGGCCTGGCTTCTCATTGCGATAGACATAGCCATAACGATACGAGCGATACGGCTTCGGCAGCGCGTCGAAATTCTCGGCGACATAACGGGCGAGCGGGGCGGTGAGGTCGTAGCGCAGCGACAGCCATTGCTCGTCGTCGTCGAGGAACGAGAACACGCCTTCATTCGGCCGGTCCTGATCGGGCAAGAATTTGCCGAGCGCATCGGTGTATTCGATCGCCGGCGTCTCTACCGGCTCGAAGCCGTAGAGCTCATAGACCGCGCGAATCTTCTCGACCATCTCGCGGGTCGCCGCGATCTCGGCAGGCGCACGATCCGCAAGCCCGCGCGGCAATCGCGCCTTCAGCTTGTTCGACTTGTCGGGCTTATCGGCCATTTGCGCTGTTTTTCACTGCAATGGCGCGGTGGTAGCAGTCGCATCCAAAGCCGGCAAGTCAGCGGTTGGCCAACCGGTGCAAAGGCTGACGCGTCACTCGCTCGTGAGCACGTCGGCAAGCGAGCGGTGCACAACGAAACTGCTTCTTGCTCCCCCGCGATATTCGATCATGCCCAGCCGGCGAAATTTGTTCATGAAAAAGTTCACGCGCGACCGTGTCGTGCCGATCATGTCTGCAAGCGTTTCCTGGTTGATCCTTGGTGACAGGGCCTCCGGCTTTTCGTTCGCAAGACCGCCGGCCAGCCGCAGCAACGTCCGCGCCAGCCGCTGCTCCGTGGAATGAAAATGATGGTCGCTGAGATCGATGAAATAGCGGCGATTTCTCGTTACCAAAAAGCTCATGAACTTCTTTGCAAAGTCCTGATCGGTACGGATGCGCTCCCACGCTTGGGCAACGTCAATGCGCTCGATCGTGCACGGGGTAATGGTACTAACAGTCGCCACGCGCCGTGCCGTATCGAGCAACGCCCCTTCGCCGAAGAAATCGCCTGCACCCAAGGTAATGATAACGGCTTCACGACCGGATTTTGAGACGACGTAAACCTTGGTGATGCCGGCGTGGATATAGAACAGGTCATCGCACGGGTCGCCTTGTACGAACACAATCTCACCTGCCGGAATATCGCTAATAGACGATCGCAATCTTGTCGTAACGGGAAGCGATCGGGCGGCCGCGTTGGCAGGCGGATTTCGCGTTGCCGGGCTTGATCTTTGTGGCTTCCGCACCATCGAGGAGCATTCCAGTCGTGTCCCCCGCAGGTCGTGCGACGGACGACAGACCCAACCCTAATTCAACTTAGACTTGTAGTCGAATTCGAGCCCATCCAAGTTATAAGCAGGCAACAGGCAGTATCCTTTGCCCCTGAGGTCGAGCCAAAGGTGCCGCTATGATTCAGCATCCAAAGGCTATCCGCCATGCCGTCAGGCCCAGAAGGACAAAACACCGCACGTTTATTCGGTATTCCAAACGATCTGGAATCGTTTTGGGTGCCGTTTACGCCCAACCGTGCGTTCAAGCGTGCGCCGCGGCTGATCGCACGCGCCAAAGGCATGTACTATTTCACACCGCAGGATCGTCCCGTCCTCGACGGAACGGCCGGCCTCTGGTGTACAAATGCCGGGCATAATCGCGATCCGATTGTCGCTGCGATCGCGCAGCAGGCCGAAACGCTCGATTACGCGCCGGCCTTTCAGTTCGCGCATTCAGAGTCCTTTGAGCTCGCGAGCCGCGTTGCCGCCCTGGCGCCAGCCGGTCTGGACCGCGTGTTCTTCTGCAATTCGGGCTCGGAAGCGGTCGATACTGCGCTGAAAATTGCGCTCGCCTATCAAAATGTCCGCGGCGAAGCGGCGCGCACCCGGCTGATCGGCCGCGAGCGTGGCTATCACGGCGTCGGTTTTGGCGGCATTTCGGTCGGCGGCATCGTCAATAACCGCAAGCATTTCGGCTCGTTACTTGCCGGGGTCGACCATCTGCCGGCCACCTATAGCCGCGAGCACCAGGCCTTCACCAAGGGTGAGCCCGAATGGGGCGCGCATCTGGCCGACGATCTGGAACGGATCGTCGCGCTCCATGACGCATCCACCATCGCTGCCGTCATCGTCGAGCCGATGGCGGGCTCGACCGGGGTGCTGCCGCCGCCAAAAGGTTATTTGCAAAAATTACGCGCGATTTGCGACCGCCATGGGATTTTGTTGATCTTCGATGAGGTGATCACCGGGTTCGGCCGGCTCGGCCATGCGTTCGCTGCCGAACGCTATGGAGTTACGCCGGATATGATCGTCTTCGCCAAAGGCATAACGTCCGGCAGCGTGCCGATGGGTGGCGTCATTGTCCGGGAGGGCATCTACGACGCGTTCATGCGGGGTCCCGAGCACGTCATCGAGCTGTTTCACGGCTACACCTACTCGGCGCATCCGTTGGCCTGCGCAGCCGGGCTTGCGACGCTCGACCTTTATCGCGACGAAAAACTGTTCGCACGGGCCAAAGCGCTGGAACCGCATTTTGCCGAAGCAGCCATGAGCTTGAAGTCGCTCCCCGGCGTGCTCGATATCCGCACCGTTGGGCTTGCCGCCGGCATCGATCTCGCCTCCCGTCCTGACGCTTTTGGCAAGCGAGCTTACGAGGTGATGGACCATGCCTTCCACCAGATCGGCGTCATGGTTCGGGTTTCCGGCGAAACGCTGGCGCTGTCACCGCCGCTGATCGTCACCGAAGCGCAGATAGGCGAGATTTTTGAAAAGGTAGGTAAGGCGATCACAGCCGTAGGCTAGTCACCTAGTCACTGCGGCTTCAGTATCGCCCAGCCGATATGCACTTCGCCTGAACCGCGGCGCATCGGCAAATCAAACGGTGCGCCGACCTCGGCATCGCCGGCAACGGTCACGAAGGCCGCCGGCACATGCGCGCTGTCACCGCCGATCCACACCACGATCGCGCCTTTCCTGTGTAGGTCGTTGAGATCGATCCAGGGCGTACGCTGCGGCAGGCCGTCGATCAGCACCTGTGGCTGGTCCGGCGAGTAATGGGCAAGATTGCCGCCGTCCCACATCGAACCGACGACGTAATCTAGCTTTTGCCCGGTCGCGTCGTGGAAACGCTGGGTTAGAGCAGCGGCGAGCGTGTTGCCGGGAAAAAATACCGCGCGGTAACGGTGATCGATCAGCGGCAGCACCGTGTAATTGACAGCAAAGACAATGACGAAGATCGCGAAAACCGCCGCCCATGCCGCGACCAGGCGGGTGAGCCGGTTAAGGTCGAGCATTGTTCGCGCGGTGAGCACGAGCCAGAGCCCGACGTAAAGCCATAGGGGATAACCCCACATTGCAATGGCGCCGCGACCGCTCAATGCAGTGAGCAGGATCATGGCGATGCCGGGTCCGAATGCGAGCAGCGTTACGATGCGGCGGTCGAAATCGTCGGCGGCGTTTTGTGCCAGCTCGTTGCGTCGCGGCCAGAACAGCGCAGAAGCGATGAAGAACGTCGGCAACAGGAAGAATATCTGACTGCCGGTAAATACCACAGGATGCAGAACGTGATCGAACCAGCCGCGCACCACGGTGGCGCGATGCTCGGCATAGGTGAGGGGGAGGAAATCGTTCTGTACCAGCCAGATGACGTGTGGCGCCGCGACAGCAAGGGCAACGACCAGTGCGAGCCAGGGTCCGGGCGTCGCCAGCGTCCGCCGCGCGTCGCGGTCCAGCAAGAGGAACAGCACATAGGGTGCTGCCAGAACGACCACGAAATATTTCGCCCATAGCGCCGCGCCGAGCGAAAAACCGAGCAGCGCCCAGTGTCCAGGGCGCCCGCGCTTTAGCGCCGCGTGAAACGCGTACCCGGCCAAGCCCCAGAACGGCAACTGGATGACATCGTGATTGAATTTCACTGCCGTGTACTGGAGATAGTGCATGCCGTCGATGATCAGCACGGACACCAATGCGCCGGTCGCACCGACGAGTTTGCGTGCCGTCGCCCAGACCGCGACGAAAGCAACGATCACCGAGATTTGCGCCAGCGCATAATAGGCAGCGTCGGCATCGAATATGCGGTGCATGACCTCGACCAGCCACCACGGCAGCGGCGGCAGCTTGTCGTAGCCGGGTTGCCATTCCCGGCCGTAAATCAGCGCCTCGATCAGATCGAGCGGCAGGTTGGCGTAAAGCAGCGCCGGCAAGGCGGTCCACACGGCAAAGTGCAAGGCCAGGAACGCGGCAAAGGCAGCTTGGGGCCGGCTCTCAATCCAGCCGGTCAAGCCGGAGCTTTCGGGTGCCCCGGAGGCCTCAGCCGCGGCGGACATGGGTGCAGACGGAGGCGCGGACATGGGAGCCGTTATAAAAGCCCTTCAAAAGCTTAGCCATATTGGCGAGCACTCTTGCGGCGCCGCTGGCCTTGTGGACATTGTTATGGTCTGGGCGCGAATCATGCGGACGGGCCGTAAGTTGGCCCATCTAAATCATCTGATGGGGCTGCATCGTTCGGCGTGAGGCATTGCGGGGTCAGAGCATAGTGCGCATCAGCGCCATCTTCATCGCTGTCTGCATGGTGCTGATCGCCGCTTCGGTCGGCTTCGTGATCTATATTCGCTTCGGCCTCACCGGCGCTGAGTCCTTCCTGATCGGACTTGGCGTGCTCACCGCGCTGGCGGTTTACAACGCAATCGCCGCCAGGAGCCGCGACCGCTCTGAAGTCAGCAGCCAGATCGCCACGCTGTCGCGCGGCTCGGCCGACTTGGCGCGCCAGCTTGCGGAGTTCGGCGCTAAACTTTCGACGATGGAAAACAAGGTCGACGCCGTGCTCGACAAGGCGTTGGCGACGGCGCAACCGCTCGCCGCCGAGATCGAGGAGCTTTCCACACTCGTTAAGCGGTTGGCTGACCAGGTCGCGGCCCATGAAACGGCGCTGAGCGGTCACGCCTCCCCAGTGAGTCAGGTTACCCGCGCCAACCAACCTGCCGGCCAGAGCGGCGTCCCGCACCAGGCTTCGGCGACGATACCGCCGGCGCCCGTTGCTGCGGTGAACGAAGCTGCGCCCGCCGCTCCGGCTCAGACGACCACCCCGGCATTTGCCGGCCTCGATGCGGCCGGCGTCGCCGCTACGATCGAGAAAGCCATCGACAGCAATACTGTCGATCTCTACCTGCAACCGATCGTGACATTGCCGCAGCGCAAGGTGCGCTATTACGAGGCGCTGTCGCGGCTCAAGACCGATAACGGCGAACTGGTCGCCGCCGGCGATTTCATCAAATTCGCCGAGACCGGCGGCCTGATGCCGAAGCTCGACAAGCTTTCGGTGCTGCGCTGCGTGCAGGTGGTACGGCGGCTTCTGCTCAAAAACCGCGACATTGGTTTGTTCTGCAATCTCTCGACAGCAACACTGACCGACAGCGGTTTTCCGCAGCTCCTGGAATTTATCGAGGCGAACCGCGCTATCGCGCCGGCACTGGTGTTTGAATTCGCCCAGAGCGCGGTGCGCGCGATGGGGCCCATGGAGCATGAGGCCTTGGCGGCGATTGCCGAACGTGGCTTCCGTTTCTCGATGGATAATCTTTCCGACCTGCGCGTTGAGCCGCGCGAACTGACCCAACGCGGTTTCCGCTTCATCAAGGCGCCCGCTGCGCTCTTGCTCAATCGGGTCGGCGCCGCTTCGACCGACATTCATCCGGCCGATATGTCTGACTTGCTTGGCCGCTTTGGCATCGACTTGATTGCCGAGAAGATCGAAGCCGAGGGCGCAGTGGTCGATCTGCTCGATTACGACGTGCGGTTTGGCCAAGGCTTTCTGTTCTCGCCGCCGCGTCCGGTCCGTGCCGAGGCGTTGCAGGGAGTCGAATTCACCAAATCCAATGAAGACAAGAACGAGGCCGATACCGCCAAGGCCAATGCCGGCGGAGCCGGGCGCATCCTGGCGCAGATTGCCCGCGCCTCCGGGCGTTCGGGATAGAGCATGATCCGGAAAAGCACGCCCTCGGACTTGATCCGGGGGTGGAGTTCCGGTTTTCGGCAAAGATCATGCTCCAACTGAAATCTACTGCGCGCCGAGTTTCACCGGCAGGAACTGCGTCGTGAACATGTCCTTGTCATCCGGGGCCTCTTTGAGCAGGCCCATGTCGATGAATGACTTTTTCAGCACCGCGACGCCCTCCGGATCGAACGTGCCGTCGGTCGAAAACGCGCTCATCTGCTCGTCATAAACCCGCGATGCCACCGCTTCGCTCACGTTGATCACTTTGGCCGAGATCGCGACCGACTCTGCCTTGTGGGTCTTCATGTAGGCAATGGTCTCGAACCAGCCTTGCAGGAAAGCGCGCACCTGATCGGGCTTGTTGCTGATCGCGTCATTGGTGGCAAAGATTACGTGCGTGATGAAGTGATCGACGAACGGCGCTGCCGCCGTGATGACGCGCCACTCCTTGGCTTCCTCGAGTGAATAGCCGGTCTCCAGCGCTCCGATGTAGCCATCGATCTGATTGGTCTTGATCGCTGCGCGGGCAGGCGGCATGCCACCGATCGCCACCATGGTGACGCCGTTGTTGCCCCAGTTTTCCTTCTGGTTGATGCGGGTGCCGATCCATTCGGTCAGCGAACCGACCGTGGTGCAGCCGAGCTTTTTGCCCTTGAGGTCTGCCACCGCTTTGACCGGAGAATCGTAACCGACCATCACCGCCATGTTGCGGGGCACGCCGTACATTTCGGCGACGGCCTTTGCCGGCACGCCCTTGACGATGAACGCCATGCCAGGGCCGGATCCGATACCGATGTCGACGCTGCCGGAGGTAAGAAGCTGTTGCAGCTTGGCATCGCCGGCCGAAGCCGACGCTTCGACGTCGAGGCCGTGTTTGGCGAAAATGCCGGCCTCGATGCCGA
>Ga0302325_10007819_pt1 | contig 23603 bp, 9 predicted proteins | sample Palsa_T0_2_FD_201948 | JGI IMG/M metagenome (GOLD analysis project Ga0302325, IMG submission 201948) | Peat permafrost microbial communities from Stordalen Mire near Abisko, Sweden - Palsa_T0_2 | ecosystem: Environmental > Terrestrial > Soil > Palsa > Peat permafrost | place: Sweden: Abisko... | reverse complement strand
CCGGCACAGCTAACAACTGCTGAGTGTCTTGCGCAGAGTATGTAATAGTCGCCATTTTGTTTATTTTGAATAAATAAAGTACCCCTCCTTTTGTGTGGCGATTGTGCTTAATCACAACCAGGACATGACCTGGTGTTCGAGACCGCGTCATATTTGTGGCTCTCTGGGATCGGAGAACCTCCAAGGTTAGAAGATGCACGGCGCCTCTGTGAATGAGCAATTTGTCCTGTGACTTTTACTACAGGTTTTCCTAAGAGAGTATTTACATTCGGGTTCCTTCCTATCTGAATGCTGCAGGAGTGGAGGGGATTTACGTTTCCTAGATGCCCACTCTGAAAGTCACTAAGTAGTTCGAAACTCGTTGCACGAAGGCGCTTTATTTCTATATTTTGACGCTGAAGACCATGCCACTTTCTCTCAGGAGCAATATCATCGCTCAAATCCAGCATTTGAAATCATCGTCAAGCATAACGCGCTTTCCATCGTCTAGCTATCTCCATGTCTCTCACCCCAACCAGCGACAACCACCACTACTTAGTACTGCAGCGGAAGTACATCTTGCAAGCCGGCAACAATGCATGATCCCCGCCCGTATTGTAGCAATACGTCTGATCGTAATTTCCCTTGTCATAATACTTATTCGAGTAGCTGAAACCAAAGAACCTGCCTAACACATAATTCGTGGATACCGTATACGGGAGCTCGGAATCGAAGCCGAAGTGTCGCGAGTATGGGACATCGAGATTGGAGCCAATCTGGACGCAGTTGTGGTCGAAGAGGAAGAGTGATGTGTGCAAGGGGTTGCCTTCTGGCCTAGACATGGGAAATCAGCAATGGCTCGGTGAAGCAGTGTCTTCTCCGAGACAAAATTATTCTCTTCCCCTAGTTACATGCGGTTAGTAAGGATGCATTGGTCACCGATGCCAGGGTTATTCTTATAGCAGTTTGGTAGGTCGAAAGAAGGCTAGTAGTTGACGTCGGGCCAGTTCTGCTACTGACCTGCTTGACGGGCGGCCAGGCTGTCTTCGGTGATGTTTGAGACCTGACCTGTAGGGAGACCGAAGGTGAAGGTGAAGAGCGGGAGGAGCGCGAATATGAAGCTGATGAGCTGCATCTTGACGAATCATTTTTTTCTTCGAGATGAAATGGTTATGGTGATTAGGTGTTTTGGAAGTCGGGGGTATGGAAAAAGTGATGGTTTGCTCTGTGTATCGTGAGTTCTGTGACTTTGTGGAAGAGTTGTGGAGAAGTGTGCGTTAGATTGTGGGGAAGTCAGTGTGAGATAATTTGTAGAGCCTTTGCGAGAGGGGTGTCAGAAATAATGGTATGGTGGCACGTGAGCCGATAGGGCCCGCTAGGTGATCCTGTATATATATATGGTGTTTGCAACACAAACATCAGACACTGACATCAACTCAGCTTTCACGGTTCCGGCATTCTCGAACGCTGGACGCGTAATAAACCCCTCATTTAATACTCCTCTAGACCCCTTCCTCCTCTTTGCCTTTTTCTAAGCTCTCCTAGCCCTCTTATAGCCTAATATTAACGCGTCACGGACGCGTTACAGTCCGCTAATAGCACCTTTTACTTTAAACTCCCCCCCTTTATCTTGTATCTTATTCGAAACAGTTAAGGCTACTATAAAAAGAGCTAAAGAGGGTTATACCCTCTTTAGACTAATTATAGCCTTATAAGACAAATACTTACAATCGGACGCGGTTTATAAGCTTTTGTAATAGCACTATAAACCCCTCGAGCTCCTTTGCAAAGAGATTTTAAAGCTCTCTCTAACTTACTTTAATGCTTATATTAAGGGCATTTGCCTTAGCTTTAAGTTCCCCTCTCCGACTAAATTAAACGCCCCGCTTACACTTATTATTACCCCTCCCTTAGCTTTAATAGCAACGATATATGCTAGCGTAATAGCTACCCCCTTAACTACTCTACTATTACTTGTTATAGCCCCGATAAAGAGGACTCCCGTTTATAAATTAACCCTTTAACCTCGCTTTAATACTAGACTCTTTTTATAAATCGGCTTAAATAATATCGCTTGCGAGATTAGCTTATTTGTAATCTTTATAGCCTTATATAATACTTTCGGTATAAATGCAAAATTGCTTTATAAAGTTTAAATAGTTAACTTAAGATACGCCCTTTATATAAGCTTTATAAAGGCTCGTTTAGCCCTTAAATCTAAGATCCCCCTTCTCGAGAGTCTATTTATAGACTACAAGATCGAACGATAACCCGATTAAGTCTCTTATTGCCTCTCGAATATCTTATAAACTATTATTACTCTTAATAATACTAGTTCCTTACTCTCTTACTTAGTTAGCTTTACTATTTTAGCAAAGTTTATCTAGTTTATAGCCGACTAGTCTCCGGTATAGTTTATAAAAACTAAACTTAGCTCCGAGAGCTCTTCTTTTTATATTACTTAAGTTATAAGCTTTAAACGAGTTGCTTATTAACCTCTCCCTTATACGCTATAAATCTTAAGCTTTGCAATTTATTATATAATTATCCTTGTTGGTGCATTTGCATTCACTAGTTTTAGGTCACGTGACCTTATGTCATTTGACAGCGCTAGTCCAAATCGGGTAGCCGAGGAAGTATATCCTACACTATGGTGTTGGATATCCTTCCTTCGAATGGAATCATCTACCTACAATAACGCGAACAGCATTCCACGAATACGTGACGGTGCTATGCGTTACAGGTGGACCGACAATCCTCTTATAGATATTAGTTATTTAATGCACTTGTTGCTTTTATTAGTATAACGCTTGTAATTATGTTTGCCCTTTAAGCTATCGAGTTTGCGGGTTAAAGACGCATAACAAGTCTTAATATATTACTAGTTATAGCTTTAACCTCCTTCATTAATGCCTTATAAGGTGCTTTTATTATAGTAGCCCTTACTTTGCAAATAACTTATCTTGCCCTTTATAGCCCGGAAAATGCCCCCTCTTTAAGTTAAAGCGGTCCTCGATCCTTTAAACGACTAAAGCGGCTTATAAATGGGCTTATATAGCTACTAAATGCTCTTTTACTTTTAAGACTATCTTATTTACTCTCTTTAACCTCCCTTTAACCTTATAGCTATTAACCCCCTTTAAAATTGCCCGAAACTTAAAAGATGCCGTTATAGACTAGTTAATAGTTTATAAAGCGCAATACTTCGATATTATACTTATCCCGAATAGCTTATTAACCTTATAAGCAAATAAATTTTAGCTTTTTATTAATACTTAAACTGTTATTATTGCCCTTTAAACTTCTCTTAGTCTTTTAAGCTAATACGGCTTATAATTTTACCTCTTATAAGCTAGCCCTCGAGCTTATATTTAATTTTTTAATAAATGTTATCTTTATCTAAGAACTTTATATCTTTTTAGACTATATACGACATATTATAAAGAGATACTTTATATATAAAACCTTTATCCCACAAAACAATTAAATAGCTAAGCCCCGAGCTATTATATATATCTATAAGGGTAATAGTCTTTATATTGCGCAACTTCGTCCGTTTACGACTTGCGATATTATTTACCTATAACTTTAAACTTATAACTCGCTTTTAATTACTTTAATTAACCTCTATAACGCCTTTATAAGCTTTATTAACGCTTATTCGGCTCTTACTTCTCTCCTTTTTAGTCCCCCCCTTAGCTTATTTACTTTTATAGCTAAGGACTTTAATTTATTAAGTTAACATTAAGACTTGTCCGTTACAATTAAGTCCCTTCTTATACCTCGATTTATAAATTAGCTTAATCGGAATTACTTTTTATTATATCTAAAATAAGTCTTTTAATATATAATAAAAGTAATATCTTTAACTTTACTTTTATCTTTAGCTTATATTTAGCCTCGACACGCTTTATAGACTACTTAAGCGTTACTTCTGACTATATTCCCTTAATTTTAACTATTTATTAAGACCTTGCTCGTATAACCCTTTCCCCTTGCCTTTACTTAAATACGCTTAACCTTAAACGGTTTTAAAAACTCTTTATAGATAACTTATAGCTTATTAACCCCTTACTAGATAGCTTATTAACGAGCGAGCTAAACCTTTTTGCAAACAAGCTTATTAAAGCTATAGCTCTTATATATAAAGGCTTTGCTAAGAGGGCTTTTAGTTAAAGTATAAGTAACCTTTAATAAAACGCCGACTATAAAGTAGCCGTTTAAAAGAACCGGCTTTCCCGGACTAATACTTTTGCTTATAACTTTTGCAATATAATTTATAAAGCAAAGAGGGCATATTAAAATAAGAAGATAAACGAGGTAAAAGCTCTTATAAACGTTTATAAGATAATTAAGTAGCATTAAATTACTAGCTCTTATTATAGCCCCTTGTTTTCGGACCTGCAAAACTTATTTGCTAGCTTTATTATTAATATATTAAAGAAGCGCGATGTTTTATTATAAAACTTGCTTATTAATATATTAGTTATAAATAATATCTCGTTCGACTCGCTTGCAATTGCCCCCTAAGCTATCGACTTTCTTCTTATTACCCCCGAGACGGTTTATAACGCTATTTTATAAGCTAAAAATATTGCTTTAAGCTTTAATAGTATCTTTATAGCTATTTTATAAATAATATAGCTATTAATTAAACCTTTTATAATTAACCTTTATTAAAAATGCCTTTAGTTTAAATATTACCCGGCCTTATTTCGGTTTATAACCCTTACTATTATCCCGAAACTTAAGAAACTAGACTAAACTTCCTTGCGTGCTTATTGCTTAATAGCTTTACTATTTGTTTTAAGTAAAGGTCTTAAATGCTTACTTGCCCGGAATATTTTTTAGTTAATAGTCTAATTATAAATCCTTATAAATTAGCAATTTAGCGCTTTCCTTTTATAGTTATTTGTAAACTTTACCTTTTACTTAATATACAATATCGAAATTGCTTTTAATTGCAAATAATAAGCTTCCCTTTTAACGCTAAACGTTAAAAGAATATTCGATAAAGTCTTCTTAAGTCGCTTAGTTTATCGCTTAAAGAAGCAAAGATAGCCGGATTACCTCGTTTATTAAATTTAGTTATTTGTTACTAATAAGTTTATAAAAATCCGTTTAAATAGCAAAATTAGTCCGTTAACTCCCTTATATTATAGCTTATTATAAGGCTCTCCGATCTTACTAATCCTCTTTATACTTTATATTTCCCCCCTCTTTTAGCTTACTTCTCCTTAGACCCGATTCGGATATACAAATAATATTACTCTTCTTGCAATCTTTATAAACTTTGCCCGCAATTATACTAAGCTATAAACCGATTTAAAGCAAATCCTTAATTAAGGCTAAAGAGAAGGAATCACGTTCGACTTATTAAAGTTAAAGCTACTTTACTTTACTTAGCAAATTAAGCTCGATTATAAATTACTTCCGGGCATTATAGCCGGCACTTATATAATTTAGTCTATTATAAACCCGGTATAGTAGCTAAGCGTTTACTTCGATTATAAATTATATTTTTACTATTATATTATAATCTTAATATAAAAGGCATTCCGTATAGCTTAAGCCCTTTAAAGCATTAGTAAAACGGTTTATAGCGTATCCCCTTACTTCCTTTAAAAGGTAATTATAGCTATAGCCTTTTATATCAAGTACTTTGCGGCTAAGACTTAGTAGCCCGGTAAAAGCTTTTAATTAAAGGATTACCGGAAAACGACCCAAATAAGTATTTACTTTTAGCTACTTAATAAATTAACGTATAATTGTATTAAAGCAATTTTATTAGCTTACCGGACGACCTTTATATTAGCTTTACTTAATGAGGCAAGCATTTTACTAGCGGAAATAGAGCTTAATAAGCTTTTATAAACGTTTATAGCCCGAACTTTTAAACTTAACCCCTAACACCCTTTTTATTTATAATTTACAATAGTTTATAAGACTAAATAACTTACTTCTCGATTTACTTGTTAAATACTTATATTATCCCCGGCCGAGTAAGTTAACTTAATTAAATAGCCCTTATAAGAGCCGCGCAAGGACTACAAATTAGCTAAAAGCAAAATTTATAACCCGCTTAGCCGAGATAAGGAAACCGTAGCTCGAGACTTCCTCGAGTTCTTCCCCTTTATTCTAGTTAGCGACATTTAAGTATACTTTAACAAGTTTAAAGCAAAAGGTATAAACAAGTTAGCTAGTGTTAAATTTATAATATATTAATATAGCCTCTTCTTTAACTGCTAAGTAACTTTACTTAGCCCTAATATAAAAGTCTTTAATATAAAGGCTATTGCGGCCTTTAACGGAGCTAAATTAGCCCTTCTTGCTTTATTTATATAGTTTGCAATAGACTTTTAAGTCTTTCTCGATAACTTAAAGGTTACTTTCCGGCTATTAAGCAACTTTATAAGCTCCTTGTAAACTATATTCTAGGAATTCCGAGAAGTAGCTTATAAGTAGCCCGAAAGGACTTGTTTATTACATACTCGCTTTAAAAGAGTACGTATTAAATAAGTCCCAAGTCACTTTAAGGTCCTAAGCAACGAGGAAGCTAATAAAGCAGCAAAGGAGGGTGCTACTCTTTAACCTTTAAACCCTTAAACTTGCACACTAGCTAGTCTTTAGCGTATCGCTTGCTAAATTGCCCTTATAAAGGTTACTCGGCTTTAGGGATTAGTCCTCTTATATAACTATAAGGAGCTATAAATTAGTTATAAGCTTAGCTCGTTTATCTTTTACCTCTTATAGCTTATAGCAAGCTATATCTTAGCTATACGGAGTATGCATAAAGACTTTGCAGATTACTATAACCGCTTTTAACACGAGGACGCTAACCTTTATTACTCTTATAGCAAGCAAAAATTGCCCCTCTATTTTTACTTTTGCTAGACCGGAAAGGTATATAAATCCCTCTTTGTAGACTCTTTATTAGTCGCAATCTTATAGCTACTTAGTATTAGGTTAAGCGCCGAGAAGCTCTTTAACTAGCTACGCTCTTTGCAGTTTTACTAAGACGTTTACTTAAATTATAAACTTATTATAAGCTTTATAGCCCGTTTCTAATTTGTTAACTTCTCTCTTTTAGCTAATTAGCTAACACTTTACTATCTTATTTGCTTATTTCCTTTCTTATTTCTCTTCTCTTTTAATTTATTAAAAATTAAGTAGTAAAAGCGGATATAGGGGAGTTACAAGCTAGGGTCGGGGAGGCTATATTACACCGGGGAGGCAATCTCTTACCTTTCTTCCCGAGGGAATCAAGTTTAGAGCCGTAACGGACATATAAACCCCGTTACGACCCGTAAAACACATATACACTAGCCTTTAGTTTAAGTGCCGGGGGCTTACCCCCCCCCGCGTCCTTTGCCCCTCTAGGGGCCTTTAGGACACGTGACTTGATCACGTGCTCCGCACGGACGTTAAATAGACACACACACATATGGTGTTTGCACCCTACTTAACTTTATCATCTATACGCATTGTACATTGTACACACATCACTGCAATCCCTCTACAATTGCATTCATTTATACGATTATTCCGCTGCCGATTAAGCTCATAACTTGACAAGGGGAAGTTGCCACCACAGTCAATCGACCTGTGTTAATTCACGGATAAAAGCTCACGAAAAGCGGAGTCTTGTGATTGCACCTGCTAGACGCGAACGTTCCAAACGGAAGGTTCGGAATACTACACTATCTATTAATGAAGTGATTTATGATTGTAAGAAATAAAGCGCTATGCATAATCCTAATGGACTGAATTCAAAGCTTCTTCCAAAGTGTTGAAGTCCGAAATTTTGCGCAAGTGATGCTACGAGACCTTCAATGTGTAGGTAAGAGCCGCCCCTGAGGTTCGCTTCTTTTCTGATCAAACCGCGAGTCTGTCAATGAGGCATCCATAGCACCTTTCGAAAGATTCATTAGATTCAGTTTAAGGTCTTGGCCAAAACCGTTCTTTTGAAGTGCTTCGCTGATGCTTTTTTCTCGCTTAGTAAAGGGCCCCAAACGGCAAAAAATCAGCATATTCGCAAAATAATATTTCGCGATATGAGCTGTTCTTGTCTCTCACCAATTTAAAAAGAAATTACACGCAAGAAAGGTTCGTTCAGTGATGTCAAAAAGCATGATCCGCTATGCATTTTTAACGTTACACTTATTTTCTGACGCCAATTTTCGAGCACTACTGACAATGGAGTGAGCTAACCCTGCCGAGAAACAACCATAATCTTACAACTTTTCCCCCTCCCTCCTACCAGAAGCTCATTAAGAGCTAGCTACAGTATCACTACTAATCGTTGTCCCCACCGTAACCGTAACATTAAACCCCGTCAACGTCGGGCCCGCCGCCGCACCATAAAGACTCATCACGCTCGCCGCCAACACCGCGCTGCCCTGCGGCGTACTTGGATCTACCTGCACAGTGAAATTCAAAGCCTCCACGGTGTTCGATTTGCTGGGCCCAAGGTAGTATGATGCGATGACGGTTCCGAGATCTCCTGGGAAACTGGTTCCTGATGCAGAGCCAAAAGCCACGGCAACATCGTATACGGATTGAATGTAGTCTTCTGTGAGGAGGGAGATGGTGAAGCCTTCGCCGGGGACGATGGTGGAGGGAGCTTGGAGACCGATAATGCGAGCTGAGGCCGAGGAGAGGAGAGTGAGGGATGAGAGGAGGATGGCTGTGGTGGTGGGTGTGAAACGCATTTTGAATTTTGATAGAGTTGAATTTGCTGAAGTGACTGTGGTCTTGAAGTATATTGTACTTTGTTTATTTGAAATGAGTGTGATTGATACCCCCATTATTCCCCGAAGGGCTCGTCTTTATATACCTTCTGGAAGACTTTGAGAATGTTTAACAATACGAGCTCTGTGTAAGCAATGATGTCAATTCTATTTCCGTGCCGAGCTAACGGTGCCATTCGTGACACAACTTCCAACCTACGATTACAAAATACGATATTTTGTTTTCATTTAGTGAGCTGTTTGAGGCTCACGTACGTGAAATTTTATTAGTAAAGAGAATTCTTGAATTCGGATGCTCAGGGGAAGATCTGGTTGGGGGCTGCTGTAGCTGTGTGGAGTGCATAAGCTCACATCATCCTCCTCCGTAGCGATCACAACAACCAATCTGAATGTTGTATCAGTATTCGCGGCCCAAATCGACTTTAAAGGTACTGGAAATGGCAATTACAGCGTAATTGATCGAGAATTGGAGATGGTTGTAAGTGGTAATTGGTTGGGTCTGTTTACGAGGTTGCAGATCGCTCGTTTTGTGCTTCGCCTAATCGCCACCCAGACATCACTTCAAAATTGTTGAATCGTCTTCAAATATTTTACACTAATTTAAAAGCGAAGCACAAAATTTTATCGCATACAGTTAATTTATCAATCTCCCTAAAGATTTACGACTCCCATGTATATCGCAAAGTCTTTCTTCTGTAGTAGTGAAACAGCAACTTTTTGCAGGCATGTGATCATGCTCCTAGTCGGCCCTAGGTAGGCACCGACTTGCCTCTCGAGACGTTTTATGTGATAGTTTTGGTATTTTAATTCAATTTATTTAATGCTCATCAGCCAAGGCGGTAGATGTGAAGTATAAGTGCAAAGTCTCGAAAAGAGTGGATCGGGGCAGGTACTTGGCTTCCCCATCAGCTGTATGAATCTGAAAGATGGGATTGAAGTCTTGAATTTATATAATTGCAAATTCGTGGACTGAGTTGTGTCAAAGGATGCTTGGGTGTGATTCAGTTGAATTTCGATGCTCTAAATTTATTTTTGTTACTTCTGGTCAACACCTCCCACTTGTAACTCAATGTCTTTTGGGTTGTACAAAACTCACCTGACTTCTAGTTCATCTTTGTGCATAGCGCATCGACATCGAGTTACTTTCTGCGATGGGGCATCAAGTTGCTGAAACTCATCCAAGCAGCCGATAAAGAGTTCTGTCTCCCCCTTCCGCCTTCGCAAGCGGTATCGCCAACGCTCCCATTTACACTCCTACTTTGACCTTAACTTAATAAATCAAAATAAGGATTTTTTGTGCAACTCAATTAGTAAAGGTCTTCTTTGGTGCAGGTGTTGGCATTGTTGGCTTACTTCGGTAGCTGCTCCTTCCCGGTCATTGATGAAACACCAATGAGCTTCTTTCATCGTTCTTGGGTGTGACACCCTTGGTAGATCCCGACGTAGCATTCTCCAAGACCCATTCCTGAGTTTATTACAGGTGTCTCCTTCTTAGATCTAAGGTTTATATTTGGAGATGCAAGATCGGTCATTGAGGATTAAGGCCAAACGCCCAGGGGTTTAGCTGAGCTCTTTGTTTCCTAAGCGGTGTCTGCTCAGATTCAGCTCTGACTCCACTGGAATACCTCGATGGCACCTACCCGTAACAATTTTAGTACACTCGCATATGCGGGTTTCTTTCTTTGCACTTCTTTTGGATTTTATATATTTTTGGTGGCTGTTAACCCGAGTTGAGGATGAAGCGAGCCTCACACTGACGGCCGATGACCTTCGACTTAGCAATTCTTAAGTATTCCGCCCAGGGAGCACGAAAGAGTATTCAACTAGCTAGAGACGGTGTATGGTAAGAATTTGTTGGCTGTCGAAAGGGGGAGAGTAAGCGAAGAAAGGGGGCAAGCGATGTACCCTAGTCAAATACTATTCCATTTTCAATCTCACACTGTCTCTATTACAACAACCACCATTGCGGACGATACGTCGACGTAGAGTACAACTACAATGCTCCCAGCTTTTGTGGACAATCTCATTCCCCCAATTATTTAGGACCAGAACTCCACATGCGACATTACCTGCTCGAGAACATCAGCCAAGCAGTTCTAAGTATCATCCGAACGTCCCGGGCAATGTGAAGTTCAATTTCCCGATTCGGTTGTTTGTAGATATACGCGAAAGTAGCGCGGCTAGAGATGCAGGTACTACGTTGTCACGGCCCGAGGGATCGTCAATCGGCCGGTCATACATCTCGTCCTCCGGATTGCCGTGTGAAACCCGCTTTCTCATCACGAAGTCACAATTCTGAGCTGAATGAACCGTCTCGGGATACCTTCCAATTTTACAAGAGTACTATTCTCCTCCGTCTCTCTTTCCCTCCCCCAAAGCGTTTGAAATGAGCTCACGTGATTGTGCCTTTCCCTTTGGAGTGGCACCCCTCGAATGTAAGATCTTACCCGCGGAACCCCCGCAACGCTAATACTCGCAAGCTCGGTATTCACTCAACCTCTTTGTGTTACTCTCACGGATTGATTCCGCTGATCCGCAATGTTCGATCTGCACAATGAAGTAGTACAAGATCGTACCGAGCCCCACAGCCAACTGTTCGCACAACTACCCCAGCATTTATTTACCTTCCTCCTAATCCCAGCTTCTCAAATCGACTGTGATTTTCCCTTCCCCCAAACTCCAAGTTCCTCAATTCGAAATCCAACTTCCCAATTCAAACTCCACCTTCAACCACCATGGAATCCGCAGCCACTCAAAGCATGCCCATGCATGCAATTCCCTCCTCCCAACGCGTCGAGCCAGGTTCGGTCAACATTCAAGTTGAAGATCTCACTAAGATTAAAACCGTTGAGCCGAAAGACATCGACAAAAAAACCGAAGAATGGGTCTCCAACTTCAACAATGCTCTCCAAAGCTCAGATTATGCTGCCCTCACAGATCTCTTCTTGCCAAATGCTTTCTGGCGCGATCATCTTTGCCTTACTTGGGATTTTCATACGATTAAAGGCGCGGAGAAGATCAAAGAATTTCTGAAGCGTATGTGTAGGGGGAAATCTTCCTTTCCTATTCTGAAGATTTTCACAATTTCCTCCCGAGAGAATGTCCCAAATCCCCCGAAACAATCTTTATGAAGCAATTACTGACTCCTCCATTACCCAGAGTCTGGAAACAGACTGAAGAATATTGCTATCGACAGAAGCAGTGATTTCAGAAAGCCCGTTGTTACTGGATTTGATGGTCAGGGAAAGGTCCAGGGGGTTCAGACGTTCCTGACGACTGAATCGGATGTGGGAAGAGGTATGGGTATAGCACGATTGGTACAGCGGGAGGAAAAGCTGAAGGCATTCACACTCTTCACTTCGATGCGGGAGTTGAAAGGCTACGAAGAAGCAACCTTTGGAAGACGACCAGAAGGTGTTGCTCATGGAGGACAACCGGGAAGGAAGAATTGGCAAGAGCGCCGCATCGCTGATGAGAACTATGAAGAGAGCGAACCTACAGTCTTGATTATTGGTAAGTCGTCCGCAAGATGCATTGGAGAAAAGCACCAGATATGCCATCCAATATATTAAGAGAACTAGTTCAAAGTACTGACTCGACTTGATAACAGGGGCTGGCCAAGGAGGTCTCACTCCAGCTGCTCGCTTGAAAATGCTCGGAGTTAACGCTCTTATCATCGATCGCAACGAGAGAGTGGGAGACAACTGGCGACAGCGATACCACCAACTCGTTTTGCACGATCCTGTCTGGTACGACCATATGCCATACGTCAGCTTTCCCGCACACTGGCCGATCTTCACGCCCAAGGATAAACTTGCTGAATTCTTCGAGACGTATGCGAAGTTGCTGGAGCTCAATGTCTGGACGAGCACTTCGATCAAAGAATCAAATTGGGATAAATCAAAGGGCCAATGGACTGTGGTTCTGGAGCGGAAGATGTATAATGGTACTATCGAAACTCGAACTCTTCATCCAAAGCATATCATTCAAGCAACTGGCCACTCCGGCGAGAAGAACTTCCCCTCCCATATCGCCGGCATCCCCGACTTCAAAGGCGATCGACTGTGCCACTCGTCCGAGTTCAGTGGCGCCAAGATGGACGGAAAGGGCAAGAAAGCCATAGTTGTCGGTTGCTGCAACTCAGGACATGATATCGCTCAAGATTTCTATGAGAAGGGATACGATGTGACCATGATCCAACGCTCATCCACCTGCGTCATCTCCTCCAAAGCCATCCTTGAGATCGGACTAGCAGGACTCTACGATGAGCAAGGTCCTCCCGTCGAAGATGCCGACGTAGCTTTCTGGAGCATCCCGTCCCCTGTTCTCAAGTCAATCCACATCGACGTGACTGCTGCGCAGAACAAGCATGATGCCAAAATCCTGGAAGGCCTAGAGAAAGCTGGATTTAAGCTTGATCAAGGTCCAGACAAAGCCGGCCTCTTCATGAAGTATTTCCAGCGCGGAGGTGGATACTACATTGATGTTGGTGCTTCCCAATTGATTGTCGACGGCAAAATCAAGATCAAGCAGGGTCAAGAGATTGCTGAAATCTTACTGAATGGAATGAAGTTTGCAGATGGTAGCGAACTCCCTGCTGATGAGATCGTCTTTGCTACGGGATACCAGAGCATGAGAACTCAGGCAAGGAACATCTTCGGAAACGAATTGGCTGATCAAGTGAAGGACGTCTGGGGTTTCGATGAGGAAGGTGAAGTCAGAACCATGTGGAGAAAGACCGGACACCCGGGATTCTGGTTCTTCGGAGGAAACTTGGCACTTTGCAGATATTGGTCACGGATGCTGGCGTTGCAGATCAAGGCGCTGGAGGAGGGAATCTGCGATTATGGTGATCCATAAAGTTGGTTTCCGACCTCGACCCCACATACAATGACTTTGCGTCCTTTCTTGCGTTGAGCTTGCCCGCGTTGAACTTTACCTGGAGTAAATATTGCTCCCCTCATCAATTCGGACTTCTCTTTGCTCCATCTATGTCATTAATGGTGTGCACCGATGGGGTGGGGAGCATGGTGGTGTAGTTCCTTAACTCCGGTGGGATTAGTGAAGTTAACGGAGTTGTCAAGTTGATATCTTGAAGCTTGAACTGTTGAGCTGGGAATATACCACTTGCTAGACTCTAAGAACGACGGAGACTAGTATTCTCTTACCCATTTCATTTATGGTCACCAGATCGGCAGGAGTTCGGACTGTTGGAGCCTGCAGCACGTGAGACCCCCTACGAAGCCGTTGAGCATGTAGTCCATGCTTCGGGAATACTACTCCAAGGACTTCCAAGAATGTCATGAATGATTGTATCTTTGACAAACGCAGATGGTAGTCACTTGATGCATCATGAAGATAGAGTTCAAGCAGAACAGCGATGAAGTTCATTACAACAAGCCGACTATTCTTAAACTAAAGTCAAGATACAGATCAGAACTGGTACAAGAAGTGTAATCTCAATCCTTCAAGTGTATTACAGCCATCTAGAGCTTGTTGATCTCATCGTTGACCATGTTGTTCACCTCGGGGTCAAGGCCAGCGGGGAGGCCCTCCTTGGAGGCGAATTGGTCGAGAGCTGGAGGCAGAATTGTTAGCCGGTATTCTGCTGATAAGAGTTTGCTTTGTAAAATGAGGGGAAAGAAGATAGAAGGGTGCGATTTCATACCGGAATCAACCAAGGTGTCCTCGGTCTTGTCGTTGCTACCGTTGCTACTTGGAGTTAGAAATCGATATCAAGACGGCACACAGCGACTGACGCATTGTTGGCGTTGTTATCTCCATCATTTCCGCCCTGTCCGGTGGCATCGTTCTCGAGGTCCTTGAAGTCGTCTCCGAGACCCATGATGATTGATTTCCGGTAGATGAATTGTCTGCACACAATCTGTCAGTCAATGTTGAGATAAAGTTTGATGCTAAGGGCTCGGCACGTGTGCCACTCACTGCTTGGAAGAATTGGTGTGAATTGGAATGAAGCGAGTAGATGAGAATAGAAAGCTAAGAGTTTAGGGGGGATGGCCAAGAGCTCTTTATACCCCGCTCATGTGGAGGAGGGGTGGTAAGACATGAGCTTGATTTTGGGACTTGCAAGGGTATCTCATTAGTCTTGTTCCACCCTTGACCCCATTGCGTCAAGCGTCTGCATTGTGATGTTATTTGCTTTTATCTTGGAGTGGGAGCCTATCCGCCACTGGCTCGACCCTGATTCGGATAAAAGTGGGCGGCGAATTGGGACGTCAAATTCAGGGCCCGCATTACACATATGACACAAAATCGACCCAGAAGAAACTTCGAGATAAACGCTGAATCGAGACTGGAGTAGCTCTGCAAGATGGGCCCGATCTTGCCAATCGGGTGTCTGTAAAAGTGGCACTAATGGTTTTAAAGACCAGCTGAGCTGAACATCTGAATTCTGTTCCAATCATGCTCCTCCATCTTGCATGGCAAGCCGCAGCAGTGCAGCGTCATTAACCGCAGAATCCCGGTTGAGACGATTGCACAAGCTGAATGTGAGAGTACACAAGCTTCCGACTCTGACCCCTGAGCAAGGCCCTCTGGGGAGTGATATGCAGAGCATCCAGTGGGCGTTAGCAATGTGTAGTGGATGGGTCGTTATCTTTGCCCTGGCAGGGTTGTCTGAGATTGGCGGCCGAGGGCTAACCTGCTACGCGTATCTGCGGCATTTACAGCCATTGGTAGAACAGAAAGCACAGAGAGGTTAAGGATGATTTGAGAGTACGTTCGGACCCCGTAGTGAAGCTAAGTTAATGGTGAAGCTTGGCATTCAGGGGATTTATGTTGGATCACGTGACTGTACCAGGGTCTGATAAGAGCTCCGATAAGTAGTGCATACGGAGTAGTATCTCGGATTGGAAGGGAAACAAGTCAACACCACGACTCCACCAAACAGTTGAACAATTCTATACGATAGACTGTGGCTTCGAATTTCTCGGCATGGAAGCTAAGGTGCAAGGTAGCGGCATAACTCCCCGCCTCATTATACACGGCGGGGCAGGTAACATCCTGCCCGCCAACCTCCCTCCAGCTAAGTACAAGCTCTACCACGACTCACTCCTCTCAATCCTGGCCGAAACCCACCACTTCCTCACCTCCCCCTCCTCCTTCCCACTTGAAACATCTCCCTCTACTTCCGCGCTTGATACGGTTACATTCGCTGTGACGCAGCTCGAAAACAATCCACTCTTCAACTCTGGCCACGGTGCAGTCTTCACTCGAGATGGCGTTAACGAACTCGAAGCATCAATCATGGTCTCGAAAGGCAAGAAGAAGAGAGGCGTAGGGCTTATGGGTCTACAGCATGTCAAGAATCCCATACAGCTCGCAAGAGAAATGCTCTTACGTGGAGAAAAGGATCTAGAAGGAGGTAATGGCGAACACAGAGGACCGATGGCATTTGATGCTGCAGCTGAAGGTGCTCAGGGCCATTGCCAATTGCATAAATACAGTGCAGAGAAATTAGCGGAAGAATGGGGACTGGAGATGGTGGACCCGAGCTATTTCTTCGTGCAGTCGCGGTGGGACGAGCATATCAAGGGACTGGAGAAAGAGAAGGATGGCAAAGGTGTAGCGACTTGGGATGAGGAGCATTTCTTTCCACAGGGGACATGTGGTGCAGTTGCGCTTGATAGCGAAGGTGTGCTTGCATGCGCTACGAGCACCGGAGGGATGACAAACAAGTTGACTGGGAGAATCGGGGATACACCTACATTGGGTGCAGGCTTCTGGGCGGAGGAATGGGAGGAAAAATACCCAGCGGAAGAGAAAACATTCTGGGGGCAATCAGGACCAGCTTTAGTGCTGAGCGAGACTTTGAAGGGTTTGATGGCAGACTGTTTTCCCAGTCTGTCAACATATTCTCCAATACCAACAGGCGACCTTGGTTTTGGCACTCTATCCAAAGGCGACAGGGTATTCCGCTCAACAGCAATGTCTGGGACTGGGAATGGTGATTCGTTCTTGCGAATGAATGCTGCACGAACAGTGTCTGCTATCGCAAAATACCGAGGTTCGAAATCAACACACAAGACATCCTTGCAGGAAGCCCTTACAGAAGTCAGCGGACCTGGAGGAGATCTGCAAAAGAGTGCCGGGGATAGATGGAGGAAGACGGGAGAAGGTGAAGCAGGCATCATTGGAATCGAACTCACTGTCGTGACCGATGCGGATGGTTCGAAGAAATCAGCAGTATCTCACATCGTCGACGACTTCAACTGCGGAGGGATGTTCCGTGCAGCGGTAGACAAACACGGGAAAGCAGTGATGAGGGTTTGGAAACCTGGACAATACAGCGGGTTGGAAAAGTACGAGGGTGAAGGGAAGGAATATGACCCGAGGGATTGGTTAGATGAGAAGACACGGTTTTAGAATAAACCCATGAGTCAAGAAGCTATTGCTTGACCATAGCCCTGCATTGCAGGTGAAGGCTTTTCCAATGATCAGATGATTCAGATCATACTACGTAAACACCGCATGTCTCGATCTCGGTAGTGGTCACGTGGAAGTGCCTCCACTGTCCATATTTGGTTTGTTGCATATGAATCATGCACGTGGACGGTTCTATCGAAACTATATAAGTGAACAAGTTTTCCTTTTTTTTTCCCCCGTCGGCCTCCATGGCCTGACTAATTCAATTTTGATGATAGTAACAAACCACCAAGTGTGGAGAGATCATCACACCATCAACAGACGAGGCGGAGCACCTACAGTAATCTCACATCTCAACACGAGGGAGGAACAAGAAATGGGTTTTTTTGATGCAACCGCTGGAAATACGAGTTGAAAGACTGTGTTAGATAGCTTCGTATCCAAATATAGCCCAGATACGGAGTATTGTCGGATTTTGGATTGCAGAGAGCTGATTGGAAAACAGGTGATAATTGATGTCGAGACTGGGAGTTATGGGGGATCGTGGAAAATAACGATTTGACCGAAGACGTGGTGTGAGCGTCAAGAGGGGTTTGCTTCGACTCAATCTAACCTTTGGCTGTCTTACCTGCCCTTCTTTCCTTTCCTTACTTTTCTTCGTGGAAACTAGTATTTTCAATGCTATGGAACATCCAGTGGGTGATTTCTGAGTATTTGCTATATTATGCTTGCTATATTATACTATTTGCATTTTTGCGAATAGTAATATTTTGCTGTGTCTGCAGCTCGTGCATTACTCGAAGAGAAGCTAAAGACTGAGGAGCATTTTGTATTTGAGTCCGTGTCTGCTAATCTCGTGTTAAACACACGATCGATTTAAAGAGGTTGATAGCATCAATAAGATACAGGATAAGTACTTGTCTGGTTGAAACGACCACATTCTATTATAATAATATTAAACCCAAACGGTGCTCCTTCGCGCGGTTCTATTCTACCCGTCACGATTTCCCGTCATATTGAACACCATTGCACCAATGTAAATGCTCAACCCTCTCGAGTCAGAGGTGACCTCATGTATCGGTTCTGTTCTACCCGTCAGTATTCCCGTCATATTGAACACCATTGCTCCAATGTAAATGCTCAACCCTCTCGAATCAGAGGTGACAATACTGTATCCAAACGCACATTGTGCATACCAACTCAAATACTCCCAAAGCATGTTAGCACATTATCGTAACAGGAGGGAGCATTTCCCTCCCTGTCTTTCCATCTTTCCATACCAGTTTCGAGCAATGGAGCTCTACTTTCCTCTTTTCTGGTCCGGGCACATGCTTGACAAGCCTTAGTCTTGCAGCGTCAGGTATAAATCCATGAACCATCCCCTTTTCTTCCTCGTTCATTATCCACGTTGAGATCTTCGCAGCAATCAGTGTATCGAACCATCCTTCTCTCTGCGGGTACTGGAGCAACAGTTCAATACCTTGCCTGCGGATTCTAGGTTCTTTGCAATGGTGCGTTAGGCGGAAGATAGAAACGCCGAGTGTCATATCGAAACTGAAAATCGCCCTTCTTAGTGTCGCTTTCGAGTTATCGATCAGTTCGCGAGCCAGTTTGATCATGAGCATATAGTCTTGCAAGAAAGCATCGCTGTACAGCTCACTATGCGACGGACCTTGCGAGACTGCGATGCGGCAGGCTAGGGCTCTGATCATGATGAGGTTGGCTAGCAGGTACTCCTTCGTGTCGGGCCTTTGTCTTGAGCTCTCGAATATAGGCATGAACGATCGAAAAAACTGCTCCGTTGAAATTGTGAAGTTGTGTAGCTCGGCTTGCGCATATTTTGGGTAATCCATCGCCCTGTTGTCACTTGTCTGGGAGTTATCTTCGTCATATCCTTGCAGAGAGTGCTGTTCTCTAATGTCTTTGAGAGAGTGAAAGTAGAGGACTCGCCGCACAACTAAATGCCAGAATCTGCAGGCCTCATCGATAGATGTGAATGGGCGGTTGATGCTTGGGAACGCTCGTGGGGATTTTCGACCGGGTTGAAGGCCTCTGCAGAGAGCAAGTTGGTAATCTAGGCGTTGGAAGGCGCTCAAGAGCTCGTCGGGGATGTAAACAGACCGAGATGCAACGCGTCTTATATTAGACCAGTCATCTTCCAAATCGTCTGCTGGTTCTTTTTGATGTTGCGCCGTCCATTTGAGCAGAAGTTGTATGCCGATTGTAGCTTGCGTGATTGCGTTGTCTGTGTTGCCTAGGTACGTTTCGAAACAAGTAGTAAGAAGGGATGATATCAAGGCGTATCGAAGATAAGAATCTGATATAGATTCCTCTCTTGTTTTATCATTTAGTTGCACTAGGGCTTTTCCGTATTGTTGTAGAGCGAAGATGTAGTGGCTTTTCCTGTCTCTCTCACCATCGCCTAGTCCAGGATATTGGTTTGATCGATCTTGCGAAACGTCCAGAGTCCTGTGGAGAGCCCCGATAGCAACAACTAAGTTCATAGCCCATGGTTCCTCATGACAAGCCTGGAGCACAACGCGATCCCAGACAGAAGAGTCGTAGTATCCCGATAGCTGGTCAGCTACCCTCTCCTGGAAGACGGCGAAGTATCGATGCTCAATCGCGTTCTTGAATTCAGGGCCTACGGATGGCTGGACAACGAGTCGGGGATTTAGAAGGCTATGTGCTCTCGGTATGGGGACTCGCGAGTTCTTGATGCCGATGCCAGGAGGTAGTTGTGGATTTGATGGAGGTCTTCGTGCAAGAGTGTTGTAGCAGTATCCATCACACTCATAGCCAGCGTTCGCACACCTGTCTGCAAGATCGTTGAATCAGTATTCTCCCTATTTAGGGTATCCTTCGATGAAATTAAGGAGACAGGGACCCCTTCGGATGTCTTGGTATGAGAGGAGAGTACTAGTGTCTTAGAATAAAGGGACAAATGAATGAGGAGCTCGAACCGCAAACAGGCTTTTTCTCATCGCATTTTACGTGTCGAATCCTGCGAGAGTTTGTCAGTATGAAAGAGGAAGGGGAGAGATGGCCCCAGCTTCGAAGACGCACTTGCCTGGACGTCGGTTAGCTCCTCCTTGCTGTGTAATACATCCGAGAGTAGATAGTGAGACCTACATGTGACGCAACCAGATCGAACCCTCGACTTCACTGCTCGTGACCTTTGGTACTTTATGTGCTGTCTGTGTACCAGACTGGAATTAATACTGGCCATTTCTTCTTTGGAAGTGAGAATGCCACGGAGGCCGAATGCCAGCGCTCTGACTGACTCGGAAGATTACAACACTTCACGGCAGAACCAAGCCGATTTAACTTCCGGCTCTGATTCAGCTTCGATGAACAAGCGATTGGCGCCTAGACGTGCCGCATCAGCCAATATGCGTCGCTTCATTCGTGATGAATTTGTGGAGATCATCAACAGCCGCCTCTGCGGGGCTGGCGCATGAAATACGCCGCCCGCTTACTTTTGAAGACAGCCTCACGTGGAACACTCTTTCTCGTCGCTAGAAGAAAAATCTTGATCATAATGGTTCGATATAGTAAGCCAAAGGCCGACAGCCGAAGTCGGAAGCGTTTGAACCTGGGAATACCCCGCATCAGTGGCGCATTACTGGACTTCAGTAGAAAAGCTAGGCTTCACCAAGACAGAATTTAGCCAGGGTGAACAGTTTCTTTTTGCATGCTTCCAGAAGGTTTCTGAAAAGGGTAAACAAAACCGCTTTTGGTTCAGACAGAAGTGACCCGTGGATCTGAGATCTCGATGCATCATTTTCTTGTGGATTAGTAGACGCATCATGAGCTTTTAATGGGAGACCAGAGATAAGAAGCCTGTGAAAACTACAAAAGCAAAGTCCTATATATATTGTACTCTTACTTTTAATAGCCACAAATCAGAGAGGAAGGTACAAGACGTTGTAGTTGACCATTCTCATCGTCCTTGCATGTCCTACTCCGACATCATGTTCTAGATCAGCCAACAGTCTTTACATATGTTCAAGTCTGCTCCCCGCGTCTCCTGCTATTGGTAACTCAAGCGGCCCTCTGGGGATTCTCCGGTGCTTGTCTCATTTCTATATGTCTCACAATTCAATCCATGCTTTCGTGCTTTGGCAAGCAACACAGTATGTCATTATGGAAAACCTAAGATTTTCAAAATGCTTTTCTGCAGCAAGCACGGAACTCGTCTACAAAGAATAAAAGAAACCTTTCTGTGCCGCAAAACAACCCGCCCTCAACAATGGAAATTGCTCCAAAGCCCTGCAGATAACTCGAGATTGGTGCAGCGCACCAACCGCCAAATCCCGACGCGTATCCTTTAACCCGACATTCGGGGCTGTGACAAAAGCCCTGCGACGGCTTTCGGCACGGTAAGACACCCTCTCAACACCGAAGAGGCGGAGGGATCGCCGGGTCCCGGTCTTCAAACCACAATTTCGTATGAACGCCCAATGAGTTTTGGCGGCAAGGTGCTTCCCAGCAAGAAAGGTCGACTGACACTGTTTTTGCTTGGGACTAAGACGATGTAACCATATCTTGAGTCAAGCGCAGCGTTTGAACCTAATTGATTACTGTATCATTGAGTTATGTATGTCTTCCGCTCGGCACTGAAACGCTTCTATGCTGTCACGCAATTGTCTTCTAATGTTATTTTCTGATTTATTCTCCTAAACATATGGAAACCTCGTGGCGATCCACTTTCTGATATACATTTCAGCAGAGATAGAAGAAGCCCGCCCTTTAGTTTTGGTAGAGCCACCCCGACTAAGCGCCGCCGAGTGACCATATTTCAATTAAGTGGTCGGGTAGCGCACCAGCTGCGCTGCGGCCCTACGGCCCTGCATACTTCAGCTTAATTGGAACAGGCCTCAGCCACATTATTGGCCACACCCACTTTGTCTCGATGCAAATCATTTCTTCAACGCAGATTGCTTCTTGAAACAGCCAATCGGAAATATCCTGTGACTGCACGTCGCGGCAGAGCCGTACCGATACCGACAGCTTGATTTACGCGGAAATTCGGAACGCATGGCCAATCCGGCCTTCTATTTCTCAGCTGACCAAGGCGCTTTTGCATTCCAAGGATCTATCGAGTGCTTACTCATTGTGTAACCCCTGTTAGTGCAATTCGTCATTGAAATTTTTGTATGCAGTAGCACACCGTGCATTGAAAACCGTGATCGGAAATAAACGTGCAGCGGCGGCAATGGCGGTGTACAAATATGCCTATCATTCAATGTTTTGCATTGTTGTCAAGAAAATGGAACCTTGTAAGTTTTGTCATTGGTCTTGCAATCCATCAACCACACCATCCTGCAAGAAGTCTGCATATACGAAGTCGCAGACATGAGAATAGGGGAGTAGTTGACGGCTCGCTTAAGCTAACCTAGAGGCACCAACCTCTTAAACCAAAAAAAGACTAGCGCCGTTCTCCACGACCAAATGCAAAACGAAGAAGACCAAACCTTCAAAATGGTGCCCATGACAGCGGGCGAACCGAGTTGGTGCTCAGCAGCCACCTAGGACTGACCTCAAATACCGAGTAGGCTGCCTGTTCGGCCCCGCACCGCGATAAGGGCCTGGGGACCACATAGGCCTGGGTTGGTCGAAGTGCTTACGAAGCTGATGCATTAAGAGGTGACAGGAATGTGATGAAGGTCTCCAAGTATACCAATAAGAACAAGAATCAGCAGAGTGGCGATTATTCGCTGCGTCAAGGTGGGGCTTGAGTGAATGTTCTCGTACTGCCGGCATTGTCTATCATGGATGGGATAGCTGATCTCACGTAGCGTATGCGGAGCAGCGAAGATCCAGACCCTCTTATCAGTTTGAAGCTCTAAGCCTTTAAATTTGGTGATTTTCAGCTTTCTATTTGCAATTTCCAAGTATGTCTAGCTCTTGTTGACTTGATGGAACAGGAAGGTGATTAGGTTTCCTTAGTTTACAATGGCGGATGCCATCTCACAAGCCTCCGATCTCTTGCCTCAAGAAGATAGTTTCAGAGCATCCCCTCAGTTGGAGCATCTAGACTTTCAAAACTGGTGATTTTCAGCTCTCACTTCGCGTATCACAACGTATCACAAGCTTCAGCTCTCCTCGACATGCGTGAACAAGGAATTGTTTGTTTTGAGATCCTTGGCGATGGAAAGTGCCCTGAAACTTCACAGGCTCTTGGCCTCGTGCCTCCCGGAAGAACCCGTCACCCTTCATCTGAAACGATTTCTCTCCTGTCACATTCCTCACGTTGAACTTTCACTGCCCGTGTCTCGGAGCTATTGGTGTGCTCTCATGCCATAAACGACTGTTCTCGAAGATCAGGACAGCACTGCGTGATATATCTGCAAATCATATGCCTGAGTCTAAAAATAATCAACAGTAGGAAAGTTAATTCATTGCTCCCAACTTGGACTCGAGAAGCAGGTTAATGTGCGAGGGCTTGGAGATGCTCAAACGTCTCAATATTTACCAAGAAATTTG
>Ga0302325_10007818_pt1 | contig 23605 bp, 13 predicted proteins | sample Palsa_T0_2_FD_201948 | JGI IMG/M metagenome (GOLD analysis project Ga0302325, IMG submission 201948) | Peat permafrost microbial communities from Stordalen Mire near Abisko, Sweden - Palsa_T0_2 | ecosystem: Environmental > Terrestrial > Soil > Palsa > Peat permafrost | place: Sweden: Abisko... | reverse complement strand
CTCGCCGAGAACTCGTCGACGACGAACTTCGTGACGATCACGTTCGACGCGTAGAACACCGCGCTGCCCGCGCCCAGCGCGGCGGCCGATCCGATGGCGGCCGCGGATCCGGACGCGGCGCCGAACGTGGGAGAGAGCATGACGGCAAGGCCGAGGAACGAGGCCGCGATGGCCGCGATGGTCCGCGCGGTGAGTCGCTCGCCGAGAGCGAGCGGTGCTCCTATCGCCACGAACACGGGCGCCAGATAGTGCGTGAGGACGGAGACGCCGATCGCGAATTTGTACGCGGCGAAGAGGAGCAGCACGTTGAACGCGTCGGCGAAGCCCAGGAACACGACCCAGCCTCTCGCGCGCCACGTCGCACGACGCGGGATGCGATCGCGCAAGGACATCGCCCCCGCGATGACGGTGATGACGGCCATGACGACCATCGACTCGAGGGCCGTGCCCATCGGCGCGATGGCCTCGGCGCGCCGGAGCACGAGCGCCCACGTGCCCCAGAACGTGGCGGCCACGGCGACCGCCAGATAGGGGACGAGCCTCAGGTTCGGGGACGCGGCGCGTGTCACGGGCGCGCGCTCACTCGGCCAGGCGCTTGAGCGTCGCGACGAGCTGCAACGCCTCGATGGGCGTCAGCCGGTCGACGTCGACGGCACGAAGCGTCTCGAGGGCCGGGTGCGGCACGGGCTCGCCCTCCCCCTTCGCTGCGGGGGCTTCGAAGAGCCCCAGCTGAGGCGCGCGCGCCTTCATGCGCGGACGCAGGGACGACGGCGCCCCGCTCGGCAAGGCCGCACCCCGCTCGAGGTCCCCGAGCATGGCGCGCGCGCGCGCCAGGACGGTCTCGGGCAGCCCCGCGAGGCGCGCGCACGCCACCCCGTAGCTCCGCGACGCCGGTCCCCGCTGGAGCTTGTGGAGAAAGACGACGTCGCCGTCGAGCTCGCGCGCACTGACGCTCCAGTTCTCGCAGGTGGTGGCCCGCGGCGCGGCGATCTCGGTGAGCTCGTGGTAGTGCGTGGCGAACATCGCGCGGCAACCGACGACGTCGTGCAGGTGCTCGGCGACCGCCCAGGCGATCGCGAGGCCGTCGTAGGTGCTCGTGCCGCGGCCGATCTCGTCGAGGACGACGAGCGAGCGACGCGTGGCGCGGCGGAGCACTTGCGCCGTCTCCTTCATCTCGACCATGAAGGTGCTCTCGCCACGCGAGAGGTTGTCGCTCGCGCCGACGCGGGTGAGCACCCTGTCGACGACGCCGACGCGGGCTTTGCGCGCGGGCACGAAAGCGCCCATCTGCGCGAGGATCACGGCGAGCGCGGTCTGTCGCATCAACGTCGACTTGCCGGCCATGTTCGGTCCCGTGACCAGCCACATGCGGGGCCGACCATCGCCCGCGCCGAGCGAGACGTCGTTCGGGACGTACCGTCCTGCCGCGGCGAGCCTCTCGACCACGGGGTGGCGCGCGTCTTCCAGAACGAGATCGAGGCTGTCGTCGACGTCGGGGCGAACCCAGTCGTCGCGATGGGCGACCTCGGCGAGCGCGCCGGCGACGTCCCACTCGGCGAGCCGCATGGCGACGGCGCGGAGGCGCTCTTGATGACGCGCGGCCCCGCGAACGAGCCCCGCGAAGAGCTCGATTTCGCGTGCGCCGGCTCGCTCTTCGGCGTGGGCGACCTTGTCCGCGAGCGCGTCGAGATCGTCGCACGTGAAGCGCTCGCCGGTGGCGATCGTCTGCTTGCGCCGCCAGCTCGCCGGGGCCTTGTCGACGTGGGCGCGCGTGACTTCGATGTACCAGCCGAAGACGCGCGTGTAGCGGAGCTTGAGCGTCGGGATGCCCGAGCTCTCCCGCAGGCGCGTCTCGAGCTCCACGATGAGCCGCTGCCCGCCGCGCATCCACTCGCGCGCCTCGTCGAGGTCGCGATCGAAGCCGTCGCGGATCGCCTGCCCCTCGCTGGCGCGCGCGGGCGGGTCGTCGGACAGGCCGCGGGCGAGCAGGTCGTGCACGTCGGCGCACGCGTCGACCCACGGCTGACCGGGAGCGACGCCGAGGGCATCGCGCGCGGACGCGGGCTCCGGGCAACCGGCGAGCGTGTCGGCGAGGCTGGGAAGCACGGCGAGCGATCGGCGGAGAGCAAGCAGATCGCGAGGCGACGCGCGATCGAGCGCCAGCTTGATCGCAAGCCGCTCGACGTCGCCCACCTCGGCCAGCCGATCCCGAAGCTCTCGCCGCATGCCGGGGTGTCGGGCAAAAAGCTCGACGGCGTCGTGGCGCCGGCGGATATCGGCGACCCGGACGAGCGGCGCGAGCAAACGACGGCGGAGCAAGCGGGCCCCGGGCGCCGTCTTCGTGACGTCGATCTGCTCGAGCAGCGACCCCCGCTCTCCCCCTTCGACCGAGCGCACGAGCTCGAGGTGGGCTTGCGCGGAAGCATCGAGCACGAGCGTGTCGCCGAGGACGTAGAACGCGAGCCGCTGCACGGGCACCGGCCGCCCGGCTTCGCATGCGCGCGCCGCCGCCAGGCATCGGGCGGCGGCGCGCCGCCCCGCAGCCGACGCGCACGAGGCCGCGGCCTCGCCCGGGCCGAGCTGACCGTCGAGAATCGCGATCGATTGCGCGTCGTCGAGGGTGTCCGCGAGCGCGCGGGCCACCATCGGGCGACCGCGCGCATCACGCAACTCGGCGAGCAGCTTCACGAGCTCGCCCGCGTCCGGTCCGACGAGCACCTCGCGAGCGTCGAGCCGCACGATCTCCGAGATGGCGCTCCCCGCGTCGGCCGCCTCGCAGGCGAGCAGCTCTCCCGTCGAGAGATCGATCGCCCCGACGCCGAACGCGCCCGCGCCAGCGCCCGCACGCTCGACGGCGCAGAGGTAGTGGTTTTGCCGCGCCTCGAGGCCCGCGTCGTCGAACGCGACGCCGGGCGTGACGACACGGACCACCTCTCGCGGGACGAGGCCTTTGACCTTGGACGGGTCGGCCATCTGCTCGCAGATGGCCACTTTGAAGCCCTGCTCGAGCAGGCGCTGCACGTACGCGCTGGCCGCGTGGTGCGGGACGCCCGCCATCGGGATCTCGTCGTCCGACCCTTTGTTGCGCGCCGTCAGCGTCAAGTCGAGCGCGCGCGCCGCGACCACGGCGTCCTCGAAGAACAGCTCGTAGAAGTCGCCCATGCGAAAGAGCAGGAGCGCGTCGGGGTTGGCCGCCTTCGCCGCGACGTACTGCCTCATCACGGGCGTGTGCGCGGCGTTGCCCTTCGACATGCGGCAGAGGGGAGTAACGCGCCCGGCAGACGCGGTCCAGACGCGATGCCGCGGAGGCCGCGGATCAAAAGAATGGGTTATGCGACATCGTCAACGAGCTGAGGTCGAAGACCACGAGCCCCTGCAGCGACCCGTCGACGATGGCGAGCTGCCCCAGCGGATCGATGAACAGCATCGACTGCGGGCTCACCGTCGTGTTGGCGCCGCCCGTCAGCGCCATCGTCAGCGGCGCGAAGCCGCCGCGCACCGAGAAGTGCCAGCTGAGGTCGCGCGCCGTGAACGTGTGCTGACCCTGCGCGGCGGCGGTGCCGGCATCGAGCCCCATGTTCGAGCAACCGCTCCACGTCACGTACGAGAACATCGGGTTGCGCATCGCGAGGACCGAGTTGCGATCCACGACCGGGGCGACCTGCCCTGCCGGGAACGGCGCTCCCGGCGGCGCGCAGCCTCCGCTCGTGGCACCGGCGCCCGGGGGCGCGTACGGGATGTCGAACGACCGGGCGTTCAAGAGCACGTCGTTCGGGTTGCACGAGAGCATGCACTGACCCGTCGCCGGGTTGGTGACCACGTGGTGCAGCAGCGCGAGGCCCCCCGCCCCGTTGGCGACCCACTCGCCGCCGGTGCGGACCTGGAACGCCGCCTGCCTGTGGAAGCAGCACGTCGCGAACTTGAGGGGTGGCGGGCTGTTGACCGGGTCGTTGCCGACGACGGTGCGGTTGGTCGTCTGCTCGAGTATGGGATTTTTCGGGTTGCCGTTGTCGGGCCATCCGAAGCGCCCAACCACGAGGTGATCCGAGTAGGCGGCGAGGATGGGCAGATCGCGCGCGTAAAACGAGCTGGCCTCGCCCGACGGACCGAAGGTCTGGTAGCAGGCCTCGTAGCGATCGTTGTAATAGGTGGCCGAGGGCGCGTCGAAGGGCGTCCCCGCCCAGCAGTTGTCGGTGGGGTCGCCGGCGTCGTCGACGAACGTGCTGCCCGTGCCCGGCGGGGCGACATACCAGTACGGATCGTACTGGGGCGGGACGTCGTCGATGATCTGCACGTAGTCGGCCGTCCACTGGGGCAGGGCCGGAGGCTGCGGGAGGCCGGCGGCGGTGAGGGCCGAGAGAACCTGAGTGGCGCGCGCCTGGCCAATCGACCAATCCTCGATGCCGAACGAGCACAGGTTCTGCGCGGCGACGGTCAGCGTGAGGGTGGTGTACGGAACGGCAAGGTTGGGCGTCGAGGCGAAGTTGGCCTCGGTGCCCGTCGTCGCGGGCAGGACGCCCTCGTAGGTGACCGTCCAGTCCTGGTTTTGCAAGGCCGTCGGGTCCTCGAACGAGAACCGCACGCCCGGCACGGGAAGCGAGCTCGCGTTGCCGAGCGTTCCGGTCACCGGCGTGAAGTTCATGTTCGACGGATCCGGCTCGACGGGGTTCTCGGCGGGCGTCCAGTCCCAGTAGCCCGGCGGAAGCGTCGTCGGCAGCAGCGTGGGACTGAGACCGTTCGTCGTCGTGGACGGGACGGGATTGCCGTTGACGTCGACGAGCAGCGGCGTCGCCAGCAGGTTGGGCGCATGGTTGCCCGACGTCGGGTCGTTGCGGAGCAGCGAGGCCGAGCGCACGCGGTTGGGGGCCGACACCGGAAAGAACGGCTCGAGCGTGACCGAGGGGCTCTCGGTGATCGCCGGATTGTACGCAACGGGCACGTGGTACGGGTCGTAGTCGGTCGCGCTCGTGGCGGCGGGCTCGGGGAGGTCGAGGGCCCCGGTTTGCCAGCCGTGGGCAGGATACGTGGCGGCGGCGCTCTGGGCCGCAGTGGTCATCGGATCCGGCCGCCGGCACGGCGCGTCCCAGTCGTCGACGTCGACGGCGACGATGTTCCCGTTCGTCAGGGTGGCGAACGCGAACACCCCCCGGAGGCGGGCCGGGATGTTCTCGACCGTCGCTTGCGGCTCGATCTGCGACACCTGGTCGACGCGGTACCAGGCGCCCAGGTCGTTGAAGACGTTGGCGCTCGGGTGCGCGTTGAAGCCGGGGTTGCACTGGAAACCCGAGAACGTGTGCACGACGTCCATGTTGCTGACGATGCCGCTGACGGCGACGGCGGGGATCGGCCAGTCGTGCTGCACGAACGCCACCGTGGCCACCGGCGAGGTGAAGGAGATGCGATCGGGGGGCTGCAAGGGGTTGAGCTCCGCGTGCGGCCGGGTCATCGGCACGTGCGTGGGCGACGCCGGGTCCGACACGTCGTAGACCATCAAGCTGCCGTCACCCGCGTCGATTGCGTAGAGGTAGATCTTGTAGTCACGCGTCGACGGACTGATGGCGAGGCCGCCCACGTGGACCTGCCGCGTCGGCTCGGCCAGGCTCGTGGCGAGCAGAGGCTGCAGCTCCTGCGGCGACGCGGGGTTGCTCAGGTCGATGACGTGGATGACCGGGATCCCGTTGTCGGCGACGTAAAGGATCGGCACGTCGGTTCGCATCAGCATGAAGCGCGGGCTCGGGGCGCTGAGCGGCTCGACCGCGAGCGGGAACAGCGCGGTCGACGCGCTGGACGAAGCCGACGAACCGCCGTCCGCTTGCGAGCCCTCCTGCGATCCCGACCCCGCGTCGGCCTCGGCGTCCTCCTGCGGTGTCGACGGTGCGCCCGCATCGGCGCCTGCTTCGTCGTCGAGCGCCGCATCGTCGAGCCCCTTGGCGGCACCGTCGATGGGCGTCCCCGCCTCGAGCGGCGCGCTCGCCTCCAGGGGCGCGCTCGCCTCGATCGGCGCACCTGCCTCGACCGTCACACCCGCCTCGACGGGTGCGCCGACGACCGTCACCGATCCAGCGTCCGGCGGGATCAGCGGCAGCGGCGTCACGATGCAGGCGGGGCCGGGGCCAGGCTCGGCGTCGGCGAGCGACCCCGCGTCGGCATAGACGACCCCATCGGGCCACGCGGGGCCCGGCACCCACGAGGCGGGAAGCTGCGACGACAGCGGCACGCTGCCCACGACGACGCACGGGGGAAGGGCGCCCGGCGTACCGCCGATCAACCCGGACAGCACGGGATCGATCAGCACGATGCTCGCGGCGCCCGACGATCCGCTGAGCATCGCGACGACGTCGTACGTGCTCGACGTGCCGCCGTCGCCGGCCGCGTCCGCGACGGGGACCACGCCCAGGGCCATCGGCGACCCCTGGGCCGGGGTGAACCCGCATGCCGTGAGATCCGGGAGCTGCAGCGGCGCCGCGTGGGTCACGACGCCGCTCGGCGCCGTCGTTTGCCAGTTGACCGACGTGCCCAGGATCTTGCTGTTGTCGAGCGCGTAGATCGCCGGCGCCTGCGCCGCCGCGCTGCTCACGTAAGAGAACCTGGAGTCGGGCGCGACGACGACGTCGGTGGGGTTGGTGCCCACGGGAATGAAGTTCGTTCCGGGCGTGGACCGATCTTCGTCGACGACGTCGCCCGCGCTCAGGTCGACGACCGCGACTTCGCCGCGCACCGTCTGCGTGACGAGCACGTAGAGGTGGTTGGCGAAGAGGGCGCCATTGACCCCGCTGGGGACCGAAATGCACTGGTCGAGGGGCTCGGGTGCGGGCGGCGTCGCCAGCGGATAGCCCGCGGGGTCGTTCACCTGCAGACACACCGACGCGGCCTTTTGCGCTCCCTCGAAGCTGCGTATCGCCAGGTTGGGAGGCGTCTGCGCGCAGCTCGAAATGCCCGGGGCGATGGTCACGAAAAGCAGCGCGGTCACCGCGCCGCCAATGCCGACGGTGCGCCGCATCATTGTGTCCCCTTGGGCGGGGTCGGGTAGCCGAGGTTGTAGACGGCGGCTTCGAAGGTGGGATGGCGCGCGTCGAGGTCGATGACCTGGACGTACGAGTCGGTGAAGCTTGCCACGTAGGCGAATCGATAGCGGCTCAAGCAGGGGGTCGTGGGATCAACGGGCTGGCCAGCGGGGCATGACGTGTCGGGGTTCACCACGTTCGGGTCCGGCTCGAGCTCCGGGACGGCGGTGCCGTTGAGCGAGCTGGCGACCACGTCGTTCAAGGTGAACGGGTCGAAGGCCATCGCGAAGGGCCCGGCGCCGACATAGAGCGTGTCGACAAGCGCCAGGTCCGGGTCGCTGGGGTCCACGATCTGGATCGTCGAAGACTCGAAGTTCACGACGAAGACGCGGAGCGCGAGCTGTCCGCTCGCCGTGATGATCGGCGCGAGGTACACCTGCGACGGGCTGGCCAGCACGGATATGCTCGTCAGGAGCTTGAGCTGGTCGGGGTTGTAGCTGCCGTCGCCCGTGGACGACGGCTCGCCGATCTCGCCGATCGCGAGCGCATTGACCGACCGGTTGGCGAAGAACACGCGAGCGGGAAGGTCGGCGCATGCCTGCAACTCGGCGCTCGACGCGCCCGGGCCCGCCAGCAGCTTGCACGCGAGCCGCGGCGAAGGGTCGATGACGATCCCGCGCGAATCCGTCCCGATCTGGTTCACGTTGAGGCTGAAGGCCGCTTCGCGCAAAAGATAGGGCCGGGTGAGCGAGGACCCGTCGTCGCTATAGTAACGGAGGAGATCGATCTCGGGCGCGTCGCTGAACGTCTCGAGGAACGCCGGCCGCACGCAGGACTGGGTGGTGTTGGTCGGGAGTAGCTCGCAGGGCGGAACCGAGGACTCTGGATCGTGCGGCACCGCAACGATCTCCTGCCCGGCGTTGGGCACCCCGTTGAGCACGAACTCCATCGTGGGCGGCGACGGCGCCCCCGCGCTCACCGCATTCCCCGCGTCCAAGCTCGACATCGCATCCGCAACGCCCGCGCCCGAGTCCACGCTCGCGCCCGAGCCCGAGTCCGAGCCCGAGCCCGAGTCCACGCTCGCGCCCGCGCCCCCATCGTCCTCTCCAACATCGGGAATCGCCGCCGCCTGGAACCCCGTCAACAGCAACGACGTCATCGGCTCCGTCAGCGCGGTGACCGCCATCGCCGTTCCGTCTTCGGTCAGCCCGATCCCGAACGGCTCGCCCGGAAGCGTCTCCTGCCGCGTGTCGTACGGCGACGACGCGTTCGTATGGTGCGTGGCATCGCACCGGAGATCGGCCGGCGTCTGGCCGCACTGGATGCGGAACGGCGACGTCGCGAGCGCAGCGGCGTTGACCGAGGCGAGCGGCGCGGGCAGGAGGTACGGAGAGTCGTAGGCCAGGTCGGCCCACGTGATGGTCGCGTCGCCGCGCACCGGCGAGAACATGCGCGTCGGCCCGGAGCCCGTCAGCGTGAGGGGCTCCATCGCGATGCCGGTGACGAACGCGCCGATGATGGCCGAGTCCTGGATGTAGCGCGTCGAGTCGACCGGAGGCGCGCACGCCTCGCCAAGGGGGATCCGGTTGCCGTACTGATCGATGACGATGGGATTGCCCACGCACCCCCCGCGCCATGGGAACTGGGTGGTCGGCGGACCCGAATCGCCCCCCCCGTCGCTGCCCCAGATGTCGCCGGGCGGGACAACGCCTCCCTCGACCTCGGTGGCCAGGTTCGCCTGAATGAGGGCCGCCGTGTCGGCCCGGACGCGGGCGAGGTCGTAGCTCTGCAGGGTGCCGCCGTTCCACTGCAGGTCGAAGTCCGAGTTCGCCGCGTAGAGGACGTGCCCGCCCGCCGACACCCCCAGGCCCACCGGGAAGTAGAAAGTGTTGGTCGGGGGCTCGGTCCCGCCACCGCCGTTGTAACAACCAGGCGCGACGCTCGCGATGCCGCCCGCCGCCACCACGGCAGCCAGGCCACAAACCGCGCGCAAGGCAACGGATATTCGTCGTGCGGCGGCGCGCGCCATTGGGGCGGCGCAGCCTACTCAGCACAGCCCGGTGTGTCGAGTCGTGTCAGCAGTGTCGCACCGAGCGCGCCTTGAGCCCGCGCCGACCGCGCGCGGACCCCCGCCCGCGGCGACTCTCAGTCGTTATTCATCAAGTCGATGATGATGACGCCACGCTCGCTGCCCTGCTCTTCGGGGGCCTGCGGGCCGTGGGGCGCCGGGCGGTCGAGCGGAAGCTCGAGACGGGGCTGCTCGTGCCGAGCGCGTTCGCGCTCCTCCCTCTCGCGGATCTGTTCGATGATGAACGGGGGCAGCACGAAGACCTCCCTCGCGGGTCCGAGCCTGGATCTAGCCTTTTGACTATCTCCTGCATGTTAAAGGTAGCAACGCAAGTGCCAGGGTCAAGGTTTCGCCGCGCCAGCCTCGCCGCATTGGCTCTGGCCTTGGCGCTGGGCGCGCCGTCGGCCGCGCTGGCCTCGCCGGCCGCGTTTGACCCCAAGAGCGGGAACTGGGAGGGCCTGTCTCAGTTCTTGGACCTCGCGGAGAACGAGTCGGGACCCGGCCGGGTCGTGCCCACCACGACGCTCGACCTTGGGCGCCTGCAGCCGGAAGACGCGGTGCTCGCCATACATCCCACCCTGCCCATGGACGCCGACGAGCTCTCGGCCTTCATGCGGGCCGGGGGGCGGCTCGCCATCCTCGACGACTATGGCTCGGGCGACGCGCTCCTCGCGGCGTTCGGAATCAGCCGCGTGCCGCTTCCCGGGCACCCCGCCGAGATGCTGCGGGCGAACCCGGCCCTCGCGATCGCCGAGCCGGCCGGTCAGCACCCGGTCGTCCGGGCGGTCACTCGCGTCGTCACCAACCACGCGACGGGACTTTCGCACCCCGGCCTCTCGCCGGTGCTCGTCGTCCGTGGACGCGACGAACCGGACGTCCTCGTGGCGCTCGCAGGGAGCGTGGGGCGGGGGCGGCTCCTTGCCGTGGGCGACGCCTCCGTCGTCATCAACGAGATGCTGCGGTTCCCTGGCAACCGCGCGTTCGCAACGGGTCTCGTGCGCTACGTGACGGAAGACGACGCGTCGGTCCGCCGCGGCGGGAAACTGTATCTACTGACCAACGCCTTCGAGACGACGGGGACGTTCGGCGCCGTGTCGCCCGCCGCAAGTGTGGCCGTCGCGCTGCGCCGCGCGCTGGCGAGCGGTGTCGAGGAGCTGGAACAACACGGCGCACCGCCGCCGGTCGTCTATCTGATGGCCGCCGCGGTGGGCCTCGGCGTCCTCGCGTGGGCCGCGGCGCGGGGGGCGCGGACGCACAAGCCCATCGAGCCACGCTTCTCCAGGGACGTGCCCGTGGTGGCGCAAGGCGGTGTCGCCGGTCATGCCGCGGTCCTCGGCGCCCCGGGCACGTCGCGGGCGCTCGCGATGCTCGAGTTGAAGAGCGCCCTCGAAGAAGACTTGGCGACTCGGCTCGGCCTCGATCGCGCTCCGTCGCGCGACCAGATCGTGGCGAGAATCCGCTCGGAGCGCCTGCTCCAAGACGACGACGCCGACGCGCTCGCGGCGCTGCTCGCCAGGTTCGCCCGCATCGAAGAGCAATGGGGACGAGCGGCGCGCGGCGAACGCACGGCGCGGACGCCCGGGTGGACGGATCCGCGCGACGCAGAGGTCAACGCGGCCGCGGGCGAGGTCTCGCGGCTGCTGGCCGCGGTGGACGCGTCCCGCCGTGGTACAGTCGAGAAGCCGCCGTGACCGCAGCAGCGAACACGAACGAGATCGCCGCGGCGCGCGAGCGGATCGACGACGTTCGGCGCGAAGTGGCACGGGTGTTCGTGGGCTCGACACGGCCCATCGACACCATGCTCGTGGCGCTGCTCGCACGGGGCCACGCGCTCCTCGAGGGTGTGCCCGGCATCGCGAAGACGACCCTCGTCAAAGCCTTTGCGACCGCCCTCGGTTGCAACTCGCGGCGCATTCAGTTCACGCCCGACCTTCTCCCGGCCGACATCACGGGGACGTACGTGCTGTCGCCGCGCGAGGGCACGTTCGCTCTGCGCCCGGGGCCCATCTTTGCCAATGTGGTCTTGGCCGACGAGATCAACCGTGCGCCCGCCAAGACGCAGAGCGCTCTGCTCGAGGCGATGCAGGAAAGGCAGGTCACGATCGAAGGCGACAGATTCGAGCTGCCGTCGCCCTTCGTCGTCCTGGCCACGGAGAACCCCATCGATCTCGAGGGCACGTACGCCCTCCCGGAGGCGCAGATCGACCGCTTCCTCGTCCGCGTGGCGATGACGTACCCCAACGCTCGCGACGAAGCCCAGATGCTCAAGACCCACGGGACCGACCCACCCACGGCCCGCGCGGTGCTCTCCGCCCGCGACGTCGTGCAGCTCCAGGGGATCGCGGCCAGGGTCTACGTCGAGGACGACCTGCTCGAATACGCGGTCGCGATCTCGGCGTTCACCCGCGGCCACCCGCGGGTCACGCTCGGCGCCAGCCCGCGCGCGTCGCTCAGCCTCGTCCAGGCCGCGAAGGCTTGGGCGATGATCGCCGGCCGGCCCTTCGTGGCGCCCGACGACTTGCGAACCGTGGCCCCGAGCGTCCTCGCGCACCGTCTCGTCCTCACGGCCGACGCCGAAGGCGATACGGGGGCGCGCGACCGCGTGCTCGAGGAGGCGCTGTCCAAGGTGAGCTACCGTCGGGGTATGCGGGCGGTCTGAGTGCAGCTCTATCCGACGCGCTCGACGTTCCACGTCGCCGTCGCGGGCGCCGGCCTCTTGGCCCTCGGCGTGGCGGAGCGGCTGGCGCCGGTCGCGGGGTTCGGAGGCGCCATGCTGCTTGCGGTCGCCGTGGGGCGCGCCGTGGCGACGTTCGCGGTCACCCGCCTGAGGGCCGCGGGGTTCGAGATGGTCTGGACGGGCAGCACGCGAATGCACACGGTGGCCCTCGGCACGCCGGTCGTGCTCGAGGGCGAGCTGCGAAACCGCGGGAGCGCACCGGTGCGCGCCGTCGCGCTGCGGCCCATCACTTCGAGCCTGCTCGATGCGTCGGTCGAGCCGGTCGCCGTCGATCTCGCGCCGGGCGGTCGCGCTCGCGTCGTGGTGACGGTGCGCGCGCGCCGCGTCGGGCGCTGGGGGGTGCACGGGCTGGCGCTCGAAGTGCGGGGGACGTCGCTCGGAGGCGAGGCGCTCTACGAGGTCCCGCTGCTCTTCGCGAACCCGCTCGGGATCGAGGTCCTGCCGCGAACGTTCACGACGCTGCTCACGTCCCCACGCGGGGGTCGCGCCCGGCGCACGGCCGAATTCGGGCGCCCTTTCAACCTACCGGGCGACGGGGGCGAGCTGCTCGAGCTGCGCGACCACGCGCCGGGCGACGCGTTCAAGCGCATCGCGTGGAAGGCGAGCGCGCGACGCGGGCGCCTCCTGGTGCGCGAGCTGGCGCGCGAGGGCCGCGACGTGGTGTGGCTCGTCGTCGACGTATCCGTCGAGCTCTGGGCGGGCGCGCCTGGTCACGCGCCGCTCGATCGAATCATCGAAGAGGTGGGCGCGGTCGCCGTGCGTCATCTCCGGCGGGGCGAGCGCGTCGGGCTGGTCGTGACGGCGTCGCGCATGCGATCGTGGATCGCCCCCGCCGAGGGCGCGGCGCACGGGATGGTGATCGCGCGGGCCCTCGCCAGCGCGTCGAGCGCGGTGGACGCCGACCGCTCCGAGCTCGACGAGACGCGGGTCGCGAGCCGCGTGGCCGAGCACGCGCGCCCCCTCGATCCGCTCGGGCTCGCCGACCTGCGCAAGGGCGACTTCGACGCGCTGGCGCGCCGGGCCGACGAGCTCCGCACGCACGCCCCCTTCGTGCCGCGCGTGCCGTTCGCGCCGACTCCGCGCGAGCGCAAGCTGCGCCACTACCTGGCCGCCTTCGGCATCGAGTCGCCGCCACGAGCCGACGGGGAGCGCGAGCACAGCGAAACATCGCTGGCGGTCGCCCTGGAGCAGCTCGCGAGCGAGAAGCCACGCGCGAGCCTCGTCCACGTCTGGGCGCCCGCGCCCGCCCGCGCGGAGACGATCACGCGGGCCATCGCGCGCTTGCGGGCCGCCCGGGCCCGGGTCCTCTGGACACTGCCTTCGTTCGAGTCGGGGGTGGGCGCCGATGCATCGCGTCGGAGCCCCGTCGCCGCCGCAGTCGACGAAGCCGTGCGCGTCCGCGCCAAGGCGGCTCGGTGGCGCGGCGAGCGCCTGCTCCGGCGCCTCGGGGTGCACGTGGTCGTGCCGCGCCGCCTCCCTCCTCCCGCGGCTCAGCCAGTGCCGGACGAGGCGGCGGCAGAGGCCTCGGGGTGAGCGGCCGCGATCCGCGCGCGCTCCTGCGAGACGCGGGCCTTCAGCCCAAAAAGAGCTTCGGGCAAAACTTCCTCGTCGCCGACGCCATCGCCGATGCCATCGCCCGCGCGTGCGTCCAGGACGACGAGGTCGGACGCGCGCGGGTCGTCGAGATCGGAGCGGGGACGGGCGCGCTCACGCACCGGCTCGCGACGCGCGCGGCGCACGTGGTCGCGATCGAGCGCGACCGGGACCTCGTCCCCGTGCTCAGGGCCGCCCTCGCCGACACGGGCGCCGAGATCGTGGAAGCAGACGCCCAGTCGGTCGACCTCCAGGCGCTGCTCGGACCGCCGGCCGAGGGTCGCGTCCGCGTTCTTTGCGGCAACCTCCCCTACTCCATCACGGGCGCCCTGCTAAGGCGGGCCGTCGAGCACGCGACCTTCGTCGAGCGGGCCGTGTTCATGGTGCAGGACGAGGTCGCGCGACGGCTGACGGCGAGCCCCGGGAGCAAGGAGTGGGGCGCGTTGACGGTCTTCGTCCGCGCGGCGTTCGACACGCGACGCGTGCTGCGCGCGCCGCCCGGCGCCTTTCACCCCGCACCGGAGGTCACCAGCGCCGTCGTCGAGCTCGTGCCACTCCGACCGCCGCGCGCGCTCGAGACCGGGACGTTCCGCGCGCTCGTCCGCGGAGCCTTCGAGATGCGCCGCAAGACGCTGCGCAACGCGTGGGCGGCGCTCGCGCCCCGCGGGAGCTCCCTCGAAGACGCGGCCGCCGCCGCCGGCATCGATCTGCGCGCCCGCGGCGAGACACTCGACGTCGAATCCTTCGCGCGCATGGCGGCAGTCCTCGACGCGCGCACCAAGGAGTAGCCGCTGTGGGCCAGGCGCGCTCAGAGGATGTTTCACACCCTCTCAGTGCTGGCCGGTCAGCTGGTATATGGCGGCCTTGGCGTCGGCGAGGTCCGGGGAGTTGACGGTCGCGAGCTCGATGAAGCGCTGGTAGTGCTCGACCGCGTCCGCCCGCCGACCCGCGCGGCGCAGCCCTTCGGCCGACGCGAACTCGAGGTCCGCGAGCCAACCGGGATGCGGCGACAGCTTCTCCGCCGTGGGCAAGGCGAGAAGAAACTGCGGCAGGGCCGCCGGGTACCCCGCCAGGTCGCGGAGCAGCCGCCCGTAGCGCCAGTGCCAGAACGGGTGCTTGACCGTGCCGTCGGCAAGCGTCCCCGCGCCGTCGCCCGCGATGGCCTTGGTCCACTCGGCGAGCGCCGTGGGCGTGTCGTTCTTGTCCGCGTAACACTCGGCCAGCGTGGCGTGCGCCTCGTAGCGCGAAGGGCGAAGCTCGAGAGCGCGCTTCTCGTCCTTGATCGCGTCGTCGACGGCGGCCGTGACCCGCTCGATGATGCCCCGCTGCCAGTAAGCGTCGGCGTTCACCTTGTCGAGCCCGAGGGCCTTGTCGACCTCGTCGCGCGCGGTCTCGAGCTGCGCGGGGGTCGCGTCGTTCGCCGCCCACGCGAGGTACACGTGGTACTCGGCGCGGTTCGGGTCGAGCTCGACGGCGCGCTTCAAGTAGCGCAGCGCATCGACGGCGTGCGTGCCGCCCTCGAGCATCAGCGCGCGCCCGATGAAATGCTGCGCCTCGGCGCTCTGCGGGCGCTTGTCGAGCACCTTGTGGAGCATGGGCAGCGCTTCTTCGGGTCGGCCGATGGTGACGTAGGCGCTGCCGACGCGGAGCTCGAGGTCCGGGTCGTCCGGAGCCTTGGCGAGCGCGCCGTTGAACTGCTCGATCGCGCGCTCCACGTCGCCCGATGCCTCGAACAGCACTCCGCGCTCGAGCGAGAGACCGGGGTACTCCTTGTCGACCGCCGCCACCTTGTCGAACTCGTCGCTCGCTTCGTCGAACTTGCGGAGCCTGAGCAGCGCGACCGCGAGCTTGAAGTGCGAAGCCACGTCCTTCGAGTCGCGCGCGATCGCCGCGCGATAGTGGGTGATCGCGCCGTCGTAGTCACCCTGCAGCTCGCACACTTCGCCGAACGCGCGCTCGAGCGCGGGCGACTGCGGCAGCAGCTTCTTCGCCTCGTCGAGCGTCGTGCGCGCGTCGTTCAGCCGCCCGCGCTCCGAGAGCAACTCCGACAGCGCCACGTAGGGCAGCACGGCCCCCGCGCGAGAAGGGTCGACGTAGGCGATGGCCGCGCGCAGATCGGCCTCCGCGGCGTCGTTGTTGCCCAGGTGGTGCTCGACCTTGCCGAGCAAGATGAGCACCGGGATGCTCTTGGGGAACCTCTCGCGCGCAGCCATGAGCTGCTGCTTCGCGTCGGCCAGCCGCTCGAGCGCGAGCTTTGCCTCGGCATCGCTGGCGATCGTCTCGGGCAAGTTGGCGTCGATCCCGAGCGCGGTGTCGAAGCGCGCGAGCGCCTCGGTGGGCCGGCCCTCGTTCAAAAAGAGACGGCCCTGGCCGTTGAGCGCGTCGACGTTCCGGCCGTCGAGCGTCACGGCCTGCGCGAACGCGTCGCGCGCGTCGCTCGCCGTCCCCTTGTCGAGGCTGACCCACGCGCGAGCCGCGTACGCCGCCGATAGCTCGGCGGGGGACGCCTTGGCGCGCGCGGGGCCATCGAGCACCACGGCCAGATCCGCGAGCGCTGCGGCCGGATCGGCCAGGGTGCTCTTCGGGCGCGCGCGCAGCGTCAGCGCGCCCGGGTGCTGCGGCGACTTGGCCAGCGTCGCCGCGATCTCGCGCTGCGCCGTCGCCGCGTCGCCCAGCCTGTCGTAGGCGCGCGCCAGGCCAAAGTGCGCGCGCGCGTCGTCCGCGCGCTCGAGGGCGCGCTTGAACGCGGTGAGCGCCGCGGCCCCGTCGCCGACCGCCAGAGCCACTTCGCCGCGCATCAGCGCGAGCTCGCCCGCGAGCGGCGCGTTGGCCGCGTTGCGCGCCGCGGCGTCGAGCGCGGCCGCGCTCCGGACCCAGTCGCCGCTCTCGGCCAGTTGCGCGGCGGCGGCGGCGTCTGCGTACAGCACGGGCTGGTTCGGCGGCAACGCCGTGAGCAGCTGCTTCGCGCGTGCGCCGCGCGCCGTGTCCGCGCCGAACCGGACGTTCGTCTCGCAGTCGAGCAGCGCGGCTATGGCGGCGAGCGAAGGCGCCCGCGGGAATCGCGCGTGCGCGGCCACCGCGGCGTCCGCGCCCTTCTTCGCGACGTCGAACGTGTCGGGGGCCATCGCGCCCCGCGCATCGGCGATCACCGACGCGGTGGCGCGCGCGTATTCGCCCGCGCGCGTGACGTCGCTGATCGCGAGATAGCCGAACGCGCCGTACGGCGTGAGCTGCAGGGCGGCGCCGCCAAGGAGGACGAGCACCAGCACACCGATCGCGACGCCGATCGCAAGCCGACGTCGAGGCGCCGGCGCCTCTTCGGCCTTGCGCACGGCCTTGGCTTTGGTCGGCGCCGATGTCGCGGCCACGTCGAGCGTCGAGCCCCGCGGCGGCGGTCGGCTGCTGATCCGCTCCTCGCCGCCGATCGCCGCTTCGGTCCCGATGGCAGCCTCGGTTCCGATGGCGACCTCCGGGGCGCTCTCCGGATGCCCGCCCCCGAGCTCGACCTCGCCGAAGCTCATGCCGCCATCGTCGCGCGAGACGGACGCGCCGCCGGGAGCCTCTGGCGGCGGCGCTCCCGACGTACGCGCCCCCGGCCGCAGCGATCGCCTCTTCGCGTCGATCTGCAGATCGCCGAAGTCCGCTGCCGGGTCCATCGGCGGGAGGCTCTTCACCCCGCCCGCCGGCGCTTCGCGCGGCAGGTCCATGTCGCCGAACACCCCGAACTCCTCGCCGCTCGGCGCGCGCCCCGACGGCTGACGCGGGGAGCTGGGAGGAACCGAGTCGGCGGTGGGCAGCTCGATCTCGCCGAACGCTCCGCCGACCACCGGGACCGGAAGGTTGTCGGCCGGGACCGGAAGGTTGTCGGCGGCCATCGGCAACCCGGGCCCGCCGACCACGGGGAGCGCCGCGTGCACGTCCGGAAGGAGCTGCGCGGGCGCGGGCAACCCGACCGCGGACACGATGGGCAGATCGTCGAAGGTCGTTCGACGTCGGGCCACCGGCAAGTCGCCCGCCACGACGGGGAGCGACGCCCCGATGTCGGGTAGCGAGGGCGCCACGACGGGCAGATCCGGCTCGAAACCCTTGGCGCCACGCGGCGCCGCGACCGGCAGGTCCGCTTCGAAAGGGTTGCTCAGCGTGGGCGTCTTGGGCGCCTTGGGCCCCGGCGCGACCACCGGAAGATCCGACTCCAACGGCCTGGAGGTTGCCGCCGGTCCCTTTGCCGGCGCGGCGACCGGGAGGTCCGCGTCGATGCGAGACGCGGGCGGCGGACGGTGCGCCGGGGCACCCCGGGTGGCGGGCAAGTCGGCCGACACGACCGGGAGGTCGAAATCGAGCTCGTCGACCGCAGACGTCGGCGGGACGGCGGGCGGCGACGCCGGTGGACGGGGCGCCTTGGAGACGGCCGGCGGCGTGGCCATGGGAGCCGCCGCGGGGGGCACGGCTCCGCCCGCCGGTCGAGCCGGCGGGGGCGGCCCTTTCTTCGTCGCGCCCGAAACCATCGGCAGGTCCGGCTCGTCGAGGGCCCCGAGCGATGCAGGGAAATCGGAGGGCAGCTCCGGCCGCATCGGAGGGACCGGCGGAGCGGGTCGTGTCGGCGGCGCGATCACCGGGGGCGCCGCGCGCGACACGACCGGCGGTGCGATCGCAGGCGGCGCGGCACGCGACACGACCGGCGGTGCGATCGGACCGCCCGCCGGCCCCGCGGGGGCCGTCGGAGCCGCGGGCGCGACGCCGACCATCGTCTTCTTCATCGCCGCCATCGTCGAAGGCGGGGGTTTCGCGGCAATCGTTGGCGCCGCATGGACGCCCGGTGGGGCGGGCGACGGCACGTTGATCGGAAGCGGCAGCGGCGGCGGCTTGGGCGCCGCGGAGACGGTGGCCGGCGGCGGCCTGGGCCCGAGGTCGCCGCCCACCCCGACCATGGTGGATTTGAGCGGATTCTTGGGCCGCGACGCGGCGCCCGGCGGCGCGATCGGAGGGGCCGCGGCCGCGGGGGGCGCGAGCTGCGGCTTGAGCGAGGCCGCGGGCGCGGCCGGGGGCTTGGCCGCCGCCGCAGGGGCGATCGGCGGGGGCCCGCCCACGGCCGGCCTAGCCGGCACCGTCGCCTTGGCCGCGGCCAGATCGGCGCCCGGCGCCATGACCAGAAACGAGTGCCCGCACTTGGGACACCGCATCTTCAGGCCCGCCGGCGGCACGCGCCGCTCGTCGATCTGAAACGGTGACTTGCACGACTCGCACTCGACCTTGAACATCCGCGAATCACGGTATCACAGGCCGCAAATGCGGCTCGGCGTGCGAAGCGGTCCCGTGCTAACGGGATCGTCCTTGACCGTGGATCGTCTCGTCGTCGTCGGCGCCCGGCAGCACAACCTGAAGAACGTGAGCGTGAGCTTGCCCCGGGGCAAGGTGATCGTGCTGACGGGTCCCAGCGGGTCGGGCAAGTCGTCGCTCGCCTTCGACACGATCTACGCCGAAGGGCAGCGCCGCTACGTCGAGTCGCTCAGCGCGTACGCGCGTCAGTTTCTGGAGCAGCTGGCCAAGCCCGACGTCGAGCGCATCGACGGCCTGAGCCCCGCCATCGCCATCGAGCAGCGCCCCCTGTCCAAATCGCCTCGATCCACGGTCGGCACCGTCACCGAGATCGCGGACTACCTGCGCCTCCTCTACGCGCGCGTCGGCATCCCCCACTGCCCCAACTGCGGCAAGCGGATCGAGGCGCAGACGGTGCAGCAGATCGTCGATCACATCCTCTCGATGGCCGAGGGCATCCGGCTCTCGCTCCTGGCGCCGATCGCGCGGGCCCGCAAGGGCGAGCTACGTCTCGAGCTCGAGCGCCTGCGACGCGAGGGGTTCGTCCGCGCCCGCATCGACGGCTCCGTCGTCGACCTGGGCGACGAGATCGAGCTCGACCGCTCCAAGGTGCACGACCTCGACGTCGTCGTCGATCGCCTCGTGCTCAAAGAGGGCCTCAAGGCGCGCCTGACCGACAGCGTGGAGCTCGCGCTCAAGCTCGGCGAGGGGCGCTTGCTCGTGCAGGCGGGCGACGACGAGCCGTTCTGGATGAGCGAGCGCTTCGCGTGCGTCGACTGCGGGATCTCGCTGCCGCCGATCGAGCCGCGGATGTTCTCGTTCAACGGCCCGCACGGCGCGTGCCCCGCGTGCGACGGCCTCGGCGCGCGCGACGTGGTCGACCCCGATCGCTGCGTGGGCGACCCGCGCCACACGCTGCGCGAAGGCGTCGTGCTCGCGTGGGGCCGCCGCGGCAGCGTCGCGCTCGCAGGCGAAGTGTCGGCCGCCGTCGAGGCGCTCGGCGTCAGCCCCGACGTCGCCTGGGGCAAGCTCCCCGAGGAGCAACGCAAGGCCATCCTGTTCGGCAAGAGTCGCGCGGGCGACGGCCCGGCGCGGCACGGCAAAGGCCCCCGAAAGCGCGAAGGGTCCAAGCGCAAGGGCTACGAGGGGATCGTCCCGCAGCTCGAGGCGCGCCTCGCCACGCTGGCCGACGTTCGCGTCGAGCCGGCCGACGCCGAGGATCCCGACGCCGGCGAGGGCGGCATCGCCGACGACGAGCTGGGGCGCTTTCTCGTCACGCGCACCTGCGACGCCTGCCACGGCAAGCGCCTGCGCCCCGAGGCGCTCGCGGTGAAGCTCGGCGGCAAGGACGTCGCGCAGATCGGCGCGATGCCGCTGCGTCACGTGCGCAAGTTCGTCGAGAACCTGGGCCCGTCGAGCGGCGTCGCGGCCGACGACGCGAACGCCTTCGGCTCGCGCGAACGAGCGATCGCCGAGCCGCTCCTGAAAGCCGTCGTGGCGCGCCTCGGCTTCCTCATCGACGTGGGGCTCGACTACCTGGCGCTCGACCGCAGCGCGCAGACGCTGTCGTCGGGCGAGGGCCAGCGCATTCGCCTCGCCACGCAGATCGGCGCCGCCCTGGTCGGCGTGCTCTACGTGCTCGACGAGCCCAGCGTCGGCCTGCACGCGCGCGACAACGCGCGCCTCATCGAGGCGCAGGCGCGTCTACGCGACATCGGCAACACCGTCATCGTCGTCGAGCACGATCGCGAGGCGATCCTCGCGGCCGACCACGTGGTCGACATGGGCCCGGGCGCCGGCGTTCACGGGGGCGAGATCGTGGCCCAGGGATCGCCGGCCGAGCTCATGGCCAACCCGCGGTCCATCACCGCCCCGTGGCTCACCGGGCGCAAGCAGCTGCCCGTCCCCGCCAAGCGCCGGGTCCGCACGCGCTCGTGCGTCCGCGTGGTCGGCGCGCGCGCCCACAACCTGCGCAACGTATCGGCCGAGATCCCCCTGGGCCTCTTCACCTGCGTGACGGGCGTCAGCGGCAGCGGCAAGTCGAGCCTCATCGTCGACACGCTGCTCCCGGCAGCGCGGGCCAAGCTTTACAACGCCACCGCCCCCGTCGGCGAATGCGACCGGGTCGAAGGCCTCGAGAGCATCGACAAGGTCGTCTCGATCGACCAGGCGCCCATCGGGCGAACGCCCCGGTCCAACCCGGCGACGTACACGGGCATCTTCGCCCTGCTCCGCGACCTCTACGCGGGCCTCCCCGACGCGCGGGCCCGCGGCTACAAGGCGGGGCGCTTCTCGTTCAACGTCAAGGGCGGCCGGTGCGAAGCGTGCCAGGGCGACGGCGTGCTCCGCGTCGAGATGCACTTCTTGCCCGACGTCTTCGTCGCCTGCGATGCCTGCGGCGGCCTGCGCTACAACCGCGAGACGCTCGAGGTCAAATACCGCGGCCTCTCGATCGCCGACACCCTCGGCGTCACCGTCGAAGCCGCGTCCGAGCTCTTCGGCGCCGTGCCCCGGATCGCCGACAAGCTCGAGGCGCTGCGCAAGGTGGGCCTCGGCTACGTGTCGCTCGGTCAGCCCGCCACCACGCTCTCGGGCGGCGAAGCGCAGCGGGTCAAGCTGGCGCGCGAGCTCTCACGCAAGGCCACCGGCCGCACCATGTACGTGCTGGACGAGCCCACGACGGGCCTGCACTTCGCCGACATCGAGGTCTTGCTCACCGCGCTCATGGATCTGCGCGACCAGGGAAACACGATCGTCGTCATCGAGCACAACCTCGACGTCGTCGCCTGCGCCGACTGGGTCCTCGACCTGGGCCCCGAGGGCGGCGAGGGCGGCGGCGAAGTGGTGGCCTCTGGGCCACCCGAGGAGATCATCAAAGTCGAGCGCTCCCACACGGCGCGCTATCTGCGCGACGTGCTCGCGCGGACGACTCCCGTCGTCAAGCGTGGCAAGGCGCAGGCTTCGACGTCGGCGCCGTAGGGGCCGGGCCAAGCCCGTCGAAGCTCGTGAGGTGGCGATCTCGCGGTCGGGGTCGAGGGTCGAGGGTCGGGGTCGAGGTCGGGGTCGAGGTCGGGGTCGAGGTCGGGGTCGAGGTCGAGGTCGGGGTTGAGGTCGGGGTCGGGGTCGCTGCGGCTTTGGGGAAGGGTGTCGTGTGCGGGCAACCTCGTGCCGCCGCAGGAGCGGCGTCACTCTGGTTGCAACGGCGGGGGCGCTCGCTCGTTACCTTGGCTTCGAGGGGGTGGCGTCATGGGTGATGTTCCTTTCCCGGGGTGAAAGGAACATCACCCATGCTGGAACGTCAGGTCGAACGAAGGTTGCCGCATCACAAGCTCAAGGCGTACGGGGTCGCGATTCAGTTGCTCGAGGCGGTGCGGGGGGCGCGGATACGGGATGCGCATCTTCGGGTTCAGGCGATGCGGGCGGCGAAGAGCGCGTGTCTCAATGCAGCGGAGGGCGCGGGGCGGGTTACGCGGGCCGACAAGGCCCGGTGCTTTGCGATTGCGCGGGCCGAGGCGGGGGAGGCGGCGTCGGCGGTCGAGATCGCGGTAGCGGCGGGCGATGCGGATGCGGCGTTGCTCGATGCCGTCATTGCGCACGCCGATCGCTTCGTCGCGATGATGACCGGGCTGATTCGGTGAGTCGCCGTTCGACCGCGCGGGACGTGAATCCCGCGCGGTCGATTTGCCGTGTCAGCGCGGGAGTCGCCGGAGCATCCGCTTCACGCGAACCGCGGTCGCGAGGATCGGTTGGGCGACGTCACTCGAGAGGGCGCCGATCGCCTCGGCGAGATCGATTGCGCCGGCGACTTCGTGGAGCGAGTTGTTCGCGATCTCGAAGTGACGACGACGGATCCCCGACGAGTCGCTTGGGAGGCCCTCGCACACGCCGAGAGACACGCTCTTCGCCGCGCGCGTCGCCTGGTCCCGCAGCTCGGCATCGCGTATCTGCGCCGCGTGAACCATGCGCGCGAGCTCCTTGCTGACTTGGTAGATATCGAGTCTTTGGAAGGCCAATAGGTCGTTTTTCATGGTGGGTGTCCTCGCCCCGCCGGGGGCACCCACCATGAAAACGAACCGCACCGAAGGACGATTCGGAAGGCAGCCGTTGGATGCGTCCGGAGTGCCAGGTCCCCTGGCACGAGGACGCCCTATCGAACCGGATGTGAAGAGGTCGTGAATCGGGTCGAGGTCGAGGTCGAGGTCGAGGTCGATCCGTCGCGGGTCGAGGTCGAGGTCGGGGTCGGGGTCGAGGTCGGGGTCGAGGTCGGGGTCGGGGTCGATCCGTCGCGGGTCGAGGTCGAGGTCGAGCGCGCGAGGATGGCCACCACTTCCCTCGGCGAGTCCGCCCTCGGACTGGACCAGTCCACCACTTCCCTCGCGCAGTCCGCCCTCGGACTGGACCAGTCCACCACTTCCCTCGGCCAGTCCGCCATCGGACTGAGCAGTCCACTGCTTTCCTCGGCCAGTCCGCCGTCGGACTGGAGCGGCCTCGGGCAAGACCCTCCCGCCCGAAAGAGCCGTGAGCTCCACGGCGACCTCGCAGGGCCGCCACGCCCTCTCCGAGCGGCGGCCGCCTAGCTGTAATCCTTCTCCATCCGCTCCTGGTCCTCCTTGCAGCGGATGCAGAGCGTGGTCTCCGGCCGGGCTTCGAGCCGCTTGACCTGGATCTCCTCGCCGCACTCTTCGCAGATGCCGAAGGTGCCTTCGTCGATCTTGCGCAGCGCCTTCTCGATCTTGTCGAGAAAGCTCTTCTCGCGCCCGCGCAGGCGAAACGTGAACGATTGCAGATACTCGCTGGAGGCGAGGTCCATCTCGTCCGGAAGGTCGTCCGTGTCGAGCGTCATGTCTTGCTCGAGCGTCTGCTTGGCCTTCTTGAGAATCTCGTCGC
>Ga0302325_10007817_pt1 | contig 23605 bp, 31 predicted proteins | sample Palsa_T0_2_FD_201948 | JGI IMG/M metagenome (GOLD analysis project Ga0302325, IMG submission 201948) | Peat permafrost microbial communities from Stordalen Mire near Abisko, Sweden - Palsa_T0_2 | ecosystem: Environmental > Terrestrial > Soil > Palsa > Peat permafrost | place: Sweden: Abisko... | reverse complement strand
ATGAAGGTCGCCGATGGTGATCAAGTCGAGGTCGCGGTACAGGGCCCGGAACAGGATCGCGGTCAGGTTGCCGGGGGGTGCGCTGGTCACAGGCCGGGGGCGCCTTTCCTGCTGGCGTGCTGGATCCGGGTCCGTGATTCTTGCTCGGCCAGGACGTCGCTGAGCTCGCGGCGCAGGTCGTCCTGGGCCGGCGCGTCCGGGGGGATGCTCTTGATGGCGTGTTCGAGTTCGCGCTGGTAGCGGCGGAGTTCGAAGGTGGTCAGCGCGGGCAGCGGGTGCCGGGGCCGGGCGAGGGCGGCAGCTTCGGCGGGTACCGCCGGGCTGGCCGGAGCGGGCTGGCCGGGGCTCGTCACGGCGCGGGCTCCCAGGAGACGGGGCGGCCCGCGTGGTCGCCGCGGAGCAGCTCCCGTAGTGCCCCGGAGCAGGGGGCGGCGAGGGTGACGCCGGGGCCGTCGCGCAGGCCGGCCTGGTAGAAGCGCGCGGTGCTGGGGGCGCGGGTAATCCGGCAGGCGCTGCTCTGGTCTTCGCGCAGGATCTCGTAGCTGCCCGTTTCGGCGATGTCAGGCATGGTCTCTCCTTGGCGGTGGTCCTTCTGCGGCGTGTCGTTGCTGATCATGTCGTCTCCTGTCCAGGCCGGACCGTCTTGTTCTGGCCGGGTCGTCTTGATGGGGCCGCCCCGGTTTCCGGGGGGCTGGGTCCGCGTGCGGCGGCCGTTTCCTGCCGTCAGGATGCCTCTTTCTCGGACCGGAGTGCAAGGTTTCAGAAAGAACCTTCACATAAGTTTTCCCATTTGAGAGAATGCATTTCGAACTGGGAAAGAAGCTGCTTTCAAACCGAACGGCGGCTAGGCTTCGTTCTGCAAGGGAAGGCGAACACCATGACCGACCAGACCACCGGCTCCACGGTCCCCCGGCGGCAACTCGGCCGCTACCTGCGCGAGCTCCGCGCCGGCCAGCGCATCACCGTCAAGACCGCCGCCGAGAAGCTGGAATGGTCCGAGACCAAGGTCTGGCGCATCGAAACCGGCCAGACCTCCCTGCGCAGCCACGACGTCGAACTGATGTGCCGCATCTACGCCGCCCCGCCCGACCTCACCGAAGCCCTGATGGGCCTGGCCAGGGAAACCAAGGCCAAAGGCTGGTGGCACGCCTACGGCGACGTCATCCCCGAAGGATTCGACGTCTACATCGGCCTGGAAGAAGCAGCCGCCCACCTCACCGCCTACCAGCCCGAACTCGTGCCCGGCCTGCTGCAGACCGAGCAGTACGCCCGCACCGTCATCACCGCCGACAACCCCGGGGTAGATGAGGAGGAGATCGACCGCCGCGTCCACGTGCGGATCGCCCGCCAGGCGCTGGTGCGGCGGGCGACCGCGCCGCCGCAGCTGACCGTGGTCCTGAACGAGGCCATCTTGCGCCGCCCGGTCGGCGGCGCCCAGGTCATGGCCGCCCAGCTCGACAGCCTGGCCGCCGCAGCCGACCTGCCCAACGTGGCGCTGCGGGTCGTCCCGTTCGCCGCCGGGCTGCACCACGGCGTCATGTCCGGCCCGTTCGTCATCTTGCGGTTCCCCCGCAACGGCGACGGGGACGACAGCGAGCCCGCCACCGTCTACATCGACGGCTTCACCGGAGCCCTCTACCTGGACAAGCCCCGCGAAGTCGACCGGTACGCCGGCGCATTCGACAGCATCTGGAGCGCCGCGCTGGACGAGCCGGCCTCCAGGGGACTCATCAGACAAGCTGCGGAGGAACTACGGCAGTGAGCAGAAACGATTACCCCGGCGCCATCTGGCGCACGAGCAGCTACAGCAACGGGCAGGCCGAATGCGTGGAAGTCGCGCGCAACCTGCCCGCCATCATCGCCATCCGCGACAGCAAAGACCCCGGCGGCCCCGCGCTCGCATTCGGACCGCTGCAATGGCACGCATTCACCGACAAGGTCAAGAGCGGCGGCACCACGACGTGAGCTGACCGGAAACCTGCCCCGCATGCGCCAGCGCGCCAGAACTGCGATGCTTGCGGGCTTCCGCGCCCGGCAGACGCGGTCCGGTGTACGCGCGGGCCGCGCGCAGCGCGGCGGTTTCCACGCCATCCCGGCACGAACCGGTATATGCGCCTGCCGCGCGGAGCGCGGCGCTCTGTGCACCTTCCACGGTCACGCGCACTGGTTTTGCTTGCACTCTTCCACGGTCATTGGTATGGGCCGGTACCGGGGTGGTTTTGGGGAGGCAGGAAGAGGGGTCTGGGGAGAAACCTGGAACCGGGCCGTGTTTTCCAGGGGCCGGGGGGGGTTCCGGGTTTCTCCCCAGTGCTTTTATCAATCATTCCTCCTGCAGTTTGTGCGGAGTGCAGTCGTAGTGATCCTGACCTCGCCCTCTTGTCTTGTTGAGGGGGTGAGGTCAGGATCACGGAGACGGAACGGCCCCGACACGTTACCCCAGGCAGGAGGGGGTGTAGGGCCGGAATCGCGCCACCGAAAGGCCGCTCGGCCTGACTGCCTCTACGCCAGACATCTGCGGGTCTTGTACGGTTGGCGTATCGGCTCAAGCGGCCTATTTGTTGACTCCAGTTTAGTAAACATTTAACTAATCTGGGTATCGGAGGTAATCCTTTAAGATTTCCCGGGTACCGGCTTTCTCTTTTCCTTCGGTGTGACTCTTGATGTCTTGAGCATCGCCGTCACGAGTGTTGGTTCCGTAAAATCATGCGCACACAACGGAGTTGAAACTTGAGTGGCGATAAACTCTTGGTGAGATACGCGCAAAGGTCGGTACTTGATACCCTCTGAATTCCACTCTATAGCAATACTTCCCGCACAACTAAGGCCCGAAGCGACTCCCGCGGCCGGCAGATCAGTCAAGATATGATCGAAGAATCCTCCATGAAGATCGAACTGGTGGCAACGTCTACTTAGTTGGGTACATGCTATGTGTGCCCTTGGGGCTGCAGACCGAATGCCCGCCATAATATCAGGGCTAGGATTGGAATAACGACGGCGTCCGATCGAGAATATGATCAGTTCCGGCTGCACGGCGTCGCAAAGAGCGGCTGCAAATTTACGATCGCTGCTGCTATTAGCAGCACCACCATGATGAGGGAAGACAAGTACAGGAGCGCAAAGCGCAGCCCCTGAACTTAGCATGGTCGCAAACGCATTCGAATCCATATCGCCTGGGAGTACCACCGCCGGCTGACCCGCCAACAAAATCCGGAGAACTGCCGACATCCCATTACTAGTGATAGGACCCAGCGGATGACTCGCATCTGTCGGTCCTATTCCAGCATAAACTATATCTGGGTGCAGAATTTCAATTCCAATGCGACCAAACGAAAGCTGTTCATCAGCACCAACATTCAGATTAGTGCCAACCTTAAGGCCAGTGGACAAATAACGATCTCGCGCCGCGGTCAACAAATCCAGATATGTATTCGAATGTTGCCGCGAGTTCGGGTTAAGCCATAGCTCTTTAACGGGGATCTCTGGATCCGCGAGAAGCGCTTGGGCACCGCCTATATGATCTTCGTCAGCATGCGACAGGACCAGGCGTCGAACCGTTGGAGTGCCCTGCATCGCAAGGCATTGAGGAAGTACAGATGTCTTGGGGGCGTCGATGACTGCAACCTCTTGGTCATCCTGCGCGATCGCGCAATTTCCATGCCCGACGTCTAGGATAATAACCCGAAGCATAGACGGAGTTGCAGTACTAGACTCTCCTGGAACTTGTTTGCTCACGACTCTGGCCACCCATCGGGTATCTCAGGCGCGAGCTCAAAATCGCGGAAGTAGAGTTCGTCCGGCGCCTGGGCGAAGATATTCACATTCGCCATAAATCGAATTCCCGAAAGCCGCCCTTTATACTCTGGCACATCTTGAGTTATCAGACTGGAAGGAATCTCCACCACTTCGGATGGATTCCATGCAGATACAACAACGTCTGCGACTTCAACACCCTCGACAGCGCGTACAGTGTCAACCCTGACAACAGCGCGGTAAGGTTTTCGGTTGGGCTCATACTGCCCTCCTGTCTCTCTGTCGGCCTGAGTTAGCGCCTCGAAGATCGTATCAGGATCTGATTCTCGACCCCGTCGAAGTAGGCGTGGGATGCCAGAGCGCCAAAGACGGATTGAATGAGCCTCAAGATCAGCATAGGTAGTAATTAGGACAGCGGGAAGATGCCGCGCGTTGCTCCTCGCCACCACTTCGGCGCCGTAATATCCTACCTTTCCTCGCCCGGCTAGCCTATGATCACAGATCGCTGCCCGCGCACTATCGCCAATCTGATCGAGGAGTAGCGTGATTGAGGAAGGGGGCGGCGTTATGACAATGGGCGTAAAGCCAGCTTCACTTACGAGCGATGCTGTAAGTTCCGCATCTTCTCGAATATCGTCAATGACAGCCACTGAATCGCCCTGGGTAAGCGGTCGATCTATCACCTCTGTCAAAGTTCCTCCACTTTATCTAAACGCGGGGTCATGATGCAGCCTCCTGCGCATGCGCTCGCGGCAATTCGATATGAAACTCAGCGCCTCCAAGCTCACCGACAGCTCTAGCGTAAGTCGAACCGCCCAAATCGTTGGCGACGTCACGAGCTATTGTAAGGCCCAGACCCGTTCCGCCTTCTCGGGTGGTGTTCCCTGGTAGCCATATGTCTTCCAGGGCTATTTGCTCCGTGTCGATTCCAGGGCCGTTGTCGTATACCGAGATCGTCGCCAGTTGCTCCGATGCTCTCGTCTGTACCAGAATCATGCGAGTTTCACGCGGCTCACTGGTTGGCACAGTGAACGCGTAAGCGGCATTCGCCAAAAGGTTCGCGACGATTGCCTCTATCGCCGCAACTGTGGTGCGTACGGTGGGCGCAATGTCCGTGAGTTCTGTCTCAATAGCAATCCCGGTTGAAGCTAGGTGCGGCCGGAATACCTGAAGCAATTCTATTATTACTGCGTTGAGATCAACGAGTCTGAACTTTCTTTTGCGCCGCGAAATCAGTCCCAACGGAAGGTCGGTAAACGTGCGAAGTGAGGCCGCTGAGGACATCACTTCTGACACGTGCCTCTCGAGATCTCGCGAGTATTCTTCTCCAAGCCTAGTTCGGAGCCTTCGATCGATGATCCCTGCCGCCTGTTCTATACGTGCGACCGGACGCGAGGATTCATGTGCGAAAACAGCAGTTGTTGTACCAACGGTTCCAAGTGTCCTGTAAAGCTGAACTTCGTCCTCGAGGCTCTGAACGCGCTCTTCATAGGCGTGTGTAAGGCTTTCGGTAACTTGCTCCGCCAGTTCGCGTACTGGCAGTGGCAGGGAGCGCAAGGTCCTGTCGGCATTATCTTTGGCCTCGTCGACTCGAGCCCGCGACTTTACCTTAGTCTCTGCCCGTCTTCGCTCACGCAATCGGAGGCGTTGTTGTGCAGCCCAATCGAGAGCATCTCCACAGAATATTCGCAATTCAGCAAATGCCATATTCTCGACAAAACCAGACCGGTCTGTTTTAGCAGTCAACATGTTATTCTCGTCGGTCACAACTACGCGGCCGATTGCGGTGTTGGTGCTGGGTCGAAGCTCAGGGCTGCGTGCACGTCTAAGGTTCATATCTAGCCAGTCATGGCCGTCGTCTCCATAGGGATGAACTCGCAGCCCACGATGATATAGATGCACTCCTCCGACTGCCCGCAACCATTGGCGAACTTCGGAGACCTGGTGCTTCGACTTGCGGAGGCTGAAGCTGGCTGTACTTAGGTTGTACGTCCACAGCTCAAACGAGGCCTCTGGACCAGCATACTGCAAAGGTGCGGTCCCGCCTCTGTTATTTCGGCCCGCTGTACCTACGTCATGGTGGTCACCTGAAGCAACTTCTTGACCCCGCCAATCGATCAAACGCGCAGTAGCGTGACCGGCGCTATCCAACGTCGCAATGAGCAGATATTCGTGTTCATCGAAGTAAGTTTGATGAACAATCTTTTCAAGTTGCGCAAACTCAGGTACATCGAGATTAACACCAAAGGAGTATTTCGTAAGTGCCGGAAACGGTCCGGTTAGAAGTAGCAACGACCTAGTCAGGCGAGCGACATCTTGTTTCAGGAAGCCTGTACGTAGATTAGATATTTCAATCGATGTACCATGGCTCAGGCTAGTGCTGCGGGTCTCTATTGTAAGTGAAACATCCTCGACGGCTTCTGCCTTATCGAATTTGTCCCAATCGATTACGAGCATATGCTCCACGCCAGGGTTATGGCGAGGGCGGGTGCTCAGCCGCACCTGTTGGCCCAGCCTGAGAGCAGCGAGCCTCCCGAGCCCCTTCTCACCGACTCGCCGCCTCCCCCTAGGGCTGACAGAATCGTCATGAACCTTCCGCGAGCGACCAAGTAGAAGCCAGCCAGACCTTAGATCTTCTAGCGTCATACCATCGCCCTCGTCTTCGACGGTGACGGTACCACCGGGAGCCTCAACCCGTTTAAGTTTGATCTTGCAGGCGGGAGCGTCGGCGTCGTACGCATTCCGAACGAGCTCGATGACCCCGAGGTCCGGATGCGGAACCAACTCTTCGCCTAGTCGACGAAGGATCTCCGGGGCGAATCGCAGATGCTCTACTTCCAAGCTTCGATCTCCTAGTAAGCCGGCTAGCGGTCACGACACGTGTCGTTCCGCAAGACTGAACTAACGCTATGTGATAAAGTCTACACCTCTGCGAGATTCGAAAGGCTGACGTGGCCAATAGATCCGATGCGGAGCCGTTCGCACAGTACAACGCGGAACTCGCTGGACAAGTTGCCGCAGTACTCGATGGCTCATGGGTTGATACCAGCTCGCTAGCGCTTAGTCTCGACGGTGGATGCGCGCAGAGGCTACGCGAACTGGTCCCTCTGCCGTACCGCAGGAAAGTCGGTGCCTTCTTCACACCGGCTAGGCACCGCGCAGCATTGGGGCCCGTACTGGCGACACTGCCGCCGGGTCCGTACTTGGACCCGACGTGTGGAGCCGGGGACCTGCTACTCACTGCGAGCAGCGTCCTCGGAGTTGGCTCGGACCTTGCGACGACCGTTGATTCTTGGGCACCAAAACTTTTTGGTTGGGATATTCATCCTGAATTCATCCATGCTGCGCAGCTTCGCTTGCTTCTGGCGGCGGCCTCGCGGAGCCCTAATATTGCCCGTCACAATGTACTGAGCCTCGACTCGCTTGCACTGCCAGGCATTCAGGTGGCCGATGCCGCAATACGCTTGCCAGAGAATAGAATTGAAGGAACGGTAGTGCTGATGAACCCGCCATACGGGTCGAGCACCGCACCTCCAGGCTGCACTTGGGCCAAGGGGCAAGTATCGAGAGCTGCTTTGTTCGTCGAGCAGGTACTGGAAGTCATAGATTCCAGATGTCATGTGGTAGCTATCCTGCCTGATGTGCTACGAACTGGGGCCCGATATGAACGGTGGCGCGCCCTAATAGGGAGGCAAAGCCGAATCTCTCTCATCAAACCGCTTGGCCTATTTGATGAATACACTGATGTTGATGTTTTTCTTCTTGTCGCTCAGCGGCTGCATAATGACCGGGGAGCCGAGCATGAAAAGTCTTTGAACCAGTCGGCGAACTGGTGGGAGCCATCGGAAAACTGCAATGGGACTGTTGGTGATCATTTCTCTATTAGGGTTGGACCTGTTGTCGATAATCGTGACCCGCGGGAGGGAGCAGAGCATCCGTTCGTCACAGCGCGCGATCTGCCGCAAGAAGGGGCTGCAGAACTCCCGGCGCGTACTCGAAAATTTACGGGGCAACTATTCGCTCCGCCATTTGTATTGCTGAGGCGCACGTCGAGACCTACAAGCAGCGATATATCACGCGCTCCTGGCGTACTGATTTCCGGCCAACAGTCGGCGGCAATAGACAATCACCTTCTCGTCGCATTTCCTCGTGATGGAAATGAAGATACTTGCAGGGAGTTGCTAAAGGTGCTTCGGGCCGAGAAGACGACGAGATTCCTCGATCAGCGACTGCGCTGTAGGCATCTTACGGTCGGGTCAGTAAATGAGATCCCATGGATTTGACGAGAGTAACGTATCGCGAGCTCGATAGATTGAAGCCTCATCGCCGGCGACATTCGTAAAGTCCGCCGGACTCGTTGCAGCTGATCTGATAACGGCTTAGATACTGGTTCACACGGGCACCAGTAATACCGGAGAGAATGCCGCTAAAAGGCTGTTCCGCCGCCTTCAACATAGAAAATCATGTCGATGATCTTGGCGCGGGTGTATCGGCGACCTGTATGCTGTCCGGTTTTGAAGTCCAACGTTAGCAGCCGTTTCTCTTCAATCAGGTCTGCGTTTTGCTGGTAGTAACGGCCGATTTCCCGCAGCGCCCCATGACCAAACTGGCCGACCAACCCGTGAGTTCTTAGTCCCGCCCTAACGCGACGGTCAAACGCTGGCACGTTGCCGTATACCCCAAGCATGATCTTGGTGGCCAGCGTCGCGGTTGGCCTTTTGCCTGGCGGAAAACGAAGAGATTTCTTGATCTCGGAAGCAGTAGACATCAGCGTGGCGCGGGCCTTATCGGAGTAGACATGCGCGTCGATGTCCCAGACATCTGGTTGGGTGTTGGCGATCAGTTCCACAACTGGCTTGAACTGATGGACGCTTCGACCGCGCACTACCGAGCTCCGGAACATTCCCCAACTCGCCAGGTAGAAGCCAAGATGCAAACAGGAAAGCTCCAGGTTCTCCGGGGCCGTAATGTCCTTCACGCGATCTTCGTCGCGGAAGGATTGGAAGTAGTTAAAGCAGTAGTCGAATGAGGCGTAGCGGTCATCTGGCCCAATATCCATAATCCCACCCTCCCACATGTCGGTGCCTCCTGCACCTTAGCGGTCAGGCCAGCCCGGGCCGACCACGCGTGCTGCGGGCTTCCAGCACGGCGCGGTGTTCAGCCTCAGCGTTCTCCCGTCGGCCGAAGGTGTGTGACTATGCAAAGCTGAAGCCATGGCTGATACCGATGCGACCTCGCGACGATCACAGCGATCGCGGGCGAGGCTTACTGACGAGCATCTGTGCCGACTCGCGGCGCTGGCTGAGGGGGACCATGCGTTCTTCACAAGGTCGGACGGTCGGCCGGAGTACGAGTCGCGCCGCCTAGCCGTCGCGCTTGCACAGGGGGGTGCTCTCCACTATCTCGACGGCCGCAACGGCGTGAAAGACCTGGATGTCTGGTCGTTCTACGCCACTATTCCGGGCCGGCGTTTCCCGGCGGACAAGCGGGTGACGCGTGCAGATTTCGGGCCGTCATCCCTGGGACGGCAAACTTATGACATGCACGCGGCCCGCGATGAGGCTCAGCGAGCCTTGTGGCAGCGCTGGTCCGCCTACACGGGCCGAAGAGTCGACTTTTGCATACGGGCACTACCTCTTCAAGCGGGCGCACCCATCAACTCTGTCATCAGCGTCCTCCAAGAGTGGCTGGCACGCGGTGCCCAAAGCACCGCCACGCACAAACCGTCAGCATGGCATCTCGCGAAGAAAGCTGTCGTGCTCATCTACCCCGACTCGCATCGCGGCCACGTTATCTGGGCACCCGGCCGGAACCACCATCAGCCAGACGTGCGGACTCCATAAGACAAGCGGCCAGATCGCGTATTCCAGTGCTATGCGGAAAAGCCGACCGGACGCACGTACAGCAGGAAAGGACAGCAACTCTCCGGGAGCATCGACCTAATGTGACCGACGCAGACTGACGACCTGCGCCAATGGCCAGCATCGACCTCTCTGCAACTAGTTCACACCGAGGAGGGCACTGGTTCGATCCCAGTGTCGCCCGGCCGGCTCAACGGGCAGTTCCGACTCAAACCGGCCAAGGAGACGGCGCACCCTTGACACTAAAGTGTCAGACGCTAACGTGGGCCGGTCATGCACATCCGGCAATTGCACTGCGTTCACATCCAGCTAAAGCGTCGCCTGGACTCGCAAGTCAACGTTCTCACTCGCAAAGGTGGCGGCCTCGTAAACACTATCGGCTCCGAGTTCCTCCGTAGCCGACACCAGGTCATCCCAAACCGGGCCTATCGCACTGCCATACTGCTCAGCCACGACACTGACCTCTCCGCCAGCTTCAGCGAACGCGCGAAGAACCTGTGACGCCCCTTGGCTCAGCAGGCTCAGAGGCAAATGCGTCTTTATTATCTCCCCTCGAATTGCAGTGAGAAACACTGGATCAGAAATAGTGATGTATCCAGATTCAACATCTTGCAGCTTGACTGCATAAGCGGTCCGGAGAGTTTCGGAGCGACCGACTTGAACTTCGATGGTAACCGGCGGTCCCGCCCCGACGACGCCCTCCAATCGTTGTGAAAGATCTGGCATAGCAGGTGAGGGCTCGTCCACAAAGTATGTGGCACCGTCTTGGCCGAGCATCTCAGAGAAGTTCGCCGGGCCCTGTTCCTCGAAGTTACCCTCCGGGCCCTGTTCCTCCAAGTCATCCTCCGGGCCCTGGTCCTCGAAGTGATTAGCGACCTCGCTGAGATGAGCAAGGAGCTCCTCTCCATGCATCAGCGAAATTTCCACCCTAGGATCGACCGGAGCACGCGCTACCCATGTTTCGGTACGGACGACCTCGCCGCCCCCCCCGAGGTGAAATCCATGAACCAACCCGCCGATGCCACCATGAAACTTACGCGATCGTATTTGCTCGTCAACGGAGAGAAGACCGGACCGGATCGATGCGGATCTAGCGCGGATGCGTTTTCCCAGGTGATCAAAAACGCGGGCCTCGAAGAAGCTCACTACATTTTGGGGTTCTGGATCATCCAACGGCCAGTCTTCGATAGACCAGTACACGCTCGAAGAGGGGTTAGCTGCAACTCCTGCGTCAATGGTAGAAACCCATTTAGACCTGCGCAGCTTGCCCAAAAACTTGGGCGGGAGCCTATAAATCTCATAGTTCACTGGCGGTTGGTAATGATGCTCTGACCTCAGCCGAAGAGGAGTATTGGGAGACCTCAAGTGGCCGTCGGCCAGCTCACCCTTCCACACGTCCCACCAATGAATGATCATGGAGTGGCTCCGTTCCTTGGACTGGATACAAGGACAGTACTCCCTCGGGACTCCTGATGACATGACCACGACGGATCGGTAGAGCCTCCAGAGCTGGGCGATCAGAGCAGATGACGCTTCTGAGCGGTATAGTCGTTATGGAAGTCACGCCTGCCTGATCCAAGCTATGCCAGCCTGGCGCTGGACAGCGTTGGAGGACAAGAGCGGCATAGTCCTCGCGTGAGTTCACCATCGTGATCACTTCATGATGGCTCGACGCCAGGACAAGGCCATCAAGGAAGGAACACGATGCCTCACGACAAGCTGAAGGCCGCGGCGCGTAGGCGAATGGCCGAGACTGGGGAACCGTATGCTGCGGCTCGCCGTGCAGTAGTCCGTCAGCGCGCGGAAGCTCGGGGCAGCGCATCTGGGTCGGTTCGTAATGGATTCGATGTGGTGGCCGCCCAGCTAACCCAGCATGGACAGGAAGTCCGTAGTCACCTGATGTCGGCTAGCGGCATTGTTGAGATTCAGCAGCGATTCGCCGCACTCCAGTGGTTCCGCAGCTTGGGCCACTCCGTGGATGATCGGCCAGTCGAGGCCACGGGCATGGGCCGCTCACAGTGGCGGTGCCGAAGGTGCGGTAGCGATCTTCAGCTCGACGGCATGGGGCGGCCGGTGTCCTCCAGCGGTACTGGCCAGTGCCTTCACGAGCAAGCCTCGTGGTGATCTACCATTTCCAGAGACGTCTATTCCGCGAATCCCAGAGGCGTCTGCTCCGCGCGGCCGCCGAAGGGGTTGACACTTAAGCGGCATTCCCACACATCCGCTGGGGACCATTTTGGGGACCATACGGCCTACGCCGTTTGAACGACACGCACGTCAGCAGACGGTATGCCTGTACGAAAACATAGATTGAGCTGCGATAACTCTTGACTCGATGACCCGGGGGTCAAGTGGTCGCGCGGCGACTGTCTGAAGGTAAGGACAAGGTCCACCGCTAGGGCGGCGCGGCCGCGCCTGTTCCGTCTGTGTTCCGGCAGACATTGGCCGACCCTGGCAAACGACACGCACCGACTCTGACTGACTTCGCAGCTGAGGGGCATAGTCGCAGTTAACGATGTCAGGATCGAAAGTTCGAGCTGTACTTCGACATCAGCCATAGCGTGCGGCTGAAGGCGAGCGACGAGCCTGACAAGCGTCCCGACCCGTTCAAACCACAAAGAGCTGCACGTCAGCCAGGTGATCGGGCAGGATGACCAGGTGACTGCACTCAGGATTCCTCAATACCACGAGCTGATGTGGCCAGCTTTGCAGGCAACGAAGGAGCTCGGCGGCTCCGCTACGGTGGGCGAGATGAACGAGCGGGCTATTAAGTCCGCGGGCATCTCCGAGGAGCAGCAAGCCGTTCCGCACGGGGAAGACGGCCGGATGAGCGAGGTGGAGTACCGCCTTCACTGGGCACGAACCCACCTTAAAGGCATCGGCGCGCTCGAGAACTCGGCGCGGGGCGTCTGGGCGGTAACTGATCGTGGTCGTTCGATAAGCGAACCGGAGATGAGGACAGCAACCAAGGCTTGGCGTGACTCCTTCCGCGAGCGACGTCTAGCGCGGCGCAACAGTGAGGCGGCGGGAGCCGAGGGCGAAGACGAGGCGGGAGAAGAAGGCGCCTGGAAGGACCAGCTCATCGCCCGGCTGCTGCAGCTGCCGCCAGATGGCTTCGAACGACTAGCCCAGCGCATCCTGCGCGAAGCCGGATTTGTGAATGTCACCGTCACGGGTAAGAGCGGTGACGGTGGCATAGATGGTGCCGGCACCTACCGCTTGTCGTTGGTCTCGTTCCCGGTTTACTTTCAGTGCAAGCGGTACAAGGGAGCTGTCACGCCAGGGGCCGTAAGAGATTTTCGCGGTGCGATGGCTGGCCGGGGCGAGAAAGGGTTGCTGATCACGACGGGATCGTTCACTCGTGACGCTCAGGCCGAAGCAACTCGGGACGGCGCCCCTCCTGTTGAACTTATCGATGGGGACAGACTCTGTGACCTGCTCAGGGAGTTCCGACTCGGGATTGTAGTACGTCAGCGCGTGGAGGAGGACGTGGTCGTCGATCCTGGCTTCTTCGACGAGTACCAATGAACGATTCAGCAGGCACGACTTGACTAAGGTGGCTGACGCTTAAACGTCAATGGCCGAACGCCAGACAACAGATAAGTACAGCAACCTTACCGGCCAGCACCGACCTCATGCGGCCACTGCAGACCTGCGACCTGCACGAACGACGGGCATCGACCTCCGTGCAACTAGTCCACACCGAGGTGGTCTATCAATCTCAGCACAACCTCGATATTACATATGCCAGCAGGAGTTACCTCGCGCAGCTATGCAGCTGGAGATACGTTCTCGACATGGCCCCTTAGCCACACTAAAGATCTCTTCTCGCTGGCTGTCCTGCGGGAACGCCGGGTCGGCCGCGTTCCTCCCATTGGGCGCTGACCTCAGCGGCGGGCCTTGGACAACGCGGTTACGGCTGGCTGGCCTGCCGCGGACGCCGCGGCGGGCGGCTGGACGCTACTGCATCGATATCGTGGTCGGCCTGGGTGCGCAGCTGAGCTAGCTCCTCCCGGTATCCGTCAGCCTCGCGCTCGGCGCGCTCGGCTCGGGCCCGCAGGTCAGCCCGTAGCTCGGCACGGTCACGGACGGCATCAGCGCGGAAGCCGACCAGCACCTTGTCTGCGTCGGCACGGACCCGGGCACCTTCAGCGCGGGCAGCATCAGCGGCTGCTTGCGCTCGGGCGGCTTCTTGCTGCGCGAGGCGGGCTGTCTCCTCTGCCTCCTCAGCTAGCCGGCGGGCTTGATCCCGTTCGGCTTCGGCGGCGCCGATACGCCGGGCGGCTTCGGCGCGTGCGCTGGCGACCGAAGCGTCCCGCTCGGCTTCAGCAGCGGTAATCCGCGCGTCAGTGTCCTGCCGGGCAGCTTCGATGGTCGCATCCCGATCGGCCTCCGCAGCGGCGCGAGCCGCGTCCGCCTGGTCGGCTTGGGCCTGCGCGGCGGTCAGCTGGGCTGTCATCTCCTCGGCGGCCGCGTCCGCTTCTGCGCGCCATTGGTCAGCCTCGGCGGTGCGCTGCTCGGCGGCGGCCGCGCGGGCCTCGGCGGTCGTGGCGCGCTGCTCGGCGGCAGCCCGGACGGCTTCCACCTCGGCCTCGGCGGCGGTCGGGTCGGTGGCAGTGTCTACGGCCTCGCGCAGGCGGGCGGCGATGTCGGCGACCCGGTCGGCTTCGGCGCGCAGCAGGCGCAGCAGTTCCGCACCAGTGACTCTGGCCATTGTCACCGGGTTGTCGCTATCGGCCGGGCCGGCGCTGGCTCCGGCCAGGGCAGCTAGGCGGCGGCGTTCGCGCCAGGCCGACACGCGGGTGTGGCCGCGGCCTTCGCAGTACTCCGGGGGGCGCCCCGGGCCGGCTGCGGGGGCTGCGGGCTCGGTGCAGCCGGGGTGCTTGCACGTGGTCCGCGTGGTGGGGGCGTCGCTGGCCATTGGGTCTCCTTCGTGCTGGTCTAGGACAATTTTGCCGAATTTCGTTACGAATTCCGTTACGTATTAAAATGAAACGTAATGAAATACGTAACTAAGGCGTTCAGCGCGGCTGATAGCTGGTGCGGAGGAGCCGGGCACCGGAGCGAGGCCCAGGGCCGGTACCCCCGGGCGGATCGTGTGAACAGTGAGCCGCATACGTGAGGGATGGGCCCAAGCCATCCTGAGCTTGCGTCGCGGGTCGGCGCTGCCGGGATGCCCATCAGCCACCAGCTTGGACGACCTGGGCGCAGGACGTGGTTTATGCTGCATCAGAGCACGAACGTAGCTTCGATCACGAGCCGCCGCGCTGCGCTGGTGACGATAGGGGATTTGATCAAACCCCCTATCCGGGGGGTGTTGTCGCACAATGAATTCGAAACATGGCTCTTGGCCCGCTAATGGCCCGGCGTTCCGGGTCGCTGATCTCTCCTGGCCGGGAATTCTTTCCACTCTCGAGCGCCGCCCGGCGGCGTGCTCTTGAGGAACACGATGATCACCAGGGCCACCGCAACCGCCGCGGCGGGCAGGACCTGGCCTGCCTGAGCCAGGTACGCGGCAGCGGCGATGGCCACTACCGCCACCGCGTGGCCCTCGGACGAGGCGGGAGAATGGCCGCGTCGCGCGCGCGGCGGTCCGTACCATGCTTTGCTTCCCAGCAACGGCCTTGGCCGCATGGTCACCGGCTCCGGCGATCGCTTCCGCAGGCGTTGCGCGAGCAGGTAGACGAGGCCGCCGATGGGGCTGGTACCCACGATGAGAACGGCCCAGACGAACCTGGGCACCAAATGCGCAGTGTCGGCTGTCCCAAGGCGCAGCAGGCAGAAGACGTCGAAGACAACCACGAGCAGGACGCCGAGCATGACCGCGATCAGCACGACCGAGGCCAAAAGCCCTTCCATATCCCGAACGTTACACCGCCCGCAGCCGACTTGGTCATGCCAGTATTGCTAGCCCCTGGTACTCGCCGCCATCCAGCGACCCACGCATTACGAGCGTGTTCTCGTGCGTTGCTCGCGAGGTCAGAGGCCGTTGCGCGGCGAACGGGTCACCTTGCGTGGCCTGCGGGACACCGATGTTGATGATCGGTTGCGCCATCCCATCGACCCCGAGGAAGAACACGGCTACGGCTCGGCGTGGCGGCGAAAATACTGCGCTAGCTGCTGTTTCTCGATTGGAGCGGGTGACGGGAATCGAACCCACACTGTCAGCTTGGGAATCGGACAGATCGTGGCCGATGAAGCCGTTGAGCAGCCCAGTTTGGAGACACGGCGGTAGCCGTGATTGACCGTTTTATCACCCTGGCTAATTGCACGGCGATCGCTGGCCCTACGGCGAGCAACCCGCGAGAGCGCCATTGACGCGGTGGCTGTGAGCCGGACGATTGCAGGCCAGCAAGATCGCTTCGGGCCGCTTCGGTGGTGTGCTGCTGACCGTGATCGACTGGCGGGAACTGTCCGGCCGGGGCGCCAGATGCCGGGAGCCGCGATGCCTGCCCGCCCGTGCCAGGGGATGACCGCGGCGGCAGCTGCCCGCTGGAGCGCTTCCGATCCCGCGATTCGAGCATCCGGATCCCGGCTACGAGCAAGGCCACGATAACGGCGACGCTGACCCCGATACCCATGAGGAACAGTGCCATGATCAGTGCCGCGCCTGGGCCGGACACGGCGGCCGACGTGCTTGCCGCAAGAATGAGTGTCATGAGCGTGCATACACCCGACTTGACCGCCGTGTTCCCCGCCGCCCGCGTCTTCGCCTGGGCGCACTTCGGCGGCAACTGGGCTCCGATCGGCCCGGCAGGGATGTCGGCGGTGACGGCCGCCAGTTCCGCGTAGGTCCGCGACCCGAGCGTCTGGCCGACCCGCAGGTCGAATTCGTCCTTGGTCAGCAGGCCCTGCACGAACGCCGCTTTGAGCGTGTCGATCACCTGTTCGCGGTCGGCGTGGGATGCCAGGAGGCGGCCACGGCCTACCACCGTGCCTCCTGCCATCTGGTCGCCCGGCTTTGCCATCTCCGGCCTTCCCACGAGCGCAATGAAAGGCAAGCGTACCGCGGATACCTTTTGGCGGGGCTTGACGGGTTCCGGGAGCTAAGGACCCTCCTGCGGAGGGTTCGGGGGAGGACACCCAACTTCCACCGGCATGAGCCCTGCGCTTGCGTGATGGAATTTAACGGGGTCATCAAGCGCCGCCGGATGGTCCATGCGTTCACCGCGGCCCTACTCGCGCAGCACCTGACGGCACGGCCCACTGAAGACCTCGACTTCTTCACCGCCCCCGAGCGCGGACACGTTCCCGCCGCGCGCGATGCCCTGGAGGCCGCAGCCAGCCAGCGAGGCTCACGATGCGGCGCCGCATGACCAGGCCGTGGAGACGACGGGGTTTAGTCAGCAGGATGGAGGGCAGCTGGTAGCAGGAGTGTTATCCCTGAGAGCATGCTCGATGGGAGGGAGAAAAATGACTCTTAATCCGCCATGGACCAGACCCGACGCGGGAACATGCGTCCGCTGCGATCATGTGCCTAAGTTTCACCATCCGTCGTGCCGTCGTCGGCTGACTTGGCAGCACTTGTGGAGGCGCTGCTCCTGCGAGGGCTACGTCCCGCCGGGAACGTCATCAGAGACGGTAGACCAGGATCCAAGTCGGCGATCTACCGCGTAGAAGATCGTGCCCTGTCTGGCTGTGAGGCAGGCGTCTCTGTAGGTTCCGCGTTCCGTCCCGGTGGCTGTGACCTTTCGCACGGCAATCGGCGCACTCGGCGCGAGCGTGACGGCCTGGCCTGCTCGTGTGGCGCGGCGTCGGGGCGTGACGCCGGGGACCGGCTGCGGCCGTGCGGGGCTGCCGCCTATCACCGGTCACCCGGCCGCCCTACTCTCCCCCGATTGCTCGCGCCACGCCTACGGCTGAAACCGGCAACGTGCAAGCAGGTGAGGCTGGCGCTAGCCTCCGTGAACTCATGGACCGGATGGGCCACAGCACGACGCGGGCCGCGCTGATCTACCAGCACCGCATGTCGCTGCGCGACAAGATGATCGCTGACGAGATCAGCAAGCGCGCCGAAGCTGAACACTCCCGATCGGGCGCGCAACGGGCACGAGATGATACGCAATCCTCGTGACGGCTACCGCACTGCGCTCGGAAAATACTGCGCTGCAACCGCGTGAGCGACCGTGACTCACTGCTGACCACACCATCAACCATCACGTTAAGAGACGCGCTCCCTAGCTGAGGCGCCGAAGAGCGGCCGGTCAGATGAAGGGTCCCTTCATCTGACGGGCGTTGCCCGTTCCGAGGTTCGCTCGGTCGCGGAGCACGGACTCGAACGCGTCGGGCTTTTCGGGGGTGACGATGGGACTGACTTTGCTTCCGAGGTCGACGACGAAGCCGGCCTTCTTCTTCGGTCGCTTCGTGTCGAGGTTGGCCCAGTACCGCGGGTTGCCCGTTCCCCAGATGCGCCACTTGCCGGACCAGACGCCCTTGATCTCGATGCGTTGGAGGCCCTTGATCTGCGTGTACGGGACGCTCTTGGTACCGAATGGGAAGTAGTAGGAGTGGATCTCCAGCCGGTCAGGGCCGCACACGATCGTGCCGTCGTCATAGGTGTCGGTCACGTTCGAACCTCCTCCATAGGGCCCTCCTCTATGGTGATCACGATGATGTACCCCTGCGGGCCGATACGCCAGCGGCAGCCTGCGGCGGCTGCTCAGGCACAACCTCAGGTGCCGCGTTGCTGGCAGCCTGGCCATCGGCAGGCCGCCCGTCACCATGGCATGGGGGTAGGAGGATCAGCTAGAGGAGAAGGAAAACCGCCGTGCTCACGACGGATGTCGGCGTCATCGAATGCGGTAGCCAGTCTGGCCAGGGGCCGACATTCCCGCCTGTCTGCGGTCGGCTAAGGATGTGAGTCTCCTACTTTCCCCGTCCTCGCAGGCGCCGAATCCGTGCGAGTGGGTGGGTCTAGGCTGGCGAAGCCATCGCGAAGCGCCGCCCGGAGGGCGGCCCAGACGCGGTTCCTGCGAGCTGGGGAACGGAAGCCGAGTCGAGTTCCGCCACAGTTAACCGTTATGCGAGCCTGTCCTTGCCCTGCGCTGGTCTCGGGCAGCTACACGATCTTGGCAAATCTGTGCCCGCGGTTGGTTTGCCACTCTCGAAGGGTTGGCAGGACATGCCGGAATCCGTGATCTGCCCCGGGTGTGGGGCGCGGGTACCACGCGAGGAGGGGCCAACCCATCGTTACCTGCTGGCCGCGCCTGCATGCTGGCGGCTCTACGGAGAGGTGCTGGCGCGGAGGCTCGCATTCGTCGCCGTACAACCAGACCGGTATCCAGTCGATGCCTATGCAGTTCAGCATCCGGGCGTTCCCGGTCCGCAGGCAAGCCAGTCGGTGCTCGTTCACCTAGTATCGCTGGGGCTGATGTTCGAACGGGGGGCGTCGCCGAGGGTTGCTACCCGAACCATGGCGGCACTTGTCTCGGCGAACAAGGGCAAGTTCCGATGGCTTGAGCCGCCCGCCGCCATGGGTGGTATGACTGTCGTCGACGTCGCAGTCACAGACAGCGAAAGTGATCTGGACCGGCTCGTCGTGGAGTGGGCGCGAGCGGCCTGGGACGCTTGGAGTCCGCAACACGAGACCGTGCGCAGGTTTTACCCCAGAGCGTAAGAAGAGGAGCCGCGACGTGGTCGAGTTCCGCTTCAACGTCTAACCATCATGAAGGCTCACCATGGCTGAATTCCGCGCAGCGCAGGCCGCCGACGTCGGTGCCATCGTGGTCATAGATCCCCAGGGCCCCGGCAGGCGCGAGGAGATCCGGGCGCTCGTCCGGGAACGAGCCAGCCTGGTTGCCGTGGAGCACGGTCAGATCGTCGGCTTCCTCGGCATCAGGTCCGGCCACTTCTACCACCGCGACTTCGTCGACCTGCTCTTCGTAGCGCCTCCCTGGCAGCGGCAGGGCCTGGCGCGTCTCCTCATGCGGACCGCCCTGGGGCATGCTTCGACATCGAGGGTGTTCACTTCCACGAACCAGTCGAACGGTCCGATGAGGGAACTGCTGCGCAGTGAAGGCTGGACGGCCAGCGGAGTTCTCAGCGGCCTTGACGACGGCGACCCTGAGCATGTGTTTTTTCACGACGCCGTGCCGTTGCGAAGCGCCGCGGGAACTGTCACCTCTGGGTGAGACAGTCGGGCCATGACGATCCGCGAGGACCTCGACATAACCCAGCTCACCCGTCCAGGTGAGGCCGATCCAGCGGTGAGGCAGGAGCTGACTGCATGCTGGATAGCAGTCACCAACGCCGGCGGCGCGGCGGGATTCCCGTTTCCCCCAGTCGACGGAAGTCACGTCCGGCCGGCGGCCGACGCCCTTGTGGGGCGCCTCAACCCAAGCCAGAGCCGGATACTGCTTGCCCGTGTCGGGGGCGCCCTCGCGGGCTGGGTGGCCCTCAGCCGCGACCCCAGCCCTCTCATCGCGCACTGGGGTGTGGTCAGCCACTTGCAGACGCAGCTCGTGCGCCGGAACGCAGGCATCGGATCGGCCCTGATGAGCCGGCTCAGGGAGGTTGCCCGTGACGAGATGGGCCTGGAGCAGCTCCACCTGGCGGTGCGCGGCGGAATGGGCCTCAAAGGCTTTTACGGTCGGCTCGGCTGGCATATAACAGGCCGCTGGCCTGGCAAGCTCCGGCTCGGCCCCGACGACACCAGAGACGAGATCCTGATGATCCTCACACCGCTGTGACCATAGGGAACGCCGGGCGGGCGGACCCACGACCGAGTCTGTACGGTGCTTTCCAGGCAGTTGTCATGAGGTCAGGCGGTCTAGGGCTCTGATGACAGGGAGGGCGCCGTCTTCGGTTGCCAGCTGCTTCGCTATTTCTTGTGCCCGGCTGCGGTAGGAGTCGCGGCTGACGGCGTCGCTGATCGCGGTCGCGAGCGAGTCGGCGGTCAGCGACTTGTACGAAACAGCCGCAGGCCCGGCTCCGAGGGCAGCGACCCGGCTGACCCAGAACGGCTGGTCGGTGATCATCGGCACGCCGACCGTCGGGACTCCGGCCCGCAGTCCGGCGGCGGTGGTGCCCGCACCCGCATGGTGGACGACGGCGGACATCTTGGGGAACAGCCAGTCGTGCGGCGCATCGCCGATGACGATGATGTCCGCATCGTCCTGGAGCCCCGCGCCGAGGCTCGCCCATCCAGCCTGGATGACCATCCTTACGCCAGCCTGGCGGCGGGCAGCGGCCACGATCTCGGTGAGCCGGGCCGCGTCTGCGGGGTTCCTGCTGCCGAAGCCGACGAACACCGGCCGCGGCCCGGCGGCGAGGAACCGTTCCAGGTCCTCGGGAGGTGTCCAGCTGGCCGGGTGTTCCGGCCACCAGTAGCCGGCCACCTCAATGCCCGCACGCCAGTCCGGGGGCCGCGGGACCACGGACGGGCTGTACCCGTAGATAAACGGCCACCGGCTCGTCTCCTGGCGGCGGTACAGCTGGCGGATGCTGAGGCCCGGCACGCCCTCCTGAGCCCACAGCCGCTTCGAGGGCCTGTCCAGGGCGGCTGCGCCGGTGACCATCAAGGCGCGGGCCAGCGCGCGGTTGCCCCAGCCGCCCAGCGAGCGCGTCATCAGCCCCGACGGGGGAAACTGACTGGTGGGATGCGTGGGCTGCAGCGCGAGCCCGATGCTGGGCAGGCCTAGCCCCTCGGCTATCCGGTAGCCGCCAAACCAGGCCATCCCGGCCAGGAGCAGCACGTCGGTATCCTGCCGTGCCGCCTGCAAGATGGCGGCGTTCACGTCCCGCAGGTGCCCGGCGATCAGCCGGACGAACCGGATGGCGCTCATCGGGCCGACCCCACGTTCCTGCCACCGCTGTCCCCGCTCCGATGCCGTCAGCAGCTGGGGGTCACCAGGAACCAGGCGGAAGCCCAGCCCGCAGCCGGTGATGAGTTCCTCGAACATCCCGTATGAGGCCACCGAGACGTCGTAGCCCGCGCCGCGCAGTGCCGTGCCGAGCCCGGTGAGCGGCGCGACATCCCCGCGCGACCCGACCGCGGCTATTAGGACCCTCATTTCTGGCTGCCTTTCTCTGGCACCGCTGTTTGCGCGCCTTCCCGCGGTGCCGCACGTCGGGTGGCGGCATCGAACAGGCCCGCGACCTCCCGGCCGTAGCGAGCTACGTCGAAGCCCGGGTCGCGTGCCATCCGGGGCGGGACCGCATCAAGGACCGCCATGAGCGCGGTCATCGCGGCCTGCGGGTCGAAGTCCTCCCTGAACTCGCCGCTGGCCTGGCCGTCAGCGAACAGGGCCTGGACCGCCGGGGTGACGTCCGTAACCAGCGTCGCCACCGCGGCGCTGACGGCCGCGTCGCCCTGCGAGCCCGTGATGATCTCGTGGAACGCCACCGTCTCCGCGCGGTGGGTGGCCGTGTACTCCAGGATCGACTCGATCCATGCCCGCAGTCGCTCGGCGGCGGTTGGCAGCGTCAGCGCCCGGGCGTAGACGAATGCTCCGCCCGTGGCGGCGATATGGGCGAGCACCTCCTGGACAAGCTCTTCCTTCCCTGCGAAGTGATAGGAGATCACCCCCTTGCTCACCCCGACCCGCCCGGCGATGCGCCCCAGCGAGGCACGCGCGTAGCCCACCTCGGCGATTGTGTCGATCGCGGCGGCGACGAACTGAGCCCGGCGGGCAGCGCTCGTGAATGTCCCGGCTGCATCGCCAGCCTTGCTGGCCGACCGTTCTGAACGCATGGCCAAACTCTAGCACCGGCGTTCAAGGCATCGAGAAGGGGGTCTTGTGTGCTAGTCGAGCAGTGCGATGAGCTTCTTCGGCGCGAGGATCCGGTAGCTCTCGGTCACGAGCTCGCGGATCTCCTCCCAGTTCGTGTCGTCGGTGAGCATCACCGCGATGCGATCTTGGTCGGCTCGGGGGGCGAAGAAAGGCTGGCCGATGGACAGCAACGCCTCGCGTTCGTCTGAGTCGGCCGCAACACGAGCATCGGAACGGGCTGGCCAGTCGAGCCCTCCCGGGCCACGAGCAAGCAGAACGACCTTCGGCGGATGTCGAACGAGTGCGCCGTCGATCTCGCTGTGGTTAGTGAAGCATCGACTCGTACGGTCACCTCGGGCAAGGCCAGGCATAGCGCGCGGACCCGCCCCACGATGTCTTCCGGGACCTCTACGGGCGCGCTCATGTCAACGAGGATGACAGAATCCGAACTTCCGAAGCCGCCAGCGAGCAGTTCGTGCGGGCACAGCCGTATGGCGACCTGCTGAATCCGCCAGCGGGCGCTGCGCATCATGGTGATGTTTACCCGAAGCGGAATCCGGTCGAGTTCCGCTTCAACGTCCAACCAGCCGCCGTCCGACCAGCCTCCGCGTCTGGGGCTGAACGGGCCGTTATGTAACCTCACATGCTCCGCATGCGGAGGTACCGGCGGATGTCGTCCTTGCCGGCGAACACGATCACGCCCAGCGTCACCGCGGCAGCTGTCGACGCCCATAGCAACAATTTCATGCCAAGCCCCTTTTTCCCGCTCACGCGAGCGCTCCGGTTCGCGCCCTGGAACTGAAGCGCCTGCCTACCCCCTACCCGTGGAGCCGGGCCTCACCCTGGATTGGCTGTGACCAGTGGCCGCTGACCCGAGCGGCCGATGGGGCAGGGGAGGATGGTGGAGTGAGCGAGCGCCCTGTGTTCGTGATTACCGGGATCATGGCCGCCGGTAAGTCCACCGTTGCTGAGCGGCTGGCCAGCCGTTTTGATCGCGGCGTCCATGTCCGGGGCGACGTGTACCGCCGCATGATCCGCTCGGGGCAGGTCGCGGCCGACCCGGAAGGCGGCCGCGAAGCCCAGCGGCAGCTCTGGCTGCGTTACCGGCTCGCCGCGCAGGCCGCCGAGAGTTTTCACGAGGAGGATTTCTCGGTGGTGGTCCAGGACGTCATCCTGGGCACCTTCGTGCCGCGCTTCCTGGCCCTGATCCGGGTCCGGCCGCTGCACCTGGTGGTGCTGGCCCCCTCGCCCGAGATAGTCGTGGCCCGGGAGGCCGGCCGGGCC
>Ga0302325_10007815_pt1 | contig 23608 bp, 21 predicted proteins | sample Palsa_T0_2_FD_201948 | JGI IMG/M metagenome (GOLD analysis project Ga0302325, IMG submission 201948) | Peat permafrost microbial communities from Stordalen Mire near Abisko, Sweden - Palsa_T0_2 | ecosystem: Environmental > Terrestrial > Soil > Palsa > Peat permafrost | place: Sweden: Abisko... | reverse complement strand
CCGGATACCACATCGAAGACCAGCGCCCCGGCACCAAGAAATGTGGGCATCAGGGCGGCAAGGTTCTGGTGCCGTCGGACGAACAGATCAAGCGGCTCAACACCGCCCGCTTCCAGCTCGACATCATGCGGGTGCCGGGCATCATCGTCGCGCGCACCGATGCCGAGGCGGCCAACCTGCTCGACAGCCGCGCCGACGAGCGTGACCAGCCGTTCCTGCTCGGCACCACCAACCTGAAGATTCCGTCGTACAAGTCCTGCTTCCTGGCGATGGTGCGGCGCTTCTACGACGCGGGATTCACCGAGCTCAACGGTCATCTGCTGTATGCCCTGCCCGACGGTGAGTACGCCACTGCCGACGTGTGGTTGGAGCGTCACGGCATCGCGGAGCTGATCACCAAGGCCGCCGCATCCCCCGACCACGCGCAGCACTCGATCGACGCCATCTTCGACGAGGTCGAGTCGAAGTTCGTCGACGCCTGGCAGAACGACGCCGGGCTGACGACCTACGGCGAAGCCGTCGCGGACCTGCTCGAATTCGCCGAGAGCGAGGGCGAAGCGCGTGACATCAGCGCCGCCGACTGGCGACAGTTCGCCGAGCGCGCCCCGCTGTACACCGCCCGCGAAAAGGCACGGGAATTAGGGGCCGATCCTGGCTGGGACTGCGATCGGGCCAAGACGCCGGAGGGCTACTACCAGATCCGCGGCGGCATCCCGTATGCCATCGCCAAATCGCTTGCCGCGGCTCCCTTCGCCGACATTCTCTGGATGGAAACCAAGACCGCGGATCTCGCCGATGCCCGGCAATTCGCCGACGCCATCCACGCCGTGTTCCCCGAGCAGATGCTGGCCTACAATCTCTCGCCATCGTTCAACTGGGACACCACCGGGATGAGCGACGACGAAATGCGGTCATTCCCTGAGGAACTCGGCAAGATGGGCTTCGTCTTCAACTTCATCACCTACGGCGGACACCAGATCGACGGCGTCGCGTCCGAGGAGTTCGCGACCAACCTGCGCCAGGACGGCATGCTGGCGCTGGCCCGTCTGCAACGCAAGATGCGCCTGGTCGAGTCGCCCTACCGCACGCCGCAAACCCTGGTCGGCGGGCCACGCAGCGACGCCGCGCTGGCCGCCTCCTCCGGGCGTACCGCAACGACCAAGGCCATGGGCGAGGGCTCCACGCAGAGCCAGCATCTCGTGCAGACCGAGGTGCCGAAGAAGTTGCTGGAGGACTGGCTGGCGCTCTGGGGCGAGCACTACCAGATCGGCGAGAAGCTGTCCGTGCGGCTACGTCCACGACGCGCCGGATCCGACGTGCTCGAACTCGGCATCTACGGCGACGGGGAAGAGCCGCTTGCCAACGTGGTCGTCGACCCGATCAAGGACCGGCACGGACGCAACATCCTCACGGTGCGCGACCAGAACACGTTCGCCGAGAAACTGCGCCAGAAGCGGCTGATGGACGTCATCCACCTGTGGCTGATCCATCGGTTCAAGCCGGAGATCGTCTACTACGTCACGCCGACCGAGGACAACATCTATCAGACCGAGAAGATGAAGTCGCACGGCATCTTCAGCAACGTGTACCAGGAGGTCGGCGAGATCATCGTCGCCGACGTGAACCAGCCGCGCATCGATGAGCTGCTGGCGTCCGATCGCGAAGCGCTGAAGCGGCTGATCCGTAAAGAGGACTAGCCGACCAGCTCCGGGTGGAATTTGGCCGCCATCCGGCGGATTCCGTCGCGCCAGTCGACCGTGCCGGCGCCGATCAGCTGATGCATCCGTGACGCGTCGGTGGGGTTGCCGCGCAGCGCCTGCGGGCTCTCCTCGAAGACTGGTTCCTTGCCGACCAGCGAACCGAGATAGCCGCACCACTCCTGCAGGCTGACGGTCTGGTCGCCGCACCAGTTCACCGTGGTCGCCGGCACGGTCGCCGCGTCAAGCAGCTTCGGAATCGTGGCGATGATGTCGTCCTCGTGAATCGGGTTGTAGCGGGCCGGGATTCCGGCTGGCACCGGGATCGGGATGCCGGCAAGCATCATCTCCATGTGATAGAACGGCCACCCTCCGTTGTCGCCGTAGGGCACATTGAGCCGGGCGATGACGGTCGGCACATCGAGGGCGCGCGACATCGTCCGGGCGACGACTTCGCCGGCGATCTTGGAGATGGAATAGGTCGGGAACAACGGCTTGTGGTTGTCGCCCAGGGCGGCGAGCTCAGTCCGCGGCTCATCGTCCGGCGGGTCGTACACGGCCGCCGACGAGCAGTGCAAGAACGCTTTTGCGTTGCGGCAGTGGGCCATCAGCAGTCCGACAGATTCGGCGTTGGCCGCGAGATCTTTGTCCCAGTCTCCGCTCTTGGCCACCGCCAAGTTGAGCACGTAATCAAAATCAGCGGGCAATCGGTCAAACTCGCCGGCGGCCAGGTTGACCGTCTCGCAGCGCACGCCCGACTTCTCCAGGGCCTCGCGTGCCGCCACGTTGGTGAACCGGGCGATACCCCAGACCTCGTTGTCGACCGCCAGGGCCTGGGCGATGGGACTGGCAACTTGTCCGGTCGGACCGGTGATCAGAATCTTGGCGCCACGCATCTGCTGATCGTATGCCCGCAGAAATCTCCGCTGGGTTGGAACAAGAAGGTAAACCGCACGGTTTACCAAAGCATTCGATCGATCCGCACTCGTCAGGAGCACAACGCCATGTCAACCGTCCTCGTCACCGGCGCCGGCCGCGGAATCGGCCGCGCGATCACCGAAGAATTCATCCGGCGCGGTCACCGCGTCATCGGTACGGCGCGTGATCCGCGTTCGCTTCAAGGCCTCGACCTCGACCAACGTCTGGCCCTCGATGTCACCGATGACGCCAGCGTGACCGCGGCGTTCGCGGCCGCGGGTGATGTCGACGTCGTCATCATCAACCCCGCTGAGATCTTCTATGCCGCCGTGGAAGCCATCCCGCTGGCCGAGCTGCAGCGGCTGTTCAACCTGAACACTGTGGGCGCGATCCGCGTCGCGCAGGCCGCGCTGCCGGGTATGCGCGCCCGCGGCGAAGGGAAGCTGCTCTTCATGTCGAGCGTCGCAGGGCGGATCACGCTGCCGACCGGAGCGGCCTACGCGGCCACCAAATGGGCGCTGGAGGCGCTCGTCGAAGCCCTCGCCATCGAGGTTGCGCCGTTCGGCGTCCAAGCCGCCCTGCTCGAACCCGGCGCGGTGAGTTCCGGCGCGCTCGACGACGTGACCACTTACACGCTGCCCGACGATCCCTACACCGCACTACTCAAAGGCGGCGGGCCGCGTGACGGGATGATCACCCCCGAGCAGGTGGCAGCAGAGATCGCCGATGCCGCCGAGAAGCCGCAGCTACCGCTGCGACTTCCGATCGGTGACCCGGCCCGTGCCCTGCTGGCAGCACGGCGCGCCGCGCCCGACAGCGTTCCGTTCGTACCCTCCGCGGGCTAGGGCCGCATTTCGTAGGCGCCGTCGTAGGCCTTGACCTGCTCCCATACCCCGTCGAAGCGTTGCGTGTCGGTTGCCGGCTTGCGCACCGCCGACATCGCCCAATCCTGTTGTGCCGGAGTCGAACTCGGCTTTCCATGTAGTGCGACGGCATATTGGGAGAAATCGCGGATCTGGACGTCGAAGATCTGGTCCACCAGGTCGGTGTCTAGCCCGATCAGATCCGCCTGTTCGAGGATCAACTGGCCGTAGACGATCAGCGTGAACAGGTGACCGACGACGAGCAGGAAGTCGAGGTCGCCCATCTGGTCGGGGTCCGGCGCGGCGGTGCTCAGTAATTCTTTGAGAGCGCGAGCCTGCTCATAGAACAGCGCGACATTCGGTATGTTCGCGTGCTGTTCGTAAACCACTGCCCAGTCGGCGAATTGCACCTTTGACGCGCCGCGCGCCGGACCCTGCGCCCAGAAGAACGCGTCGTCGGCCGGGTCGTTTCGGGTTCCGATCTCTGGGTAGGTCGCCGGGTTGAATATGTAGTTGGGCATGAACTTCAGGATCTGCGCGACGTTGACGTGCACCGTGCCTTCCAGTCGCGGCAACGCACCAATCAGCCGCGCCACTTCGCAGAAGTAGGTGTTCTTCTCGAAGCCCTTGGCGGCCAGCACATCCCACAACAGCGTGACGACCTTTTCGCCTTCGGAGGTGACCTTGGACTTGGTCACCGGATTGAACAGCAGGTATCGACGGTCATCGAGGCTGGCGCTGCGGAAGTAGTCGATCGCACGGTCGCTGAACAGTTTCATCGCGATCAACCTGACGTAGGCTTCGACGAAACTGGCCCGCACGTGCGGGAAGTCGGTGACAGGGTTGCCGTACAGGATCCGGTTGTTGGCATGGCTGATCGCCTCGTAGAAGGCGTGTTCGCACATCCCGATCGAGCCGGAACACAAGTTGAACTTGCCGACGTTGACGGTGTTGAGCGCGGCGGAAAACGCTTCGGGTCCGGTACACAGGATGTCCTCCTCGTGCACCGGGTAGTCGTTGAGCCGAAAATTGCTGACGTACATCTGGCCGTGCACCACGTTGCCGATCAGCTCGTAGTTCTGGTGACTGCTGTCGGCGACAAACCATACGTAACCGTCGGCCCCGTCGACGTCGGTGCGGCGGGAGAACACCGACACCATGCCCGCCACATTGCCGTTGCCGATGTAGTACTTCTCCCCCGACGCGCGGAAAACGACCCCCTCGTCGTCATCTTCGGCCGGCGTGAGCAGCAAGTCGGTGTTGTAGATGTCGGCGCCGTGTTCTCGCTCGGACAGCGCGAACGCCATCACCCCGCCCGCGTCGAGTTGTGCGGCCGCGCGTTCCTTGGCCTTGATGTTGTCGCTCTGCCAGATCGGCCCGAGGCCCAGGATGGTGACCTGCTCGGCGTACCAGTAGGACAGCCCGTAGAACCCGAAGATCTCGCTGAGCGCGGCGTTGCGGGAGGTGTCCCACCGCTTGTTCGGGTCGCCTCCGCCGTACTCCGACGGGGTCAGGAAGGTCGCGAAGATCTTTTCCTGCTTGATGAAGTCGAGGAAATCCGACACCCAGGCAGCCTCGAGATCGTCGCGGAGCAGCTTGGCCTTGCCGCGGCCTTCGAACCACTCGATCACCGCGCGGAGTTGGCGCCGCGTCTCGGGGTCGAAGTGCGACGGGTCGTAGGCATTGGGATCGAACAGCAGTCGGCGGGAGTTCGCCATGCTCAGGCCTTTCATCGGCGCCCTTTCGTCGGCGCGGGTCCGGGGTCGAATCTAGCGCTAGTCGGTCAGGTCATGGGCAGATCTCGGGGAGCTAACGATTCGGCCGAGGCGCGGCGTGGGTGCGCGCGCCGCCCGCTCGCCCGTGTTCTGGTGTAACCCTTATGTCCTGCTACCAGCCTTGCACCCGCCGCGTCAGCGTTGCCGCGGCGGTGTGTTGGGCGCTGCTCGCCATCGGCATGCCCTCCGCCGGTGCTGACCCGTCCACCGACTCCCTGGGCTTCGTCGACTCCACAGCGCGCTGCGCGGCGCCCAACACGGCTGTCGCATTCGGCAGCACGGCAGAATCACGCGTGGCGATCTGCAAGAGCCCAGCTGGTCAATACGGCTACCACGGTGTGCGGGTCAGCGACGGGGCCAAACTGATCGTCTCCGCCTCGGCGGCCGCCGACGGCAGCTACGTCGCCAAAAGTGACGGCATTACCTACACGGTGACATCGAGTGCGCTGGTGGTCAGCGACGGCACCGGCGTGATTCGTCGGGAACCAATGGTGTCCTACCACGGACCGAAGACCGCGCAGGCACCGGCCGCGACACCACAGACGCCGGCCGCAGCACCGACAACAGCTACGCCGACGGCGCCGTTGCCGCCACCGCTACCCGCCGAAGTCGGTGGCCGCGGGCACTAGCCCGGCGCAGGCGCCGCAACCGAAATCGATTGACTCACGGTGTAACTGTCGATCCCCTCGGTCCCGAGTTCACGACCGTAGCCGCTGTTCTTGACGCCGCCGAACGGCGCCGCGGGATCCATGATGTAGCCCTCGTTGACGCCGAATGTGCCCGACCGCACTCGACCCGCCACACGATATCCGCGATCGACGTCGGCGGTGAACACCGATCCGGCCAGCCCGTACTCGGTTTCGTTGGCGATCCGGATCGCCTCGTCTTCGTCAACGTAGGAGATGACGGTCAGCACCGGGCCGAAGATCTCTTCGCGCGCAATCCGCATGTCGTTGTGGGCGTCGCTGAACAGGGTCGGCCGCACGTACCAACCGGTGTCCAGGCCGGCGGGCATGTCGGCACCCCCGACCACCAGCCGCGCCCCTTCGCTCTTGCCCGCTTCGATGTAGCCGCGGACGCGTTCTTGCTGACGCTTGGCCACCAGCGGGCCGATCGCGGTGTTGGGATCGGCGGGGTCGCCGACCGGCATCGACTCCATCGTTGCCGCCAACGCGTCGACGAACTCGCGCTCCCGGGACGCGGGGACCAGGATGCGGCTCAGCGCATTACAAACCTGGCCGCTGTTGGCCAGGCTGGCCGCCTGGACCCCGGTGGCCACGGCCGCCGGGTCAGCGTCGTCGAGCACGATGGCCGCCGACTTGCCGCCCAATTCCAGGCTGACCTGCTTGAGACCCGCGGCAGCAGCGAGTGCGACCTGGCGACCAGCCGCCGTGGACCCGGTGAACGAAACTTTGTCCACACCGGCGTGGCCCACCAATTGCTCGCCGACATCGCGGTCGCCGGGCACCACGTTGAATACCCCGGGCGGTAGGTCGGCTGCTGCGACCAGATCAGCGAGCAGTTGCGCGTCGAGCACGGACTCGGGCGCCGGCTTGAGCACCACCGAGCACCCGGCCAACAGCGCCGGAATGACCTTGGCGACGGTGAGGAATTGCGGCATGTTCCACGGCACCACCGCGGCGACAACGCCGACGGGTTGCTTGGTGATCCGAATGTCCTTGCCGTACAAGCCCGGACGGTCCTGCTGCCATTCGTAGTTTCCTGCGATGCCGCAGAACGCCGACAACATCATCAGGGGCAGCGCCACCTGTGCCCTCTTGGCAAAAGTAATGGGGGCGCCGATCTCAGCCGAGATGAGCGCCGCCATGTCGGCTCGCCGCTCCTTGTACACGGCTGCCAGCCGCCCGATCGCCTCGATGCGTTCGGCCGCCTGCATCCGCGGCCACGGCCCGGTGTCGAACGCCGCACGTGCCGCCGCCACGGCGCGGTCGACGTCGGCCGGTCCGGCGCTGGCAGCGTGGCCGATTACCGCCTCACTGTGCGGCGACACCACGCTGATGACCGCGTTGGAGTCGGGAGCACACCATTTCCCGTCGATGAAGAGTTGGTCCCGTTCGTACATCGTTGCCTTTCAGGTGTTGCGACCGCCGTTGACGCCGAGTATCTGTCCGGTGATGTAGCTGGCCTCGTCGGACACGAAAAAGGCACAGGCAGCGGCAATGTCCTCGGGCCGGCCCACTCGGCGCACCGGTGTGCGGTTGATGTGGTCTTCCACGGTTCCGCCGAGCAGGTGTCGACTCTCCGCGCTGCGCAACATCGGTGTGTCCACGAACCCGGGCGGGACGGCGTTGACGGTGATACCGCGCGGACCGTATTCCAGAGCCAGGGATTTGGTCAGGCCGTTCACCGCGGATTTCGCCGCCACGTAGTGGGCCATGAACGGCTGACCCGAGTGCGTGCTCGACGACGAGATGTTGACGATTCGTCCCCATCCGGCCTCGACCATGTCGGGCAGCACCGCCTGGATGGTGTGGAACACCCCGTTCAGGTTGACGTCGATCACCTTCGACCAGTCCTCGAATGTCATGGTCGAGAACTTCTGGAAGCCTTCCACCCCGGCGGCATTGACCAGCACCAGGATCGGGCCGAACTGTTCGCGGATCGCCGCGACGGCGGCGTCCACCTGCGCGCGATCGGTGACGTCCGCGACGTGGCCGAACTCGTCATCGGTGGGCGACAGGTCGATGACTGCTACCCCAAGCCCGTCTTTGCGCAACCGTTCGGCGACGGCGCGACCAATCCCCGAGGCACCGCCGGTCACGACCGCCGTCTTCAAACTCGCTACCGCCCTCTCTTGGCCAACTTTCCTGAGCGACTGCCCAAACACCCCATGCCTATCACTCCGTGTCGATTATGGTCAAGCCCATGGACAGGCCCCCGTTTCGTTTCGCCGTGCAGGCGACCAACGCCGCCGGCGGGCGACAGTGGCGCGACACCGTTCGCATAGTCGAAGACCTCGGTTACTCAACGCTTTTCCTCGCGGATCACTACCTGGGCCCTGGCCCGGCGCAGAAGGCCGCGCACACCCCTCGCCAAGACCTGGCCCCGATCGCGGCGATGGCCGCCGCGGCCGCGGTCAGCGAGACGCTTCGCATCGGGTGCCGGGTGTTCTGCATCGACTATCACGTGCCGGCCGTCCTGGCCAAGGAAGCAGCGACCCTGGACCTGCTGTCCGACGGTCGGCTGGAAATGGGCATCGGAGCCGGCTGGAGTGAAACCGAGTACAACGCAATGGGACTGACCTTTGACCGGCCGGGCCGGCGAATCGCCAAACTCGCCGAAGTCGTCTCGCTCATCAAGGCGCACTGGGCGGGCGAGGAACTGGACTGCTCCGGCGATTTCGTGCACGTGCGGGGCTACGCGGGACGGCCCCGCCCCGTGCAGCGACCGCATCCGCCGATCATGATCGGCGGGGGCGGCCCCCGGGTGTTGTCGTTGGCCGGCCGCGAAGCCGACATCGTCAGCATGTCCAGCGTGCCGTTCGTGGCGCGCGATGCCGACGGTCTGGACCCACATTCAGTCGCGCAGCGCCGGATCGACGTTGTCCGGTCCGCAGCCGGTGAGCGCTATGGTCGCCTGGACGTCGAGAGCTCGCCGTACTTCACGGCGATCACCGACGACCCCGAGGCTGCGTTGGCGGACGCGGCGAATTCGACGGGGATCTCCGCCGACGTGCTGCGCGAGCATCCCAATGTCCTGATCGGATCGCTGGAAACCGTTGTGGACATGCTCTATTCACGCCGGGAATCGCTCGGAGTCAATTACGTCACGGTGCAACAGTCCCAGATCGAATCCTTCGCGCCGGTGGTGGACCGCTTGCGCGGGCAGTGAACATTGACCGCCGCGTACAGAGATGCCACCATGGCACGTGACTATTGGGCGATCGCTCAAATAGCATCGGCGCTACATCACCACCGCGGGAGTGAGATAACTCAATGGCAAAGCGGACCAGATACAGCGAGTACCACGACCGGTACGCGAACTATCGGCTCGAGCTCTCTGATGACGGCATCCTGTTCATGCAGTGCCACACCAACGGCGGGAGCCTGATCTGGGACTGGCGGGCCCATGACCAGATGTCCGACGCGTTCGCCGACATCGCCGGGGACCGCGAGATCAAAGTGCTCATCCACACCGGCACCGGCGAGAACTACAACGCCAACTGGGGGCGCATGCCCAACGGCGATCCCGTCGAGAAGCCCGACTATCTGCTGATGCCCGGCACCCGGGGCCTGCACAAGCTGGACGAAAAGGCCTGGTATGCAAGGCACCTGATCACCAACGTGCTCGACGTCGATGTTCCGATGATCAGCGCGGTCAACGGCCCGTGCAACATGCACTCGGAGGTGCCGTTGCTGGGCGACATCGTACTGGCCGCCGAGGACGCCTACTTCCAAGACGCATCGCATTTCCCCCGCGGCCAGGTGCCCGGTGACGGCCAGCATGTGATCTGGAGTTTTCTGGCCGGCCACACCCGCGCGCGCTATTTCCTGCTGACCGGCATGAAGCTCGGGGCGGCCGAAGCCAAGGAGTGGGGTGTGGTCAACGAGGTGCTGCCCAAAGACACATTGCTCGACAGGGCGTGGGAACTTGCCCGCGAACTGGTCAAGCGCCCACCGCTGACGCTGCGCTATTCGCGCCAGCTCTTCACCAACCCTCTCAAGCGGGCATTCCTTGATGAGCTCGGTCATGGCCTGGCACGCGAAACTTACGCGCAGCGGGCCTTTTTCCCGTTCGGCGGCGAGATGGCGCCACTGGATCGGGCCTGGGACGACGAGCCTTGGACGTCGCAGCAAACACCGCCCAATGGCGCACCCGCACAGGAAGGAGCGCACTCGTGACCAGCATCCAGCAACGCCTGTCCACCGGACGGGGAAAGTTCACCACCGACTACCCCGAACTGGGGACGGCCCCGGTCAACTACGAAGATTCGATCTCCGAGGAATTCTTCGCTGCCGAGCGCGACGCCGTATTCAAGCGAAACTGGTTGTGCATCGGGCGGATCGAGCGGCTACCGCGCAAGGGTTCCTACTTCACCCGCGACCTGCCCGGGCGTCTCGCCTCGATCGTGATCGCCCGCGACCTGGACGACACCGTGCACGCCTTTCACAACGTGTGCGCCCACCGCGGCAACAAGGTGGTCTGGCAGGAGCACCCCGCCGACGAGAGCTCGGGAAGCTGCCGGGCGTTCTCCTGCAAGTACCACGGCTGGCGGTACGGCTTGGACGGCAAGGTCAACCACATCACCAACGAGGGCGAGTTCTTCGACCTGGACAAGAGTTCGCTGCGAATGCCCCCGGTGCACTGCGAGGTGTGGGCGGGCTTCATCTTCGTGCACCTCGCCTCCGAACGGGAAGGGGTTCCGGTTCCGCTGCGCGACTTTCTCGGCGATGGCCTGCTGGGCATGGAGGCTTATCCATTCGACAAGATGACCCAGCGTTACGGGTTCTCCACCCGAATCAAGGGCAACTGGAAGCTGGCCGTCGACTCGGTCTGCGAGTGGTACCACCCGCCGTACGTGCACGGTCGATTCATCGATCCCGACGTGTCCAAGGCCGAGAAGATGGTGCCTCCTGTCGATTCGTACCACTACGACCTGTTCCGGCCGCACATGCTCACCTCGGTCCCCGGACCGCCGCCATTGCCGCGCCGCGAGCCCGGCACTGCAGGACCCGCCCGCCAGGACCAGCGTTGGGTCTACAAGCTCTTCCGCGCAGGCCTTTTCGGCCCCGACGATGTCCCGGACATCGGCCTTGACAAGGCGGCGACCGATTTCCTCAACCGCGGCGACATCGCGTCGTGGGGCAACGACCAATTCTGGCTCTTCCCGAACATCTCGATCCAGATCTGGGCGCGCAACTACTACATCACCTACACCTACTGGCCGGAGACGGTGGACTCGCACATCTATGAGATCGACCTGTACTTCGTGCCGCCGGCGAACGCAGCCGATCGCCTCGCGCAGGAATTGGTGGTCGACAGCACGATCGAGTTCGCCATGCAGGACGTGAACACCATCGAGGCCACCCATTCGGCGCTCAAGACACGAGCGCAGAACACCTTCCACCTCAGCGACCAGGAGCTGCTCATCCGCCAGTTCCACACGGTCATCCGCGACACCGTGGGCGCTTATCAGTCGGCGAAGGAGTGATAATGTCGGATTCGATTCTGCCGCAGGGGTTCTCCGACCTCGAACCATTCGTCGCCGACTGGGCGCTGCCCACCCGGGCGCAACGCTACGAGGCGCGGCTGTCCAAGCCGTTCGACGAGCTGGTCAGGTTCTACGACGCTGTGGCACCGAGGGCCGAGGACGCGGTCGCCTACCTCAACGGACTCGACATCGACGAATTGCCGGACGACGCCACCAGGCTGCTGCACCTGCTGTACTCGATGATCCTGGTCTCTTACGCCGTCAACGTTTTCAAGCAGAACCGCATCCCGGACTCCGGTGCCGCTTTCTTCGACATGGTCGCCGAGCCGTCGGTGTGATAGGAACGCACACCATGACCGCATCCGCACGGCCGAAGGGGCGCGACTCCACTACCCGGGACATGCTGGTGGATGCGACGATCCAGATCATGATCGAGGAGGGGTACGCCGCGGCAACGTCACGCCGGGTCGCGGCCAAAGCCGGCGTCAAACCGGCTTTGGTGCATTACTACTTCCCCACCATGGACGAGCTCTACCTGGCCGTGTTCCGCCGCGGCGCCGCCGCCTACCTGGATCACCAGCAGAAGGCGTTGGCCTCCGACCGTCCGCTACATGCTTTCTGGGAAACCCTCACCGCACCGAAGGACACCCGGCTGCTGCTGGAGTTCATGGGACTTGCCAACCACCGCAAGGAGATCAGGGCGGAGATCACGGCGTGGTCGGAGCGGTGGCGCGAGATGCAGATCACCGCGCTGAACTTCATCGTCCGCGAGCATGATCTCGACACCGAGGAATTCCCGCCTGCCGCACTCGCGGTCGTCATCGCCGCGATTGGTCGAACGCTGATACTCGAGGAAGGGCTTGGCACCACCGGCGGCCACGACGAGGCCGTCGCGCTGGTGCACCGGTTCCTCGACCGATTCGAGATGCCGCAGCCCAAAGCTCGTCGCGGCGCGCAGTCCGGCTAGGGCAGCACGATCCGCAACCGCTCCCAGCCACGGACGGTGGATGTCGACGCGAGTTGCGCTGTGTCGTAGTCGATATCCCATTCGGGCCAGCGGTTGAGGATCTCGTCCAGCGCGACACGGCCTTCCAGTCGGGCGAGGTTGGCACCCAAGCAGTAGTGCACACCTTTTCCGAAAGTGATGTGCGAGATGTTATCGCGGCGGATGTCGAAGGTGTCCGGGTCGGTGTAGCGGCGCGGGTCGCGATTAGCCGCACCGAATAGCAGCAGCATGGCACTGCCGGCCGGGACCGTCGTGCCGTGGCACTCGAAATCCTGTGCCATCCAACGCGCGACGTGCGGTCCGGTGGGCTCGAAGCGAAGCGTCTCGTCGACGGTACGGTTCAGCAGCGACCGGTCCTGCTCGATCTCTCGGCGTTGGTCGGGGTGCTCGGCAAGTACCTTGGCCAGCCAGCCGATCAGCCGACCCGTGGTCTCGTTGCCCGCACCGGCCACCACCTGGGTGTAGTGCAGCACCTCTTTGCGGGTGAGCTTGCGGTGCACTCCCTGCTGGTCATCGAACTCGACGTTGAGCAGTGTCGTCATCAAGTCGTCCGACGGATTCTTGGACCGCCATTCCACGTAGTCGGCGTAGATCCGGCCGTCGGCAATGGAGTCGGCGTTGGCGACCTTGAGCGGCGCACCAGGTTTGGTACGCAGGTTGGCGTCGTTGGCGTCGCGAACCGAGACCTGTTCGGACTCCGGGATTCCCAGCAGCATCCCGATCACGCGCATCGGCATCATCGAAGCGAGCTCGGCGATGACGTCGAATCCTTCTGACCCGACGAGCGGGTCCAGGCAGCGCACGCAGTACTGCCGGATCTCGTCTTCGATGGCTGCCATCCGGCGCGGGGTGAACACCCGCGACATCAGCCCTCGCAGCATCGAATGCTCGGGCGGATCTTGAAACATCATCACGCCGCGGGGCATGTCGAATTTCGACTGCACCAACTCGAGGATGTCGCTGCGACGACTGGAGAAGACCTGCCAATTCGCCAGCGCCTGCTCGACATCGGAATGCCTTGATATCGCCCAGAAGGCGTATTGCTCGTTGTAGTAGATCGGCGCTTCCTCGCGCAGCCGCGCGTAGGTCGGATACGGGTCGGTGTTGATCCCCGTGTCGTAGGGGTCGTAGTAGACGTCGGTCTCGTTTGTGACGGTCATCGATGCCTCCTCACTTCAGGCAGCTGCCGGCGGCGACAGAGTTTTTGGGCGATCGCCCAATATTGTGGCGCACGCCATGTCTAGCAGCACGGCGACGAGCCCGTCAAGAGCTCGAGTCGCTCAGCTGATGTCCTTGTCTCGACCGGTTACTACTACGCTCGGCAGGCTTTTAGCGCCTTCTCGCCGCTGGCCCGCACGTTCGGAGGGAGCTCGCCAAAGGCGGCAACCAGTGAGGCTTCTTCCTGCCCAGGGCATGTTCGTCTCCTCGCCTTCGGGCGGCCGGGCGATGCCCGGCCCTGCTTTATCCGCCTCGGCGTGGGTGCTCAGGTTGGGACCGACTAAAGTCCGCATTCCGTGGCCTCTAGCAAAGGGTAATACCATGCGCGTGAAACCCGGCCGGTGATATCACAGAAAGTTCCGGACTTCGCAACGGAAGCAATGGCCGACCCACGAGACGTCGGAAACCTGGATAGCGAATAGTTGCCCAGTAAGCGGGTACACCCTGCCATGCGCGACGAGAGCGGGAGCACATCATGAACACGATCCGGAACACCAAAATGCTGCGCGCGTCGGCGATCGGCGCGGCCGCGGTCACGCTCTTTGCCAGCGCCGGAACCGCGCAGGCCGAAACCAACCCGACCTATTTCGCAAACCCGGACGGCAGCCTCGAGGTCATTTACGGCGGCGGCGGGATGGCCATCTACGCGACCATCGTCGACGCCCGCAACCCCCCCGGGGCGACGGAAGTGTGCCACTACCACGCGGTGGGGGTCATGAATACGCCGGCGCTTCCGTACGACCGCGACACCACCGTCCAAGGGCCCACCCCTTCGCGCCCGGTGACCATCATTTTCCAGCAGCTCGGCGGAACCTACAGCGTGGACGTGACCTGCTATGGCACCGGCAACTCCGCTAGCTACTCGCCGGTGGTGTACTGACCTGAAGCCGGACACGCTCTGCAGAAAGTTGCCACACAACACCTGACCCAGCGTTAAGGTGCTGTTCGTGAGCAGAGGCCGGTTAGCCAATGGCCGCGGGCGTTGGTTGGCCTTCGGAGCCACGCTCGCCGTATCCGCCGCGATGCTCTACGCCCAGCACGCCGAGCCACCGCGCTTCGTGCGGAAGCCGGCAGCAACCGCGCTCAGCGCCCGACCCGCGCCGAGCCCGCAGCCCACGGTTCCCGCTGCGCTACCGCACATCGCCAGTGCCGCCGAGGCCCAGTCGCTGGCGGCCGACGCGCCCGCGGCTGCGCAGAGCTTCCAGTTCTCGTTGCCCGCCGGTGTCGCGCCGGAGACGGGGCTGCAGGTCAAGACCATCTGGGCGGCCCGTGCCATCAGCCTGCTGTTCCCCCAGATCACCACCATCGGCGGCTACCGCCAGGACGCGTTGAGGTGGCATCCGAGCGGGTTGGCGATCGACGTGATGATCCCGAACCACGGCAGTCCTGAGGGCATCGAGCTGGGGAACCAGATCGCCGGATACGCCTTGGCGAACGCCAAACGGTGGGGCGTCGACCACGTGATCTGGCGACAGAAGATCTACCCGGGCATCGGAAAGCCGAGCTGGACGGCAAACCTCGGGAACGAAACCGCCAACCACTACGACCACGTCCACATCGCCACCGACGGTGGCGGGTACCCGACCGGCCGCGAGACCTACTCCATCGGATCCATGAGCCCCACGCCGCCGGATTGATCCCGGACTGGTCGAGCGCGACGGCGGCACAATCGAAAGATGACCCGCGAGCGCACGATTCTGCAGGGCACCACCGTCATCGACGTCCGCGACGGCCGCCCACATCGCGCTGTTGACATCACCATCGACGGCGGCCGGATCGCCTCGGTCGCGCCGACCTCGGACGAGCATCCCGCTGGGGTCGCTGTCGTCGACGCGCGAGAAACCTATGCGGTGCCGGGCTTCTGCGACATGCATGCCCACCCGCTGTCGGGCCGGCGCGACGCCATGCCGGCGCTGCGGCTCATGCTCGCCTGCGGCGTCACCGGTTTTCGCCAGATGGGCGGTTCACGCACACTGCTCGACGACCGCAGCAACGGCACTCTGGTGCTGCCGGTCGATGCTCCCGCTCTGTTGTCCACGCCGGGCGACGTCCTGCTCCCCTTCAACGCCGGCAGTGAAGCCGTTGCGCTGCAATCTGTTCGGCAACAAGCCGAGGCCGGTGCCGATTTCATCAAGGTCGCGGCCGTGACGCCGGAGGTATTCTTTGCCGCCCAAGCCGAAGCCGCCCGGCTGGGACTCACCACCGTGGGGCACCTACCCGTCGGGATCGATGTCCGGGCAGCCTCGGACGGCAGGATGAGATCGATCGAGCACCTCGGTACCGGTGTCGGCATCGTCGCGGCGTGCTGTGACCACCAGAGCGCCATCGAGCAAGCCGTCGCCGACCGGCCGGCACTGAAATTCCCGACCGTTCCCCGGCTGCCATTCGCCGAGAAGCTGATGGAGATGCTGATGGCCCGCGTGCTGGCCAAGACGGTGATCAACCCCTTGTTGCTGGCCAAGCCGGCCGACGCCGAGCTGATCGCGGACGCCGGCGCGTCATTCAACGACGACAAAGCCCGCGAGCTGGCAAGGGTATTCGCCGCCGACCAGACCTGGCAGTGCCCCACGCTGATCCGGCTGCGCACCCAACAGTTCTGCGACGACCCGACGTATCACGACCACCCCGACAACCGCTTCGCGTCCAAGCAGACGCTCAAGAGCTGGCGCAAGGCCGCCAAGGAATACGCCTCACGACCGGACACGATGCGCAGCGCCTATCGTCAGCACTACAGCCGGCAGTTGCACATGGTGCGCATCTTCGACGAAGAGGGCGTCAACATGATGGCCGGCAGCGATGTCAGCGGATCCGGCTGGGAGATACCCGGATTCGCGTTACATCAAGAGTTCGACCAGTTGGCGGCTGCGGGGCTGGCGCCGCTGCGAATCCTGCAGATGGCCACGATCAACGCCGCCGAGTTCCTGGGCAGGACTGACACCATGGGCGCGCTGGAACCCGGCAAAGACGCCGACATCGTCCTGCTCGGGTCCAACCCCGTGGAGAACGTGGCCCATCTGCACGACATCGCAGGGGTGGTCCGGGCCGGTCGGTACTACTCGCCGGCAACTCTCACGTCGACGATTCAGTCGATTGCCGAGGCACATTCGGCCGTCTGATCAGCGACGCACCGGGCCGCCGCTAAACTGGCGAGCCACACCGAACTATGGAGAAACATGAAACGTCCGGCCTTCAGCGTCATCCCGGTGGCCGCTTTCGCTATCCCGGTTGCGGCGACCATCTTGGTCGCACCATTCGCTCACGCGCAAACCGAGGTCGAGGACTCGTGTAAGAACTCGGGCGGCCAATATTCCTCGGAGCAGGTGAGCGCTCATTTCGGGCAGGATCCCAGTCTTATCGAGACGTGCTGCACCAACACTGGGTCGTCGCAGAAATGTGTGACGTACAAGGACGGCGTCCAAGGGCCGACGTACGGCGGTTAGCCGTGAATCTCCAAGTACGGCGTCAGGCCGAACTTCTCGACGACCACCAGCCAGTCCGCCGCTGATACCGAATAATCGGCGGGATCGTTGACCCGTTGCTGGACCTGGCTGCGCCACGAGAAACGCCGTTTGAACGACGAGTGTCCGGCAACGTCACGACATGCGACATAGCTGATTGTTCGTACATGAACTCCCCTCGGGAGTGTGTCGGGCCACGGCGCTGCCATGGTCGGGCGTCGGCGCGCTTGATCAGTAATGTGCACTGACCGGTCGCCGCAGCTAATAGGGAAGTTGGCCTATTTTTCGGTTTGTCGGCCCAACTGCCTCGCCCGGATGCGGACAGCGTCACGGCGTGCATGAATTAGAGGGCGCCATCCGCGGATAGCCGAGCAAAAGGAGCATTCCGTGTCCGAAAAGACGTCCGACGACATCTTCAAACTCGCCAAGGACGAAAAGATCGAGTATGTCGATGTCCGCTTTTGTGACCTGCCAGGAACCATGCAGCACTTCACAATTCCTATTTACGTCTTCGACGAGATCGTGTTCGAGGAAGGGTTGGCCTTCGACGGCTCATCGATTCGGGGGTTTCAATCGATTCACGAGTCCGACATGCTGCTGCTTCCTGACCCCGAAACCGCGACCATCGACCCGTTCCGCGCCGCCAAAACGCTGATCGTGAACTTCTCCGTGCACGATCCGTTCACCCTCGAGTTGTACTCGCGCGACCCGCGCAACGTCGCCCGCAAGGCGGAGAACTACCTGATCAGCACCGGCATCGCCGACAGCGCCTACTTCGGCCCCGAAGCCGAGTTCTACATCTTCGACTCGGTGAGCTTCGACTCGCAGACCAATCAATCGTTTTACAAGGTGGACGCGACATCTGGATGGTGGAACACCGGAGCGGCGACCGAGACGGACGGCAGCCCCAACCTCGGCCACAAGGTTCGCCCCAAGGGCGGGTACTTCCCGGTAGCCCCCGCCGACCACTACGTCGATCTGCGCGACGTCATGCTCACCCACCTGACGAATGCCGGCTTTGACCTGGAGAAGGGCCATCACGAGGTGGGCAGCGGCGGCCAGGCCGAGATCAACTACAAGTTCAACACGTTGCTGCACGCGGCTGACGACCACCAGATGTACAAGTACATCATCAAGCAGACCGCCTGGCAGGCCGGCAAGAGCGTGACCTTCATGCCCAAGCCACTGTTCGGCGACAACGGCTCCGGTATGCATTGTCATCAGTCGCTGTGGAAGGACGGCGTGCCGCTGATGTATGACCAAGCCGGATACGCCGGCCTGTCCGACCTCGCCCGCCACTACATCGGCGGCTTGCTGTACCACGCACCGTCACTGCTGGCGTTCACCAACCCGACGGTGAACTCTTACAAGCGACTGGTTCCCGGTTACGAGGCGCCGATCAACCTGGTCTACAGCCAGCGCAACCGGTCGGCGTGCGTGCGCATCCCGATCACCGGCAACAACCCGAAGGCCAAGCGGCTGGAATTCCGATGTCCCGACGCCTCGGGCAACCCGTACCTCTCGTTTTCGGCCATGTTGATGGCCGGCCTGGACGGCATCCAGAACAAGATCGAGCCGCCTCCCCCAGTCGACAAGGACCTCTACGACCTGCCGCCGGAGGAGGCCGCGGACATCCCGCAAGCTCCCACCCAGTTGTCTGCGGTAATCGACCGTTTGGAGGACGACCATGAATACCTGACTCAGGGAGGCGTTTTCACGCCCGACCTGATTGAGACGTGGATCAACTACAAGCGAACTTACGAGCTTGCGCCGTACAACCTGCACCCGACCCCGTATGAGTTCGCGCTCTACTACGATGTGTGACTCGGCTAAGCCGCTGACCAGCGGCGACGCTACGCATTAGGTGTCTGGGACCGCAGCAGTAGTCAGGCGGTCAGCAATGACCGCGCCGACCGCGGTACGGGTCGACTCGTCGGCGTCCGGCGACAAATGGCCGTAGGTGTCGAGCGTCGTCTTGGCGAGTGCGTGGCGCATCCGCGCCTGCACCGTCCTTGATGTCGGCACCCGATGCGATCAGCAGCGACACCTAGGTTCCTAAAGGCGGCTACCCCTTCGTCCGGCTCTGGCCGACGCCGGCGACCCCCCATTCGGAGGCCCGCTGACGCTCCCGGAACGCTCGCACTTTGGCCTTGTTGCCGCAGGTTCCCATCCCGCACCAATGCCGATTTTGTGCGCGCGACGAATCCACATACAGGCGGCTGCACCCCGGATGGGTGCAACCCTTGACCTTGTCGACGTCGGGTCCGGCGAGCAGGTCGAGTAGATCTGCCGCCAGCCGCGCGAGCAGCTGCGATGGGGTCCCCTCGCGGCGGACAGCGCCGGTTCGGTCCAACCGAGGCGTGAGTTGAGTTTGGGATCCGTGCTCGTTGAGTAGCTCAACGTCTGCGGGCTTGGGTCGACGGCCTTCAAGCCGGGCGGTAACGGTCCGATAGATGGCCTCCCGCAATGTGATTGCCGCCTCGAGGTCGTCTTCCGCGACCTCGATGCCGCAGTCCAGCAGCCCCGCCTGAACAGCCCAGTCCGACAGCAGCTTCGGCTGCGTCAACAGCTCCTCGGGCGCCGGAGTCCGTCGCCGTTTTCGAGTGCCCGCGAAATCGAGGCACTCGCGGCCGCCCACATAGACGAAAGTCACAGTAACCACCTTGACAGGTTTCATTGCGAAGTGCAATATGTAACCATCTAAATAGGTTACACCGGAAGGATCGACGAGGACTCGTGAACGAAAGAGACCGAATCGGACGTCCTGGTGAGCAACCAAGGTGAAGGGAAGTAACCAAAATGAAGTTCGACCGGATCACCCATCAGCTGAGGTCGGCCAGATCTCACGCGATCGGAAAAGTCATCGTCGGTGCCGCTGGAGCCGCCATTTCCGTAGGCCTGGCCGCGTCGGCCGCCGCCGGCCCGGTACCGCAACCTTCCGTCCCAGACTTCCTGGCCGCCGCACGCGCGGCGGGCGTCACCGGAACGGATCCGGCGATGCTGGAAGACGGCTACAGCGTGTGCAGGAGACTGTGGGTTCGGCAGATGCCGGGTACTCAGGTAGCCGCGGCCCTGGTGCACGACAATCCACAGCTGACAAGCGACCAAGCGGGACAGTTCGTGCTGGCCGCATACCACGACCTGTGCCCTGTGCCCGCCGGCACGTATGACTACTGGGCATACAGCACCAGCTGAAATCAGCTGGCCTGCAAAGCAACCGGGTCAGCTGCCCCTTTGGTCCGGGCAGTACACCGTAATCGCGTCCCTGATGAACTGCGCCGCCTGCGCACTGTTCATACCCGTCGATTCCAGTTCGGTGTAGATGTTCCCGATGGCGCCGATGTACGGGCTCGGCATCGCGCCCCAGCGGAAATTGTAGTTACCGGAGCGTGGGAGATTAGCGTCGTCGCACCGTTCATGCGCGATGGCGATCATCTGATCCGGAGCGCCGACAATCCCGTCTTTCGAGAGCAGGGCCAAAAACTGGTCGTCCGGGCCGTCGGCGTGAGCGATGCCTGCCGACAGCATGACGGCCGCCGTGGCAGCGAGAACGGAACGGAACGGATGCACAGCCATGGTTGAGTCTGTCATTACCGCGGACAATGCGCAGGTCATTCGTCAATCGTCCGGGTCCGGCGCCCACTTAGGGGCACGTACATCAGGCCTAGCTGAACGCGCCGCCGCGAGTGTCAACGCGCGCTCACCGTTGATCGTGGTCAGCGGTGGAGGCTGGCCCTTGCGAAGCGTCGCGATCAGCTCCCGATACGGGCCGATCAGGTACACCGTGTCGCCGGCTTGCAATACCGCGTCGCGGCGCGGGCGTAACCTCACCGGTCCTTCCGGCCGGATGATCGCGATGACACGCGTCTGAGTGGACAGTTCCACCATTCGCAGCCCGTCAAGCTCGCTGCCCTCCGCTACCAGCATCGCGCCGACCATGAACGAGCGCTGCCCGACCCAAAACGTTCCCAGCACCTGCAGACCCATCGCCGCGCCGATGAACCATGGGGCTGCCAGATCCACGACCGACCGCACATTTTCGAAACCGAACTGCTGGTTCACCGCAGCGCTCAGCGCGCGTCCTTGAACGCGCAGCACAATCGGCACCTTGGTATCGGATCCCAACATTTCCAGCAGGACGATGCCGGTCCGGATGTTCTCCATGTCGTCCTGGGTCATCACGGCGATGCCGCGGGCGCGATCGGCGCGCGCCGATTCCAGCGTCTGGCGCATCGTCGAGTCGCCGAAAATCACCGGCACGTCAAGTTTGGCGACCGTCGACAGGAAGCGATTGGTCTCGTCGTGCTCGATGACGACGACGTCATATCCGTCAGCGACGAGATCAGTGACGACGCGGATGCCCGTTGAACCCAGGCCGACGACAACGATGTGGTCACGCATGCGGCGGGCCCGTCGGATACCGGCCGTGTGGACGAAGCGGCGGGACAGCAGCAGGTCCGCGACGAACGCGACGAGGATGGCGGTAACCATCACACCGGCGAACATCAACCCGATGGCGAAGTACCGCAGGAGCACGGATTGTGCCGCAAAACTGAAATCGCCGAAGCCGACGCTGGTGACCGTCTCGGTGGTGAAGTACAAGGCATCGAGCCACGACATCCGCGGGTTGACGAAGCCGTAGCGCAACACCCCTGTCGAGCCGAACATCAGCACCAATGTGAACACCAACGAGGGAAAAAGCAGCGGGTTGGCGTCCTCACGCATGGCGCGCGTGGCGTCGATGACGCGTCGCACCCTGGACTGGTGAGAGCGCGTCGCCGTCGAGGGCGGCACGGCGGTCCCGCGCGCTTCCATTTCGTCTTTGACGCCGATCATCGAGGTCCAGTCGCCGGCGTAGACCTGCAGATCCCGTCCCGGACACGGCACCACCTCACCGGGGGTAGGCGAATTCTTGCCATGGACCACCGCCACCGGTGCCAGATCCTTATAGATTTCGCGCAGCGTCCCGTCCTTCGGAGCCGCCGATCCCCACACAACGAATTCGATACCAGCCGTGGCGAATTGGTGCGTGTCACGGGCCAGAACCGCCTCGACGACGGACGGCGCCGCCAGGTCGGCGACGTTCAAGATCGCGCCGGGGCCGCTGACGGCAGCCACCGCGTCGCGCAGCACGCTATCCGCCAGACGCGCCACCACTCGCACATTCGGGCTAAATCGCCTTGCCAGTAATGCGATTTCGAGATTCACTGCGTCATTGGGTCCGGCGCAGACGACGGCGCGCGCGCGGTGCACACCGGCTCCCAGTAGATCGGCGGCATTGGTGATCCGGATGATCCGGGCGCCGGCGCCGCGCAGTTCGTCGATAACCGTGTTCGCCAGCGCGTCGTCACCACAGACGATGATCTCGCGGTGAAATTGAAAGGTCTCGCCCTGTTGTGCGGCGGCCGGTTGTTTTGTCCGCTGGCCAACGGGGTCGATCACGACAGGCATTATCACTCCCATCTCCGCCGACACCTGCGGTTCACACCTCATACGACTATCGGTCACGGTGAAGGAAATTGCCACCCGGAGCCGCGGTATAAGATCACCCAACACCGCTGCGCCGCAAGCGGAGTCAGCTAGTGCGAATAATGCAACAGACTTGACCCGCGTTGGTCATGCAGACGAAATATTCAAGGTCTAAGAGGAATGCTCGCGCGCGCTTCAGTGAGCGACCGGGCAGGTTCCACCGTAGTCGACCTGCCAGTGCTTGATCCCGTTGAGCCAGCCCGACCGTAACCGCTCCGGGGTTGCCAGCGAGGTGAGGTCGGGCACGAGGTCGGCAATCGCGTTGAGCATCACCCCGATGGTGAGCCGGGCAAGGTTGGCCCCCAGGCAGTAGTGCGCACCCGTCCCACCGAAGCTCAAGTGCGGATTGGGATCTCGCAGCACGTTGAACGAGAACGGGTCGTCGAACACGTCCTCGTCGAAGTTGGCCGATCGGTAGAACAGCGCAAGCCGCTGGCCCTGCTGGATCGGGATATCGCCGAGCTGGATGTCACGTAGCGCGGTGCGCTGGAAAGCGGTGATCGGCGTTGCCCAGCGAATGATCTCGTCGACGGCAGTCACCGGGCGTCGCTCTTTGAACGTCTCCCACTGCTCCGGGCTGTCGAGGAACGCCATCATCCCCTGTGTGATCGAGTTGCGGGTCGTCTCGTTACCGGCCACCGTCAACGTCACCATGAACAGCCCGAACTCTTCGTCGGAGAGCTTGTGGCCGTCGACGTCGGCCGCGATCAGCTGGGTGACAATGTCATCACCAGGATGCTCGGCCTTGCCCGCAGCGAGTTGCATACCGTAGAACATCAATTCACCGGCCGACGCCAACGCCTCGGACTCGGCGAACTCCGGATCCTCATCGCCCACCATGTTGTTGGTCCAATGAAAGAGCTTGGATCGATCCTCGAACGGCACCCCGAGCAGCCCGGCGATCGCCTGCAACGGCAGCTCGCTGGATACCTGCGCCACGAAATCCCCGGCTCCCGCTGCGGCCGCATCGGC
>Ga0302325_10007813_pt1 | contig 23608 bp, 18 predicted proteins | sample Palsa_T0_2_FD_201948 | JGI IMG/M metagenome (GOLD analysis project Ga0302325, IMG submission 201948) | Peat permafrost microbial communities from Stordalen Mire near Abisko, Sweden - Palsa_T0_2 | ecosystem: Environmental > Terrestrial > Soil > Palsa > Peat permafrost | place: Sweden: Abisko... | reverse complement strand
GATCTCGCGCGTGCGGCGACGCTGTTCAAGCGCGCTTGCGATGGCGGATTCGCGCCCAGCTGCGGTCTGCTGGCCGCCGCGTACGCCCACGGCGAGGGCGTCGCAAAGAACGAGGCCCGCGCTGCAGCGCTCCTCAAGCAACTTTGCGATCAGAAAGATATGCACGCATGCGGCAACCTGGGTTTCATGTACGACACGGGCGCCGGCGTCCCGAGAGACAGCGTCCGCGCCGCGGCTCTTTACGAGCAATCCTGCGACGCGGGCAACCCCGTCGCCTGCGGCAATCTCGGCGAGCTGATGGCCGACGGAAGGGGCGTCACCAGGGACGACACGCGAGCGGTCGATCTCTTCAAGCGCTATTGCGCCGAGGACGTCTCGAAGACCTGCTACTACCTCGCCTTCACTTACGAGATGGGGATCTCCGTGCCGGTGGACCTGCAGAGGGCGACGAGCCTTTACGAGCAGGGCTGCAAGGAGACGCAGAATACCTGGTACTGCGAAAAGCTGAATAAGCTCGCGCACGCGAGTCATGGCGGAAACGACGCGAGATGACTGTGGGGTCCTTCGGCCTTCGGCCCCAGGACGCCCCGCAGGGGAGAATTGTCGATGAAGGTTCGTCGCGTACCGTGATCCGCTGGATCGTCCTGCTTTACGGCATTGTGGCCTATCTCGCGTTCGGCACCGTGTTCGCCGTCATGATCGGCTTCGTGGCCGACATCGACCTCGTACGCTCGATTGACGCCGGGACCACGGCGCCTCTGCCCGCCGCGATCGCGATCGACGTGGCCCTGCTCGCCGTCTTCGGCGTGACGCACTCGGTGATGGCGCGGCCCTGGTTCAAGGATGCCTTCGCGCGCATGCTTCCGCCGACGGCCGAGCGGAGTACGTACGTGCTGGTCGCGAGCCTGTCGCTCGCGCTGCTGGCCTGGGAGTGGCGCGCGCTGCCGGCGGTCGTCTGGTCGGTGAGTCCCCCGGCTTCGTACGCCCTTTGGACCGTGTCCGGCGCCGGAATCGCCCTGGTCGTCTACTCGACGTTCCTGACGAGCCACTTCGACCTCTTCGGGCTGCGCCAGGTCGTCCTCGCCGCGCTCGGCCGCGAGTACACCCCCGTGCCGTTCACAGAGCGCTCGCTCTACCGCATCGTCCGGCACCCGATGATGAGCGGCATGCTGCTCTGGTTCTGGGCCGCTCCCACGATGAGTGTCGGCCACCTCATCTTCACCGCCGGCATGACAGTGTACATCGTGGTTGGCGTGCGCTTCGAGGAGCGTGCGCTCGCACACGCCCACGGCGAGGCGTATCGCGCCTACTGCGCGCGGCTGCCGGCGTTCTTCCCGGCGGCGCGCCGCTCGTGAGGCCCATCCGCAGGTGCCTGGGCTACGCCCTTGATCAATCGCCCCGCCGCACGTCACGACCTCGAACCGCTACCAACCCGAGCCGGGCCACGGCTGGGACCACGGTCTCGCGGGGCGGCCGTCACGGCAATCCAGGGTCGTTCGCGAGCGGCTGCTCGTCGACGTAACGGTGCGCCAGGCCGTAGACTTGGAGGTTGTCGCGAACCGTGTCCGAGCTGAGGGTGATGGTGAAATTGCCTTCTTCGGCCTTCACGGTGATGCTCACCCAGCGATCCGGCAGCGAGTAGGGCTCGTTTGGAGCCCTTCCGATCTGTCCGAGAAGGGTCCGAGCGCCATGGCACTGAAGCGCGCGCGCAAGCTCCTCCGCGCTGACGCCGTTGGGCGGGGTCACGATCATCTTGGCCCCGTTGACCCGTTCCGCGGCGTCGTCGGCGCCGGTCATGATGTGCGTGTAGAGCGGCTCGACGTGGAGAACCTTCAGGGAGCGAACGAGCTCGTCCTGCGAGGCGGCGCTCGCCTCGCATTGGAGGTGCTCGACGCCCGCTGCACGGACTGTGGGTAGAGGACCCGATGAACAGGCAGTGGCGCCAATCAGCGATATCGTGACGAGAGTCCCCTTGATGGAATTGCGCATGGTCTTTTCGTTCGTTGCGATCGCTTGGTTGCCCAGCAACTTCCGTGACAACAGCAGGTGGAGCGTCGATGCGCCCGGCTCTCGGTCTCGTGCGCCGCATGGCGCGCAGCGGTATTGTGCGAATGCGAATTGCGTATCGCCGGTGAGGGACCCGGAAGTGGGGCCTCGCCTTCGCGCTCTCGGCCGAGCTGCGGCGCGGAGAGCCTTTGCGCTCAACTCTTCGGGAACGGCTCCCGCGACGCCCCAGTCGGATTGGACCGGTCGCGTCCGTACGCGAACTCCGTCGCGGCCCGCGTTTCGAGGAACGGGCCGCCATTCTCTTCGGACACCACCGCGCCGAGCACGGCGGAACCTGAGTCCTCGCCGCTCGTCACCGTCATGACGAGCTCCTGGGCGGATCTCTCGGCAATCGAGTCGACGTCCCATGCTTCGCCGGCGATCTCGCGATCGGCATCCGTGCGGGCGCGACGGGACGTGCCCGTTGCAACAACATTGAAACGCGGGCCCCCGATTTGAGCGGTGGATAATTTCTCTCCGCTTCAACGTCCCCTACTTGCCCTGATCCGCCTGACTGGAAGCTCAAGCCCATCGAGGGCTTTCGCTTCCCTTGGAAGGGGTCTGAGACCGACCCCTTCCAAACCATCCCCGCAAAATACGGAGCGGCCTACGGCCGCATAGCCCACCCATTACTTCGCGCCGCTCCGCCTTCGGCTGCGCTGCGCTACGTAGCGGCTCGCTCCGCTCGCCGAAGACGCCTGCAGGATTTCGAGCGAGCCTGTTGCGAGGCGAGCGGCAGAGTTGCACCTGTCCGAGTTCGCTGCACTTTCCGAGAGGTTGACCGTAGGGGGCGTATGTGGGATACTTGCTCGTAACCACAAGGGAAAACCGATGGCCAAGCCCCTCACGCTGAACGACCTGCCCGCCGACCTCGCGCGCTTCGCCGAGGCCGAGATGGCGGCCGGGCGTTTCCCCAGCGTCGAGGACGTGCTGCGCGCGGGTGTCGACGCGCTCCGGGAACGCGCCAAAAGCGAATGGCTGGCCAGCCTGCGGCGCGATGCCGCAGAGGGGTTCGCGTCCTTTGACCGGGGCGAGGGTGTCCACGCAACGGCGGACGAGCTTATGGACGGCATCGACCGCGAGCTTGGCCTGAGACCGTAGGTGCCCGGCTACACGCTGAGCTTCCTGCCGGAAGTCCGCGAGCAGATACGGGAGGCGCTCCGCCGCACGCGCGACGAGTACGGGCTGGAGAAAGCGCGTGAATACAGCCAGCTAATACGCCTGGCGCTGCGCGACATGGCGGAGAACCCGCACCTCCGACAGCCGCGGCCCGAGATTCACCCCGACGCGCGGCTCATGCACATCCGTCGCCCCGGCCAGAACGCGGCGCACCTGTTTCTGTACCGCATCCGGGGCACGGTCGTGGAAGTGGCGCGCTTTCGCTACGACGCGATGGACCTTGAGCAGCAGGTCCCGTCAGAATGGACGCGCCAGTAGCGCGGCGAAGGCAGGTGCCGAGGAGGGGCGTGTCGCCGGGCAACGGCCTACAATCCGGCCGCAAGAGGACGAGGAGAGAATGGCTTCGTATCGGGTCTTCTATTCGTGGGCAGCCTTGGGCTTCCCTAATGCCACCGTCTGACGGTCCCCCAGTTCCGCTCGCCGATCCGGGGTACTGGGTCGGTTGTCAGGCGACGAGTTGCTCGTCCGCGACCTCGTGCGTCACTTGTTCGTGCGTCGCAACGGACGTGGGGAGCAGTTGGGAATGCGCGGACAACGACGGCTTTCAGCCCGATACGGACGCGGAGCCTACTCCGTATTGCGCCCTCAACTCGGGTCCTCTTTAGGCCACCACGGTCAAGCGCTTGACCAGCGCTTGCATTCGCATGAGAGCCCCCGCCCCCCCCCGGCCGCAGCCATCATGACGACCATGAGGCCTCGGAGCTGTCCGGCACGAGGGCAACGCTGGGGCCGACGCGCGCTCTTCAAACACAGACAAGTTTGTACGTGTTACCGTGCCCAGCGTGACTCCTGGCTGGGGGCAGCATGGGCAACCGCCGCCCAAGAAAGGCTCTGGCGTCTTCTCTGGCGTTCTCTTGGCGTTGATCGTGTTCTTCGTGGTTTTGCCCATCGGCGGCATCGTGACCTGCGTGGTCTGCGTCAAGATCCGTGCGGATAAGCCCGGCGCTAGCGCGTCGGAGGCTCCACGAGCTCCGCCGCCTACAGAGACGGAACCCCCCGATGGTCTCTCTGGCACGGTGAGCGTCGCCAAGTTCACGAAGGATACGCGACTGGACGAGTGTGTCGATTTCACGATCACGCTACCGCCGGCTCGAGGGAAGGAAGCGCTCGCGAAGATGCTCGACGCCCTGTCGCAGACCATGATCAAAGGAGAGAAAGGGCTCTCGAAAATCGCGAAGCCTTGCTCGGAGCAGTTCCGGACAGTCCCTGTCCTTGCGACATGTACCGGGCATCAGGAAATGAAAGGGGACGCTGGAGGCGGCTCGGTCGACATGGAGGGCCGCTACTACGACCTCGACACCCTCACGAGCAGCGACACGTACATGAAGAACTGCCTCGACCTGCAAGGCGATTGGGAGGCTACCGACAAGGATTCAGACGAGTACCGCGAGGCCGTGCGGGTTCGCGCTCGGCGCGAGATCAACACGGCACGGCAACAGCTCGAAAAGCTCCAGGGTGCTGTCGGCCAATAGTGGGGCGTGAATGGGGAACGGCATGCCGGACCTGGACCTGAACTTCAACCGCTACTTGGCTCCGACTCTCGTACGTCGGCTCTACGGCGCCATGGTGGCGATTCTGGTTCTCTCCGGCGGGTCCGCGCTCGTCGTTGGCACCGTTCGGTGCGTGGGTGACGCTATCGGATCCAACTCTGAACCCGTGTCTGCCGAAGCGATCCAGCGATGCGTCTACTTCGCTAAGCAAGATCGGATGCGGCAGCTTGGATCACCCGCCGAGAGGATCGCCATTGACCCAGACCCGTCCGGGTACTGCACGAGGGAGTTGGAACACACCGCGAAGAAGGAGGTACGCGTGCGGCTGCCGGTGGACATCGGCGAGACTCTCGGCGCTCTCGTCACCTGCCTGCTTCTCGGCATCATTGGCCGTGTCCTCTTGGAACTGGCCATCGTGCAGTTCCGGATCTCCGAGACCCTCGACCGTATCGCGCGACGATGGGAGGCCTAGCTCGCAGGCCCGATGACTCTGGGATCACCCGCTGGACATCGGGGGTACAGACCGGGAGCTCTGGTAACGGCCCAGACCGGGAGCCTTGGTAACAGGTCAAACCGGCAGCCTTGGTAACGGCTCAGGTTGCAACCCAGGTGGGACCATCGACCATCGCGTCGCCTTGCCGGCTTGCTTGCTCGTCTCGACGCGTCTGACGACGCCTCTCGCCCGAGCCGTAGAGATCACCCCGCGGCTACCGATTTCCCATTGTCGAAGCGTCGGCTCCGCGGCATCGTGCACCGAGGTCACCGTCTCGCAGCCCGTACCACGCGAGCAGCGTGCACCAAGCTGCCCCTCGCCGCTTCTTCTCTTCTTGGACTACGTGAACGTGCTGGTCGGAACACGGCACCGAACCTCCCGGTTTCCGTTTCCCCACACGCATGAAGCGTTACTAGGGCTCCCGGTAAAAGCGTTACCTAGCTAGACTAGGTCGACCAAGGCTCGACCAGGGTCCGCCTTCGACCCCGAAGCGCCTTTATGTGAACTGGCCGACCAGATTGGTGGTGACCGCGACCGCACGAACGCGGCCCGCGACGAGCGCGGCCACGAGCTCGCGGAGCGGCCCGACGTCTGCGGGCAGGGCCCAGGTGTACGGGCGCACGGGGTACACGGTGGCTCCACGAGCCGCGAGCGCATCGGGGACGGTCGAAATCGCGCCTCCGTCGTGAACGACGACGGCGTCGCGCCCGCGCACCTCGACGCCCTCGAGCGCACGCAGAAGCTCGGTCGTCGTGTGGGGAGGCTCGGCCCGCAACGTGGCGGCGAGGCCTTCTCGTTTCAGTACGGCGATCGGCTTGGGACCCCGGCAGACGATGGTCGCTCGCGACAGCCCTGCACGAAGCTCCGCCCCCCGTCCCTGCCCGTCCGCGACGGTCAACCAGCGCGCGAGACCCACCCCCGTGGCCAGGACGACGACGGCGCTGGCGCGCGAGGTGGCGTCGATGGCGCTGGAAGCCTCGGCCGAACAGTCCCGCTCGACCTCGCGCAACGCGGGGACGCAAAGAGGCTCTCCGCCGTGGCGCCGCACCAGCGAAGCCAGCTCGCTCTCCATGCGCGCCTCGAGGAGCGCAACGGTGGCCCCGCCCATCGTGTCGGTCACGCGCCGGTCCCTCGCGCCGCAGGATATACCTGGAGGGCGGTCGCGCTAGGCCCCTTGGCGGAATCGGCAGACGCAGCGGATTTAAAATCCGCGGCCCGAAAGGGTGTCCGGGTTCAAATCCCGGAGGGGCCACGTAGATCGGCTTGCTTCAGTCACGGAAACGCGGACGATGCGGCTTCGCCAATCGGTGGGGTCTCGGCCAGCGTTTGCGGATCGCTTGCAGGTCCCCTCGGCGAGCGTCGCTGCGCCGGGAGCTCGCCGAACTGCGCGAGGGTGACACCGGTGTGGTCCGGCTCGAGGACGAGAGGGCGCGAAGGGGACCGCGCCGGCAGACTCACAACGAAGCGCCCCGGACCCTGGCAAGCCCGTAGCGCGTGAAGCAAGTGCGAGGCGTCTCGCTGCTTTGCGGCCTGGATCTCGCCGACGGCCCGAGAAAGGCAGCAGCGACGGCGACGAATCGCCTTCACATCGAGGGACGGGTGGTCACTACCGACTCGAAGCCGGCGCTCGGCTCGGACGAACATCCATCCCTTGGTCGAGCCCCGATCCGCCGTTTGTCGAACGCATCCACGGGCTGAGCATCGACTTTCAATTTGACCGCGCCTTCACGCAAGGACCACGAACGATGCCGACTCGAGAGCCGATCGCGATTGTTGGAATGGGCTGCCGCCTTCCGGGCGCCGACGGCATTGACGCGTTTCTCCGCCTTCTCGAGGAAAACGTCGACGCGATCGTCGATGTCCCCGCCGAGAGATGGGACGCGGATGCAATCTACCATCCGGACCGGAATGTGCCGGGGCGGACCTACGCGCGGCGAGGCGGGTTCCTGCGCGAGATCGATCGCTTCGACGCGCAGTACTTCGGCATCTCCCCGCGTGAAGCGGCGTCGATGGACCCCCAGACCCGGCTGATGCTTGAAGTCGCGTCGGAGACCTTCGCAGACGCCGGTTTCGAGCGTGCCAAGTACGGGGCCCGCACGGGTGTGTACATAGGGATCTCCGGCAGCGACTACCAGGACATGCTCCTGTCCGATCGCGAAGCGATCGACGGCTACGTGGCAACGGGGACGGCCCTCTGCATCGCGGCGAACCGCATTTCACATGCGTTCGACCTCCACGGCCCCAGCATGGCCGTCGACACCGCTTGCTCGTCCTCGCTCGTCGCGGTGCACCTCGCATCTTCGGCGTTGTGGAACGGCGATTGCGACGCGGCATTGGCCGGTGGCGTGTGCCTGCTGCTCCGTCCGGAAGTGACGATCGGCTTTGGCAAGGGATTCATGCTTTCGCCGCAGGCTCAGTGCCGCGCGTTCGATGCGGGAGGAGATGGCTTCGTGCGTGGCGAGGGGGCCGGCGTCGTGCTGCTCAAGCGCCTCTCGGACGCGGTGCGGGACGGCGACTCCATCTGGGCGCTCATCTTGGCGACCCACGTCAATCAGGACGGTCACACGCCGACGGGGATCGCCGTACCAAACGTCGAGGCTCAGAAGGACCTGCTCGTGGAAGCGTATGCGAAGGCGGGGGTCGCTCCACACGAGGTCCATTTCGTGGAAGCGCACGGTCCCGGGACGCCGGTGGGCGATCCCATCGAGGCCGAGGCCCTTGGCACCGTGCTTGGCGTCGGGCGCGTCCCCGGTGACGAGCTCGTACTGGGATCCGTCAAGACCAACATCGGCCACCTCGAGCCCGCGGCGGGGATCGCGGGGCTCGTCAAGGCATCGCTTGCTCTCGCGAGCGAGCGGCTCTTCGCGAACCTTCACTTCAGCGAGGGCAATCCTCGGATCCCGTTCGACCTCCTGCGCGTTCGCGTGCCGAGCACGAACGAATCGTGGCCTGCCATTGCCGGCAGAAGACGCATCGCGGGCGTCAACTCGTTCGGATTCGGCGGTACCAACGCGCACATCGTCCTCTCGGGTGCGGAGGCTGCTGTCGAGAGCGGGTGTCTATCGCGTGGCAAAAGGGACGAGCGGAAGCAAACTTCGGAGTCCGGGCTCTACGTGCTCTCCCTCTCGGGCCGATCGGAGCTTGCGTTGCGGGCGTCGGCCGGGTCGTTGGCGAGCTGGCTCGATTCGGGTCCAAAGGTATCCTTTGGCGACATCTGCCACTCGGCGGCCGCTCGGCGCGAGCACCATCCTCATCGTATGGCGGTCTTGGCGCGCTCCGCCGAGCAGGCCGCCACCGAACTCGGCTCCTGGATGCGGGGGGAAGCAAGGCCCGCCGTTTTCACCGGCGTCGCTCGCGTGGCGCGGGTCGGATTCGTCTTCTGCGGGATGGGCTCCCATTGGTGGGGAATGGGCCAGGAGCTCCTTCGCAATCAGCCGGTCTTCCGCCAGGTGATTGAGTCGTGCGACGCGGAGATGCGCCCCTGGGTGGGCTGGTCGCTGGTCGACGAGATGCGTAACGACGAAGCGCATTCGCGCCTCGCCCGCTTCGACTTCGCGCAGCCCGCGATGTTCGCGTTGCAGTGCGGCCTTGCGGCGATGTGGCGCTCGTTCGGCGTGGAGCCAGACGCGATTGTGGGCCACTCCGTCGGAGAGGCGGCGGCAGCGCACGCGGCGGGAGTGCTCTCGCTCCGAGACGCCGCGCGCGTCGTCGTCGAGCGGAGCAAGCTGCAAGTCACGACTCAGGGGAAGGGGCGGCTTCTCGCAGTGGGCTTGTCCGAGCAAGAGGTGGCTTCGTACCTCGAGGGTCACGAGAGCGAGGTGTCGATTGCGGCGGTGAACGGGCCGACAAGCGTGACGCTCGCCGGAGATCCGACCGTTCTGCAAGCCATCGCCGGCACGCTCGAGCCGTCCGGCGTATTCGTCAAGTTTCTCCGCGCCGACGTGCCGGCACACTCGCCAGCGATGGAGCCCCTGTGTGCGCCGCTCGCAGCAGCGCTCGGGTCCCTCGTGCCGCGTGCGGCGGCGACACCCCTCTTCTCCACCGTGACCGGCGCGGGGGTGACGGGCGAAGAGCTGGACGCGCGGTACTGGGCCGCGAACCTCAGGCAGCCCGTGCGCTTCGCGGCCGCCGTCGGTCGCATGATGGCCGAAGGGATCGACACATTCCTCGAAATCGCCCCGCATCCAGTGCTCGGCAGTTCGATCGCCGAGTGCGCGGTCGCCGGCAAACGTCGCGTCGCGAGCTACGCCTCCCTTCGTCGCAAGGAGCCGGAGCTTCGAGCCGTCAGTGAGACTCTCGCGGCCATGCACGTCGTCGGCGTGACGATCGATTGGCGTGCCGTCATCCAGGGGAAGCTCGTTTCCCTTCCGCGATACAGCTGGCAGCGGGAGCGGCACTGGAAGGAGTCCGATGGATCACTCGCGAGCCGTCGGCCGCGGCGTGGGCCATCCCTGCTTGGTCTCGTGATCCCAGGTCCGACGCCGACCTGGGAGCTCGCCGTGGAGCGGCACACGCTCGAGGAAATGTACGATCATTGCGTGCAAGGGGACGTGATCTGGCCTGCAGCCGGATATCTGGAGATGGCGATCGCGGCGATCCGGGAGAGCCATCCCGACGAAGCCATTCTGCTGAGTGATGTGGCCCTCGAGCGTGCCATGGTCATGCCGACCGACGGCGTCGTACTCGCGCGATTCGCCTTGAACGATCAGGCCTTCTCCGTCTCCTCGCGGCAGGCGCGGCAAAGCGATTGGGAGCGCAACGCTTCCGGGCGATTCGCGGTCGGGACCGCAGGCTGTGGCCGAGCGAGGCTCGACGTCGCGGGAGTTCGCGCGCGGTGCCTCGGTCTTCTCTCGCACGAAGACGTCTACGCGAAGCTGACCCGGATGGGGGACAATTTCGGCCCGGCGTTCCGCACGGTCAAGCAGGTGTATCTCGGAGAGCGAGAGTGCATTGCGCGCGTAGAATCCAATGGGCTCCGCTCTGCGGCGACGAGCGTCGACCCCGTGCTCCTCGACGGCTGTTTCCAGACGATCGTGGCGAACCTCGACCGGAAGGCCGAGGGAAGCGCGCTTCCGGTGCGGGTTCGCGAGCTCCGCGTTTTCGGGTCGCTGGCCAAGTCGGCTTGGGCGCATGCTCGTCTGGAGAAGCTGGACGATACGGGGTTCTCCGGGGACCTCACCATCGCCGACGACGACGGGAATGTGGTCCTCGACGTTCGTGGCTTTGAGTTCAAGTCGCTGGAGAACATCGGCAGCCGGTCCTCGAAGGTGTTTCGAGGCGCCTCCCCGCTTCACGTCGCGCAGTGGGAGCTGAGTGAAGCGTGGGACCATCCCATGTCGGCGCCCCAGGAGGCCTTCGGCCAGGCTCGGAGCATCCTCACGGACACCGCTCGGACGCTAGCCCGCAGCCATTCCCGAGACCGTCACTACGACCAGGCGCGTCCCGCGCTCGATCGGATGGCCCTCGGCTACGCGGTCGAGGCGCTCACGCGACTCGGCTTCGCGATCACGGCGAGCAATCGTGCATTGCGCGCCACCCTCCCGGAGCAACTTGGCGTGGCACCCGGACAGAGGCGCGCTTTCGAGCGTGCGGTCGACGAGCTGGCGCGAGCTGGCATACTTGAGCTCGAACGAGATACGTGGGTCGTAAGGATTGCGCCTGTACGGTCCGCCGGCGAGCAGGCGGACGCTCTCGCAGCCTCATTTCCCGACTACGCTGCCGAAGGGGCCCTTGTTCGTCGCTGCGGCGAGTCGCTCGCCGCAGTCTGGCGAGGAGAGGTGGACCCACTTTCACTTCTCTTCCCGGACGGTAGTGGCGCAGTGCTTGAGCACCTGTACGCGACCGGTCCCACGGCGCACGTATACAACCGGATTCTCGCGGACTCGCTCGCCGAGTCCCTGGGGAAAGTCGGGTCGGTGCGAGAGCAGGGGCTCCGTGTGCTCGAGGCGGGGGCCGGGACGGGAGGCACCACCGTGCACCTCCTCGAGTCGCTCTGCGGTCGGGTGAGCGAATACGTCTATACCGACGTCTCCCCGCTCTTCTTGAGCCGCGCAGGCGAGCGCTTTGGCGCCTTCCCGATGATGTCGTTCCGGGAACTCGACCTCGAGCAGGATCCCGCCGAACAGGGGTTCGCGGTCCGGTCATTCGACATTGTCGTGGCGGCCGACGCGGTGCATGCGACCCGGGACGTACGAGAGACTATCCGACGCCTCCGCTCGCTCCTCCGGCCGGGCGGCCTTCTCGCGCTGGTGGAGCTGACTCACCCCCCTTTCTGGCCTGAGGTCACGTTCGGCTTGCTCGAAGGCTGGTGGGCATTCCAGGACGTCGAGCTCCGGCACGATTCCGCGCTTCTGTCGGGCGAGCAATGGGAACGCTTGCTCCGGGAGGAGGGATTCGATGTGGCGCGAGCGAGCGATCGCGCGGACGGAGAGCAAACCGTTCTCCTGGCGCGGGCTCCGGTCGTGTCCGTGGCGGAGAAGGTGGACTGCCCGACGGGGCGGTGGGTTGTCGTCAGCGATGGGAATGACGTTGGCCGCGCGCTCGTCCGACGACTTCGCGACGGTGGGGCCGAGGTCTGGGAGGCGGGCACGCGCTCCGGCAGTCCAACCGACAGTGGTGCGCTGAGTAATCTCATCGGCGCGGTTCAACCCAAAGGAGTCGTGCTTTCCAGTACGGCGAAGCGAGCCTTGAAGGGAGGCGCCGCGACCCCGGCGGTGGCCGGCGGCGTGGAGCTTGTGAAGGCTCTCGCTCAGAGCTCTTTCGAAGGACGTATTTACTTCGTCACGTGCGGCGCACAGACCGTAGATCCGCGCGAAACGTCGAACCCGGTCGGCGCCGCGCTTTGGGGGCTCGCGCGGGTGGTCGCGAACGAGCATCCCGAGTGGCGGCCGAGGATGATTGACGTTTTCTCGGCCGAGGACGGACCGCGGCTGGCCGCCGAGCTAACCCGCGACGACGACGAGGACGAAGTCGCGCTCCGTGACGACGGGCGCTGGGTGCGTCGCTGGCGCAGAGTTGCGGCCGAGACCCGTGTTTTGGCCCCGAGGGAGGCACCCACGGAATCAGTGCCACCCGGATGCGCACGCATTGCCGTGGATGTCGTAGGCGCGCCGAGCGCGTCCCTCGCAATCTGGGAAGTCGTGGGTCGAATCGAGGCCCTGGGGACAGACGTCGCTCTGGAGGCGGGGAGCACCGTGGCAACCCTCGCGTTCGAGCGGCCATCGGCCACCATGATTGTCGAGGAGAGCCGACTCACGCCGCTCCCGGCGGGCTTGACCGCGTTGCGTGCGGCTGCGGGGACCGGCGCGCTCGCTGCGATGGACCACTGGCTACGCCGCCAGGCGAGGCTCGAGGCGGGGAACGTGTTGTGGGTTCACGGCGCGACCGGAGACGCGATTCTCGGGGCAGCCGTTCGCGTGGCGCGGGCTATCGGCGTCGAAGTCGTCGTTTCGACGTCCCGTGAGGCCTCGCCGCAACGACTCCCGTGCTTGGTTCTCGACGGCCGGTCCATCCGACTCGTCGACGAGCTTCGCGCGGCGGTCAACGGTCGCTTGTTCGATGCGGCGCTCCTCCTCGCCGCCCCGGAGGCGACACTCGACATCGGGAGCCTCATCGCCCCCTCAGGGCTGGTCGCCTTCGTTCCGGGTGCACTCGACGGGGTCTCGAACAGCTACCGCAACGGCGCGACGCTCACGCCTCTCGCGCTTGGCGAAACGGTCCTGCCGCACACGTTCTCCTCTTTCCGGCGCACCCTCGACGAGGTCGCGAACGGTCGGCTCGACCTACTGCCCCACCGCGTCATCGTTGGCGAGGACGCTCGGGCCAAGCTTGCCGCTTCGGACGCTCGGGTCAAGATGGTACTCGCCAGCCCGGGTGCTGCGCCCGACCCGCCCCCCTGTCCTGTGCGGCAGGACGCGACCTATCTCCTGGTCGGCGGTCTCGGTGGGCTGGGGCTTCGTCTCGCACGCCACCTCGTCGAGCGAGGGGCGCGGCGCTTGGTGCTCATGGGCCGCTCGGGAGTGGTAGGAGAGATCGCCGACCGCGAGCTCAACGCGCTCCGCGGGGTCGGAGCGGAGGTGGTCGTCGTGGCTGCCGATGCGACGATCGCCTCGGAGCTCGGGGCGGTGCTCGACCTCGCGCGCAGCGAACCCAGCAAACCGCTCCGGGGCGTCATCCATGCGGCGATGGTCCTGCAGGATGCGATTGTCACGAAGCTCGATGCTGCGATTCTGGAGCGCGTCCTTTCACCCAAGGTGGACGTTGCGCTTGCTCTCGACGTGCTGACCGCGACCGATTCGCTCGACTTCTTCGTTCTCTTCTCCTCGTTCGCATCGATCGTAGGAAATCCTGGACAAGGAGCTTACGCGGCCGCGAACGCGGTTCTCGATGCGCTTGCCGAGAAGCGACGCGCGCAAGGGCGCCCGGCCGTATCGATCAACTGGGGATCCATCTCGGGCGTTGGCTATGTGGCGGAGCGTGCGGAGGTCGAAGCGCATCTGCGGCAGCGCGGGATCACTCCCATCGCCGCCGCGGATGCCATGGATCTATTCGACCGCGTCCTCCGAGGAGACTCAGCGCAAGTGGCTGTGATCGACGTCGACTGGTCGCGATGGTGCGCCGTGCACGCGACGGGCGGCGCTCCGCGCTTCTCCAGACTGCGAGACACGCGGTCCGAGAAGTCCGACACGTCGGTCGAGGGGCCCGGCCAGAAGCTCTCGACAATCGACGCCATTCGCATCGAGGCCGCGCGAGCGCTCCGGATGGTCCCGGCGCAGCTCGACGTGGACGTCCCCCTGCTCACACTTGGTTTCGACTCCCTGATGGCCGTCGAGCTTCGAACGATGCTCCAGAATGGGCTCGGGGCGGACATCCCCGCCATGAAGATCATGCGTGGCCCCTCCGTACGCGAGCTCGCGGAGCTTGTCGATACTCGGTCCACCGCGACCGAGGCGGCGTCAGGTCCGACAACCCAAGTGCGGCCCACGGCCGACCCCCTTGTCTGCCACTCGCGTCGTCCGAACGCGCTCACTCGCCTCTTTTGCATTCCCTACAACGGCGGCGGAGTTACGAGCTACCACGCGTGGTCCGGTCTTGTGCCCGCATCCATTGAAGTGTACGCGGCGCAGCTCCCGGGACAGATGGACCGACGGGACGAGCCGGCACCGCCTACGCTGGTCGACTGGGCGAGGGGGCTCGCCGACGCGATCGCGCCCCTTCTGGACCGCCCGTACGCCCTGTACGGCCACAGCCTCGGAGCGCTCGTCGCCTTCGAGGTCGCTCGTACACTTCGCGCGCGTGGCCTCCCCGAGCCGGCGATCCTCTTCGTGGGAGCCATTCATGCGCCCCACCTGCCCGATCCATTTCCCGTGAGCGATCGGTTGACCGACCTCCCCACACTTGCGCGCCTTGGCATGCTCGACGCCCTGGCGCCCCTCCTGGCCGATCCTCAGCTCGTTCGTGAGCTACGGCCCACGATTCAATCGGGGATCGATCGCTTGAAGGGCTACCGCCTCGAAGACCAGCCCGCCATGGGGTGCCCGATTGTTGCGATGGGGGGCTCCCGCGACGAGATCGTCAGGCGAGAGCACCTCGAGGCGTGGCGAGAGCATTCGTCTGCGGGCTACGAACACCTCGTCTTCGACGGAGGGCACTTGTTTCATCAGGAGCGGACGACCGACGTCGTCGCGGCCATTTCAGAGCGCATCGAGGAACGACTCCCGAATAGGAAGGTAGCGTGATGACAATTACCGAAGCCCTCGTGGGCGCCTGGCAACTGGAGACATGCGAAGCGCGGGCGGATGATGGACCGCCGCTGCTCCCCCTCGGCGAGAAGCCACGTGGCTTGCTCCTTTATACCGCCGACCAGGCAATGTCCGTCGCCATCATGCGCGCCGGACGGGCGCCGTTCGGCTCAAACGACATCCTGGCTGGGACCGAGCACGAGAAGGCCTTGGCCGCCGAAACATATCTGTCATATGCCGGCCGCTGGACCGTTTCGGGCGAACGCATAAAGCACACGATCACCATCAGCCTCTTTCCCAACTGGGTCGGGACCGTGCAGGAGCGACGCCTGAAGTTGGACGGCAGTCGGCTCGAGCTCAGCACCGATCCGATCCAGTTCGGTGAGCAAACGCGCGTCGCGCGGATGATTTGGCGGCGGGAAGCGTCGCTGTGAGACAGCCGTGGAGCGAGGGAACGCTGGATTCCACCCGCGCACCGGTGCTCGTGCACGGCGCTACGGGCTTCACGGGAAGGCTCGTGTGCGAAGCACTGCGCCGCCGCGGCCTTCCGTTCGCGATTGCTGGGAGGAGTAGCCGGAGGCTCGATGACCTCGCGTTGGCGCTCGGTGGTTCAGTCGAAACATGTCTGGTCGACGTCGGCGACGCGAGCTCGCTCGACCGTGCGGTTCTAGGGCGCTCGATCGTCTGCGCCTGCGCAGGCCCATTCGCGGAGGTCGGGGAGCCGGTCCTGGCGGCATGCGCACGCGGCGGCGTAAACTACGTGGACACGACCGGCGAGCAATCCTTCGTCGCCCGTGCCTTGGCTCACCATGACGCTACGGCAAGAGCGACTGGCGCATGCATCGTTCCCGCCATGGGGTACGAGATCGCACCGGCCGATTGGGCCGCGGAAATCGTATCGGCTCAAGTCGGAGGAGCCCCCGACGAGATCGCGATTCTCTACGCGGTGACCGGCGCCGACGGCCGACTCTTCGCCACGTCGCGAGGGAGCAAACGCAGCGCACTCGGTATGCTCCTGGCGGGGCACGGGGGCCAGTGGGTGGATGGCTCGTTCCTCCCCGAGAGGCCGGGCTACGTCGTTCGCCCGTTCGAGTGGGCGCCGGGAGAAAGAGTAGTTGGGGCCTCATTCCCAAGTCCCAATGCCAACGTAACCCCGTCGCATACCGGCGCACGGACCGTCCGGACCTTTCTGGAGGTGAGTGCGGGCATGGCCCGTACGCTCCACGCCGCGAGCGTCGTGGCGCCGCTCCTCGCGTGCCTGGTGCGACCGCCGCTCGACCGGGCCATTGCACGCAGCGCGGAGGCGCCGGACGAAGCCGGGCGACGGAGCGCGCCATACCGGATCCTCTGCGAAGCGACGAAGCGCGGGCAACGGGCATCCCTGATCCTACGGGGACGCGATCCGTACGGCTTCACCGGCGAGCTGGTCGCCTATGCGGCAGACCGCGCCCTCGCCGGCGCGATCTCGGCGCGCGGCGTCGTCGCACCGAGTGTGGCGTTTCCTGCGCATGCGTCCCTCGACGCGTTGCGCTTGCTCGGCGTCCAGATTGAGAAGAAGGAGTCATGAGGATGAAAAGGCTCATTGGTAAGCGTGCCGTCATCACTGGCGGGACGACGGGGATCGGATGGGCGACCGCGAAGCTCTTTCACGAGCATGGGGCGTCGGTCATCGTCACGGGACAGAACGAGGCAACGCTCGAGGCGGCACGTGCCTCGCTTCCCACCGAGGTCGTGGTTCTGCACTCGGACGCGCGCTCCCTTACCGCCATCGAAGCACTGGCCGATGAGGTGCGGCGCCGTTGGGACGGGCTGGACATACTGTTCTTGAATGCGGGCACCGGTCGCGCGGCGCCGTTCGACGCCGTGGACGAGACGCTCTTCGACGAGCTCGTGTCGCTCAACCTAAAAGGTCCATTTTTTACGTTGCAGCGTCTTCGGCCCCTCCTTCGCCCGGGTGCCTCGGTGGTATTCAACTCGTCCGTAGCCGCTCACTGGCGAGTGCCGCCGACGAGCGTTTACTCCGCCACCAAGGCGGCGGTGAGTGCTCTGGTCCGCACGCTCGCTCCGGAGCTCGCGCATCAAGACGTGCGTGTGAACGCGGTCTGCCCAGGGGTCATCGAGACTCCTATTTTCGGAAAGCTCGGCTTGCCGCCCGAGGTGCTGCGCGGCATTATCGACAAGCTCGTCGCGCGAGCGGGAACACCCGACGAGCTCGCGAAAGCCGTCCTCTTTCTTGCCAGCGAGGACGCGAGCTATGTGATCGGCGAGGAGCTGATTGTCGACGGCGGCATGGCAAGATGACCATATGCGGTCCCAAATGTAGCCAGTAGGATGCGCGCATGATCACGGTCTACAAGTTTGCGTCCGCGTGGGACCAGCCCGATCTCAGCCCGTTCGTCGTGAAGCTCGAGACGTATTTGCGAATGGCGGGCATCGAGTACAAGGGTGTCCCGGGCGACGTACGAAAGGCCCCCAAGAAAAAACTCCCCTACGTCGAGCATGACGGACGACTGATCGGCGACTCGTCGTTCATCATCGACCATCTCAAGAGCACCTTCGGCGACAAGCTCGACGTCGGGCTCGGTAGCACGGAACGCGCCGTGGCGGCGTCCTTCCAGTCGATGATCGAAGAACAACTGTACTTCATCATTCTCTACCAGCGTTGGCAAGACGATGGGGGATGGGAGACTTACACGCCGGTGTTGCGGGAAATCCTGGCCGGGGCGCACGTCCCGGCGCCTCTGCGCGGGCTTATCGCGTCCAGCATTCGGAAGGGGATCAAGAAGACGCTCCGCGCGCAGGGGACGGGACGACACACTCGGGCCGAGGTCGACGCGATCGGGACGCGCATCGTGCAGTCGATCTCGGACTGGATGGGAGCTAATCCGTCGTTTTTCGGTCAGAATCCGACGACGATCGATGCCACCGTCTATGCGTTTCTCAGCGCCATCATGGACACGCCATTCGTATGGGGGGTGAAGACGCACGCGGAGAAGCTCCCGAACCTTCGCTCCTACGTCGATCGGATGAAGGGAAGGTACTGGCTTCGATGACGCACCGTTCGGCTCTGCATCACGAGAGGCCGAGTTGGAGCGCCAGGCGGAGCGTCTCTGCGTGCGTATGGTTACCGTGTAGATACCGCTCGCGCCGCGCCGGAGTCGAGAGCTTGCCCGCAATTCCCGCGAGGCGATCCAGCGCGACCTGCGCAGCCCGTCGCGCGTCCATCTCGAGACCGCACGCGAGGGGCGCTTCTACAGCGGCCAGATGGACGAGGCCCTCGTTCTCTTCAATGGTGCCCGCCTCGCGCAGCACCTCGGAGGCACGCTCCGCCGCCTGGAGGGCCTCGGGAGCGCGGCTCAGCGCGACAAGGGCTCGAGCGACGGCGGCGAGAGCGACCCCCTGGATGGCGGGCGCCTTGTGCGCGCCCAACGCCGCGCGGGCCTCGGTCTCCGCCCAGGCGCCATCGCCCGCACGGAGAGCGGCGAGGGCCGCATAGACGTGCGTGCCGGCGACGATGCGAGGGCTGCCCGCGAGTTCGCGCCGGACGCGGTCGAGGTGCTGCCTCGCCGCGGAGGGCTCACCGGCGAGAGCGAGAATCTTGCCGCGCGCGTACGATGCCCACCGCGCGAAGTACTCCGCGCCCGTGCGTCGCGCCATGGGCTCCGCGACGTCCAGCTCCGCAGCCGCGCTTTCAAAGTCCACCGCGAAGACGTGCATCGAGGCGAGGAGGACGCGGGAGAGGCAAGCGTTGCGCACGTCGCCGGCCGCAGCGTGAAGGCGCACCGCGTCCGCCTGCAGGGCGATCGCGTCGTCGTAGTCGTGTGCAAGGACGTGATGTCCCGCGAGGCAGCGCTTGACCCAGGCTTGGGCGGTGGGGTCCTGCGTGGGGTTACGCTCGGCGGCCGCGAGGAGCGCCAGTGATGCAGTCCGTTCGCTGACGGACATGATCTGCATGGACGCGCGACATATACAGATGGTCCATTGCGCGCCCGCGTCGTCCGCAGGCGGCTGCGCCCGAACGAGCTCGGCGAGGCGCGCGACGCCGACGTTGTCGCCGGCCTGTCCGGCGGACGTGATGAGGACCCCCGCCGCCCCCGTCCACGTCGAGCTCCCTGGGCGCGCCCCGTCCATGGCCTGAGCCGCAGCCCGCCTGCCCTCGGTGGGATTGCCGCTTTGAAACGCTGCCTCGGCGCGCAAGAGCGCGATGCGCGCGCGATCCTCGCCCTGTGGATCGCATGCCAGCGCATGGTCGCTGAGAAGAAACACGCGCTCGAGGTCGCGCCCCTGCAATGCCGCACGCGCCGCCGCTTCGTACCATTGGAACGCGTCCCTTCGCTCCGCCGCACGCTCGAAGTGCCAGGCGATGTCCGACGGGGCGATCCCGGGCTGGTGCGTGAGCCATCGGCCGACGGCCGCGTGCGCGGCCAGTCGTTCGTGATCGGTGATGGTCGTGTACGCCACTTCCTGCACGAGCGCATGGCGAAATGCCCAGCCGCGACCATCCTCGCGGACAGCGAATCGCTGCTCCTCTGCAAGTTCGAGCGCGGCCTGGATCTCGTGGAGGTGCGCCTCGCCACCGAGGAGCGCGCACAGCCCACTGACCGAGAAGCGTAAGCCGAACACGCTCGCCGCCCGCAGCACGCGCCGCGCGAACGGATCGAGCCGCGCGAGCCGCGCTTCGATGGCGCTCAGGGAGTCGAGCGGGGCGTCCGATTCGCCGTATCGCGCGAGCTCCAGCAGGTGCAGCGGATTGCCGGCCCCTCGCTCCACGATACGGGCAATGGTCTCCGGCGAGACGTCGCCAGCGGTTGCCCGAACTAGCTCCGCGGCGACGGCGGCGCGCAGCGGTTTGAGGGTGATCTTCTCCGGGTCGCGCGATCCGAAGATTCCCAAAGCATCGCCCGCACCCTCTGGGCGCGCTGTCCCCACGACGAGGAGCGAGCGCTCGGGAAACAGTTCGAGGGCGGCGTCGATCAGACGCAACGAGGCGAGATCCGCGTAATGGAGATCCTCTACGAGGAGAAGAAGCGGCCTAAAGTGAAGGAGGCCGTCGACGAACGCGAGCCATGCCGCACGAAAGGCGTCGGCCATGAGCATCGGGTCCCGACGGGCGGCCCGGATGTGAGAAGGCTCCTCGAGCGCTGGGTTCAGCCCGGCGAGAACACGGAGAAAATCCGAATCGATCTCGGACAGCGTCGGAAGGCGCCGATCCGCAGCGCCGCTCTCGACGTCATGCCCGCATCTCACCAGCTCTCCGATCAGCGCAAAGGGCGACGTGCTCGTGGGCCTGTCCCCGAATGCACGAAGCACCGTGACCTCGGAGGGGGTGCGCGTGAGCCGACGCAGCATCTCGCCGAGGAGCCTTGATTTGCCCATTCCCGCTTCCCCGAGCACGAGAGCTACGCGAGCACATCGCTCGCCGATGACTTCCCCGTATACCCCCTCGAGGGCCGATATTTCGCGGGAGCGACCGACAAGGACCTCGCCGCTCTCGGCCACCCGGCGACGCCGACGCGCGAGCCTCAGCAGAGCCCCATGGGCCTCGAGCTCGTACTCGTCCCCGAGGTGGGCCGCCGTGGTCGCGTCGACCAACACATCCCCTGTCGCCGCCTCCTCGAGGGCCTCGCCGGTCTGGTCGTTTGCCACGGAGGGTGCGCCGACCGACGGATCGCGCCGGACGGTGGAGATTCCTATGCGTAGAGACGCGTCCCGGTCATGAAAAGCTACCGCGCACCGCGCGGCGCGCTGGGCGCTGTCGGCGGGCGAGTCAGCAACGAACGCCGCAGCAACGAGGTCGTCGGCGCTTCCGAGCATCTCACCTCCCAAGGGGGGCACCAGCGCGTCGAGTCCCTCCGGAAGACTTCGCCCGCTGGCGGCGCGAACGAGCAAGGTGCTGTAGGAGCGCACGACGCGACCGGTGACGACCGGACCGCCCGCGAACGCCGTCGAGCGGCGCGTGGCATCGCCCAGGACGGCAGCGATGGCCATAGCGACCGTGCCGGCGTCCGAGAAGCGATCGGCCGGATCGTGCGCAAGCATGCGCGCCAGAAGCGCATCCAGGACTGGCGGCGCGTCCGGCCTTCGCTCCGCCAGTCGGGGTGCATCTCCCGCAAGGAGTCGTGCAATAAGTGCCTGGGGGTTTGGTCCGACGAACGGCGGCGCGCCAGTCAAGCATTCGAAGAGCACGCACCCCAAGGCGAATACGTCGACGCATGGCGTGAGATCGCGGGCGCCCCGCGCTTGTTCGGGTGCCATGTATGCCGGCGTCCCGATCACGGCGCCTGTCGCAGTCAGCACCGAAAGGGGCGAGGGCGCACGCGCTATCCCGAAGTCGATGACGCGGACATCGTTCGGGCTCGATCCGACGAGGTACAGATTGCTCGGCTTCACATCCCGATGCACGATCCCGAGCCCATGCGCCGCGGCCAGGCCCTGCGCGGCTCGCATGGCGACGGTGAGCGCCTCCTGGAGCGAGAGCGCCTCGCTCCTCAGCCGGTGCGCCAGGTCCATTCCTTCGAGCCACTCCATCGAGAGGTAGGCGTCGCCTTCCTCTGTGACGCCGTGCGCCACGTACGAGACGACGTTCGGATGCCGGACGGTCGCCAGGAGTTCCGCCTCACGCTCGAACCGCGCCAGGTCGGTCGTGCCGTCATGCAGCACCTTGAGCGCGACGTCACGGCTGGTGACGTCGTCGTGCGCTCGATAGATGGTTCCGAAGCCCCCTCGTCCCGCTACTGCCAGAATCTGGAACCGACCGGCGAAGCTCACCCCGGGCACGGGCGGCGAGCCCGCGTACGCGACACGCCTCAGGAGCGAGTCGAATTCCTCCGATTCGTCTTCGCGTCCTTGATCGTCATCGCCGCTGCCGATCGTCATGATGCCGCATTAGAAGCTACTTCACCCGGCGTATCTTCCGTGACCCAATCGACCGGGACGATGCCCTCTTGCCGAAGGCCGTCCACAGACCTCAGCCACAGAACAGGCGATCTGGCGTACGCTTCGATGGGGAGGCGTGGTTGAGCGATGGAACCGGGCGCTCGGGACCAACTCGAGAAGCAAGTGCGGGCGCTCTGCGACCGCGGGGATTACGCCGCCGCAGCGACGCTGACGTTGCGCGGTTATGGGCCGGAGATCCTCGGCTTCCTGCTGGCAACCCACGTGAGCGAGCCCGAGGCAGAGGATGTCTTCGCCGAGCTTTCAGAGGTTCTCTGGAGGGGACTGCCCTCGTTCGCCTGGGATAGTTCGCTCCGAACGTGGAGCTACGCGGTGGCGCGCTTCGTGTCGCGAACGCTTCGAAGAAACAGCGCACGGCAGCGGCGCCGCGAGGGCCGCGTCGACGAATCGGCGCTCGAGGAGATCGTCCAGGCCGCGCGGACCGAAACGCAGAGTTTCCTCCGCACGGAGAAGCGACGCCGCCTGGACGCGCTCCGTAACAATCTGTCCATGGAAGACCGTGCTCTGCTCGTGTTGCGTGTCGACCGGAAACTCGAGTGGAACGAGCTCGCGCGCATCCTGTTGGAAAGTGACGAAGGCGCATCACCAGAAACGGCCGTCTTGGCGCGAGAGGCCGCGCGACTCAGGAAGCGGTTCCAGCTCGTGAAGGAGCGTCTGAGAGAGAGAGCGAAGCGGGAACGTGTTGCCTGAAGGTTGCGCCTGGGCGAACCGCGACGCTCTCACCACCGCCGTCGTCCTGGTCTCCGCCGCGCTCGGCGGGTTCGTCGGGTGGGGTTGTGGGCAAGCTCCGGCGGCAAGCGGTGCCGGCTCCGACGCGTCACCCGAAGCCAGCGGCACCGGCATCACGCCGGACGGCGGCACCCGCGCCGATTCGAGCACGTCCGCCGAAGCCACGAACGACGCGGACGCCGTTCAGGCGAGCGACTTCTGCGATGCCGTCGCCTCGGGCATCTGCGCGCAGTTTCTTCCTTGCTGCGATTCCCTGGACGCGGGCACGGATCCGGCGAGCTGCCTGTCGCAGGTGAGGGCGTGGTGCGCACCCGAAGTGGCCTCCCCGAATCTTGCCTACGTTCCAGCCGCCGCCGCCAGTTGCGTGAATTTCTACCAGAACCGGACGGGGAACCTGACCGTCGAGAACTGCAAGATCCTTCACCCGGCGACGTCGAACACCTGCAGTGAGGCGTTCGTGGGAACCCTCCCGCTGGGCGCGCCGTGCGCACCCGACACGAACAGTGACAACGAATGCGCGCCGAGCGATGCCGGTCTCGCGCGATGCGACGGCCTTGCCGACGGCGGGGCCCGATGCGCGATCATCCCGTACGTGGGCGCGGGGCAGGCGTGCGACGACGTCACGACCTGGTGCCGGCCCCCGCTCCAGTGCGGGACCCAGCACGAGTGCATCCTTCCTGGCCCCCTCGGTTCGCCCTGCACCGAAGCTGCGGACTGCACCACCGCGAGCTGCGTCGACGCGAGCTGCGCCCCGACTCAGCCGATTGTCATCGGTGTCGGCTTCTGCCAGAGCTACGCGATAACGCCCGATGGCGGCTAGCGCGAACGGCCACGTTCGAGGACAACGCGCTCAGACGCCGCAGACTTGGACGACCAGGAAACAACACCCCTGCCCATCGCCGCCGTCTCCTGCCTCCGCCCCCGCGTCGCCGACGAGCGCCCCAACGGCCGATGGCAGAAGCGGCCCGCAGGCCGTG
>Ga0302325_10007812_pt1 | contig 23620 bp, 14 predicted proteins | sample Palsa_T0_2_FD_201948 | JGI IMG/M metagenome (GOLD analysis project Ga0302325, IMG submission 201948) | Peat permafrost microbial communities from Stordalen Mire near Abisko, Sweden - Palsa_T0_2 | ecosystem: Environmental > Terrestrial > Soil > Palsa > Peat permafrost | place: Sweden: Abisko... | reverse complement strand
GCCCAAGATGCCTTCGGCGCCTCCCAGGGCGTCGGGCACGATCGGCAGCATCGGCTGATCCACGGATAAATCGCCCACGCTCAGCGAGTCGACTTTGATGGTCGGCACGGTCGCATAGCCTGTCACGCCGCGCATGATCACGGGCGGCGACCTATCCGTGGGAATACCGAGGGCCATCGCGACCAACGCGGTGACGCCGCTATGGCTGGCGCCGGTATCTAGCACCAAACGAAACGGACCCCTGCCGTTGATCATCACGGGTGCCCATATGCGTCCGATTTGATCGCGGCGCGTCGGTGATACGTAGCGCGGCTCGCGCGCCTCCACCATGATCTCGGCGAGCTGATCGATGGGATCGACCACGGGTGCAGCGGGCGGTGACACCTCCGGCGCAGTCGCGCCGCCGAATCGCGGAACTACAGCAGCGCACGACAACAGCCATGCGCCCCACTTGCAACTGCGCGTCAATTTGTTCATGGGCTCCCGCCTTGACCGTCTGAGCATAGCACCGCGGCTCGCGCGGACCAACGATCCACGCGCAATATGACAACGATGATGGCGGGAAGCTCAGACGCCGGCGGCGGCAGCCGGGAGCGGCGGCATGCGCCCGAATTTGCCGCTGTGGAAATCTCGCATCGCCGTCTCGATCTCCTGGCTGGAGTTCATCACGAACGGGCCGTGGCCGACGATCGGCTCGAGTATCGGAGCGCCGCTCAGCAGCAACACCGAGCTGGCCTGGTTGGCCTCGACGCTGATCTCATCGCCCTCGAGGCCCAGCAAGACCAACTCGACACCGCGGGCGGCGGGCGACCCATTGACCATGATCTCGCCGCGCAAGACGGCCAGCGCGGCGATGTGTCCTCGAGGCACCGCCAGCGCGGCCGTAGCGCCACGCTCCAGTTGCATGTCCCATACGTTCAATGGACTGAAAGTGCTGGCCGGCCCGCGTTGCGCCGCGAGGTTGCCGGCAATCACCCTGACGCTCCCGGCGCCATCCGGCAGGGTCAGGCATGGAATGTCCCGGTTCAACAGGGACTGATAGCGAGGCGCCGACATCTTGTGCTTGGCCGGCAGGTTGACCCACAACTGCACCATCTCCAAGGCGCCGCCGCTTCGCGTGAAGGCCGGCGAATGGAATTCCTCATGTAGAATCCCGCCTGCAGCGGTCATCCATTGCACGTCACCGGCGCCAATTACACCGCCGTTGCCCATGGAATCGCGGTGCGCAACCTCGCCCCGATACACGATGGTGACCGTCTCGAAGCCGCGGTGCGGATGCTCGCCGACGCCGCGCGGCCTGGTGGTAGGAGCGAAGTCGGCCGGCCCGGCATAATCGAGCAGCAAGAAAGGGCTGATGTGCTGGCCCAGCTGGTCGTAGCTGAACAGGCTGCGTACCGGAAAGCCGTCGCCCACCCAGTGTTCGGCCGGACTCGGAAAAATGCCCCGCAGCGATTTTTTCAAGGCGCTCTCCAATCGTGATTTACAGCCTATATGGGGCTGCAATCGCAAGTTTCCACCGCAGCCTTTGTGCAATCATATCTTCATGAAAACCTATCAGCAGCTTTCGGACCTAGCCGGGCTCGTCGGCCAATCGATCGGCACCAGCGATTGGGTGCAGATCGACCAGGCGAGAATCGATCAATTCGCCGCCGTGACCGGCGATGATCAGTGGATTCACGTCGATCCGATGCGCGCCGCTGTCGGTATGTTTGGCACGACCGTCGCGCACGGATTTCTGACCTTGAGCCTGTTGCCGCTGTTCGGCAGAAGTTCCTACCAGGTGGGCGGCCTACGCATGTCGGTAAATTATGGCTTGAATCGGGTGCGTTTTCCGGCTCCCGTCCCGGTCGGCAGCCGGTTGCGTGCGCATTTCAAGCTGCTGGCTTACGAAGCGATCGAGGGCGGCGTCCAGGTGGTTACCGAGGTCTCCGTCGAACGCGAGGGGCACGCCAAGCCCGTGTGCATCGCCGAAGCGGTGGCGCGGCATTACCTTTAGCGGCTGACCCTCGAGTAGCGGCTGGCCATCCAGCAGCGGCTCCTCAAGAGGCGAGGCTCTTGATGTGCGCCAACGCGCTGCGGCCGAGAGCATTGAGGTTGTAGCCGCCTTCGAGCATGGAAACGATGCGCTTCTCGGCGTGCTTTTCCGCCACCGCCATCAACTCGCGTGTGATCCAGACATAGTCTGCTTCCTCCAATGCCAGGCCTCCCAACAGATCCTCGCGATGCGCATCGAATCCCGCGGAGATGAACAGCATTTGCGGCCGAAACTCCTCCAGCGCGGGCAGCCAATGCGTCATCACTGCTCGTTTCGCCGCGGCGCCGCCGCTGCCGGCGGCCAGCGGCACATTGATCATGTTGGGCGCGGGATTCACCGTCCCGCTGTAGGGATAGAACGGGTGCTGAAAGAAGCCCGTCATCAACACCTGCGGCTGCCATTTGCGAGCACTGAACATATCCTCGGTACCATTGCCGTGATGCACGTCGAAATCGATCACGGCGACCCGCTGCAAGCCTTTTTTTTCCAGCGCGTACGCCGCGGCGACCCCGATGTTGTTGAAGATGCAGAATCCCATGGAGCGCGCCGGCGTGGCGTGATGGCCGCAGGGGCGCACTGCGCAGAAGGCATTCTGGCAACGGCCCGCCATGATCTCATCCACCGCCAACATTCCAGCGCCGGCCGCACGCCGCGCCGCGGCAAGACTGTGGGGGTTCATCGCGGTATCGGGGTCCAGTTGCACATAGCCCTCGCTGGGCGCGCTCTCGAAGATCAGATCGACGTATTCGGCGCGGTGCACGCGCTTCAGGTCATCAGCGCCCGCCATCGGGGCTTGCAGGCACGTAAGGTCCTCGAGCAGGCTCGAGGCCCGCATGTGTTCATTGACGGCGTGCAATCTATCGGGGCATTCCGGGTGCCCGGATCCCATCTCGTGACGCAGGCAATCCGCATGCGTGATGTAGGCCGTCGTCATGGACGCAATCCTACACCGGGATGCCTAGCCGCGTGCCGTACCCGAGCTCACGCGGTTGTCGGAGCCCGCCCGCGGACGCAAGGCCGCGTGAATCGCCATGGCTATCTCATCCTGCGTGCAGGGTTTCGACAGCCTGCTGATGCCCATGGCCGACGGGTCGGCCGGCAGCTCGGCATATCCCGTCGCCAGGATGATCGGCAGATCCGGAAAGCGCTCCTGTATGCGCCCCGCCAGCTGCAATCCCGTCATCGAAGGCATCGAGTGATCGGTCAGCACCACATCGACTTTGGTCCCCGAATGGAGCAGCGCGAGAGCCTCGGCTCCCGAGTGCGCCTCCACCGGGGTGTGGCCCAAATCCTGGACCATGGCCGCGGTTCCGGTCATGACCAGCGCGTCATCATCGACGATGAGCACCGTGCAAGGCCGCGTCACCGGTCTGTCCCGGCTTGCTTCCGCGCTGCGCACTTGGGCCGCGGGGGATGTCGTCGCGCGCGGCAGCCACAAATCGACCGTGGTGCCGGCGCTCGGCTGGCTGTCGATCCGCAGCAGTCCGCCGGATTGCGCCGCCAAGCCGTGCACCATGGACAAACCCAATCCTGTCCCCTTGCCGGGGCCCTTGGTGGTGAAAAACGGTTCGGTCGCCTTGCTCAAGGTGGCAGCGTCCATCCCGACTCCGGTATCGGCGATGGTGACTCGAACGTATTCCCCGGGAGCCAATGAGGCGGCGTCGCCCGTCGCACGCGCCGCCACGCTCACCGCCTGAGCCGTGATCTTGAAATGCCCCCCTGCCGGCATGGCATCGCGCGCATTCAGCGCCACATTGAGCAGCGCCAGCTCCAGCTGGTTCGCATCCGCCAGGGCCGGCGGCAGATCGGCTGGAAATTCGCTGCTGCAGATGATTCCATGTCCGACGGCGCGCTTCAGCAGCTCCTCCATGCCGTTGACCAACTGCGCCAAATCCACGGCCTCCAACTTCAATTCCTGGCGCCGTGAAAATGCCAGCAGCCGCTGTGTCAGCGCCTTGCCCCGATCCGCGCCCTGGATCGCGTTGTGCAGCAAGCGGCGGCTTTGCGCATCCTCCGGCAGCCGCTTCTCCAGCAGTGTCAGGCTGCCGAGCACGGCCATCAGCAAATTGTTGAAATCGTGGGCGACGCCGCCGGTCAGCCGGCCGATGGTGTCCATCTTTTGCGCCTCGAACAATTGCGCGAGCGCCGTTTCCCGTTCGCGGGTCCGCTCCTCGATGCGCAGCTCGAGCTCCTCGTTGAACTTGCGCAGCTCCGCGGTGCGCTCCTCGACGCGCCTTTCCAGTTCGGCGTTGAATTGCTCGAGCTGCCGCGTCTTTCTGTACAGCTCAACGAACACCTTCACCTTGGCGCGCAGCAACTCGGGTACCACCGGCACGGATACGTAGTCGACGCCGCCCAAGAGGTAGCCGCGCAGCTGATCCGGATGCGCCAACATCACGGCGGAGACGAAGATGATGGCGGTGTTCTGGAAACGCGGATGCTCGCGAATCATGCTGGCCAGCTCGAAGCCGTCGAGATCCGGCATGCATACATCGATGAGAATGAGGGCTACTTCATTCTTCAGCAGGCACTCGAACGCCTCGCGCGCCGACGATGCCTTCAGCAGATTCTCGCCGATTTCGGCCAGCACGATCTCGTGGCTCAGCAGCTTTGCCTGCTGATCGTCCACCAGCAAGATGTTGACTCGGTCCGGCTCGGTCACGGTGCGCGTTCCTTGAGGGTTCTGCTACCGATGCAGCCACATTCGCAGTGCCGACAGCAGCTGCTGAATGTTGACCGGCTTCGCCAGATAGTCCGATGCCCCGGCCTCCAGGCATTTCTCCCGGTCGCCCTTCATTGCTTTCGCGGTCAAGGCAAGAATCGGCAAGCGCCGGTGGGTTGGGTCGGCGCGGATCACCTGTATGGTCTCGTAGCCGTCCATTCCCGGCATCATGATGTCCATCAACACGATCGCCACATCCTGGCGCGAACTCAACACCGCGATGGCTTCGCTGCCGGTCGTGGCGGTGAGCACCTCCATGCCGCGCCGCTCGAGCACGCTGGAGAGCGCGAAAATGTTGCGCGCGTCGTCGTCGACCAGCAACACGGTTCGCCGCAGCAAATCTTCATCGGAGCCGTGCAGCCGCTCCAACATGCGCTGCTTGTGCGGCGGCAGATCCGCCACCACGCGGTGCAGGAACAACGCGGTCTCATCCAGCAGCCGCTCCGGCGATTCGACGCCCTTGACCACCACGCTGCGCGCCATCGTGTGCAGCTTGGCATCTTCATCCGGCGTCAGCTCCCGTCCCGTGAACACCACGACAGGCAGGTCGCGCAGCGTCTCATCGTCGCGAATCCTCTCCAGCAATTCGAATCCCGACATGTCGGGCAGCTTCAAGTCCAGTACGACGCAATCGATGCTGTTGTCGCGCAACTGCAAGAGGGCGCTCTCGCCGGTGTCCGCCGCCATGATTTCGATGTCGTCGTGGCCGAGCAGTTCGGTGACCCCCTTGCGCTCGGCGGCATCGTCCTCCACCAGCAGCAGGCGCTTGCGGCGGGATTTCGCATAGCCCTTGATTCGCGCGAGCGCGCTCTCCAGCCCGTCCGTCGTGGTCGGCTTCTGCACGAAGGCGAATGCGCCGCGCGCCAGCCCATGATGCCGGTCTTCATCGAGAGTCACGATCTGCACCGGAATATGCCGCGTGGCCGGGTCCTGTTTGAGTTGGCTCAATACCGTCCATCCGAGCATGTCGGGCAGGAAGATGTCGAGCGATATGGCGGTTGGATGATGCTCGCGCGCCAGAGCCAGGCCATCGGCGCCGCGATGCGCCACCAGAACCTTGAATCCTTCGTCCCTCGCAAGCTCGAACATGACGCGCGAATAGTGCGGATCATCCTCGACGATGAGCAGCACGCTGTCCCCGGGCGACAGATTGCCGCGGTCGTCGATGATCTCCTCCGTGGGGCGTTCGGCCAGGCGCACCTGCACCGCGGCGGTGTTCGGCGACAGCGCCGATTCGTTCGCCGGCAAGTTCTTGGCCGAGGCGCCGCCGAGATAGATTAGCGGCAGGTACAGCGTGAAGGTACTGCCGACGCCCGGGGTGCTGCGCAGCTGAATTTCGCCGCCCAGCAGGTTCGCGAGTTCGCGGCTGATCGCAAGTCCCAGTCCGGTGCCGCCGTACTTGCGGCTGGTGCCGGCATCGGCCTGCTGGAAGGGCTCGAAGATGATGCGCTGATTCTCGGGAGGAATTCCGATGCCGGTATCGGAAACCTCGAAGCTCACCACCGCAGGCGCGTGCTTGAGGATCGGATGATCGGCGTTCCAGCCGCCGGCGGCGCGCGACACCCTGAGCACCACGCCGCCCTCGGCGGTGAACTTGAAGGCGTTCGACAACAGATTCTTCAGAACCTGCTGCAGGCGCTTCGAATCGGTGATGATGCTGCGGTCCAGATCCGCGGCGATCTCGATACCGAATTGCAGACGGCGGTTTTCGGCCTCGTGACGGAACGGCCGGCCGATCATGTCCAGCAAATTGGTGAAATACACCTCTTCGGCGGCCACCGATACGGTGCCGGACTCGATCTTGGAAAGATCCAGGATGTCGCTGATCAGGTTCATGAGATCCGAGCCGGCGCCGTGAATGGTGCGCGCGAACTCCACCTGCCTGCCGGTCAGGTTGCCTTCCGGATTTTCCTGCAGCTGTTGTCCGAGGATCAGGATGCTGTTGAGCGGCGTGCGCAATTCGTGCGACATGTTCGCCAGGAATTCGGACTTGTACTTCGAGGTCAGCGCCAGTTCGGTCGCCTTCTCTTCCAAGGCACGCCGCGCCTGCTCGATTTCCTGATTCTTTGCCTCCACCTCGACGTTGCGGTCGGCCAGCTGTTGCGCCTTCTGTTCGAGCTGCTCGTTGGTCTGCTGCAGCTCGCGCTGCTGCACCTGCAGTTCGGTGGCAAGCTGCTGCGACTGGCTCAGCAAGCCTTCGGTCTGCATGGTGGCTTCGATGGAATTGAGCACAATGCCGATGGAGGTGGTGAGCTGTTCCAGGAACGACATCTGCAAATCTGTAAAGGCATGGATCGATGCCAGCTCGATGACGGCCTTGACCTGGCCCTCGAACGACACCGGCAGCACGATGGCGTTGCGCGGCTGTGCCCTGAAAAGTCCGGTGCTGATGGGTACGACGTTGTCCGGAATTTCCGTGATGAACATGCGCCGCGCGTCGCGCGCGCATTGTCCGATCAAGCCTTCGCCGATTTTCAATTGCTGCGAATAGCCGTTCGAGATGTCGTCGGCGTACGCCGAGAGCAGCTTCAATCCCATTGCCGGGGCGTCGGCCTCCACCTGGTAGATCACGCCGTGCTGCGCACCGACCAGCGGAGCGAGCTCGGACAACAGCATGCGGCCCACCGTCGTCAGATCGCGCTGACCCTGCAGCATGTTGGTAAAGCGCGCCAGGTTGGTCTTCAGCCAATCCTGCTCGGTGTTGCGATCGGTGGTCAGGCGCAGGTTGCCGATCATGGTGTTGATGTTGTCCTTGAGCTCGGCAACCTCGCCGCGGGCTTCCACCTGCACGGAGCGGGTCAAATCGCCCTTGGTCACCGCGGTCGCGACCTCGGCGATGGCGCGCACCTGCGTGGTGAGATTGGCGGCCAACAGGTTCACGTTGCCGGTCAAATCCTTCCAGGTGCCGGCCGCGCCGGGCACGTTCGCTTGTCCGCCCAAACGGCCTTCGACGCCCACCTCGCGCGCCACCGTGGTCACCTGGTCGGCGAAAGTCGCGAGCGTGTTGGTCATATTGTTGATGGTCTCGGCCAGCGCGGCGACCTCGCCCTTGGAAGCCACAGTGAGATTTTGCTTCAGATCGCCGTCGGCGACGGCGGTCACGACCTTGACGATGCCGCGCACCTGCTCCGTGAGGTTCGCCGCCATGACGTTCACGGTGTCCGTCAGATCCTTCCACGTTCCGGCCACACCGGGCACCTGCGCCTGGCCGCCGAGGCGTCCCTCGGTGCCCACTTCGCGCGCCACGCGGGTCACCTCGCCCGCGAAGCCGTTAAGCTGGTCCACCATGGTGTTGATGGTGTTCTTCAGCTCGAGGATCTCGCCCTTCACATCCACGGTGATCTTGCGCGACAGATCGCCGCGTGCCACGGCCGTCGTGACCTCCGCGATGTTGCGCACCTGCGTGGTGAGATTCGCGGCCAACAGGTTGACGTTGTCGGTCAGATCCTTCCACGTGCCGGCGACGCCGGGGACCACCGCTTGACCGCCGAGGCGGCCGTCGGTGCCCACTTCGCGCGCCACGCGCGTCACTTCGCCGGCGAAGGAGCGCAGCTGATCCACCATCGTGTTGAGCGTCTCCTTGAGCAGCAGGATCTCGCCGCGCACGTCCACCGTGATCTTGCGCGACAGATCGCCGTTGGCGATCGCGGTCGCCACCTCGGCGATGTTGCGCACCTGCGCGGTGAGATTGCCGGCCATCGAGTTGACGTTGTCGGTCAGATCCTTCCAGGTGCCCGCGACGCCGGGAACTTGCGCCTGGCCGCCGAGTTTTCCCTCGGTGCCCACCTCGCGCGCCACGCGCGTCACTTCGCCGGCGAAACCGTTCAGCTGGTCCACCATGGTGTTGATGGTGTTCTTGAGCTCGAGAATCTCGCCCTTCACGTCGACCGTGATCTTGCGCGACAGATCGCCGCGCGCCACGGCCGTGGTGACCTCGGCGATGTTGCGCACCTGGCCGGTGAGATTGGAGGCCATGGAATTGACGTTCTCGGTCAAGTCCTTCCAGGTACCGGCCACGCCGGGTACGTTGGCCTGGCCGCCCAGCTTGCCCTCCGTTCCCACCTCGCGCGCCACGCGCGTCACTTCCGAGGCGAAGCGGTTCAGCTGGTCCACCATGGTGTTGAGCGTTTCCTTGAGCTGCAGGATCTCGCCCCTGACGTCCACGGTGATCTTGCGCGACAGATCGCCGTTCGCGATCGCAGTCGACACCTCGGCGATGTTGCGCACCTGCGCGGTGAGATTTCCCGCCATGGAATTGACCGAGTCGGTCAGATCCTTCCACGTGCCCGCCACACCGGGGACCTGCGCCTGGCCGCCCAGGCGGCCTTCGGTGCCCACCTCGCGCGCCACGCGCGTCACTTCGCCGGCGAAGGAACGCAGCTGATCCACCATGGTGTTGAGCGTTTCCTTGAGCAGCAGAATTTCGCCCGACACCGTCACCGTGATTTTCTTGGATAGGTCGCCCTGCGCCACGGCGGTGGCGACTTCCGCGATGTTGCGCACCTGACCGGTGAGATTGGACGCCATCGAATTGACCGAATCGGTGAGGTCCTTCCAGGTGCCCGCCACGCCCTTCAGCTGCGCCTGGCCGCCGAGCTTGCCCTCCGTGCCGACTTCGCGCGCCACGCGGGTCACTTCGCCGGCGAACGCGTTCAGCTGGTCCACCATCGTGTTGATGGTGTCCTTGAGCTCCAGAATCTCGCCCTTCACGTCGACCGTGATTTTCTTCGACAAGTCGCCGTTCGCCACGGCCGTGGTGACCTCGGCGATGTTGCGCACCTGACCGGTGAGATTGGAGGCCATGGAATTGACGTTTTCGGTCAGATCCTTCCAGGTGCCCGCCACGCCGCGCACGTTGGCCTGGCCGCCGAGGCGTCCTTCCGTGCCCACTTCGCGGGCCACGCGCGTGACTTCGGAGGCAAAGGCGTTCAACTGATCCACCATCGTGTTGATGGTCTCCTTGAGCTCCAGGATCTCGCCGGAGACGGTCACGGTGATCTTCTTTGCCAGATTGCCGCTGGCGATTGCGGTCGACACTTCGGCAATATTGCGCACCTGGGCGGTGAGATTGGACGCCATGGAGTTGACGTTGTCGGTCAAATCCTTCCAGGTGCCCGCGACGCCTGGAACCTGCGCCTGTCCGCCCAAGCGGCCTTCCGTTCCCACCTCGCGCGCCACCCGGGTTACTTCGCCCGCGAAGGCGTTGAGCTGGTCGACCATCGTGTTGATGGTCTCCTTCAGCTCGAGGATCTCGCCGGAGACGTCCACGGTGATCTTGCGCGACAGATCGCCGCGCGCCACGGCCGTGGTCACCTGCGCGATGTTGCGCACCTGCGCGGTGAGGTTGCCGCACATCGCGTTCACGGAGTCGGTCAGATCCTTCCAGGTGCCGGCCACGCCCGGCACCAGGGCCTGGCCGCCGAGCTTGCCCTCAGTGCCCACTTCGCGCGCCACGCGTGTCACCTCGGAGGCGAACGAGCGCAACTGGTCCACCATCGTATTGATGGCTTCCTTCAACTGCAGAATTTCGCCGCGCACGTCCACCGTGATTTTTTTCGACAAGTCGCCGTTGGCGACCGCGATGGTCACCTCGGCGAGGTTGCGTACCTGCGCCGTCAGATTCGACGCCATTGAATTGACGCTCTCCGTGAGGTCCTTCCAGACGCCGGTTACCTCGCGCACCTGCGCCTGACCGCCGAGCTTGCCGTCGGTGCCCACTTCGCGTGCCACGCGCGTCACCTCGGAGGTGAACACGGAGAGCTGCTTGATCATGGTATTGACGATGTTCGCCGATCGTAGAAACTCGCCCTGCAGCGGCCGGCCATCGACATCGAGCGGCACCGTCTGCAAAAGGTCGCCGCGCGCCACCGCGGTGACGGTGCGGGTTACCGCAGTCGTCGGCCACAGCAGGTCGTCGATCAGCGCGTTGACCGAGCCTTCCATGTCGGCCCAGGCCCCTTCCGATAGCCCGAATCGGACTCGCGTGCGGGTCTTGCCCTGGTGACCGACCACCTCGCCGACGTGTTCGAGCTGCTCCGCGATGCGCTGATTGGCGGCGACGATGGTGTTGAAAGCGTCGCAGATCTTGCCGGCCACACCAACGCGGTGCCCAGGCAGGCGCACGGAGAAATCCCCGGCCTGCATCGAGTGCAGGGCGTCGAGCAGATGGTGCTGATCGAGCCCAGCCTCGCTGCCGGAGAGCGCCGCAAGCTTTTTCGCGCCCTCGCGCGTGCCGCCGTTGCTTTGGCGGCCATTGCCCCTGGCGCTCGTGCCGTTGCCCGCTTTGGCGTCGCGCCCGTTGCCCGCTTTGGCGTCGCGCCCGTTGCCCGCTTTGGCGTCGCGCCCGTTGCCCGCTTTGGCGTCGCGCCCGTTGCCCGCTTTGGCGTCGCGCCCGTTGCCGACACTGCCGTGGCGTCCATGACCGACGTTGGCTCGTCGTGCTTTGCTGGTGCGCGCCTTGGCGCTGCTGGCGATGCTAGAATTCTGCTCCACGATCGTCTCCGGCGGCCGTAGCTGGCCCGCGAGTGTTCGGTTTAAAACAGGTTTTTCGTGCGAAAGTCTTTCTCATCCCATTAGCTTGGGAGCAACGGTGCCGACCCAAAAAATCAGGTCTGATTATAAAAATTTAAAATAACAGCCCGACCCGCACACATCCCTGCGCAGCTTCGCAAAGCCGTTTTCGAAAGTCCAACTTTCGCGTCGCCCCGATTCCGAAGATTCTGTAGGAAAAATCTCACAGCTGATAATGACAAATTACTTGACGATAAACGATACGACAATGCAATCGAGCGCCGGCCATAACCGCCTGCGGCAGCGACCGACGCCTGGTGTACGATTCGATCATGTCGCTGCCGCGTGAAATGCAGGTCGTGGAAATCGCCGCTCCAGGCGGCCCCGAGCAACTTAAAGTCGCGATGCGCGCGCTGCCGCAGCCCGCTGCCGGCGAAGTACTGCTGCGCGTCGCGGCGGCCGGCGTCAATCGGCCCGATGTGATGCAAAGACAAGGGCGCTATCCGCCGCCGCCGGGCGCTTCCGATTTGCCCGGCATGGAAGTTGCCGGGGAGATCGTCGAACTTGGGGCCGGCGTGTCGGGTTTGGCGCTCGGCGATAAAGTCACATCGTTGCTGCCGGGGGGCGGTTATGCCGCCTACGCGGTGGCCGCAGCACCCTTATGCCTGCAGGTGCCTGCCGGCTTGACGATGGTGGAAGCGGCAGCCATTCCCGAAACCTACATGACTGTGTGGACCAATCTGTTCGAACGCGGCGGATGCAAGGCCGGCGACACCGTGCTGATACATGGCGGCACCAGCGGCATCGGCACGACGGCCATTCAACTCGCTGTTGCCTGGGGTGCGCGCGTGTTTGCGACGGCGGGCTCGCCGCACAAAGCGCGCTTTTGTGAGCATCTGGGCGCCGAGCGCGGCATCGATTACCGCACCGAGGATTTCGTCGCGGTGATTCGTGCCGCGACCGCGGGCTATGGCATCGACATCACGCTGGATATGGTCGCCGGCAGCTACGTGCAGCGCAATCTCGATATTGCCGCCGTCGATGGGCGAGTCGTGACCATTTCCATGCTGGGAGGGGCGCGGGCTGAGATCAATATGAGCACCATACTGCCCAAGCGGCTGACGCTCACCGGCTCGACGCTGCGCCCGCGCACGGTGGCGCAGAAAGCAGCGGTTGCCGACGCCGTGCGGCGCAATGTGTGGCCGTTGCTCGCCGCCGGACGCGTGAAGCCCATCATCCATCAAACCTTTCCACTGGCGCAGGCGAGCGAGGCGCACCGCTTGATGGAGAGTTCCAGCCATATCGGCAAAATCGTTTTGACGCTTTGACGGCCGGGCGCTGAAGCATGAGCATGCGCGTGGTGTTCTTGGATCGCGCCTCGCTGCGGGCAAAAATCCGTCCCCTCAACTTCGCGTCGCAATACGCCGAGTACGATGCCACCGAAGCCGCTGAGATATTGCCGCGCCTGCGCGGCGCGGCGGTTGCCATCGTCAACAAGGTGCCCATGCGCGCCGCCACCCTGCAGCAGCTGCCCGACTTGAAGCTGATCGCCGTCGCCGCATCCGGTTACGACAATGTCGATGTAGCGTATTGCCGGCAAAGCGGCATCGCCGTGAGCACCATCCGCAACTACGCGGTGCACACGGTGCCCGAACATGCGTTCGCGCTGATTCTCGCCTTGCGCCGAAATTTGTTGGCGTACGCCCAGGATGTCGCGGACGGCGCCTGGAACGAATCCCCGCAGTTCTGTCTTTTTACGCACCCCATCGGCGATCTGCACGGCGCGACGCTGGGCATCATCGGCGCCGGCGCCATCGGCCGCGCCACTGCGGGCATCGGCGCGGCGTTCGGCATGCGCGTTCTGTTCGCGGAACATGGTTCTTCCACGGCCGGCGCGCTTGAAGTCAAGCCGTTGGACGAGCTTCTGCGTCAGTCCGACGTGGTTTCATTGCACTGTCCTCTGGTGCCTGCCACGCGCAACCTCATCGATATCGCCGCTTTTCGCAAAATGAAGCGCACTGCGCTGCTCATCAACACCGCCCGCGGCGGCCTGGTCGATGAAGCCGCGTTGCTGCAGGCGCTCGATGAGCACTTGATCGCGGGAGCCGGCTGCGACGTCCTGTCCCTGGAACCGCCGCGGGACGGCAACCCGCTGCTCGATGTGCGCCGGCCGAACCTCATCGTCACGCCGCACGTCGCCTGGGCTTCGGAGCAAGCCATGCAACTGCTCGCCGACCAGCTGATCGACAACATCGAGTGCTGGGCGGCGGGCAAGCCGCGGCATCTCGTGACATCATAGCCGCTTTGGCCCAGCTCCCCTCCCCATGAAGAAATTGCTGTATCAGTTCGACACCGATCCGTTGCCCTCGGTATTCGACAATGTCGTGGGTTTCGACGGCGGCGCGGACCACGTGTCGGCGTATGGCGGCGTGCACGCCGGAAACGTGGCGGCGCTCGTGGACGGCGCGATCTTCACGCGTGCGCCGAAGGACAAGAAGAATACGGCGATTTTCATCGGCGGGGGCAGCGTGGCGCAAGGCGAGGCCCTCCTCGATGCCGTGCGCGACAAGTTCTTCGCCAAGTTCCGCGTGTCCGTGATGTTCGACTGCAACGGGTCGAATACGACGGCGTCGGCGTTGGTTGCCAGCCTGGCGCATGGCCGCAGTCTTGCAGGCAAGCGCGCCGTGCTGCTTGCGGGGTCCGGTCCCGTGGGACAGCGGGCCGCTGTGCTGCTCGCGCGCGAGGGAGTCGAGGTCACGTTGGCCGGCAGGAAGCGGTCCGTCGTGCAGGCGTCCTGCGACTCGATCAAGTCGCGTTTCGGCGTCGAGGTACGCGCGGTCGAGGCACCCGACAACCGCGGCCGCGGCGCCGCCATTGAGGGCGCACAGATCGTGGTCGCCACGGGGGCCGCCGGCGTTACGTTGCTCGAAGCCGCCCAATGGCAAAGCAGCGATGCGCTCGAATTGCTCGCCGATGCCAATGCCTCGCCGCCCGCGGGGGTGGAAGGCGTCGGCATGAGCGACCGAGCCACCGAGAGTCACGGTAAACTGTTGTTCGGACCGTTGGGTGTAGGGGCGCTGAAACTTGCCGTGCATCGCGCCTGTATTGCGCGCCTGTTCGAACAGAACGACCTGGTGCTGGACGCGCAGGAAATCTACGGCGTGGCCAAGGCCCTGATTGCTTGAAGAACACGATGATCACTCAAAACACACTTGAAGAATTTTTGGAAGCCCTGGCCAGCCGCGCACCCACGCCCGGCGGCGGCAGCGCCGCGGCGCTGATCGGCGCGATGGGCGCGGGGCTCATCTCCATGGTGTGCAACGTGACGCTTGGAAAGAAAGGCATGGAAGAGGCCGCAGCGGAGATGCGCGCGGTCTGCACCGAGTCGGAAGTCTTGCGTCTGCGCTTGACTGCGATGATCGCCGAGGACATCGCCGCCTTCGACGCCCTCATGGGTGCCTACCGCTTACCCAAGGGCGACGATGCGGAGAAGGCGCAGCGCAGCGCCGCCATTCAAAACAGCCTCGTCGGCGCGACCAATACGCCGCTAAGGTGCGCGCGCGCCTGCGCGGATGTCATCAAGTTGTCGCGGCGCGCCGCGCAGCATGGGTTTTCCGGTGTGATCAGCGACGCCGGCGTCGGCGTGCTCGCGGCGCAAACGGCCCTGCGCAGCGCGGCGCTCAATGTAGAGATCAATGCTCCGCTGCTTGCCGACCGGGCATTCGCCGCTGAGGCGCGCCATGAGCTTGAAGGCCTGCTGGAATTCTGCGGCCGCGAAAGCGAAGCGGTGTTCGCGCTGGTACGCACCCGGTTGGCTTGAGTATACCGGCGCCCCTTCCCCGCAACCGGGCCCATGGGGCATCGACTAGGCTGCTTGCGGCTCGCGATGCGCATCGGCCATGGCGACACCGCGCCGTTCGGGTCCCCAGGCCACCATGAGCGTGATCAGCACGCTCACGGTTCCGACCACCAGCGCCATGGCCAGTCCGTAGTTGTCACCGTAGGCCTCGGCTATCAGTACTTGGATGGTCAGATTGCTGGATGCGAGCAGATTGCCCAGTTGATAGACCACGCCGGGAAAGGTCGCGCGAATCTCCGGCGGCGAGAGTTCATTGAGATGCACTGGAATGATTCCCCATGCACCCTGAACGCACACCTGCATCAGAAATGCGCCGGCGCCCAAGATCATCGGCGTGCTGCCGAAGGCCCAGAACGGAATGGTCGGGAGTGCCAGCAAAGCCGCGATCATGATGGCGCGCCGCCGGCCGATGCGTTCCGACAACCAGCCGAAGAACAGGCCGCCAAGGATAGCTCCCACATTGGCGATCTCGGTCATGTTGGAGAGCGTGCCGGTGTCGAAATGATGCTGCTTCTTGAGAAACAAGTTTGGGTACGCGTCCTGGGAACCGTGGCTGAAGAAGTTGAAACACGCCATCAGCAGAATGGCGTAAACGGCCAGCTTGGAATTGCGCAGCAACACCTCGCCCAGACCTTGCCGCTGCGTCTTGACGCTGTCCTGCAGATACGCGGGTGATTCCTCGACCCCGCGCCAGATGAACAGCACCAGTACGGCAGGCACCGCGCCCAGCACGAACATCCAGCGCCAACCCAAGGGCTCGTAGAAAAAGTGGTAGGCCAGCGATGCTAGAAAATAACCGCTGGGATAGCCGGCCTGCAGCAGACCGGATACCAGTCCGCGTCCCTGAGCGGGGATGGTTTCGAAGGTCAAGGCCGAACCAATGCCCCACTCGCCACCCATCGCAATGCCAAAAATGAACCGTATGATCAGGAAGGCCGTAATGGAGGGCGCGAATCCGGACAACAGTTCGAAAACCGAAAAGGACAGGATGTTCCACATGAATACCGGCTTGCGGCCGAAAGCATCGGCGAGGCGGCCGAACACGAAAGCGCCGATGGGCCTGGCTGCCAGCGTCAGGAAAACCGCGGTGGTGGACGTCTTGACGTCGACATGAAACTCGTTGGCGACGTCCGTGAACAGGAAGACCATCAGAAAGAAATCGAACGCGTCCAGAGTCCATCCCAGGTAGGCTGCCAGTACTACGTTTTTTTGGCTTCTAGTCCATTTCATCATCGTTCCCCGGCGGCTTGGCCGATCCTAGCCCGCCGCCGTACGGCTTGTCGACCAACTTCCAATTCGGGCGAGTTAGGCCGACACTTCGCGCATGTTGGATCGACCGTTGTCCGAGATTCCGGTGCGCGCGCTCGAGCGTCCCGCGCCCAGTATCGAGTTGCGCCATGCCGACGGCGGTGTGGTGTACCTGCGCTGCGGCTTGCCCTACGAGCCCGGACCCATGCTCATCGACTACTTGCATCGCGCGGCGGAACTGCGGCCTCACGCTACGTTCCTGGCCGAGCGCGGCCTGGCCGGGCCCGGGACGTCCGCTCCGTGGCGCCGCGTGTCGTATGCCGAGACGCTGCGTGACACCGCGGCCGTGGCGACCTGGCTGATCCGGCAGGGGTTCGGCCCCGACGGTGCCCCCCTGATGATCCTGTCGGAAAACAGCATCGCGCACGCTCTCTTGATGCTGGGAGCCATGCGCGCCGGCGTTGCCGTGGTGCCGGTGTCGCCGACCTACTCGTTCGGCAGCGACTTATCGCGGCTTGGGTTTGCGCTGCAATTGATGGCGCCCGCTCTGGTATATGCGGGTGACGCAAGGCGTTATGGCGCGGCGCTCGAATACGCCCAGGCGCCGGGGCGGCGCGTGATCAGCGACACGGACTTGCCCGAAATTCTGCGGGATGCCGATGCCGGCGCCGTTGCGGAACGTCGCTCGTTGATTGGCACAGACACCATCGCAAAGATTTTGCTGACCTCGGGCTCGACGGGACGGCCAAAGGGCGTCGTCACTACGCACGGAAATATCGCGGCATCGGTGCAGATGCTGCGGTTGGTCGGCGAACCGTTCGATCCCGGCCGAACATACACGGTGGTCGATTGGCTGCCCTGGCATCATACCTTCGGCGGCAATGCACAATTCAACGGTGTGCTGGCGCACGCCGGAACCTTGTACATCGATGGCGGCCGGCCGCTGCCCGGTCAATTTGCGGCCACCATCGAAAACTTACGGGAGATTTCTCCCACGGGCTTCGGCTGCGTGCCTGCCGCCTATTCGATGCTCGCCGAGGCGCTCGAGCGCGATGACGATCTGCGCCGCAAGTTTTTCAAGAATCTGCGCGCTCTTTCTTACGGCGGCGCATTGCTGCCGCGGCCCATATGGGAGCGCATGCAAAGGCTTGCGGTACGGGAATTGGGGCAGCGATTGCCGTTCAGCACCGGCTGGGGCATGACCGAGACCACGGCTACCGGCATGGCTGTGTTCTGGAACACGGACCGCACCGGATTGGTGGGATTGCCGCAACCCGGCGTCAGCCTCAAACTCGTGCCCACGGGCGACCGCTTGGAGCTGCGCATCAAGGGCCCGCAGGTCATGCGCGGCTACTACAAGGCCGAGGCCTTGACCGCCGCGGCCTTCGACGAAGAAGGGTACTTCAGGACCGGCGATGCCGTGCGTTGGGTCGATCCGCGGCACCCCATCGAAGGCCTGGAATATGCCGGTCGCATGGCTGAAGATTTCAAGCTGCTCTCCGGAACGTGGGTGCAGGCGAGCCTCGTGAGGCGCGATCTGGTGGAGGCGTTGCAGCCCCTGGTCGCCGACGCCGTGATCTGCGCTCCGGATCATCCCTGGCTGGGGGCTTTGGTATGGCTCACCGTCCCGGACGGTGCGGGCCTGCGCGCTGCGTTGGCGGAAAAACTTCGCGCCTTCAATGCGTCCCGCCAGGGCACGGCGGGCATCATTGCGCGGCTGTTGGTGCTGAAGGATCCGCCTTCGGCGCAGGACGGAGAGATCACGGACAAGCGCTCCATCAATCAGCGGCTGGTGCTGCAGCGGCGCGCGCACGAGGTCGAATTGCTGTACGCCGACCCACCTTGCGAACGGGTGATATTGCCGAATGAACATGGGAAAAGCGATGGAGAATAGGAAAGTTTGCGTGATCACCGGCTCCTCGTCCGGGATCGGTGCAGCGAGCGCCCTCACGTTTGCGCAGCGCGGCTGGGATGTCTGCTTGAATTTCTCGAAGGATCCGCAGCCGGCGCACGAGGTCGCGTCGGCCTGCCGTGGGCACGGCGCCGATGTACTCGTCGAGCGCGCCAACGTCGCCGACGATGATCAATGCGTACGCCTGGCGCAGCGAGTCCGGGAACACTTCGGCCGATGCGATGCGTTGGTCAACAACGCCGGCACCACCAAGTTCGTTCGCTCGCGCGACCTGGCGGGACTCGATGCCGAGGATTTTCAGAAAATCTACGCGGTCAATGTGATCGGCGCCTTTCAGATGACTCGTGCTTTGGTGCCTCTGCTCAAGGAGCGCGACAGCGCGGCGGTGGTGAACGTGTCCTCGATCGCCGGCGTCATGGGAATGGGATCGAGCATTGCCTACATCGCATCGAAAGGCGCGCTCAACTCGATGACCCTGGCGCTCGCGCGCGCCTTGGCGCCGCACATTCGCGTCAATGCCGTGGCACCTGGCATGGTGGATTCTCGTTGGCTGCGCGAAGGGCTCGGCGCGGAAGGCTACGCCGCAACACAGCGTATGTATGAGTCTGCCGCCAGCATGGGGTCCGTGGTGACGCCGCAGGAGGTGGCCGAGGCCATCTTCTGGTTCGGCGCGGGCGCGAGCAAAACCACCGGTGAACTCCAATTGGTCGACGCCGGACGCTTCCTCGGGCGCGTCTGAAGAGGGCGATCGGCTCAACGCGCGCCGATCATGCTGACGATCTCCCGGCGCAGCACCTCGGCTGCGATGGGCTTCTGCAGCAGCGCATAGCCGCCCGCATGAGCTTCGCGCAAGGCGTCCGACGATGTCTCGCCCGTGATGATGAGCACGGGGAAGGCGCGGTAGCGTTTTTGCAGGCGATCCGCGAGGTGCGAGCCGTGCTCTTCGTCCGCGAGGCGCAGGTCGACGATCAAGAGATCCGGGGGACCGTGCGCCGCGAACAACGCATCGGCGTCCTTGACCGATTCCGCGGTCCGGGCCTCAACGCCCCACACCCCAAGCAGCGCGCGCATGCTGTTGCGGATGTCGCGCTCGTCATCGACCACGTAGACGCGCCGCCCCTCCAGCGACACCGTACCTGCCGCGACATCCGGTTCCTGGCTGACCGCCGCGGCGCCAAGCGCCGCGGGCATGCTGACGCGGAATTCCGTCCCTTCCCCCAAGCTCGACTCGACTTGGATCTTGGCGCCGATCAGTTCGCACAGGCGCAGCACGATCGCCAATCCCAGGCCCACGCCTTTGCTGCGATCGCGCCCGGGATTGTCGAGCTGGTAGAACTCCTCGAAGATTTTATCGTGTTCCGCGGCCGGAATTCCCTTGCCGGTATCTCTCACGCTGAAAACCGCGCGGGGCACGGGCTGCGAATCATCCAGGCCCGTGAATACGCGCACCTCGCCTGCGTCGGTGTACTTGATGGCGTTGTCGATGAGATTGCGCGCGATGCGTCCGAGCGCCACCGGGTCCCCCATGACCCGGACCGGTCTCAAGTCCCGCACCAGGGCCAGATCCTTTTGTGCGGCGGCTTGATCGTACTCCGCGCACACGCCGGCGATCAGCGTGTCCATCGTCAATTGCTGATGCTCCGGTACGTAGTTCCCGGCGGACAGGCGCGAAAGGTCGAGCAAGCCATTCAGCAGATTGCCGAGCGCGCGCACGATTTGGTCTATATTGACGCTGACCTCGTTGAGCAGGTCGGGCGCCGGCTTCGAGGCCAGCACCGCGCTGTAAACCGACAACGCGTGCAGCGGCTGCCTGAGATCATGGCTTGCGGCCGCCAAAACCCTGGCGCGCGCCTTAGCCGATTGCTCCGCCTCGCCCATTGCCACGCGCACGTCGCTATTTCTTCGTTCCAGGTCGCGCACCAGCTGATCGCGCTGATGGCGGATGGTCACCGAGCGCAGCAACAGCTTCTCGCCGTCGGCGGCGACCAAGATGATCACGATGCAGTACAGAATCGTGAGCGCGCCGACACCTATCGCCTGCGTGGGATGGACGACGCCCCAAGTCGCGGCCGACGGCAACAGCAAGCACATGGCGTAGGCCGCCAGAATGTTGCGCGACGACTGCGACACCGCCACGCCGGCGGCTGGAATCGCGAATATGATCAAGCCGTACAGAGCTTGGTACAGGATCGGCAGCCGCGGCAGGAACAGGACCACGCCCGCGGCAATGGATGCTCCCGAGGCGGCTGCCAGCGACACGAACACCGCATGCGTGCGCCGCGGGTCGACGTCGTAGCCGCGCACCAGCACGTACTTCGCGTAGCGCGCGCGCAAGAGCTCCACGCCGATGGTGAGCGCGGCCCAAGCGATGAACAGGCGTGCATCGACGAATGTAAATATGCACAGGCCCAAGCCCATCGCCAAACACGACTGCACCCAGGGCATGCGCAGCATCGCCTGGGCGTGCAGCCCGATCACCTCGATCAGCATCTCCCGTCCCGGCTCGACGCGCTGCTCGGCGTTCCCGGGTGCTGACATCATTGCGGCACGGCGAAGCTCTCTTGCAGTCGCAGCTGACTCGCTTTTATCACGGCTTCGGTACGATTGCGGGCGCCCAGCGCCTGAAACAGCATCGCGATGTGATCTTTGACCGTGTGCTCGGACAAATCCAATTCGCGTGCGATCAGCTTGGTCGGCAATCCGCGGCTCAAGCATCTCAGCACCTGGTGTTGACGCGGGGTCAGCTGCACCCGGTCGGGCATCTCCTCCATTGCGCTGACGATTTGATCCGGCAGGTACACCGCGCCGTTCAACACGTGCTGCAGCGCCTGCGTCAGCACCTCCGGCGCGACGCTCTTTGGAATGAAACTCATCGCACCGGCGTCGATGCAGCTGCGGATGGTGGCGCTGTCGTCGGCACCGGACACCACCACCACCGCCACATGCGGCGCGCTTTGCTTGATCCTCTGAATGGCGCCCAGGCCATGCTCGTTCTTCAGCGACAGGTCCAGCAAGCACAATTGCAGGTCGGGGTGCTGCCCGATGAGCGCCAGGGCGTCCGCGACACTGGCCGATTCGAGGCAGATGACGTTGTGGCCGATGGTTGCGAGCAGCATGCGCAGGCCGGCCCGAAACAGGGCATGATCGTCGACAACTAGAATCTTCACGCGCGCTCCGGAGGTGCTGGAAAGTCTTGCAGATTCTAGCGCTTGAATGCGGCCGCCGGGTGGCGGATGGACACCCCCATAAGGGGGATTGTTGGCCGCGCAGCATGCTCGAGCGGGGGTTTGCTAAGCTTCCGCTCCTTGAACGTTGCCGCCGGCCCTGCGCCTGCACAGTGGAACTACCCAATCTGGAGAAAGCTGATGGAAGGTCGATTCGAGAAGCGCGGTGAGGTGGGCATCATTTGGATCAACAATCCGCCGGTGAACGCGATCAGTGTCGGCGTGCGCAGGGCCATCATCGACGGCGTCGGCAAGCTGGCTGAAGATCCGGGGATCAAGGCCGGCGTACTGGCATGCGAAGGCCGCACTTTCATGGCGGGCGCCGACATTACCGAATTCGGCAAACCGCCGCTGTCTCCGAGTCTTCATGAAGCCATCGACGTCATCGAAAACTGCGCCAAACCCATCGTTGCTGCCATTCACGGCACGGCATTGGGCGGCGGGCTCGAGACCGCGCTGGCCTGTCACTATCGCGTCGCCGTCGCGTCGGCCAAGGTCGGCCTCCCCGAGGTCAAGCTCGGCATCCTCCCCGGTGCCGGCGGCACGCAGCGACTGCCGCGCTTGATCGGCATCGAGTCCGCGCTCGGCATCATCGTGTCGGGCGAGCCCGTCCCGGCGCCGCAGGCTGCCAAGGCCGGTGTAATCGACGAGATCGTCGCAGGGGATTTGCTCGAGGGCGCGGTTGCGTACACAAGGCAACTCATTGCCCAAAAAGCCGCGCCGCGCAAAGTGCGCGACCTGCAAGTCGATGCCGCCAACCTGGCGCCGGATTTTTTCGACGCAGCACGCGAACGCATCGCCAAGGAAAAGAAGAACCTGTTCGCTCCGCAACGCATCGTCGACGCTTTGGAAGCGGCGGCCACGCTGCCGTTCGAACGAGGTATGGCACGCGAACGTGAACTGTTCCTCGAGTGCCTGTCGAACAGCCAAGCCAAGGCATTGCAATACGTGTTCTTCGCGGAGCGCAAAGCCGGCAACGTTCCGAACCTGGACAAGGCGGTAGCGCGCCGCGAGATCAAGGGCGTCGCGGTCATCGGCGCGGGCACCATGGGCGGCGGCATCGCCATGAATTTCCTGAACGTGGGAATACCGGTGGTTCTGCTGGAAATGTCGCAAGCGGCGTTGGATCGGGGTATCGGCGTGATTCGCCGTAATTACGAGAACACGGCGTCGAAGGGCAAACTGACCTCCGCCCAAGTCGAGGAGCGCTTGGCGCGGCTCTTGCCGACGCTGTCTTACGACGATCTGAAGAGCGCCGACATGATCATCGAGGCCGTTTTCGAAACGATGGCCGTCAAAAAGGACGTGTTCGGCAAGTTGGACAGGGTTGCCAAGGAGGGCGCGATTCTCGCATCCAATACCTCCTACCTGTCCATCGACGAAATCGCGGCGGCCACCGCCCGCCCCGCCGAGGTGCTCGGCACGCATTTCTTCTCACCCGCCAACGTCATGCGGCTGTTGGAAATCGTGCGCGGCGGAAAAACCGCTCCGGACGTGCTCGCCACCGTGATCGATCTGGCGAAGCGCATCAACAAGATCGGCGTCGTCGCAGGCAACAGCGACGGATTCATCGGCAATCGCATGCTCAATGGCTATGCCTATCAAGCGCAGTTGATGGTGCTGGAGGGCGCCGCTCCCGAGCAGGTGGATGGTGCGTTGCGCAGTTTCGGAATGCCCATGGGCGCATTGCAGATGCACGATCTGGCCGGCCTGGATATCGGCTACAAATCCCGCAAGGATCGCGACCCGAGCACCTATGACGGCCGCGTTTCGCGCTCCGCGGACCTTCTGGTGGAAATGGGGCGGCTCGGACAGAAGACCCAGGCGGGCTACTACGACTACTTGCCCGGCGATAGGACGCCGCGCCCGTCCCCGATCGTCGCTGAGATCCTTGCCGGTGTGTCGCGGCAGTACGGCTTCAAGCCCCGCTCCTTCACGGACGAGGAGATCGTCGAGCGATGTTTCCTTTCGCTCATGAACGTCGGCTGCGAGGTGCTGCGCGAGGGGGTCGCATATCGGGCCAGCGATATCGACGTGGTTTACCTCTATGGCTATGGATTTCCCGCTTATCGCGGCGGCCCGATGTATTGGGCGGAGAACGCCGTGGGAT